>JACXTT010010827.1_pt1 | contig 12254 bp, 13 predicted proteins | sample 9270951 | NCBI WGS metagenome assembly JACXTT01 (sample SAMN15532306, study PRJNA645909) | rock metagenome | isolation source: weathered quartz diorite | place: Puerto Rico | collected 2017-06-21 | reverse complement strand
GCGGTGATCCAGGCCATGAGCGGCGTGATGATGACCAGCGGCAAGGCCGGCGACCCTCCGGTGCGTATCGGTATCCCCGTGGCTGACACTGTCGCCCCGTTGTTTGCGGTCATGGGTATTAATGCGGCGCTCTACCGCCGCGAGCGCACGGGCGAGGGTGAGCACGTGGATGTGTCGATGCTGGGAGCACTGACCGCGCTACTGGCCGTGGAAGACTGGCAAGTCCTAGACCAGCTAGGCTTTCCGAGCCGCACCGGCAACACGCTCGCCCGAGCTTCTCCGTTTGGAACCTACCGCTGCCGCAACGGCCACATTTCGATCGCAGCTGGTGGCCGAGACCATTTTGCCCATGCCTTGTTCCGCACCATGGGCAAGTCGGAGATGGTCACAGATCCGCGCTATGCGACGGTGACTGCGCGATCGCTGATAGACGATGAAATGACGCTCTTGATCGAGGAGTGGTGCGGCGACCGGGATGTTGACGAAATTGAGACTCTGCTTCTTGAAGGAGGCGTGCCAGCAGCTAAGGTGCGAACGCCCTCGGAAGCAGTCGATGGTACGGTGGTTAATGAGCGGAATGAAGTGCTGACCGCTACCCACCCGGATCTTGGCGACCTTCCGGGTCTCAAGACCGCGGGATTGCCGATAAGGCTGCGTCGATCGACGCAGGGCTATGGTGCGCCGGCGCCACGCTTGGGCCAGCATAACGAGAGCATTTACCGTGACTGGCTCGGGTTTAGTGACGAGCAAGTGGCCGCCTGGAGAGCCGCCGGAGTACTTTAGCAGGCGATTCCGGCCGATCATTGCGTCATCATCGGTAACAATGTAGGCTTCATTTCAGCTGCACCATAAGTACCTTTCAGGCCACCTGTATCCGCCGCATCGGATCCAATGCACTACTCAGTTGTCGCCCCGCATGAAAACATCAGCCTCAAGCCCTGAAATTGTCGATCTGTTTGAAATTTACTTGGACACCTCGCCTGGGCATTACTTCCGACGACTTCAGCAGGTGACAACAGCCATTTTTGTGGAGAAGACCGCAGGCTTTGGCGTGACCCCGGTACAGTACGTCGCCTTGCTTGCGATCGGCTCTGCCCCCGGAATAGACCAGCGTGCGATGGCACGCAAGGCAGGCCTCGACTTCGCCACGGCTGCTGGCGTGATGCAACGCCTGGAAAAGCGGGGCCTGATCGAGCGGGGTGTTTCCGAACGCGACCGCCGTGTTCGTCTGCTGTTCCTGACCGAGGCCGGTGAGGAGTTGCTCAAACGCGTGCAATCGGCAGTAGCAACGTCCCGCGAGCAAGTGCTCTTGCCCCTACCCCCGGAGGAACGCGTTTTGCTGATGAAACTGCTGCGTCGTTTGTGTGAGTGCTACGACAACGTCGATGTATCAGACGATGCTCTCGAACTGAGCGTTGGTGAAGGCAGATAGTTTCCGAGAATTGCCTGGGGCAAGCGTGACCTCGTCGGACCAACGCGTCGATGATGGCATCGATGAATTCCACCAACCGATCCTTCGTCTGGGCGGCCTCGCCGCCTTGGCGGATTGTCACCTCATTGGCATCATCGGTGCCGGTTCAGCCTGCGCAACCCTGAGGAATTCAATAGCGAAAGGCAGGTCCTTGAGTTGCAGGTAGCACGCCCGCATGACGCCATTGACCGACACGTGCCCGATGAGGTGAGCCCCAACGGCAATCTGTTTCCGAGCCTCGCTCGCGACATCTTCAGCCAAGAAGCCCACGTGATGTATGCCGGGCCCCTTTGCATCCAAACAGGCCTGCCAGGTGCTAGGCTTGCCATTGGGAAGAAAAACCTCGATCTCCAAGCCACCCAAGTTCACCTTAACCTGGCTCATGGCATCTGAGGCGCTGAAAGGCTTGCCCAGATACTCCTCCTCAAGAAAGGACTGCAGCCGCGGCTTCATCGGCACCAGCGTTCCGCCCATAGTTAGCAGCCGATGGACCAAAGTCTCTTGGTCGTTGGTTACAACGCCGATGTGGTGCATACCGCCGCCAAAGTGCAACCCGGCTGCGGCATGCACGTCCGCCATTACCTTCTCGATCACGGATGTCCTGTATGTCCAGCATGCGGAGCCGCTCCAAACGCCAGCTCCGCGACGGGGATTGCATCGGGGAGGCAGCGTCAGGTGCCCGGGTTCAATCTCTACCCCATACGGCCGGTGCAACAGGTGTGACGAGGTTCCAGTACTTTTCTTGTACCAAACATATCACGCGTAGCCACATCGCCAGAGTCGCAGATCGGCGAAACAGGTAATGTGGAGCCCCGGCTCTGGCTGGCTATTCAGAATTTGTGGCGCAGCCCAACCATCGCGCCAAGGCGAGTCTTTGCCCCATACATGGGGGTCACAAAAGTCGCCGGCGCCGCAACCGCCTGCCATACACCGGACAGTGTGGTGTAGTCGCTTTCGAGATAGACATCCGTACGCTTGCTAAAGGCATAGTCAAGCAACACAGCACCGGTGAATCGATTTCCCGACGCACTGTTGTGCTTCACCCAATCGTATGTACCGGACGCAGTCGCAGACCAAGCCCCGTTGAACGCATATTTGATGCCTGCGTAAACGACCTGATTCTTGTAGTTCGCCGGGTCGAGCTTGTTGTTCGTGTACCCCAGGTACAACCTGGCCGCACCTACCTCGTAGGTACCACCGAACGACCAGACTTTTTGATTACTGCTGGGCACGGAAGCACCGTAATAGCTTGTCAGATCGTGCATGATCTGATAGCCCCCCCCAACTTGAAGGGACCACTGGCGTAGGTCAGCGAAGCACCCGACGACGAGGATCGAGCCAGACTGCCAGGCGCCTCCCCAAAGGCGTGCTGGGCGGCAACACTCAGGCCACCAAATATTGCTGAGTACTTGATCATATTGTCCTGGCGTGCACCGCCAGTGTACTGGACCGCCTGAAAGCCGACCTGCGGGAGGTTCGCCAAGGCGAAGACATCGTAGCCGGCAATCAACTGGTGAATCACCGTGTACTGCCGCCCGAGGGTAACAGTGCCAAAATCGCCCTGCAAGCCGACAAAAGCTTGGCGCCCGAACATGCGAGCTCCTTGTAGGCTCTGGCCCGTGTCAGTTGCAAAGCCGTTTTCCAACACGAAGATGGCCTGATAGTTCTTACCGAGTTCTTCTTTCCCTAGTATGCCCCATCGGCTACCAGAAAGTATGCCGTCTTGCTGTTGTACCTTGCTATTACCATTGGCGTCCTCATGCGTGGTAAACCGGACACTCGTATCGATTAACCCATACAAATTAATATCCGCATGCGCCAGAATAGGCATTGAAATCCCCCCTACCAGCACCGCGGTAATAGCAGTTCCCTTTGACTTCATCGTCTCCGTCCTATGGTTGTGAGTTGTCTGTACTTCCATCTCAGGGCAAAACCCTTAAATTGAGCGGCTCAATCGCCCGTAGAGGCATCCTCGCGATTCTCTTTTTTGTCGCCTGTTGCGGCAATGGCTCTTGCCAGCGAATCCTTGCAGCGCGTTCTTGGTACGAAGCAAGGCCAGTCACTCCGCTCTCGCCATGACTTCCAAGTTGAGAAGATGAATCTTCAGGGCCGACTAGTTCACTGCGAACTCGGGGCGTTTTCCGCGCTTGAGTGGCAGCCCCATGATTTCGCGCGCCTCGGCCGGTGTGGCCGGCTCGAAACCCATGTCACGCACAAGCCGCACAATACGTTCGGTCAGCTGAACATTCTTCGCCAGTTCACCTTGCCTGTAGTACAAATTGTCCTCCAGGCCCACACGAACATGGCCGCCGAGGAGTAGCGCATTCATTGCAGCAGGCAACTGTGCAGGGCCGATGCCGCTGACGCAGAAAATACTGTCCTTCGGTAGTAGATCGACCATCATCTGCAACACCTTGGGGGTATACGGCATCGCGCCCTGGAAGCCGCGGTGGGCATTGAGCACCATGTTGATGAAGTACGGGGGTTCGTCGAACCCTGCTTCAATCAAGGTCGCGACATCCTGCAGGATGTGGGCCGGGTTGAATACCTCCCACTCCGGTTTGATGCCGCGCTCCCGCATACCCTCGGCTAGTTCACGGCAGCGTGACGGCGGCGTGTTGACCAACAGTTCTTTGCCGCCAAAAACTGCATTGACGGTATTCCCGTCCAGCGTGCACATCTCCGCTCCGGCATCCATACCCTTGATCCGCTGGTCCCAGAGGATCTCCCAATAGCCATTGGGAGCTTGCGCGACCATGTCCCCGTGTACACCGCCGCCGGTCGAGTTGTTGATGACGATGTCACATTTGGCTCGAATACGTTGATTGATGTCGCGATAGACAGCCGGGCTGCAGGTTGCGCCACCGTCGGGCAAACGAGCATGTACTGCGACAACGCTAGCGCCTGCGTTATAGCAGTCGTAGACGTCGCTGGCAATTTCATGGGGGTGCGTTGGCAGGTTCGGGTTTTGCTCCTTACTGGCCATGCCACCCGTTGGGGCGATGGTAATGATGACTTTTTTTGAACTCATCCACGTCTCCTTTGTTGATGCGACTTGAGCTGATTGCAAATACCACGAGCGCCGTTTCAGCTAACTTCGCGCGCACACGGCACCGCGAAGCAAGACTTCTATTCATGCGGCAGGTAGCAGGCAGATGTTATTTAGAGAATTGATCTCGATATTGATTTGGCATGCATCAGGTCGAGGATCAGGCTGTCACGTTCGGACGAGATATCTGCGTCTGCGTAGCCCGTCAATTCGGCCTTAAGCCCGTCGATTACCTTGCGCTTCAGTTCGGTCGTCAGTTTCGGCGTACCGAGATCGTCCCACCATTGCTCCATTGGGGGCCCCAGATGGTCGAGCAGATGCTCCATGCCACCGTCGCCACCCGAAAGGTGCAGGTTGACGAAGGGCCCCAGCACGGCCCAGCGCAGTCCGGGGCCGTACGCGATGGCGTCGTCAATGTCGGCAACCGTTGCCGCGTCGATTGAAACCAGATGAAAGGCCTCACGCCACAGCGCGGCCTGCAGACGGTTCGCGATATGACCGGGCATTTCACGTTTTGGCGTGATGGGACGCTTACCAATTGCGCGGTAGAAGGCAACCGCGCGTGCGATTGATGCTGGCGTTGTTCTCTCGCCGCCGATTACCTCTACCAAGGGAATGAGGTGTGGGGGATTGAAGGGGTGTCCAAGTACAATCCTCTCCGGGTGACGGCACCCCTGCTGCACGCGACTCATCAGCAGCCCTGACGAACTCGAGGCAATTATGACGTCGGGACCGACTGCGGCGTCGATCTGCCTGAATAGGTCACGCTTAAGGTCTTCGCGCTCTGGGCCGTTTTCTTGCACGAACTGCACATGCTGCAGGGCGACCTCCAGATCCGCATGAAAGTGCAAGTGATCTTGCGATGCGCCGGGTGCCAGGCCGGCACGGATCAGCGTGGGCCAATGATGCGCGATGGCCGCGCGAAGCCGCTCCTCGGCACCCTCAGCCGGATCGGTCGCTGACACAGTCAAGCCTTTCGCAAGAAAATAGGCTGCCCAGCTTGCCCCGATCACGCCGGTACCGACTACTGCAACATGCTGTATGGTTGTTTCTGGCAATTGCCTCTCCACTTTACGCGATATATGAGTTCGTGATCAGTTCTTGGCGCGGCCCAGGAAGGCTTCCATACGCTGACGCGCCTCGTCGCCGCTCTGCGTCAGCACAGCGGTCAGCGATTCGGCAAACAGCCCATCGCTCATCGACATGTCATGAATGCGGGAAATGGCATTTATCGTCGCCCAGTTGGACAGTGGCGCGTTGCCTGCGGCCTGAACTGCGAGCTGCGCTGCCAAGCGCGCACCATCGCCAGGCTCTGCCATGTAGTGTGCGAGTCCGAGGCGGACGCCGTCCTCGGCGCCATACTTGCGGCCGGTCAGCATCATCTCAGTCATGCGATCCGGCCCGATCACGCGGGCGACACGAACCGAGGCGCCACCGCCGACAAAGATGCCGCGTTGCGCCTCCGGCAGTTGGAAGAAGCCGCCGCGCTCAACCACGCGAATGTGCGCGGTCATTGCCAACTCCAGCCCGCCGCCAATCACTCCACCTTGGAGCACTGCCACCAAGGGCTTGCCCGAGTATTGGAGTTCGTGAAACACGCGTTGCCAGCGCTGCGAATTGTGCAAGACCTGCACAGGCGTAAGCACAGCATTTTCCGCAAGGTCAAGACCAGCACAGAAGTGCTCTCCCATCCCGCTTAACACGACGGCACGAGTGTCGTCACCGAGGTCGCGAAAGGCCCGCTCGAGCGAGTCAATCAGGGCGGCATTCAGTGCATTGCGCTTGGCCGGTCGAGCCAACTGGATATGGGCGATGGCACCGTCGTGGTGCACATCAAGAAGGTCGTAAAGCATTGAGGTCATTGCTCGAAGTCGCCAATGAACATATCTTATAAGATATCTCGACATCCGGCAAAGTGAATTCTGCCAACCACTAGTAAACCCTAGTTTCCCGGCTATTTGCTCATTCTTTGTATGCGATTAGCAAGCTCATCGGGGAGGCGTGCCGCCAACCATGAATATCTTATAGTATATTTTTTGGAGGAGTAGAATGTACCCTTCTCCAAGGCAAGGCGTCGTTGTGAACACGTCCACCAAGAATGATGACCCGGCGAGGGATCCCGAAGTTGACCCACTGCTCGCGCGGTTGGCGCAGCGCGTGCGCCTATTAAGGGCACAGCGAGGCATGACTCGGAAACAGCTGGCGGCTCAATCCGGCGTCTCCATACCCTATTTGGCGCGCGTCGAGGGGGGAGAGGGCAATGTGTCACTGGCACTGCTGCACAAGCTCGCAAAGGCCCTGGGTGTGCCGACGGATGCACTGCTTTCCGATGGCGAACCACAAAGCGGGGATCTGACAATCATCCTGGAATTCCTGCGCCAGCAACCCCCGCACATCCTGGCTCGCATCCGTCGGCAACTGATGCTCCCGACGGACACGGCCGAAAGCCGGACACGCGACCGCATCGCGCTTATCGGGTTGCGCGGCGCAGGCAAGTCAACACTGGGCCCGATGCTGGCCGCGCGGTTAGGCGTTCCTTTTATCGAGCTCAACAAAGAGATCGAACGACAGGCAGGGATCGGCGTCGGCGAGGTGATCACTATCTACGGGCAGACAGCTATGCGCCAGCTTGAGCGGGAATCCCTTGAGCGGGTGATTGCGGATCATTCACGCGTTGTGATTGCTACCGGGGGTGGCATTGTGGCGGAATCGGGCACCTATGAGCAGGTTCTTCGATCTTTCTACACAGTCTGGCTGAATACCCGACCAGACGTTCTCTTCGAGCGCGTGTTACGAGAGAAGGATGCTCGTATTGCCACGCCGGCGCTCCACCGGGAAGCTTTAGAGCATATTCATCGTATGCTCGAAGCCCGTACCTCGCTTTACCGGCTGGCTGATGCCGTGCTTGATACGTCAGATATGTCGCTTGATGGCGCATTGAATGCGCTAGCCAGTCTTGTGTTGGCGGAAAGCGTCGCCGCGTAATTGGCGGGCATGGCGACTGATGGCGAGCGCGTACAGTTACACACTAGGATTCGTGAGTGGGCAATGCACTACCCCAATCAATTTGCTCGGATCTGGCCCCACTCACCAACCTGTCATACACACCCAATTGTCGCTAGCAACTGTGAACCAGGCATGCCAGATTGCCCAGGAGCTCCGCATGCCGGGAAGGTTTTGTTGACCGTTTGAAACGTAACCGTCAGCGGAACCCGTCTGGCGAGTAGAGAGCGGCGATGAGAAGGTAGGAGCTTCACGATCTTTGGGAGTGAAGCGATGGCTGATCAGCGGGAAGGTACGAGCGGACGATCTGGGGCAAGGTATGACCGCCACGATGAGGCTTTCTGGCGCGATCTACTGGCGCAATGGGGTAACTGCGGCGGGAGCATCCGTGCCTTCTGCCGGCAGCACGGCTTGGCGGTCAGCACTTTCGGCTTGTGGCGCAAGCGCTTGAGCCATACGCAGCAATCGCCGGTGGCGCCGCCAATGTCTTTGACCGCGGAGACAGCATTCATCGCCGCGGCAACGGTCGCAGCACCGACTGTCGTGCCGGCGAGCGACCCGCTACCGTCGAAGTCTCGCGACCAAGTGGTCGTACACGCTCAGCGGCGCGCGTATCGAGCTGAGCGGGGTGCATGCCGAACGCATCGTGCGCTGCGTGCTGGGGCAGTTGGGAGGCGGCCGGTGCTGATCGGCGGCGATGTGCAGGCTTTCATCTGCCGGGACGCGGTCGATATGCGCAAGTCCATCGACGGCCTATCGTATCTGGTGGAGCCGTTGCTGGCCAAGAGCCCCTTGTCGGGGCACCTGTTTGTCTTCGTCGGCCGCGAGCGACGCCGGAGGTGAAGGTGGCGTGCCACACCCGCAAGGGCCGCCCAGCCTTGCCCAAGGACCTGCCGCGCACGCGTATCGAATACGACCTGTCCGAGGCGCAGAAGGCAAGCTTCGACACCCTGGAGCGCATCGGCGAGGAGCGCAGCTTGCTGTCCCACTAGCGCAACTCGTGCCACTGGCGAGCGACGGGATGACGCAGCAGGCCATTGCCGATTGGCAGTACTGGCAGGACCGAGGCTATCAGTACTGACATCATATCGTCCGCCGTGATGCCATAGCATCCGCAGCCACCACAACGCCAATGACCTGCCGGAGCATTACTCCCAGGTCAAGACGGATTCCGCTGACGGTTACTTTGAAACTACCTTCTTAGCAATCAGAGTCAGCCCCGTAAATCTTTCGCAAGAGACGTATCAGTGTCTTGCGCTCACTTGCGGTCAGGCCTGGTGTAGCTTCGATTTCGAGTTCGCTAGCCGCCGTTTGGGCCTGTTCTGCTGTTTTTTGACCGGCCTCTGTCAAGGACAGCCCCTGTGCACGGCGGTCGGTCGGGTTTTCGCGCTTTGCCAATAGACCACGCGTCTCAAGATCCTTGATCATCCCAACCACGTTGGGTGGCAGTATGTCGAGTGTTGCACATAACTGACGAGCCGTGATCCCCGGGTTGTGACTGATCAAGATCAGTACTGAGAACTCCACCGGGCGTAGACCGTACTGTGCCATGCCCGGCAGGAAATCCGCAATCATGGTAAGCGCTGCGCGGCGCGCGTTATAACCGATCAGCGTCTCAAGGAACGACGTATCTACCCGGTCTACCACCTGATTGGGTAATGGCTGCGGCTTGCCCGCGGCTGCCGACTTTCGTGCAGTAGTTCGACGGCGCAGATTCTGGGTGATGAATGGCTCTGGCATAGCATTTGGCGTATTGGTTTCCGGTGTATTCGAACTGGCGCACCCTTGTTCTCCGGGCGACTCCAGGTCCAATCCATTAGGGAGAATGTAGTAGCGCGCATGAAGTCGCGCACCTTACGGTAGAGTTTGTGGACCGCGCGCTCCCATCGACTGCATCACACTAAGCCGATCAAGCAAGTGGGTAAGACCCATGTGCGTGATTGCCATCGCCCGGGTGCCGAGAACCAAGGTCCATGCGAGTCCTGAGAGGATTGCAAATAGACCGGCTCTTTGATCGGCAATTGCCTGGCGAAACAGTAGGTTATGAATCTGGACACCCCTAACCTCCTCACAGCCCGTGGCACACGTAAGTCGTGCACGATGGACCCTCCAACAATGCAGCGGCAGGACTCTTTAGAGTCTCAGCCGCAAAGTGCCTTGATGTCTTCAGGCACCCGGATGGCCTTAATACGATCCGGTGTTTCCGGCTGACGCACCACGAAAGCGCGCACCTCCGTGCCTTCGCATATAACTTCTTCGCCTCTCTTGACCACGTGGTTGTGAACAAACACCTTGTCGCGCCATTCGGTCACGCTGGTGTAGATCTGGAGACGCTCGCCGTAGGTGGCGGGACGCTTGAACTTTGTGTGTATCTCGAGCAACGGGTGACCGACGATTCCGCGGGCCTCCTCCAACTCGCGAAAGGGTTGGACGCCGCACTGGATGAAAAAGTTGTGTGACGCTCCGTCCATCCATTTGCTGAAATTGGGGAAGAACACGATGCCGGCAGGATCGCAATCGCCGAACATTACCTCAACTTCATAAACAAAAGTCTTGCTCATAGGGATATCCGTCGTGATTTATAACATAAATAGGAGACTTCGCGTTAGGGAAAGCCTGAGCCAGTCAAGGCAGCGAAGCCGGGCTGGCTTCTACAGCAATGAGCAATGCAAGGCTGTTGCCGATAGCTGACCTGTTTTGCAGAGAATCCCAAATGAAAAATAACCGCGGAATAATCAGAGAACTTCAGGCAAGCCGAACACAACGCTTCACCACTTGTTCCTACGAGCAATGGCCGCCCATGGCGACGAAAAGCATTCGACAATGCAATATTGGAGCCTCAAGGGAGCGCCAATGGGAGCTTAGGTGTAGCGGTGCCACGGAAGTTGAGCGCCGGCCAAGCAAAGTTCAGGAAACTAACGACATCGGAATTTAGGCGACCAGTCCAGACCAGGCCAAGTCGGTTAACCAGTGGCGAGCCTCTCAACCGGATAGCCCAGACTGGCGGTCCAGGCGTCTGCGCTATCCACGGATACGTGATGTAGACTCCCAAGTTTTCTGATACCAAAGCTCGCGCCATTGCCACATTGGGTGGAAACATCGCGAAGTTGGGCAGGAACCCTGCCCGGTTGCAAACCTGCACGATCGAATCCAGGCGCGCCGTTGATCCATTGGCCACCTGCATGAAGCGGTCCGACGCAAACTCGGAAATGTCGGCCTCTTCCCTCCCCGCCAAGCGATGATCCTTTCCGACGATCACGATAAGCGGCTCGGAGCTGATCTCTTCATACTGCAGCTCGCTGACGTTGTCGACGAGCGCCATGTCAATCACCGCAGCGTCGATCTTGCCCTGTCGCAAAAGACCCAATAAATTTTCGGTCGTTCCCTCATTAACCATAACGTTCACGTCGGGCCAGTCTGAGGCAAAAGACCCCAGCAGTTCGGGCACATCGATCGCGCCCAAGCCAAGCACATGCATCAGGCCGAAATTGACGCTGCCGTCAACATCGCCCTCGGCAGAGAACTTGCGCAAAGTAACCACCGCCTGCCCCACTTCGGCCATGATGCGGCGTGCTACCGGAAGGAACGCTTCGCCGGCAGCAGTCAGATTGACACCGCCCGAATCCCTTCGGAAAAGCTGGACGTTAAAATCTTGCTCTAGCTTCTTAATCTGCTGCGACAGTGCCGACTGCACGATGTGCAACTCGGCGGCGGCACGAGTGAAGTTTTGGTGCGAGGCAAGTGCCAGAAAATAGCGAATATGCCGAAGTTCCATCTGACCACCCCCGCTTCCACAATACGAAACGTTTGAACATCCTCAAAGGGTTTACCGATGCCTCATTCCCAAAGATCGTCGCTTGTCTTTACCGGACGCACTCACATTTAGGAAAATGAGGCTTATCGGTTATCTATGTCCCGCCATCTTCAACCGTCACGATCATGAGACAAAATCAGCCCCCCGGCAGAATGCTAAAACCGGCCTGCTTTGACACGAACCCTGAATGCATAGTCACCTTCATTTCGGTGGATGATGACATTAGGGGATGATGGCAAGCAACCATATGGTCGGGCCCCATTTCGACGAGCGGTGGAATTTGGCGCCTGCAGAGATCGGTCGCCGCCGCACAACGTGGCGCGAACAGGCAACAATTATTACTATCGGGTCGGGATCGTAACTCCGGCGGCGCGGCATCCCGCTCTATGCCGGGCTGCGGAATGGACGACAGCAACAATTTCGTATAGTGGTGGCGCGGGTGGGCGTAGACGGCTGTTGACGGCGCGACTTCACATAGCCGACCCAAATACATGACGGCCACACGATCGCTGATATTGTTAACCACCGCCAAATCGTGGGAGATGAACACCATCGACAGATGGTGGTCCTTCTTCATCCGCTCGAGGATGTTGATCACCTGCGCCTGAACCGACACATCGAGGGCGGCTACCGACTCGTCACACACAAGTACTTCCGGCTCCTGAACGATGGCGCGGGCAATCGAGACGCGCTGGCACTGCCCGCCCGACAACTCGTGCGGCCGGCGCGTCGCCATGTGCTCGTCTACACCAACCTCCGCGAGCACTGCCAGAGCCCGCGCCTGTGGATCCGGATGGCCAGCAAGTATCAGTGGCTCGGAGACGATCCCAACTGCCGTTCGACGGGGGTTCAAGGATGAGATCGGATTCCGGAAAAACATTTGGAACAGATGTCCCCGACTTCGCAAAGTCCCGGGC
>JACXTT010010826.1_pt1 | contig 12254 bp, 6 predicted proteins | sample 9270951 | NCBI WGS metagenome assembly JACXTT01 (sample SAMN15532306, study PRJNA645909) | rock metagenome | isolation source: weathered quartz diorite | place: Puerto Rico | collected 2017-06-21 | reverse complement strand
CCCCCACAGCCGAGGCCCAGTGGCGGAGACGGCCGGGAGGGGTGGGGCCCCCCCAGGGTGGGGCTTCGCCACCGGGCTCCTGGCCTCCGACGCGGTCGCGGCCGACGGCCTGGCCCGCGCGCGCGCTCGAAAGGGCCCCTGGGCCGGGGCCGTCGCCGGGCAGATGGAGCCCAACTTTTCGCCGGGGCGCACGTGGGGGGCGACGGCCCGCGCCTTCCTCGGTCTGACCGAGCTCGGCGATGTGCTCGACGCCGGCTCCGGCGACGGCACGATCGCACAGCTGCTCGCCCCGCGGGCGCGGAGCATCACGTGCCTGGACCTGAGTCCGCGCGTGCTGGCGGCCGCCCGCGAGCGTCTGGCGGAGCACCCGCACGTCCGCTTCGCGCAGGGCGACCTGCACGCGATCCCAGCCGCCGACGCGAGCTTCGACCACGTGCTGCTCTTCAACGTGCTCGCGCACGCCACCACCCCGGCGCGCGTGCTCGCCGAGACGGCGCGCGTGCTCCGGCCGGGCGGCACCCTCGTGGTCGTCACGCTCGCGTCCCACGACCACCCCGACCTGACGGCGCCCTTCGGCCACCTGCACGCGGGCTTTGCGCCGGCCGTCCTCCGGCGGCTCTGCACCCGCGCCGGGCTCGTGGTCGAGCACTGCGACGTCACGTCGCGCGAGCGCCGCGAGCCCCACTTCTCGGTCCTGACCGCCTTCGCCCGCAAGCCGGGCCGCTCGAACGGGAGACGACATGCCCACTGACACCCTGGCCCGCCTGGAAGCGCTGCTGTCCCGCCGCATCCTGATCCTCGACGGCGCGATGGGCACGATGATCCAGCGCCGGAAGCTCGGCGACGCCGACTACCGCGGCGACCGCTTCCGCGACCATCCCCACGAGGTGAAGGGCGACAACGAGCTGCTCGTGCTCACCCGACCCGACGTCATCCGGGAGATCCACGAGGAGTACCTGGCTGCGGGGAGCGACGTCATCGAGACCAACACCTTCAACAGCAACGCGATCTCGCAGGCCGACTACCACATGCAGGCGCTGGCGCCGGAGCTGAACGTCGCCGCGGCGCGGCTCGCACGCGAGGCGGCGGCAACGTGGACCGCACGCACGCCGGATCGCCCGCGCTTCGTCGCCGGCGCGATCGGCCCGACGAACCGGACGCTCTCGATCTCGCCCGACGTGAACGACCCGGCATTCCGTGCCGTCGCATTCGACGAGATCCGCGACGCCTACGCCGTGCAGGTGCGCGGCCTGCTCGACGGCGGCGTCGACCTGCTGCTGGTGGAAACCATCTTCGACACCCTGAACGCCAAGGCCGCGCTGGTCGCGATCGACGAGGTCTTCGAAGAGCGCGGGGTGCGGATCCCGGTGATGATCTCGGTCACCATCACCGACCGGAGCGGCCGCACGCTTTCGGGCCAGACCATAGACGCGTTCCACACCTCGATCGCGCACGCGAAGCCGCTCGCGGTCGGCATCAACTGCGCCCTCGGCGCGCGCGAAATGCGGCCGTATCTCGCCGAGCTGGCGGCGCTCACGCCGTCGTACGTGAGCTGCTACCCGAACGCGGGGTTGCCGAACGCGTTCGGCGGCTACGACCAGCTCCCGGACGAGACCGGGGCGCTGCTGCGCGAGTTCGGCGAGAGCGGATTCCTCAACTTCGTCGGCGGCTGCTGCGGCACGACGCCGGATCACATCCGCGCGATCGCCGCCGCCGTCGAGGGCGTGGCCCCGCGCCGCCGCCCGACGGCCAGCGACGGCTTCGCGCGCTTCAGCGGCCTCGAGACGCTCGTCATCCGCCCGGAGTCGAACTTCCTGATGATCGGCGAGCGGACCAACGTCACCGGCTCGAAGCGCTTCGCCGGCCTGGTCCTGAAGGGCGACTTCACCACCGCCGTCGAGGTCGCGTCCGACCAGGTCCGCAACGGCGCCAACCTGATCGACGTCAACATGGACGAGGGCATGCTCGACTCCGAGCGCGCCATGACGACGTTCCTGAACTACATCGCGACCGAGCCCGAGATCGCGCGCGTGCCGATCGTGGTCGACTCGTCGAAGTGGTCGGTGATCGAGGCGGGGCTCAAGTGCGTGCAGGGCAAGGGCGTCGTCAACTCGATCAGCTTGAAGGAGGGCGAGGCCGACTTCCTCCACAAGGCGCGCCTCGTCCAGCGCTACGGCGCGGGCGTCGTGGTGATGGCATTCGACGAGGTCGGTCAAGCCGACACCGTCGCGCGCAAGGTCGAGATCTGCGAGCGCGCCTACGCGTTGCTGACGGAGAAGGTCGGCTTCGACCCGCTCGACATCATCTTCGACCCGAACATCCTCGCGATCGCGACCGGCATGGAGGAGCACGCCGACTACGCCAAGAACTTCATCGAGGCGACGGCCCGGATCAAGGCGCGCTGCCCGGGTGCCAAGATCAGCGGCGGCGTCAGCAACCTCTCGTTCTCGTTCCGCGGCAACAACGTCGTGCGCGAGGCGATGAACTCGGCGTTCCTCTATCACGCGATCAAGGCCGGCATGGACATGGGCATCGTGAACGCCGGACAGCTCGTCGTGTACGAGGACATCCCGAAGGAGCTGCTCGCCTACGTCGAAGACGTGCTGTTCAACCGGCGGCCCGATGCAACGGAACGGCTGGTCGAGTACGCCGATCGCGTGAAGGGCGCCGGCAAGAAGAAGGAGCTCGACCTCGCGTGGCGGAACGCGCCCGTCGGCGAGCGGCTGGCGCACGCGCTCGTGCACGGGATCGTCGACTTCATCGAGCAGGATACCGAGGAGGCGCGGCAGGGGTGCGCGCGGCCGCTCGAGGTCATCGAGGGGCCGCTCATGGACGGCATGCGGATCGTCGGCGACCTGTTCGGGGCGGGGAAGATGTTCCTGCCGCAGGTCGTGAAGAGCGCGCGCGCGATGAAGCGCGCGGTGGCCTACCTCGAGCCGTTCATGGAGGAGGAGAAGGCGGGCGGCGGCTCGGGCCCACAGGGACGGATCGTGATGGCGACCGTGAAGGGCGACGTGCACGACATCGGCAAGAACATCGTCGGCGTGGTGCTGGGCTGCAACAACTACCAGGTGATCGACCTCGGCGTGATGGTCCCGTGCGAGAAGATCCTGCAGGCCGCCGTCGACGCCAAGGCCGACATGATCGGGCTCTCGGGGCTGATCACACCGTCGCTCGACGAGATGGTGCACGTCGGCGAGGAGATGCAGCGCCGCGGGTTCGAGCTGCCGCTCCTGATCGGGGGCGCGACGACCAGCCGCGAGCACACCGCGGTGAAGGTCGCGCCGGGCTACCATGGGAGCACGGTCCACGTCCTCGACGCGTCGCGTGCGGTGAACGTCGTCGCGAGCCTGCTCGATCCGAAGCAGCGCACCGAGTTCGACCGCCAGAACCAGGTCGAGCAGGGGCGCATGCGCGAGCTGCACGCGCAGAAGGAGGCGCGGCCGCTGCTGTCGTTCGCGGCGGCGACCGCGAACCGGGCGAAGATCGCCTGGACGCAGGCCGACGCGCCGGCGCCGGCGTTCGTCGGCCGCCGCGTGCTCGACGACGTCCCGCTCGCGGACCTCGTCCCCTACATCGACTGGCGGTTCTTCTTCACCGCGTGGGAGCTCCCGGGACGCTTCCCCGAGGTCCTCGACGATCCCAAGTTCGGCGAGGCCGCGCGCGACCTCTACGCCAACGCGCAGCGGCTGCTCGATCAGATCGTGGCAAGCAAGCTCCTCACCGCGCGCGGAGCCTACGGCTTCTGGCCCGCAGCCGGCGACGGCAACGACCTCGTGCTCTACGCCGACGAGTCGCGCACCCGCGAGCAGGTCCGCTTCCCGATGCTCCGCCAGCAGGGCGTCAGGGGCAACGACCAGCCCCATCTCTCGCTCGCCGACTTCGCGGCGCCCGCCGGGAGCGGCATCCGCGACCACGTCGGCGCGTTCGCCGTCAGCACCGGCTTCGGCGCCGACGCGCTGGTCGCGCGCTACGAGGCCGAGCGCGACGACTACAGCGCGATCATCGTGAAGGCGCTCGCCGACCGGCTCGCCGAGGCGTTCGCGGAGTGGTTGCACGCGCGCGTCCGGCGCGAGTGGGGCTACGGCGTGGGCGAGAACCTGACGCACGCGGATCTGCTGAAGGAGAAGTACCGCGGCATCCGTCCCGCGTTCGGCTACCCGGCATGCCCCGATCATTCCGAGAAGCCGGCGCTCTTCGGCCTGCTCGATGCGCCCGCCGTCGGCATCACGCTCACCGAGCACGGGGCGATGCTGCCGGCGGCGAGCGTCAGCGGGATCTACCTGGCGCACCCGCAGGCCCGGTACTTCGCGGTCGGCCGCATCGGCCGCGACCAGGTGGAGGACTATGCGCGACGCCGCGGCCTTCCGCTCGCCGACGTCGAGCGCTGGCTCGCGCCCAACCTGGGATACGACCCGAAGGGCAAGGCGGCGGCCTGACGTGGCGCCTGCCTGAGCGGGCGCTGCGGCACTGGACGTTGACCCGAATCCGGGGCGGCGGTACGTGAAGGGGCGTTGCGGCGATCCGATTGCGCGCGGTCCCGGGCAACCAGCCGTATCACGAGACGAGTCACCCAGATGACGTTGCGCCGCACGCTGCTCCTCGCCGCCGTCTTCCTGGCGCTCGCGCGTCCCTCGCCCGCGCGCACCGTGACCGAGTGTCTCTCGAGCCGCTACCTGGTCGAGGGGAACGCGCTGGTCGTCGGGGACACGACGCCGCACGAGCCGATCGTGATCGCCCACGGCGAGGTGTCGATCGGCACCGTCTGCCCGCCCGCGCCGGCGCGCTACCGGTTCCTCCCGAGCGGGATCGTCGTGCGCACGGTCTTCCCCAGCTGCACGGGGCTGCGCGGCCGGGTGCGGCTCTCGGTGACGCTGCTCCCGGAGTGCACGAGTGCCAACGGACGCCTGCGGGCGCGGCGCCTGAACCGCGGCTTCTCGGCCCGCCTCTCGACCTGCGGCGACGGCATCGTCGACGCGTCGGCGGGGGAACAGTGCGACCGCTCGAGCTGCGACGCGGACAGCCGCTGCTCGACCACGTGCCGGTGCGTGCCCGTTCCGACGACCAGCACGACCAGCACCACGTCCACCAGCACCAGCACCACGACGGTCGCCGTCAGCACGACGAGCACCATCGTCACCGGCTCGACGACCACCACCACCGAGCCGCCGGGATTCTCCGTCGCGCGCCGCTGGAACGAGACCGCGCTGAACGCGATCCGCCGCGACTTTCCGCGCCCGCCGGTCCACGCCCGGAACCTCTTCCACCTCTCGGTGGCGATGTGGGACGCGTGGGCCGTCTACGACCAGAGCGGGGCGGCGCGGCCGTACCTCACCACCGAACCGGTCCAGGTCTCCGCGACGCCCGACGCCGACCGCAACGAAGCCATCAGCTTCGCCGCGTACCGGTTGCTCAAACGTCGCTACTCGAGCACGTACGCGTTCCCGGGCGGGGCCGCCGCGACGCAGGCGGAGTGCGACGCGCTGATGGACGCGCTCGGCTACGACAAGACCGACACGTCGACGAGCGGCTCCTCGCCGGCCGCGGTCGGGAACCGCATCGCCGCCGCGCTGATCGCGTACGGGGGGACCGACGGCGCCAACGAGCCGACCTACGGCGACCCGTCGTACTTCCCCGTGAACGATCCGCTGGTGGTGGCGCTTCCCGCCAACACGCCGATGACGGACGCGAATCGCTGGCAGCAGCTCGCCCTCGCCTTCACGTTGACCCAGAACGGCATCCCCATCCCCGACAACGTCCAGATGTTCATCGCGTCCCACTGGGACGGCGTGCGTCCCTGGGCGCTCGTCCGCACCATGGCTGGACATCCGTACCGCGATCCGGGGCCACCGCCGCAGCTCGGTGGGGCGACCGACGCCGACTACAAGAGCAACTTCCTCGAGGACGTCCGCGCGAGCGCCATGCTCGACCCGAGCGATGGCGTGACCATCGACGTCTCGCCGGCGGTGCGCGGCAACAACACGCTCGGTGCCAACGACGGCATCGGCTACCTGGTGAACCCGATGACCGGCGAGCCCTACGCGCCGCAGGTCGTGAAGCGCGCCGACTGGGCGCGCGTGATCGCCGAGTACTGGGCCAACGGCCCGAACTCCGAGACGCCGCCGGGGCACTGGAACGTGCTCGCGAACTCGGTGACCGACCAGCTCGGCGACGCGCGGCGGCTCGGCGGTACCGGCCCGGTGCTCACGAAGCTCGAGGGGGACGTGAAGCTCTACCTGGCGGTCAACGCGGCCGTGCACGCAGCCCCGACCGCATGCTGGGGCACCAAGCGGTACTACGACGACGTCCGGCCGATCTCCGCCATCCGCAACATGGCGTACTGGGGCGGGCAGCCGCCCGACGCCGGGCACGCGTACCACTCGAAGGGCATGCCGCTCGAGCCGGGGTTGGTGGAGGTGATCACGACCGCGAGCACCGCGACCGGCCAGCGCCATCAGGCCTTCCGCGGGCTCGAGGGGCAGATCGCCATGCGCTCCTGGCCCGGCCAGCCGACGAACCCGCTCACGCAGGCGAGCGGCGTGAAGTGGGTGCTGGGCGTCAAGTGGATGCCGTACCAGAAGAACCCGTTCGGCACGCCGGCCCCTGCCGGCCACCCCTCCGAGAACGCCGCGATCAGCCGCGCCGCAGCCGAGGTGCTCACCGGCTTCACCGGCAGTCCCTACTTCCCGAACGGCCTCGGGAGCGTCACCGCCGCCGCGAACGACTTCCTCACCACCGAGCTCGGCCCCACCGAGACCGTCGTGCTCGAGTGGGCCACGTACTACGACGCCGCCGACGAAGCTGGTCAGTCGAGCCTGTTCGGCGGTCTCAACACGCCGCGCGACGACTTCACCGGGCGCATGATGGGCGCGACGATCGGCAGGGACGCGCTCGCGCACGTGTTCCCGCAATACGGGACGCCCGCGCCCTGACCGATTCCCACCGGAGGGAATCGCGCCCGGGGGGGGCCGCCGACCGTTGCGTGGTGCACGAATTGCACTACTCTCCGGGTGGAGCCACGCATGAGGGCCGCCCGCCGGAGTCACACCGTGCAGACTCGTACGAAACGCGCCTGGTACGCGCTGATGAGTGTCGCCGTGATGGCGCTGCCGGCCTCGTCCGCGGGGGCGGCCGGGGCACTCGACGCCTCGTACGATGGTCAGTTCGTGGTCGCCGGCACGCACGAGACTGCAGCGGTGGCTGGTGCGCTCGGCGAAGCGAACGCCACGCTGAACGGCACCGTCGCGATCGGCCTCAAGGATCCGCTCGCGGCGGGTGTCTTTTACGTCCACGGAACGGTGAAGGGGACGACGCTGCGTCTGGTCGGCGCCAACGGATCGCGGATGCAGTTTCGATGGAAGGGAACGGAGAGCGGTGGCACGCTGGTCGGGAAGGCGCGTCTCCGCGGGCCCAAGGAACGGATGCGCGGGCGGCTGACGCTCGAGCGTCGCGCGGCCGTCACGCCGCCGACCGGCGGGACGCCGTGCGACCCGGTGTACTTCGCGGATCCGGTCATGACGTCGGTGCTGGTGCCGATCTGCTCGCATTGCCACGCCGCGGGCGGCATCGCGCAGGCGACGTCGTTCCGCGTGACGCCCGCCGACCCCGCGGCCACGCAGGCCAGCACCAATCTCCAGGTCGACGTCGCGAACCCGAGCGCGTCGCGCCTCCTCGAGAAACCGCTCGCGTTGATCCCGCACGGCGGCGGCCAGCAAATCGCCGCGGGCAGCACGGAGGAGCAGGTGCTCGCGCACTGGGCCGACATCGTCGCCGCCGGCAACTGCGGCGGCGGACCGGGCCCCGTGCCGACGACCGGCCCCGAGCTCTACGCCGCGAACTGCCAGAGCTGCCACGGCGACGACGCGCGGGGGCTCAACGGTAGCCCGAGCGTGCGCTGCAACGGCGCGATCCACGACGCCGTCGTCGCGGGGAAGGGGACCGGACCCAACGCGATGCCCGCGTTCCCGCAGCTCTCCGACGCGCAGATCACGCTCATCCAGACGTACCTGCAGCAGCTCTGCGGCGAAGGCGGCCGTACCGGGGCTGACCTCTACGCGGGCAACTGCGCCACCTGTCACGGTGCCGACGCGCGGGGTCTCGCCAACGCGCCGAACGTGCGCTGCCGGAAGAGCATCCTCGGCGTGGTGCGGAGCGGGCGCGGCACCGCGATGCCGGCATTCCCCGCCGGCGTCCTCGCCGACACCGACGTCGCCGCGATCCTGGGCTATCTCAGCGGCCTCTGTGCGGCCGATCCCGTCGACCAGCCCGCCGACCTGTACCTCTCGAACTGCGCCTCCTGCCACGGCGACCAGGCGCAGGGCGGCCGGAACTCGGCCGGCGTCCGTGGTCCCGAGATCCAGTGCACCGGCAGCGGCGACTTTTCAGACGCGGTCCGCTCCGGCGCCGACAAGATGCCCGCCTTCCCGGAGCTCTCCACGCCCGACGTGAGCGCGATCGTCGCCTACGTGCACGGCTTCTGCACGGGGACGATCGGCGGCAACTAGCGCGGCAGGCCGAGCACGCGCTGCGCGATCACGCCGCGCTGCACCTCGCTGGTGCCGCCCGCGATCGTGAGACAGCGGTCGTAGAGCATGCGGTACGTCCACGACGCGTGGTCGGGGGTGGTCGTGCCGCCCGGGAACAGCAGGCCGTCGGCGCCGAGCGCATCGTGGGCGGCGGTGGTGAGCTTCTGGTTGAGCTCGCTGCACATGAGCTTGAGCGCCGACGCCAGCCCCGGATTGAGGCGCCCGTTCAGCTGGTCCGAGAACTGCCGCAGGTTCGACGTGCGGACGATCTCGCACTCGACCGCGAGCGCCGCTATGCGCTGGCGCCAGAGCGGATCGTCCGCCAGCCCGCGTTTCCGGACCGTATCGACCACGCCCTCCAGTACCTTGTCGACGCGGATCGCCGTCGCCATGCCGCTGCGCTCGTCGATCAGCGCCGACATGACGATCGCCCAGCCTTGCCCCTCGGCGCCGAGCCGCTGCGCGACCGGCACGCGGACGTCCTGGAAGAAGACCTCGTTGAACTCGGCGTCGCCGGTGATCTGGCGGAGCGGGCGGACCTCGATGCCGGGCGAGCGCATGTCGACGAGCAGGATCGTGAGCCCGGCGTGCTTCGGCCCGTCGGTGGAGGTGCGGCCGAGGAGGAAGCACCAGTCCGACTCGTGCGCGAGCGTGGTCCAGATCTTCTGTCCGGTGACGACGTAGACGTCGCCTTGCCGCTCGGCGCGCGTCTTGAGCGACGCGAGGTCGCTCCCGGCGTTGGGCTCCGAGTATCCGGTGCACCATTCCTCGTCGCCCGCCAGGATCGGAGGGATGAAGCGCTGCTTCTGCGCGTCGGTGCCGAAGCGGATGATCGCCGGACCCACCCACATGACGCCCATGCCGCCCGACGCGCCCGGCGCGTCGGCGCGCGCGCACTCCTCGTGGAGGATCGCCTGCTCGGTGGGCGAGAGCCCGCCGCCGCCGTACTCCGCCGGCCACGACACGCCCATGAACCCCGCCGCCTGGAGGTCCTTGTGCCAGCGCTTCATGCGCGCCCGGTCGCGGCGCTCGGCGGGCGGGGGGACGTGCGTTGCGAGCCAGGTCCGCACGCGGGTGCGGAACCGCTCCTCCTGCGGGGTGTAGTGGAGATCCACGGCGGCCTCGGTCCCGTCAGCGCCGCCAGAGCGCGACGGCTTCGGCGAAGCGCCGGCGCTCCTCGGGGCTCTGGTTCGGGTTCAGATCGGGGTGGTGGCGCTTCACGTAGCGTCGCCACGCGGTGAGGAAGCGCTCCTTGGTGCAATCGCGGGGAAGATTGAGGAGCTTGAGCAGCTTCTCGGGCTGGCGTGCGAGCGGGCCGCGCTTCGCCGGCCGTGGGGCGCGTGCCTTCGTGCCGCGCGGGCGCTCGGCGCCCCAGCCCTCGGCGAGCTGGAGCCACCAGCGGAAATCCGCGATCACCTCCGCGTAGGTCGGCTCCCGTCGCCAGCTCTGCGGGAACCACTCGCGGTAGAGTCGTCCGAGGAAGACCTCGAGCCGGAGCGCCAGCGACGTCGGGATGCGTCCCTCGACACCGACCAGCGCGAGCAGCAGCGCCTCGCTCTCCTCCTGGTAGAAGCCGCGCCGCCGTGACCAGCGCGTGTGCACCGCCTTCCCGATCCACGGGTGGAGCCGACGGAGAAGCGCTCGGGCGTTGCTGGCCTGCATGCGAGTCTGCTCGCGCGCGCGAGCCGATACCGAATGACCCCGGGCGGCGGGCTTGTCAACGAGTCGACACCTTTGCAGGCGACGGCCACGCGGCCCTGAAATCGGCTGATGGACGCATGTCCGCGCATCTCTCCACTCAGCGGTGGCTCGAGATCGTCCCGCGCTCAAGCCTGAAGGATCCCCTGCCGACATGAGCCGCAGGGGGTACCACCGATGAGAGCGATAGCCTCGATGCTCGTTCTGGCGGCGACGACCGTCCACGCCGGGATGCTGTGCGAGAAGAAGTCCGGCGCCCTGGTCATGCGCGAGACCTGCAAGAAGCACGAGACCGCGATGAACGTGGGCGTGACGGCGGGCGGGGATCTCGGCCTCGGTACCGATGCCCCGACCGCCCGCCTCGACGTGAACGGCGCCAGCATCTTCCGCGACACCGTGACCTTCGCGGACGGCCAGAGCTTCCCCGGCGCAGCGACGCTGGGGGACAACACCTTCACCGGCGATCAGACCATCGACGGCGGCCTCACCGTCGGCACGAGGATCGGCATCGGCACCCTCACCCCGAGCAGCGCACTCTCCGCCGGCGGCGAGGCGCCCCAGACCTTCGGGATGGAGCGCAACACGACCGCCGCCAGTCCCGGGAACGCACTCACCGTGCAGGCCGGCGGCGCCACGGTCGGCGCGACGGATCAGGTCGGTGGGGACCTCGCGCTCGCCGCCGGGGTCGGCACGGGCGCCGGCGGAAGCGGCAACGTCCGCGTTCAGGCCGGGGGCGCCGGCGCATCGGGCACCGGCGACGACACGCTCGTCGACCGGCACATCGTGGTCGCGCGGGCGAAGGGGCTCACGCTCGCGGCGCCCGGATTCACCAGCCTGGCGTCGTTTGCGGTGCCGGCGGGCGGTATCGCGGGCGGCCGCATCCACTTCACCGTCCGCGCGACGGACGGCGGGAGCCAGATCGCCACGCAGACCGGGACGATCTCCTACGTTGCGACGGCCAACTCGATCACCTGCACGCTGGTGGCGTCGGACACGTTGCACCTGGGGACCGTGAACGCCGGCTGCACGCCGGGATTCTTCAACCCGGGCTCGCAGCCGGGCGTGTCGATCTTCGACAACGTGAGCTTCTCGTCCCCTGCGGCAATCGTCGTGCACGACGTGTACTTCGACATCGACAACCTCTCGGGCACGCCGGTACGCCTCGAGCCGTGAGCGCGCTCAGGGCGACGGCGTCGCAAACCTGAGCCCGCTCGACGTCCGCACGATCTCCTTCTCGATCGGCGGCGACTGCTTCGACACCATCTCCCCGCCCGGGTTGCGGAAGCGGTCGCGGCGGGTGAAGCGCACGATCGCGCGGTCGCCCTCGGTGCGGACGTCGAGGAGGTCGACCTGGACGTCGAAGTCCTGCACGCCCTCGAAGTAGCGGCGGAGCGCGCTCGCCTGCTGCGCGTTGGTCACCTGGCCGATGGCGGTGAGCGCCTCGACGTCACGCGCCCGCCACGCGCTGGCGTAGCGCTCGAGGAATGAACGGACCTCCGGCGTCGACGCGGCGGTGCGCGGCGTCGTGAGCGGCGGCTCGGACGTGCGGGCGACGACCGTGGGCGGCGGCTCGGGATGGCGGGGCGGGGGCTCCGTCGTGGTGGTGGGTGGAAGCCGGGCGATGGTGGCTCGCGTGGTGGTCGTCCGCACCACCGCCTGCGGCGGCTCGGTCTGCACCGTTGTCGACGGCTGGGTCGGCACGGCCGCGACGACGACCGTCGGCGGCGTCACGACGATCCGCCATTCGCGCGCCACCGCGACGCCGAGCGCGTTGGTCACGATCGCCCGCGCGCGGATCGTTCCGGCCTTCGTGCCCTGCACGTGCAGGCGCTCGCCGTCGCCGGCGGGGACGCCGTCGAGCGTCCAGAGGATGCGCACCGTGCCGTCGGCGGAATCGGGCCGGATCGCGAGATCGGTACTACCATCGGACGGGATCTCGATCGTCGGCGATTCCGGAACCCCGGCTGCGACCCGGGGCGGCAGGGCGGGGCGGACGCGCACCGCCCAGCGCTGCACGCGGTGGCCGCCGGG
>JACXTT010010825.1_pt1 | contig 12254 bp, 11 predicted proteins | sample 9270951 | NCBI WGS metagenome assembly JACXTT01 (sample SAMN15532306, study PRJNA645909) | rock metagenome | isolation source: weathered quartz diorite | place: Puerto Rico | collected 2017-06-21 | reverse complement strand
CAAATCCCGCGACGGGCTGTTCCTGGCCCTCGCTCGCCCGGCGCGCGACGACATTCTCCGCCTGGCCGACCAGCTTCCCGAAGCCGCCGGCGCGCTCAAGATTGGCCTGCAGGCCTTCGTCGCCAACGGGCCCGACATCGTGCGCGAGATCGCCGGCCGCGGTCAACGGGTCTTTCTCGATCTGAAAATTCACGATATCCCGAACACCGCCAAGCACGTCGTGGCGGAGGCGGCGGCGCTCGGCGCGGCGATGGTGACGGTGCACGCGGCGGGAGGGGCGGCGATGCTCGAGGCGTGTGTCGCCTCACCCGGCGCTTCGCACCACCCCCTCGCGCGGAGAGGGAGAGGGGCTGGGGGTGAGGGCCTGCTCGTCCTGGCGGTGACGATTCTCACCAGCCTCGACGAGGAAGACATCCACCAGATCGGCTTCCACGGCACCCTGGCCGAGAACGGCGTGCGCCTGGCGCGGCTGGCGCAGGCGTCGGGCTTGCGCGGCGTGGTCACTTCGCCGCACGAGGCCGCGGCGATCCGCGAGGCCTGCGGCGAGGAGCTGGTCATCGTCACGCCGGGAATTCGTCCGGCGGGGAGCGACGCCGAGGACCAGCGCAGAACGATGACGCCCGCCGCGGCGGTCGCGGCGGGCGCGGATTACATCGTGGTCGGCCGCCCGATCACCGGCGCGCGCGATCCGCGCGGCGCGGCGCTCGAGCTGCTCGACTCGCTAGTGTAGGCCGGCGACGCGGCGGCGCTGCACGCAGTTCAGCCCCGGCCCGGGGAACAGCACGCGCTGGCTGGCGAACTGCCGCCGGTTGCCGTTCACGTCGGTGCCCACGGCGCGGATGACATGCTCGCCGCGCGCCGTGTTGTCGAGATTCACCGCGATCTTCCATGGAGTGACCGGCGTGGTGGACGGGATGTCGATGCGCGGCGGCCCGGTGAGCGTGGCCGATCCGAGCGAGCCGCCATCGAGGAAGATCTCCACGTTGGTGATCTTCAGCGCGCCGGTCACCCAGCCGTGCAGCTCCGCGCCGGCGCATCCGAGGCCGCCGATGCCGCTCCACTCGATGCGGCCGGTCATCTGCCCGCACGCGCCGTAGGTCTGCAGGCCGCTCACCTCCCCCACGACGTAGACCAGCGGCCCCACCGCCAGCGGATTCCACTTCACTTCGTCGTTCTGAGGAAGGAATGAGATCTGCTCGTACACCCGCGGCAGGGAGCCCTCGTACATGAAGACGCCATAGTCGAAGACGTCGAAAGCGATGGTGCGGGCCGGCTTCAGCGTCTGCGGGTCGAGCTCGTCGATCATGGTGATCAGACGCGAGCTCTGCTCGTCGATGTTCGCCTGCGGGTGGAAGTACAGCGGGTTCGCGCGGTCGATGCCGATCGGCGCGGTGGTGTGCAGCGTGAACGGCGTGAAGAAGGTGAAGCTGCCGCTGCCCGGCGCAGAGATGGTGTACGTCAGGATCTGATTCGTATAACCGACGGCCAGGAGGTTCGTGCCGTTGCTGGCCAGGAACGTGCCAGGCGTCGGCACCTGATCGACGTACTTCGGCGACGCGGGATTGGAGACGTTGTAGGCGGTCGTGCCGTGGAACCCGGTGATGACCAGGATTCCGAAGTTGAACGTGATGTCGTTGAAGGAAGCGATGTCCAGGCCGCGGCTGGTGATGGAGCCGGCGATGACGGGCGCACTGAGGTTCGTGATGTTGTAGAGGTCGACGGTGCTGAAGCAGGTCGACGAGCCGTTGACGAAGCACGGCATGTCGGTGGCCGGGAAGAGCACCGCCAGCGTGTTGCCGAAGACCGCCAGCCGCCGGTAGTGCACGATCGGCGTGCGCGAGACCAGAAGCGGCGCGTTGCCTCCGGCACGGACGCCGCGGAGGTCGAAGATCTCGATGCCCGCCTCGGTGCTGATGAAGAGAAAGCCATTGTTGAAGGCCACGCCGCCGTTCGACTCGCGCCCGGCCATCGAGGTGATGTTGTCCTCGCGCGCCACCTGCATGTCGCCCAGATCGGTGACCGTGTAGGTGGTCAGCGTCTGCCCGCGCAGCTCGAAGACCTGTGAGCCGAAGCGGAAGATGCCGTGAGGCGACTGGTAGAAGGCGCTGGCAGGAGCGTTCTGCGCCACCAGCGTGAGCGGGCAGGTCGCCACCTGCGGCTGCCCCAGCGCCACCGCGGCGGAGAGTACGGCGACGCTAATAACGAAGAGAGCGATCCGTGAGAAAACGCGCATACATGCCTCCCAAATCCACACCCGAACGCGCTCCGTGAGAGCAAAAGCCGGAATCGTCTTAGGCGGTAACTATCTCTCAAAGCGCGACTTTTTTCAACCGAGGGCTCTGAAGGCGGGGTGTATCATGCGCGGCGGAAACAAGCCTCGTCGGTTGTTACGTTACGTAACCAACTATGCTCGACGGTCACGTGCTTGTCCTGAACCGGGTGTTTCAGGCCGTGCAGATCACCTCTGCGCGCCGTGCCCTCACCCTGCTTTACAAGGGGCAGGTCAAGGCCGTCGACTCAGAGTACCGCACCTATGACTTCCAGAACTGGGCGGACATCCCGGTCCAGCCGACCGACCACTACGTCCGCACCCCCAGCCGGAACATCCTCATCCCGCACGTGGTACAGCTCCTGATCTTCGACCGCCTGCCGCGGCAGGAGGTGAAGTTCTCGCGCGGCAACATCTACCTGCGCGACGGCAACCGCTGCCAGTACTGCGGGCGGAAGTTCTCCTCGTCCGAGCTGTCGCTCGACCATGTCGTGCCGATCTCGCGCGGTGGGAAGTCGAGCTGGGAGAACGTGGTCTGCGCCTGTCTGCCGTGCAACGTGAAGAAGGGCAACAAGCTGCTGCAGGAGAGCAGCATGCAGCTCATTCGCCACCCGCACCGGCCGAAGTGGCACCCGCTCCATCGCCTGCAAGGAAGGAACTTCCCCGATATCTGGAAGAACTTTCTGGATGAGGCCTACTGGAATGTGGAACTGAAGTCGTAGCGGCGCGCGGCAGCGCGCCCGCAACCCCGGAGTACCGGGCGCGCTGCCGCGCGCCCCTACGTCTCCACCGCCACGTCCTCCAACTCCTCTCCCTGATTCACGAAGCGGTTCACGGCGATGCCGTATTGCTTCTCGTACAGGGCGCGGTAGCGGCCGCCGCGGAGCATCAGGTCGGAGTGCGAGCCGCGCTCGATGACGCGGCCGTCTTCGAGCACCAGGATCTGGTCGGCGTTGCGGATGGTTGAGAGGCGGTGGGCGATGATGAACGTCGTGCGTCCCTTCATCAGAGCATTGAGGCCGTCCTGGATCAGCGCTTCACTCTCGCTGTCGAGCGATGAGGTGGCCTCGTCGAGGATGAGAATGCGCGGGTTGGCCACGATGGCGCGGGCGATGGCCACGCGCTGCTTCTGCCCGCCGGAGAGGCGCACGCCGCGCTCGCCGACGATGGTCTCGTATTTGTCGGCGAAGCTCTCCGCGAACTCGTCGACGTGCGCGATGTGCGCCGCGCGCAGCACCTCCTCGCGCGAGGCCTTCGGGTTGCCGAGCGCGATGTTGTCGTAGATCGACTCGGCGAAGAGGAACGAGTCCTGCGGCACGATGCCGATGTGACCGCGGTAGTCGGCTAGGCGAAGGTCGTCGAGCGGCATGCCGTCGACCAGAATCTCGCCGCGCGTGGGGCGGTGGAAGGCGGCGATGAGCGAGATGAGCGTGCTCTTCCCGGAGCCCGACGGCCCCACCAGGGCGATGGAGCGGCCGGGCGGCGCGTCGAGGTCGATCCCCTTGAGCACCGGCACGCCGGCGGTGTACTCGAACCAGGCGTCGCGCAGCAGCACGTGGCCGTCGATGTCGTCGACCGGGCGCTTCGCCGCGTCGTTCTGGTCCTCGCGCTCCTCGCCGAGGATCTCGCGGATGCGCTCCAATCCGGCAAAGGCCTCCGAGAGCTGGGTACCGATGCCGACGATCTGCACGATCGGTCCGACCACAAGCGCCAAATAGAAAGTGAAGGCGATCAGGTCGCCGCCGGTCATTTTCTTGGCGATGACCTCCTGGCCGCCGATGATCAGGACGACGACGCTGACCGCGCCGACGAGGAAGGTGGTCAGCGCGCCGACGCCCGACACCGCGCGCATGGTGCTCAGCACCAGCCGCAGCAGCTTGTGCGCGCCGGTGGCGAAGACGCGCTCCTCGTGCTTCTCCGCCGTGTACGCCTTCACCACCCGAATCCCGGAGAAGCCCTCGGTCAGCCGGCCGGAGACCTGCGCGTTGATCTCTCCCCGCTGCTTGAACAGCGGCCGCACCGTGGTGAAGGCCCACGCCAACACCCCGCCGAAGACGAAGAACGTGCTGAGAACGATGGAGGCCAGACGGACGCTGAAGTGAAAGAGGATGACCGTGGCCACGGCCGCGGTGACGAATCCCCCGAAGAGCTGCAGCAGGCCGGTACCCACCAGGTTGCGAATCCCCTCCGCGTCATTCATCACCCGCGAAACCAGCACGCCCGTCTTCGTGGCGTCGAAGAAGCGCACCGGCAGCCGCTGCACGTGCTGCTGGATCCGTTTGCGCAAGTCGGTGATCGACCGCTGCGCGGCCATCCCCAGGATCTGCGCCAGCGCGAAATCGCTGCTCCCGCCGACCAGCGCAGCCAGCGCGCTGATGGTGGCGAGGGTCCAGAGCATGTGGATGTTGTGCTTGCCGATGACGTCGTCGATCAGATACTTCGACGTGCCGGGGAGGACGAGGCTCGTCAGGCGGTTGATCAGCAGAAGCGGCACGCCGATCAGAAGGCGGCGGCGGGAGCGCCAAATGATGTCACCCGCGTCGCGCAGGATGGCGCGGAGGCGAGCGCGGTCCATCGGCTTTTTCTGCTTTTTTTCCTCTGGCATCGGGGGACTCTAACGGTGGATCAAAACTTGCTAATCCCACCTGTCAATGACGTTAGTGAATTCTCTTTGCGCAGAAATCAGTATTTATCAGGGCGTCGGGGAACCGACCGGCGTCGTCGTGGAACGGAGTGCCATCCGCGGCAAGAAGGGCCTCTGCAAGAGCATGCGCGACTTGGCCATCAAATCGCGCGTCCTCGGCGACGGCTACTACTACATCCCGATCGAGCTGTGGCCCAAGACCAAGCAGCCGGTGGTCGTGCACAAGCACGACTGGACGGTGATCGGATCGATCCCGCGCACGTCGCGCTCCAGCAAGCGGCGCGCGAAGCAGGCATCATAGCCGCCTCGCGCCGCTCCGCCACCCTCGCGCAAACGATCGGAGTCCGTTCATGAAGGTCTCGATTTCATTGCTCCTCGCCGCCGCCCTCGCCCTCCCAGTGTGGGCGCAGGAGGAAGGTCCGGCCAGCGCGAAGGGCGCGGCCGTCGACACCACCGGCAAGGGGTACACCGCGGCCTACGTGCTGGAGCCCTCGACCGGGCGCGTGCTCTTCGCGGAGAACGCCGAAACGCCGCTGGCCACCGCGTCAATGGCCAAGATGATGACCGCTCTCCTCACCATGGAGGAGATCCGCGACGGGCGGCTGAAGCTCGATACTCCGGTGACCATCTCGGCGCGCTCGAGCAAGATGGGCGGCTCCCAGATCTTCGCCAAAGAAGGACAAGTCTTTCCGCTGCAGACGCTCCTGGCGACGCTGATGGTTCAATCGGCGAATGACGCGGCCGAGGCCATCGCGGAGAAGATCGCCGGCTCGGCAGAGAACTTCGCCGAGATCATGAACCAGCGCGCCAAGGCCCTCGGCATGACGCACTCGCAGTTCTACGACCCGCACGGCCTGCCGAACTCGAAAAACCCGCAGGTCATCGACACCGCCAGCGCGCACGATCTGGCCATCCTCGGCACGGAAGTCATGAAGTACCCGCTCCTGCGCGAGCTGGCCAAGACGCCCACCATGCCGTTCGCCAACGGCACATTCACCTCCGGCTTGACCAACCCCAACCACCTGATCAACCCCGGCAAGCGCGATTACTACCCCGACGCCACCGGCATCAAGACCGGCTACTCCGCTCCCGCCGGCTACTGCGTCACCGCGGCCGCCAAACACGGCGACATGGAGCTGATCTGCGTGGTGATGGGAGCGCGCGCGCCCTTCGGGCCGCAAAGCTCGTTCGGCATCGCTTCCCGCCTGATGTCCTCCGCCTTCGCGCAGAACGTGATGCAGACCGTGGTGAAGAAGGGCTCGGTGATCGGACAGGCGCCGGTCACCGACGGCTCCGCGAAGAGCGTTCCGGCGGTGGCCGGCGCGGACGTCAAGGCGCTGATCCGCCGCGGCGAACAGGGCGGCTTGAAGGTTGGTCTGGTGACGAACCCTGTGGCCGCGCCGGTCCGGCAGGGGCAGCAGATTGGCACGATCGTGGTCACACTGGGCGGCCAACAGATCAGCCGCGTTGCAGCGCTCGCCGGCGCCGCCGTCGACAAGCAGTCGTTTTGGCGCAAGCTCTGGCCGTTCTGAGAGGAAGTTGCTGGGTTGCTCGGTTGCTGAGTTGCTGAGCCCTAGCAACTCAGCAACCCGACAACCCTTCAAAGACAACACGGCGGCCCTCGATCCGCCACTGTCGCGTGCTCAACGCCAGCAATGCCTCCACGTATGCAACGTGCTCCTGCTCGAGGATTCGCGCAGCGAGCGAGCCGGCCGTGTCGCCGTCGAGCACCGGAGCGATGCGCTGCACGATGATCGGTCCCGCGTCGAGGTTCTCGTCGACGAAGTGCACTGTGCATCCCGAGACCTTCACGCCGTACGCGACCGCCTGCGCCTGCGCATCGACGCCGGGAAACGCCGGCAGCAGCGATGGATGGATGTTCAGGATGCGGTGCGGGTACGCGGCGACAAACGCCGGCGACAGCAGGCGCATGTAGCCCGCCAGCGCAATGAAGTCGGGCTCCGCCTCGGCGATGGCGCGCAGAACGTCTTCCTCGTGCGCCTGGCGCGTGGGGTACGCGCCATGATCGAAGACGTGCGCGGATAGCCCGAGCTCCCGCGCGCGCGCGATGCCGGGGGCGTCGGGGCGGTTGGAGATGACGGCGACGATCGTCGCATCGAGGCGCTTGTCCTCGATCGCTCGGTGAATCGCTTCGAAGTTGGAGCCGCGGCCGGAGAGGAGAATCGCGAGACGCACGACCCTCATCCGCCCTTCGGGCACCTTCTCCCGGTGACGCGGGAGAAGGCCCATATGGCCCCTCTCCAGCGTGAGTGGGAGAGGGTGGCCCTGACCCCGAGCGAAGCGAGGGGGAAGGGCCGGGTGAGGGCCCGCGCTACTCGATCCATGACGCGAATCCCGACGGCGGCACGTCGTACACCACCCTCCCCGACCCCCGCACGACGTTCCCGATGAAATAGAACTGCTGCCCGATGCGCGTGAAGTGCTTGGTCACCGCGTCGACCTTCTCCGGCGCCACCATCATCACCATCCCGATGCCCATGTTGAACACGCGCAGCATCTCGTCGCGGTCGATGTTTCCCTTCTGGAAGAGGAACTTGAAGATCGGCAGCACCGGCCACGAGCCGAGGCGGATCTTTGCGTCGAGAGTCGCCGGGAGCACGCGCGGGACGTTGTCGGTGAGCCCGCCGCCGGTGATGTGCGCGAGCGCGTGGATGGCCTTTTCGTCCACCAGCGGCAGCAGCGGTTTCAGATAGGAGATGTGCGGCGCGAGCAGCGCCTCGCCCGCCTTGCCGATGCCGGGGATGATGGTCTGCGGATCGTGGCCCAACTGGTCGAACAGGATGCGGCGCGCCAGCGAGTAGCCGTTCGTATGCAGGCCGGCGGAGGGTAGGCCGAGGAGGACGTCGCCCTCGCGCACGGCCTTGCCGTCCAGGAGCTTCGACTCATCGACCACGCCGACGATGAATCCGGCGATGTCGTAGTCGTCGTCGCCGTAGAAGCCCGGCATCTCCGCGGTCTCGCCGCCGATGAGCGCGCAGCGGTTCTCACTGCAGGCGCGCGCCATGCCGCGCACCACGTCGGTCATCACCTTCGGCCGCAGGCGCCCTGTCGCGTAATAGTCGAGAAAGAAGAGCGGCCGCGCCCCCTGCACCAGGATGTCGTTCACGCAGTGGCAGACCAGGTCGTAGCCCACCGTGTCGTGGATCTTCATGGCCTGCGCCACGCGCAGCTTCGTCCCCACGCCGTCGGTGGAGGAGACGAGGATCGGCTTCTCCATCCCCTCGAAGGAGGCGCGAAACAGTCCGCCGAAGGAGCCGATGTCCGACACCACCTCCGGCGTGAAGGTGCCGCGGGCGATGTGCCGCACCTCGCGCAGCGCTTCCTCCTGCGCGTCGATGTCGACGCCCGAGTCGCGATAAGTCGTCACGGTTCCAGTGTATCCTGAGCGAAGCGAAGGATCTTCGGCTCGACTTGCCGCGCTCGTGGTTTCTGCGCCGCCGATCGAGCCGAAGATCCTTCGTCGCTTCGCTCCTCAGGATTCGCCGTTGGCCCAATTCCTCTTGATCACAACCCTTCTCAGCATCGCCGGCCTCATCGCCACCGGCGTGGTCGGCTTCCTCGCGGCGCCGGGCCACTACGCGCAGCACATCTTCTTCGCGCTAGCCACGGTGGTCCTCGGCCTCTTCTCGCAGTCGATGACCATGTTCTTCTTCATCGGCACTGGGAAAGAGATCAAAGACGCAGCGAAGGAGGACGCGGCCGTTGTGCAGCGGACCAAGGCCTTCAAGGCGAAAGTCTTCCCGGCAGCCACCTACGCCATGCTGGTGCTCATGGTCACCTTCATCACGGGCGGCGGCGTGGCCAGCGGAAAGACGCCGCGCTGGCTGCATCTCACCCTCTCCATCGCCACGGTGGTCATGTACGCGCGCGCGTACTGGTTCCAGCTTCAAGCGATGACGGAGAACGCCACGCTGATGGAGAAGTACCTGCGCGAGTAAGCGACCTTCAGCGCCGGCGCACCGATTTCATCAGCGTGCGGTCGAAGAAGAGGGCGACCTCCTGATAGACGTGGCGGTCGCGCGACGCCGGCAGCACGGTCGGCGTCCAGGTGAGCTTCACGGCGCCGGCGCGGCCGAGATCGACCGAGGAGAGCAAGCCAAAGCGCGCCGCGCCCCAATGCCAATCCGCTTGCTTCTCGCCGCCCACGCCGAGCGACGCGCCGAGCCGGAAGCGGTTGTGGTAGGTGCGGTCGACGAGGCGATAAAAGTATGTGAGCCGTTGGATGCGCCCGGCCTTCTCGCCCAATTCGCGCCGCACCCAGACCAGCGAGCCACTGGCGCTGCGGCCGCGCGGCAGCGGGACGGCCGCGTCAAGCTCCGCGCCGATCTCGAGGTTGTAGTACGGCGCGGCGTGGTCCGCGGCGCGACCGCGGTTCTCCTCGAACGACGCGGTGACCAGCAGGCGGCCGGCGATCTGCTCCTTCTGCTTCGACTGGCCGTCGACGATCGGCGTGAGAAAGTAGCGCGCGAACTGCGAGGTGGCGCGATAGCGCGGCAGCGACGCGCCGCTTCCCGCCTGCAGCGTGGTCAGCTTGAAGTTCGTCTGGTACGCGCCGCGGTAGATGCTGTGCGTCAGATGCAGAAAGCCGACTTTCGCGTTGGTCGGCTGGCTGCGCCAGGTGTAATTCGAGATGCCGCCACTGACCATGCGCACGATCTGAAAATCCGAGCCCTGATCGCGCACGCGCCGGCCGTCGCTGCGGAGCTCCGCGCCGCGGATGCGCGGATCGAGAAAATCGTTGTCGTCAAAGACATCGAACTCCTGCGCCTGCGCTACGCCGGCCATGAGCAGCGCGCCGAAAAGGAGCAGGCCCTTCACTTGATCTCCGTGACGGTGACGTTCTTGGGGAGCTTGCTCACCGTCGAGTCGATGAATTCCTCTTCGTTCGTCGTCCCGGGTCGCGCGCTCTTCCCGATCGGCAGGCACGCCTTGAGCGCCTCCTGGTCGAAGGGGAGTTTCCCTTTGTGCGCTTTCAGATTGGCCAGCGTGACGGGGATGGCCACCAGCGGCCGGTCGCCGTCCTTGACCTTCACGATCACCGTGTCGGCGTCCCCGACGCCGGTGATGCCGCGCGAGGTCGGTTCCACCTCGCGCTGGCAGAGAACGGAGTCGGCGCCGAGAAAGTGCTCGCGGAAGTACGCAAAGCCGATCGTCGGCGAATCGGTGGTGGCGATGACGCCCCAATTCGGCTTGTCGCACGAAACGATGAAGTCGATCGTGCAGTCGCGCCGATTGGTGGGATGCCGGACCTCGGTGACCGCATGGCAGCAGAAGGTCAGCCCCGCCGGCAGATCCACCGTCAGCGGATCCGACGCGTTGTAGCGCTCGTCGCCGAAGTCGGCGGTGTAGTAGCCGTCCTTCTTGCTGACGATCCGCATCTTCGTTCCCATGTGGATGGAGATCTCGTCCGGGACCGAGCAGCCCGGCGCGAATTGCACGCGCACCCAATGCGTGGGGCTGCTCTCCGAGCACGCCAGCGCCGCGGAAGCGGCGGCCATCGAGAGGATCGTCGCGGCAATCAAGTTCTTCATGAGCATCCTTTCGGCGCCTCGCCGGCAATGCGCTGCAAGACGGCGTCGCGGATCTGCTTGCCCGGCAACGTGATGCGCAGCGGCTCTCCGGCGGCGTGCAGCGTTCCCCAGCGGTCGCGCTCCTTCACCCACACCTGCAGCGCCGCGCTGCTCTTGCAGATCTGCTCTCCGACGCGCGCCTTCGCCGCGTTGCGCTCCGGCATGGTCTTGGCGGGCGGCCCGGAGATCTGCAGCGCTTCCAGATCGAGCTTCAGGTCCGCTTTCCCATTGCCGGGGATCTCGATTTGATCGACGTTGACGACCGGCAGCGCCGCCGGTTCGACGCCCGCCGCCGGGTACTGCAGCCGCGCCCGCTCGACCACCGAGGGGAGGCCGCCGCTGTTGTACACGCGGACCATGAAGAGATCGTTCGACGTTCCGCCGCCGGCATCGGGGACCGTGCCGATGAACACCGCTGTGGTGCGCGACGGGCGGTTCACGAAGGCGATCACGCGCGGAAAGATCGCGGTGGTCACGGAGATGAGCGACAGCAGGAGCGTCAGCACCAGCTCGCTGCCGGGGATCTTCCGGCGCAGCCAGCGCTGAAAGGTCGAACAGGAGCCGCAGCGCTCGGCGCGCAGCGGAATGCGCGCGGCGCAGACGAGGCATTCCTTCGCCTCCTGCAGCGCGCTGCACTTCACGCACTTCTTCGCCTCGAACTCGATCTCGCTGGCGCAGACCACGCAGCGCCTGTTCGGCGGCCGCGGAACTTCAGCGATCGGCGTGGCCGCGTACGGGCTCACGGTTTCGGGCATTGGTCCGTCCTATATGCCTGTAGTGACGGACGGAGGAGAAACGTTTCTTTACCGGCTCACCCGCTCCACCTCGAGGAGTGACGCACAGGAGCGCGGGCGTCTCGACCGCACTCCAACCTACTTGGCCAGCCCCCACTGCCCGAGCATCCAGGCGTAGTCGAACGCCGTGTCCTTGAAGGCGTCATAGCGACCGGAGGCGCCGCCGTGACCAGCGCCCATGTTCACTTTCAGGATGATCGGATTCTTCGACGTCGTGTTGTCGCGCAGCTTGGCCACCCACTTCACCCCCTCCCAATAGCCGACTTGCGAGTCGTTGAGCGACGTGCGCACCAGCATGTTCGGGTAGGGCTTCTTGGCCACGTTCGTGTACGGGTCGTAGCTCTTCATGTAGACATACGCGGCCTTCTCGTTCGGATTGCCCCACTCGATGTACTCCTGCGTGGTGAGCGGGAGGGTGGGGTCGAGCATGGTGTTGATCACGTCGACGAACGGCACATACGCCACGACGGCCTTGAAGAGATCGGGCCGCATGTTCGTCACGGCGCCCATGAGCAATCCGCCGGCGCTGCCGCCGCTGATGATCAGCTTCGACGGCGTCGTGTACTTCTGTTTCACCAGCGCATCGCCGACGGCGACGAAGTCGGTGAAGGTGTTCTTCTTGCTCATCATCCGGCCGGCTTCGTGCCACTCCTTCCCCATGTCGCCGCCGCCGCGGATATGAGCCAAGGCATAGACGACGCCGCGATCGAGCAGCGCGATGCGCGCCGCGCTGAAGCCGGCGTTCGACGACGAGCCGTAGGAGCCATACGCCGTCAGCCAGAGCAGGTTCGTGCCGCTGTGCGGGTCGACGCTCTTCTTGTAGACGAGCGAGACCGGCACTTTCACGCCGTCGCTCGCCGCGACCCAGATGCGCTCGGAGGTGTACTGCGTCTTGTCATAACCCGGCACTTCGACCTGCTTGAGCAGGGTCGATGTGTGCGCGTCCATGTCGTAGT
>JACXTT010010824.1_pt1 | contig 12256 bp, 6 predicted proteins | sample 9270951 | NCBI WGS metagenome assembly JACXTT01 (sample SAMN15532306, study PRJNA645909) | rock metagenome | isolation source: weathered quartz diorite | place: Puerto Rico | collected 2017-06-21 | reverse complement strand
CCACCGGCAAGGGCTCGGCACCGAACACGGCGGAGCTCTCCAATCCGACGCCGTCGCCGCCGAACTTCACCCCGCTGCCGCCAATGAATTCGGCCCGCTCCGGTCACACCGCCACACTACCCCCGGACGGCACAGTGCTCATCGCCGGAGGAGACATGGGAAGCGGACCCGCCGGTACGGGCAAAGGTCCGCAATATTTCCACAGGCCGACAGCCAACACCGAACGCTTCGACCCGATAACAAAAGTCTTCACCGCACTTCCGCCCATGAACATCCCTCGCGCTGGTCACACGGCGACGTTGGTGACGACGGCCGACGGCAGACAGCAGGTGCTGATCGCTGGAGGAATCACGAACGTCGGAGGCGCCCTCGTGGTGACGAACACGGCCGAGCTCTTCGATCCGGCCTCGGGGACCTTTACCCTGGTGCTGCCGCCCAATTGCCAACCGATAATCATCGGGAGTTGCACGATGACCTCGCCGCGCTCTGCCCACACGGCCACGGTGCTGCCGAACCAGACAGTGCTCATCGCCGGTGGCGACATAGGAGGCGGCGAACCCACCAAAACGGCAGAAACGTTCGACCCGATCTTGGGACGCTTTACTCCGATCTTTCCGAACCCGCCTTCGGAACCGAATACCATGAACGAGCCGCGCTACTTCCACAGGCCGACGCTGGTGGTGACGACGGCGGACGGCCGCCAGAAAGTGCTCATCACTGGAGGAATTACGAACGTCGGAGGCGCCCTCCAGGTGACGAACACGGCCGAGCTGTTCAACCCTGCCGGCGGCACGCTAAGCACCAGCCGCAGAACCGTCGCCTATACTCAGCCCGGGCCGTTGGTTCAGAACAATAGTGGCGCCCCGGGCAGCGCTCCCGATTGCAGCTCCGCGAATTCGTGCAGCACGTTCGATCTCACCATTGACCCCTCTGTTGGCACCGCTGCCAACGGTTACGATCCCAGTCAGTACCAGATCTACATGAAATGGGGTTGGGCCCTGAACGCGTCACCAAGCACACCGGATGGGACTTTTACGGTACCGACGGATTACGATATCTATGTTGTCAACGCGGCCAAAGAGGTTGTCAAGGTTGATCGATCAACGGCCAATCCACGTTCCTTCGTCCTTCCGACCGACCCGACCAAAACGCCGCCAGGGGACTATAAGCTAATTGTCGTTCTCAGGAACGGGCCACCGACCGATTCGGCTGGGGCACCGATCTTTTACACCGGGACAATCGACCTGGATCCGATCGGGTTTCCATTGGTTTCCGGGAATGGAGGGGATCTTCTGAATTGGCCGGCCTGCGACGCCCGGGGCCTAGACACATGGGCGGAAAACTTTGAGTGGTCCCCGTCGCTTGCCGTCAACCCCGACCCGAAGAAAAACAACCTCGTGGCGGCTTGGATGCAAGGCCACTCCGATGGGATCGCGGTGGGGTACTCCACTGACGGCGGGAGCACGTGGAATCAGAGTGTTCCGGCGACAAATTCCTGCACCGGCGGGACTCAGTACAGCAGCGCTGAGTCTACCGAGGTCTCTTTCGGTGGCGACGGCACCGCCTATCTCGCGTCTATGGTTAACGGCAGCCCATTTGTGGACCCCACCGGACTAACACCTCTAGCGGGATCTGCCATTATCGTCAACCGCTCCTCGGATGGTGGCCACACATGGCCGTCCCCGCCGACGGAGGTGTGGGTGTCGAGCCAGGGCGGAAGTCCCTGCGACGCTGATCCAAGGGACGGTCTGTGCGACGAGGTCAACTTCCCCAGCGTGGTGGCTGACCCCGACCCGTCTCGGTCGGGAGTCGCCTACGTGAGCTGGGGAGGGTTGAAGACCCTTAGCACTGTTCAGATATCGGGAAGCATATCTCAGCTATCGGGAAACATATTTACCTCTAATACCGCCGATGGAGGCGTGACATGGTCAACGCCCTCCAAAATCCCCTCGGACTCGGCTCAACCAGATCTCTTACAGCTTACGGGACAGCTCGTAATTTTGCCTGACGGAACTCTTGTTAGTGTTTTCATTGAAATTCCGCCCGTCAACCCTACCGTTATGATTGACCCTAATGACCCTTCTAAATTAATTCCCGAATTCATTCCCCTCGGACCCACCAAGCTGATGGCCGCGCGGTCAACTAACGGCGGGGTTACATGGTCGGATCCCATCACCATCGCTGACCCCGCGGACCCGAGCCAGAACCATATCGTGTTCGCTGGGGTTGCTGTCGCACCCGATCTCGCGTCACCGTCCTTGTCCACAATCTACGTTGCCTGGCCGAGAGCTGACTCGAGCGGGTCGAGCTTCAGCCTGATGTATTCGAAGTCAACTGACGGTGGGCGCACGTGGGTGGATGCTGCCCGTATCGGAGAGCCGGTCCGAGGCTCCATGACGCCGGGCCCGGCGATCGCTTTGTATGCGGCTGCGCCGAGCCTGGCGGTCGCTCCCGATGGGACACTGGGGGTGACCTTCTTCGACCACCGCAACGCTTCAGCTTCAAATTTCTGTGGCTCAAACTGCCTGGCCACAGACTATTGGTTTCGGCATTTACAGAACGGTGGTCAGACCTGGCAGGAAGAGCATCTCTCCGGACCGTTTCACGGGTTCAAGTATTACGGGTCCGGTACCTATTCGGGAAGCATAGCTCCGCTGCCGGATGGTTTCGCAACCACTTTCGTCCTTAGCCCCAAATTTGCTGGCAGCCCAGGCCAGCACATCTCCCATGGCCCCACGGACGTCTTCTACTCAAAGGTGAGCGTGGACGCGCCGTTGACTGGCGTTGTTTCACGGAAAGTCCATGGCGACGCTGGCACGTTCGATATTGATTTACCGTTTACCGGAACTCCTGGGATTGAATGCCGCAGCGGTGGCGCGAGCCATGATTACACGTTGGTCTTTACCTTTGCCAGTCCGTTAGCCAGTGTCGGTGGCGTAAACGTCACCGGCGGGACTGCGCCATTCGCAACGGTCGCCAACAGCGCGATCGACAGCAGCGATCCACGTCAATACATCGTGAACCTCACTGGAGTAACCAATGCCCAGACCATCACCGTTACCCTAACGAATGTAACCGACACAGCCGGCAAACTTAGCACCGCCGTTTCCGCATCCATGGGCGTGCTCCTCGGCGATGTCAACGCGAGTGGCCGAGTCGACGCGGCCGATGTTTCGCTGGTTAGGCAACAGACATTGCAACCGGTTACAACCTTCAATTTCCGGGAAGACATCAACACCAGCGGTCGGATCGATGCCGCGGATGTTTCCATCGCGCGCCAACAGACGTTGACCTCGCTTCCCTGAGCTTCTAACCGCGGATCCGCCTACGCCGAGACTGCGGCGCGACAAGTTACGCCGATAACACGGATTAAGAAACCAGCCCGCGAATTACGCGAATCGACGCGAATTACAAAACCGATCACGGTTGAGAATTTAAGCCGAGTCCTAATTATTAAGTAAACCTTCGTTATCTTAGTTTCTTTCTGTTCAAATTCTGAAGCGCTGATCTTACAGAAGGTAACGAAGGAAACGAAGAATCGGCCTCGTCGGGAGGTCGGAGATCAGAGGTCTCTCATGGCCGCTTGTAGCGCCACTTGCTGCGCCTGACTGCTGCCAATAGAGGCGATGAATCTAGCTCTGTCATTTCCGCCTGCGTAAACGGGAACACGTCCACCGGGACCGGAAATCGTTCCGGAAGAAAATTTGAAACGCGGTCGCGCACTGATTTGTTGGCGTGGCTCAATACGATGAAAACATCAAGATCACTTCCCGGTGCATATCGATCTTCGGCAAAGGAGCCAAACACGATCACCTCCTCCACTTCCGGGTGGCTCGCCAGCAGCTCGCGCGCGTACTGGTCTGTGTGTCGCCGCACTTCCGCTGCATCAACCGATTTTATCTCGACAGAACTCAATGATTGCCTCCGCATGCGCGATCGCCTCGTCGGCGTCTTTTTGTGAATAAAAATCCACCGGCGCCCCGCGCTCAAATCCGTTTGGATAACGAGTCGGAATGTAATGCCGGTCGAGCACCCGTGCCCGATCCATCAGCGCGGTGTCGGGTTTCGTTTCTTCCGGTAACGCACCCAGGAGCGCAATCAAGACGTGACCCCATGCTTCCTTGTGCAGATGTTGAAATAATGCTTTGACCGCTTTCTCGGCCGCTTGCTGGCAGGCGAAGGCGGACCATTCAAAATGACCGGCTTGGCGGGCGCTGCGGGCGAGCCGCAAATCTGCTTCCGCTTGCCTAAACCAGTCGCGTGTGCGCTCGGCCATTTGGAAACACTGTAAAGCTGCCTGCGCGATCAGCAATAGAGAGGCTCAACCACGAAGAAATCAGTCAAATACCTGCAAACATTGGATCTTAGCAGGCTAAAAATCGACTCAATGGTGAAGATTCTTAACAGAAGATAACGAAACAAACGAAGATCTCTCCGGCTCCATTCTGGTAACCCTTCGTTCTCTTTGTTTCCTTCTGTTAAATTTCTCCTCGGGAATTAGAATGAAACTTCGTTCTCTTCGTGTGCTTCTGCCTTTGGCTCGGGAACGCTTTCGAAGTTCCCTTCTGTAAGTCTGTTCCGTCGAGGTCGTCAGCGGCTTTTCAGAAATCTTTTTATCTCGTCGTGATTGCCGATGAATTCAAAAACAAGCGCCCCCGGAGTATTTTCAAAAAGCAGGCGTTCTTTCCGCCCGATCCGAGCCTCGTAATACTCGTCGCGAAGTTTTCGTAAGCCAGCGCCTTTATGCAAATGTGGCCAGCCCATTACCCGTTGAACTTCTGCAATGCGCCTGCCGATGGCCTGTCGGGCTGGGCTGGGTCGTCGGCGAATCTCCTTGAGCAGCGCGGGATTGATCCGGACGTTCTTCACTTAAATTGTTTCGGATCAAATTTTCCTTTGTAGAGGATGTATTTTTCATCTCCCCGCCGGGACTCGATTCGCTTTTTGAATCGTTCCCATTCTTCCGGGCCGACTCCGTATTCCTGGTACAAATAGCTTTCTTCCCACGACACCACTTCAACTGGCTTGAGCTGCACAATTTTGTTTCCCGAGAGAATGCCGATATCCTCGCCATTCTTAGCCCGCTCCAGAACGGCGGAGAGATTCGCACGCGCTTCGGTGATACTCAACGTCTTCATATCGTCTTTATATCGCATATTTAGCGTCGCAGTAAATCGTTTTCTCGACGCCGCATAGATTTTAAACAGAAGATAACGAAGTAAACAAAGATCGGTTTGGATCATTCCGGGAATCCTTCGTTCCCTTCGTTTCCTTCTGTTAATCCGCAGGAAACAAAAGGCACGGAAAAAGGAAGCAGCACAGATTCTTAACAGAAGATAACAAAGGAAACAAAGGTTCTGTTCAGACAATTTCCGGTAATCCTTCGTTTCCTTCTGTTAAGTCTCTTTTTCGCTCGGATGTGAAGATTCTTAACAGAAGATACCAAAGCAAACGAAGATCTCTCCGGGTCCATTCTGGTAACCCTTCGTTTTCTTTGTTTCCTTCTGTTAGCGCCTTTTCGAAACAGCCAGATTTTAAACAGAAGATAACGAAGGAAACAAAGACTGAATCATTACGTCACAGCGGTTCCGAACCTTCGTTCCCTTCGTTTCCTTCTGTTGAGTCTCTTTGCCGGTAATCCTCCGTTACCTCCGCTTGCCACGTGACGAAGCCTTTACGTGGTTGCCTTCTGTTAATCGGAAGCGTTGCCGCTGACCTCGGATCTTCGCCACGTCCGCATTAGACAGACTCGCCGTGTGCGAGGCGAATCTGCGATCTGATCTCTGACCTCTGTCATCTGACCTCTGACGTCCGGTTTCGAAAAGATTTCATCTTGAGATGGTGGGTTTGGCCGGCCGTTCCCGCTTTAGATAAGTAGAAGGAGAAAGTGGGTGAGTTGCCTGGCGGGCTTTCGCAGGCCCCGGGGCTCGAGTTCGTCAGGCAAACTCTTTTCCCGGGTGATCTTTTCAACAGGATCCTAGAAGCCATCTAGCTCTGTTGAAAAGGTACTTGTTCGTCTTCTATGGTGGGAGGCGTGATGACGGCTGCCACGGCAAAGGCAGCGTTCGCGCGTTGGTTTCATCTGTGGAGGCAGTCCGTCCCCGGCTGCGGGACTGTAGGGCTTGTGAGATGCTGCAGGCGAGGACGCCAGCCACCACAAGGCAGCCCAAACGGTTGCCACCAGAGAGACCCTGCCGCGGTAAGCTTTTCAACAGAGCTAGATGGATCCTAAGCCTTTTATCTTCGCTGCCCAGCGGGTCAACGTCCCGGGGGACAGATCAGCGGGATGACCTCGCGTTTGTTGCGGCGGTAAACGTGAAAGTCAGCGGCATCGACTGTGATAACGCTGAGCTTCGGGTGAAGTTCGCTCATCCGGATGAGACAGAGGTCGGCCAAGTCGGGTTCGCGGTCTTGGTAGCGTTTGGCCAGGGCGGCCAGTTGGGGCAAGTGATCGTTACAGTTAAAGGCGAGCAGGATTAGACCTTCCCTGATCATCTCGAGGACGAGTTCGACATTACGAAGATGAAAAGCAGCTTCTGCCAAGACTGCCTCACAGGTGAGCAGCGGCTCGGTCACTTGTTCAGCGACACTTAGCGCCCAATCGTGATGCCGGTCACGACGATTTGCGAATGACACCAGGAAACCGGTATCGGCAATGCCAGTCATTTAGTGGAAAAGCCTTTGCGCTGCGAGAGGTCGGCTGGACCGCGCACCGTTCCAGCCAGACGCATAAACCTCTGTGCTTTCCCATCGCCGCGTCGGGCCCGGGCGAGATGTTCGCGGATGAACTCTCCTTGGGAAACGCCGATCCGCTTCGCTGTCTCTTCCAGCCAGGCCGCCAGCTCTTTTGTAATACGAAATGTAATTGTCTGACTTATATGGCAAAAACATAAGCATAAACGGCAAATTTGTCAACTCGCGAAAACTCTTGCTCGCGAAGACTTTCGCGAGCGTCCAGCTCTATTTCTTGAGAAACCGGGCAGCACAAAGCCTGAATTGCTCCTGCAACTCGGGCACAGCCGGCACCCGTGCTGCCTCGATCGCTCGCTCGATGGTCCGCTGGTCGAGACCAGCCCGCTGGACAACAAATCGGGCATCGGCAAGGTCAAGCGGATCGAATAACTAACCACGAATCAACACGAATCGACACGAATTTATGAGACAATTCGCCCGTTCATTTGTGTCCACTCGTGCCTATTAGTGGTTAGTGCTTACTAAGAGCCGCTCGGCGTGGGTCATGCCACCAGCGACCACCGTTCAGCATTCACCCGCCCGCCCACGGGCACCGGCTCGGCCATGCGGGTGTAGTGCAAAATGGGGGAGCGAAGCGACTTCTGGTTGGCAAACGCATCGCCAATCTTCCGCCACAAGGCGTGGTCCGGCGCGACCCGCAACGCCTGCCGAGCCAGCTCAGCGAGAATTCTTTCAATTCGTTCCTGCACAGCCAAAACCCGGAGTTTCGGAAATTCCACTGCTTCTCGCGAGATCAATTGCGCGGCCAGCCTGAGCATTTGCGGCCGGTCCAGGTTCTGCGGGAGCAGAATCCCCACCACCAGTTCTTCATTGCTCAAGCCCAACTCGTCCGGCAACGAGATCGAGTCGTTGCTGCGCGTGACGATCCTCGCGCCGCGCGCGTTAGCAGCGTCGATTAGCCAATCTTCAAGCACCTTAGCGCTTCCGCTCGCCGCTCGGAACAGCCGGCAGAGCTTCATTCGGAGCAGAGAAACATGAACGGTGCACCCGAGGCGCGCTGCCAGCGTACTTTCTCTAACTCTCACTGCTCAGGATACCGCAGGCAGGGTGCGACTGCAAAACGCCCGGGAGAGATTCTAAAGTCGAGTAGAGTGGAGGCGCGAGCAGATTTAGGTTAATGGCTTCCAATTGTATCCGCCCTTTCGAGCTTCGTGGCAAAGAGCCACCAAACCGTGCCCCTCGTTTCCTCCACTCCCTCTGAAATTCCGTACGGTGGGTTTTCCCCAGTACGGCTTTAAACTGGCTCGCGCGGCGGTCACCTTCGCGCCTATGCACTTATTCGACCGCTACTGTGCTTACTTCTCCGAGTGTGGCGTTTCATTCCGTAGTAGGCTCTCTCGCCAAATCGGCACCACACCCCTCTGATCACACCACCAGTCCAGTGGCCCTTGGCTCCCCAATCGGTTCTGTTGTCCGATCGGCTCATCGCTTACTATGGCCACATCCGAATCTCTGAAAATCCGCATCAGTTTATGCTTTATTTCCAACGCGTTCTCAACTTTCAGAGCTTCCCCAATTTACTCTGCCTGTCTGTGAGAGCGTGTCGCACTCCTTACCCCGGCGGATGATCCAGGTGCATCTGACTGCTCCTTCCCTGGACCTGATAGCCTTCGCCACCTTCTGAGAGGCTCGGCATCCGCACTTTCCCTGCGCTTTCGGAACGGCAGGTTTGTTTAACGAGGCTGCAAGTTTCGCTTTATGCTACGACCCGCTCCTTTGCTAGCCCTGCTCCGCCAGGGCCTTTACAACCGGGCTCTCGCCGTGAGAGATCGCTCTCGCACGGCGCCGATTATCACTTAACGGGCAGCAGTCCATTCCCGTTGCCGGACTTTCACCAGCCAGACATGCAGCATTATGGGCTGCACCAGAAGATAACTCCGAACTCCGAAAGTCTTCGCGAGCGGGCAAAGGAAACAAAGATCGGACTATTCGGATCTTCTCTGGAGATAACTTTGTTATCTTTGTTGCCTTCTGTTGGATCTCTGAATTTCCGATTTCTGGTAAGCCCTTGGTTGACTTCTGTTAAATCTTTTTTTGGCAGCCGTGGTGGGTTTGGCCGGCCGTTTCCGCTTTAGAAGGTAGAGAGGAAAAATAATAATGAAAAAACAGGAAAAAAATCGCACTGCCAAATCTGGCATCTTCAACCCACGCATCTTCCTGGCCTTTACCCTTTGTTCAGTGGGCGGCTTGCTGGCCATGCTCAGTTTTGCCGCAACGCCACCCTCAGGCACCATCAACCTAACCAGTTCGCCTCTCAAATGGGACGGCCGCGACGCGACAGGGACAGGAGCTGCCGGGGGAGAGAGCAGCTGCGTCGAAAACAATCCCCATCTTCCGGGAGACAACTGCGACACATTTACCCTGACTGTCGGCGGAACGCAGGCGGACTGGGCCGTTGCGAGCAAGCGCATCGACGTCACGATCGCGCCGTCGGATGGTTCGTCGAATCCTTCCCAAGACAGTTACGAGCTGATTATCCACAAAACCGACAACACCGGGCCAATAGTAGATTCGTCAGCAAACGGCGCTGGCCAGCCGGAAATCGCACACATCTATCCGGCCACGGACGGGGTGGGCGTCTTTACGGTGCACGTCCTCTATGTTACAACCGTGCCCGGTGATTACTATAAAGGCACAGCCACTGTGGTACCAGTGACACCTCAGGTGGTTTCCGGGAATGGAACGACCCTTCTGAACTGGATGACCTGCAACCCCACCCCCACCAACGATGTGCCACTCCCAAACATCCAAAACTGGGAGCAGGAGCCCTCCCTTGCCGTCAACCCCACAGATCCGAATAATCCGAATAACCTCGTGGCGGCTTGGATCCAAGGCTTCAACAACGGAATCGTGGTAGGGCACTCCACCGACGGCGGGCAGACGTGGAATCAGGTGGTTCCACCCACAAATTCCTGCACCGGTGGGGCCCCGTTCATCCACGCCGCTGATCCTTGGCTCTCTTTCGGACTGCCCTTTCCTCCAACCGCCCAGCAAGGCATCGCCTATCTCTCGTCCAATGTCGGCGACATCAACTGCGACGTGGGTGTTACTACAACTAACTGCGTGGGTGGGACTGCCGTAATCGTCAACCGCTCCACCGATGGGGGCCAGACGTGGTCCGCGCCGGCGGAGCTGTGGTCTGTGCCCGGCGGCCCGGCGGAGCCGAGTCCCTGCGACGCTAATCTGGATGACGGTTCCTGTGTTGGGGTCGGCGGCTCCAATGTCCTGGCCGACCCATCCCGGCCGGGATTTGCCTATGCTACCTGGACAGGGCAAAAGCTTCTTCCAACCGGTGAGACATCGGGAAACGTATATGCCTCTCACACCACCGACGGCGGCCTGACATGGTCGACACCGTCCAAAATCCCTTCGGACCCGGATCAACCAGATAACTTACAGGGCGTGGGGCGGCTCGTCATCCTGCCGCCGACCGACACGATTTCTAACGGAACGCTTGTTGATGTCTTCATTGAAATCCCGCCCTTCCATCCTACTGACCCTAATGCAATCCTGGGACCGACAAAGCTGATGGCCGCGCGATCGACTGACGGCGGGATTACATGGCCGAATCCGATCACGATCGCAGGCCCGGACGCGAACCCGAACCTTGAAGTTCCGAGCGCAGCACTGGCTCCGGATGGTACCATCTACGTTGCCTGGCAGAGAGCTGACTCGAGCGGCTCGAGCTTCACCCTGATGTATTCGAAGTCAACCGACGGCGCCAATTGGTCGGCGCCTGCCAGTGTCGGAGGATCGATTCCGGGTCCCATAGAAACCGGTGTTCGCCTCACGGTCGCGGCGGCTCCGAGTCTGGCAGTCGCTCCCGATGGGACGGTGGGCGTCGCTTTCTATGATCACCGCAACAACCCGGAACCAACTGGAACGGCTTGCAATGGTTACCACCCAGGCGTCCCGTGCTTCGTCACAGACTATTGGTTCCGGCGCTCCCACGACGGAGGCCAGACTTGGGAAGAGGAACATCTCAGCGGATCCTTCGACCAGGCGACCGCACCGGACGGGACATTCGCTTTGGCTCACTTTATCGGCGACTATCAGGGCATCGCTCCGGTCCCGGGTGGTTTCGCAACCGCCTTCACACTGGCCAGGAGAATACCACCGTTCGGGCAACGACTCGCCAATCCTCTCCCGGATCCCACGGATATCTTCTACTTAAAGCTGAACTCGGACGAGAAGTTGCTTGGTGTTGTTTCGCGGAAAGTCCACGGCGACGCCGGCTCTTTCGATATTGATCTCCCGCTTACTGGAACTCCCGGCATTGAATGCCGCAGCGGCGGCGCGAGCGGCGATTACACGCTCGTCTTTACCTTCGTTAATCCTCTGACAAGCGTTGGTGAAGCGCACGTCACCAGCCACAACCCAACAAGCGCAACCGGCACGGTGGTCAACAGCATGATCGACAGCACCGATGCTCATAATTACATCGTAAACTTAACTGGAGTATCCAACGCTCAACTAATCACTGTCAGCCTAACGAATGTAACCGACTCAGCCGGCAACTTCAACGCCGTCGTTCCGGAAGCCTCAATGGGTGTGCTAATCGGCGACGTGAACGCCAGTCGGCGAGTAGATGCAGCCGATGTGTCTCTGGTCAGGCAACAGACCCTTCAGACTATTACATCCGATAACTTCCGGGAAGATATTAACGCCAGTGGTCGGATCGATGCCGCAGATGTTTCCATCGCCCGGCAACAAACGTTAACGTCTCTGCCGTAACCCCGCTGTGGCGGCGGCTGACCTCGCTTCCCTGAGCTTTTAACCGCGGATTACGCGGATAACACGGATTCAAGATTCTTAACAGAAGCTAACCAAGTAAGCAAAGACTGAATAATTACGCAGAAGCGGTTCCGAACAGGAATACGAACCTTGGTTACCTTTGTTGCCTTCAGTTAGTGCCTTCTAGGGGACAGCCAGATTTTAAACAGAAGATAACGAAGGAAACAAAGACTGAATAATTACGGAACAGAGATTCCGAACCTTCGTTCCTTTCGTTTCCTTCTGTTGGATCTCTTAATTTCCGGTTTCTGGAACGCCTTCGTTCGCTTTGCCCACTCGCGAACGCCTTCGGAGTTATCTTCTGTTAATCGGAAGCGTTGCCGCTGACCTCCGACCTTTGACCTCTGACGTCCGGTTTCGAAAAGATTTCATCTTGAGATGGTGGGTTTGGCCGGCCGTTCCCGCTTTAGAAAGTAGAAGGAAAATTTGGTGAGCAAGAGGGGGTGAGTTGCCTGGCGGACTTTCGCAGGCCCCGGGGCTCGAGTTCGTCAGGCAGACTCCCTTTCGCCTTCGGGAATTAGGTCAGTCTCCTTCCGAACCCCCTTTCTTACCTTTGTTTCCTTCTGTTAAATCCTTTCCGGAATAAGCCGGATTTTAAACAGAAGATAACGAAGTAAACAAAGATCAAAAATCTGGTCGGCTCATTTCTGGCACCCTTTGTTACCTTCGTTTCCTTCTGTAAGTCTGTTCCGTCGTTTGCAGGTGAGAT
>JACXTT010010823.1_pt1 | contig 12257 bp, 11 predicted proteins | sample 9270951 | NCBI WGS metagenome assembly JACXTT01 (sample SAMN15532306, study PRJNA645909) | rock metagenome | isolation source: weathered quartz diorite | place: Puerto Rico | collected 2017-06-21 | reverse complement strand
CCCACTGCAACGCCGGCCGTGGACAGGCCATAGTCCTGCGTCCTGACGTGGGTGGTATGGGCATTGGCGCCAAAGCTGTCCGAGGTGCCGTAGCTGGTAATGAGGGCCCATGGTGTCAAGCCACCACCGCCCGCTCCTTCGACCGTCGTTACGCCACCCGTTGCCGTCAGTTTTCCGGAATCCTGTGCCATCGCCAGGGGCGCCAGCATCGCCCACGCTACACATCCTAGGGTAAGCTTTTTCATCCGACACTCCTGGGTAAAGTGGCCAAACCATTGGTTTGTTCTTATTGCACCTTGTCCGTGACAGGCACATTTTCCTGTGGCAGCCAGTCTAACAGGCTTGCCAGCGGCATGGGGCGCGCATACAAATACCCCTGCAGGGAGTCACAATGGTTCGCCAACAGGAAGTCAGCCTGTTCCTTCGTCTCGACACCTTCCGCCACCACCCGCAAGCCCAGGTGGCGCGCCATCGACAGCACGGTCTGCACGATCGCCACGGCACTGGCGTCGCCTGGCGTGTCATCGACAAAGCTCTTATCGATCTTCAGCTCAAACAGGGGCATCTTCTTCAGGTAGGCCAGGCTGGAATAGCCGGTGCCAAAATCGTCGATCGAAAAGCGCAGGCCCATTGCTGTGAGTTCGTGCATGCGCGCGATCGACTTGTCCGATTTATCGATCAGCAGGCCCTCCGTCACTTCCAGGATCAAGCGCTCGGCGGGAGCGCCCGACTCCTCCAGCGCGTTGCAGACCTGCTGGACAAAATCGTCCTGGCGGAACTGGTTGGGGCTGACGTTAACGGACAGGGGGAAGTCGTGGCCGGCGCGCATCAGGCGCACAATGGCTGCACAAGCCTGCCGCAGGCCCCACTGGCCAAGCGGCACGATCAGGCCGCTGTCCTCCGCCACCGGGATAAAGACATTCGGCGGGACCATGGTGCCATTCTCGCGGCGCCAGCGCATCAGCATTTCGCCGCCAACCGTCACGCCGTGGGCGTTCACCTGGGGCTGGATATGCATCTCAAGCTGATTGGTTTCCAATGCGGCGGCCAGGTCGCGCTCCACCGTCAAGCGCTGCTCCACACCGGCCTGCATGGTCGCTTCAAAGAATGCCACGCCATTGCGTCCTTCGGCCTTGGCGCGGTACATGGCAATGTCCGCCTCACGCAGCAGGTCCAGCACATTTTGCTGCAGCTTTGGCAGCAAGGTCACGCCGATGCTGGCCGAAGAATGATAGACCTGGCCTTCGATGTCGAAGCGCTGGCCCAATACATCGCGGATCTTGCCGGCTACGCGCAGGGCAGCCTGGCCTGCTTCAGCCATATCCACCGACAAATGCGACAGCAGGATCACAAATTCGTCTCCGCCAATACGGGCAACGGTATCGGCCTTGCGCATCAACTCCTGCAGCCGCCGCGCCGCCGCGCGCAGCAGCTCATCACCGACCGCATGGCCGCGCGCATCATTGATGGTCTTGAAGCGGTCCAGGTCAATGAACAGTACGGCACTAAAATTGCCGCTGCGTTCAGAGCTGGCCATCAGCTTTTCCAGCCGGTCCATCAACAGGCGGCGGTTCGGCAGGCCGGTCAGCACATCGTAGAACGCCAGTCGGTGGATATCGTCTTCGGACGCTTTGCGCTCGCTGATATCGCGCTCCACCGCCACCCAGTGTGTGTGGTCGCCGCCTTCATTGGCAAATGGCGCCAGCTCCATCTCTACCCAGTAGGTGCTGCCATCCTTGGCGTAGTTCAGCAGCTCGGCACGTACCGATTCTTGCGCTTCCACTGCCCGCCTGATGTCGTTGAGCGTATTTTTGTCGGTTGACGGGCCGGCCAGCAGGCGCAGGCTGCGTCCTTCAATCTCTTTGGCGCCATAGCCACTACGCCGCTCAAAGGCAGCATTGGCAAACATAATGCGCGGCTCCGGTACATCGCCCTCCCATTCTGGCTCCACCACCTTGGCGATCAACACCATGTCGTTCAGGCGTGCAACCGCTGCTGCAGCCAAGCGCTGTTCGTCGAGTGAACGTGCCAAGTGCCGCAGCAAGGTAATGCAGGACAAAGTCAGGATGGCGGTAATGAACACATAATTGAGCGCGATGATGGCCGGCTTGAGGAAGGCCTGTTCGGGCCCGATGGCGGCAAGCGTCGCTGGATCAGAATGAACACCTAGTCCCAGGATGGCCAGCGCAGAAGCCACCAGCAGGGAAATTGCGTAACGCGGCCCGGCCAGCAAGGCTGCCAGCACCGGTGTGGCCATCAAATAGATCTGGCTGACCGGTCCAACCTTGACCATCAGGGCCACCCCGATCAGGAAAGCGACGGCCAGGAAGCTCATCACCCTCACGTTGTAACTGAGCTGGGGCAAACGCCAAATCGCATACAACCAGGCGATCGCCACAACATCAACAACTGCAATGATCCAGATCCCTTCCATGGCGGCCAGGATGGCGCTTGGCACGGCCGTCGCCGTACCCAGCACGAGCACGATCAGGAGCAGTCGCTCGAAGATCTGCTTGCGCCAGTGGGCAATGGCATTGAGCGCGCTCATGAGGCGAGGAACATCTGCTGCAAATCGTTGAGGAAGCGCTGGCCCAGTTCCGTCGGGCGGATCAGCTTGTGGTCGCGGTACAGCAAGCCCTTGGCCTCAGCCTCGTCGAGCACCTGGTCGATGGCGTTAATGGCCATGCCGGTGCGCTCCTGGAACAGGTTGGGATCAAAGCCAGCGTGCAGGCGCAAGGTATTGAGCATAAACTCAAAGCCCATGTCGGCGCGGGCGATTTCAAATTCCTCCTGGACGGGATTGCCGGCTTTTGCCGCGTCCATGAAGGCGCGCGGCTGCTTGAAGCGGGCCTGGCGCAGGATTCGGTGGGGGAAGGAGATCTTCGAGTGGGCGCCTGGGCCGATGCCCAGGTAGTCGCCGAATTCCCAGTAGTTCAGGTTATGACGCGATTTGTGGCCAGGCTGGGCATAGGCCGACACCTCATACTGCTCGTAACCGGCGACCTTGGTCTCGCTGGCGATCATGTCCTGCATGTCGGCCGACAGGTCGTCGTCGGGCAGTGCCGGCGGGAATTTGGCGAACAGGGTATTCGGCTCCATGGTCAAATGGTACAAGGACAAATGGGGCGGCTTGAACGACATGGCCGTCTCGAGGTCCTTGCGCGCTTCGCCCAAAGTTTGCTGGGGCAAGCCGTACATCAGGTCCAGGTTAAAGTTGTCGAAGTTGGCCAGGGCGATCTCAACCGCGCGGCGGGCCTCGCCATCATCATGGATGCGGCCCAAGGCCTTCAGGTGGTTGGCGTTAAAGCTCTGGATACCGATCGACAGCCGGTTCACACCACTTGCGCGGAAAGACTTGAACTTCTCTGCTTCAAATGTCCCCGGATTGGCTTCCATCGTGATCTCCACATTGCCATCGAGCGGCAGCAAGGTGCGCACCATCGATAGCAGGCGGTCCAGCGCGCCGGCGGACATCAAGCTGGGCGTACCGCCGCCAATGAAGATCGTGTAGATCTTGCGGCCCCAGATCAACGGTAGCGACTGCTCCAGGTCCAACTGCACGGCATTGAGGTATTCCTGCTCCGGGAGTTCGCCCTTGGCCTCATGCGAATTGAAGTCGCAATAAGGACATTTGCGCACGCACCAGGGATAGTGGATATACAGGGACAGTGGCGGCAGGGCCTTCAGGTTCAATACGCCGGGCTGCAGGTATTTCATCGCCCCTTCAGCAGGCGAGCGGCTTGCAAACGTGTCGCTCCCCGGCGTCGCTGGCGAAGCAGTGCCGCCCGCAGGCTTGTCCGTGATGGGCTTAATTGGAATCATTTGAGCTTGGCCACCAGTTCGCGTAGCGCCTGGCCGCGATGCGACAAGGCGTTCTTTTCATCCTTGCTCAGCTCCGCCGTGCATTTGCCCAATTGCGGCAGCCAGAAATGCGGGTCATAGCCGAAACCGCCTTCACCTCGCGCGGTGGCGGTGATCTCGCCATGCCAGCGACCATCGGCAATCACGGGCTGCGGGTCATCTGCATGGCGCACATAAACCAACACGCAGTAGTAATAGGCGGATTTGTCGGCGTGAACGGCAAGATCCTTGATCAGTTTTTCATTATTGCGCGCATCGGACTTGGGTTCGCCGGCATAGCGAGCTGAATACACGCCGGGCGCGCCGCCAAGCGCGTTGACGCAAACGCCGGAGTCGTCGGCCAATGCCGGGAGCCCGGTCAGGCGCGCAGCATGGCGCGCCTTGGCAAGGGCATTTTCAACGAAAGTAGCAAACGGCTCCTCGGCCTCGGGCACGCCAAACTCACCCTGCGGATGGAGCTCAAAGCCGATCGGCGCAAGGATCTCTGCAAACTCGCGCAGCTTGCCGGCATTATTCGAAGCGAGGACGAGGCGTTGGGTCATGGCTGTTAAGTTTTATGCAAACCTCTATTGTAATAGGAGGGTAGACCGAGCGAAACCCAATCCGCTAGTGGACTATGACAGGAGGGTAGACCGAGCGAAACCCAATCCGCTAATCGTAGGGTGGGCACTGCGTGCCCACCATTGCAAACAAAGCCTTCGCATTGGCGCGCGGACGTGACGTCGCCATACCACGCAGGCTGTGGGCAAGGAGTGCCCACCCTACGCCACCACATCAGTTCACCAAATTGCAAACTCTTACCGGCCGTCCCGGTGTGCCAAGCCCCTGTGAGCCCGACAGTGCGCGCCTTGGCCCAGCCTTACAGGCCCAGCGATTGTTTTTGTAATTGGATGATCCTGGCGATACCAGCCTGCCCCAGGTCGAGCAGCTGGTTCATCACCGCACGGTCAAATACGGCACCTTCTGCCGTTCCTTGAATCTCAACGAAGCTGCCTGCGTCCGTCATGATGATGTTCATGTCGGTATCGCAGCCGGAGTCTTCCACATAGTCCAGGTCCAGCACCGGCATGCCCTGGTACACGCCGACCGAAATGGCAGCCACAAAATGGTGGATCGGCACGGCCGTAATCATGCCCTTGTCAACCAGTTTGCTGAAGGCGTCATAGGCCGCCACCATGGCGCCCGTGATGGAGGCCGTGCGGGTGCCGCCATCGGCCTGGATTACATCGCAGTCCAGGTGCAGGGTGCGCTCGCCAAACGCGGCAAGGTCAAACGCAGCGCGCAGCGAGCGGCCGATCAGGCGTTGGATTTCCTGCGTGCGGCCGGACTGCTTGCCGCGCGCTGCCTCGCGGTCCATGCGGCTATGGGTCGAGCGCGGCAGCATGCCGTATTCGGCCGTCATCCAGCCCTGCCCTTTGCCTTTCAAGAAGCCGGGCACTTTCTCTTCAATGCTGGCGGTGCAGATCACTTTCGTGTCGCCGCATTCGATCAGCACCGAGCCTTCGGCATGCTTGGTGTAATTGCGGTGGATACGAATGTCGCGCAGCTGGTCGACCGCGCGCCCGCTGGGGCGTTGTTCAAAACTCATGAATGTCCTTATTGCTTGATGATTTGGCTGGATTTTTCAATGGCGCCGCGGATCTCCGCAATCGCCTTTTCAATTTCGTCTTCGTTGAAGGCGTCGAGTTCTTCCTCTTCCTGCGCCTTCGCTTCCGGATCCGGCTCGCTGCCAATGGTGCTGCTGACGAGGTTATCGGGCAGCATCTGCGTCGAGATGACCGTGGCCGCAAGCGGGGTCAGCGACGATGGCGTCTCCACGTCCGGTGTGCCCTGCCACATGATCGACAGGGCCGTCGTATTGTCCGAGGTCGGTCCTGCAAGTTCGGTGGCTGCCTTGAGCATGTCGGGAACGGCACGCACGATGGACTGGCTGGCTAGGCGCTGCGCAATGTCGGCGTCCGGCAGCATGGCCCACAGGCCGTCCGAGCACAGCATGATCACATCGCCTGGCTGCAGGCTGACCTGGCGCGACACCTCCACGCTGGGCAGGGCCGAGGCGCCCAGGCAGTTGTACAGCTTGTTGCGGTCGGGGTGGGTGGCCCGTTCGCTCTCGCGCACCTGGCCGCTGGAGATCAGCGATTCAATGTGCGAATGGTCGCGCGTGCGCGACAGCACCTGGCCGCGCCGCACCAGGTAGAGGCGCGAATCGCCGCAGTGGGCCCACACGGCCGTGTTGTGCTGGATCAGGCAAGCCACCACGGTTGTGCGCGGTGTGTCGGGCAGGTTGTGGATGGCGCGGTAACGGTGGATCTCGCGGTGGGCCGCCAGGAAAGCCTCTTCCAAAAAGCGCTCCGGCTTTTTGATATAGGGCTGGGCATTTTTCTGGAACAGGGTCGACAAGGCCTGCAGGGTGATGGTGGCCGCCACCTCGCCGCGCAAGTGCCCGCCCATGCCGTCGGCCAGCACCAGCAGCAAGGCGTCGCGGGTAAAGCTGTAGCCCATCCGGTCCTGGTTGGCCTTGCGACCGCCGATCAGGCTTTCTTGGTAGACGGAGAATTGCATGCTGGGCTCCCGGCCTTATTCGGCTTTTTTGCCGGCCATGGCGCCCACGCGGGCGACCAAATTGCGTATTGACTGGCCAAAACTGTTCATTTTGGGTTCAGGTTGTGGCGTCGGCGCAACCAGTTCTTGTAAAACTTTTTGCAGTTGGAACAGGCTTTGCGGGCGGGCCAGGGCGTCCAGTTCCAGGCACCAGGCCACCAGCTTGACCAGCCCCGGCGAATAATTGCCTTCGATGCGGGCATAGTGGCCAGGCATCTTGTCCTCGACCTTACGCTGGTCCGCTGGCTGCGGCGGCGAGCCCGCCATGCAGGCATACATGGAAGCGCCAATACTATAAATATCCGACCATGGGCCGAGGCTGGCTGTTTTCGAATACAGATCCGGCGGCGCAAATCCCGGCGTGTACATCGGCGTCACTTTGGGCAGCTCCGTATTGAAGGATTGGCGCGCCGCGCCGAAGTCCAGCAAGATGGGCACGCCGTCCGTACGCAGGTAGATATTGGCGGGCTTTAAATCCAGGTGGAGCAGTTTATTGGCATGCACTTCACGCAGGCCGCTGCATACCCCGGTAAAAATCTGGCGGATAAAGGCCTCGCTGGGCTTGCTGCCTTTGGCATGCAGGCGCGAAATATGCTCCTGCAGCGAGTGGCCCGATTCATAGGCCATGACCATATAGACGGTGTCATGGGCCTGGAAAAAATTGAGCACCCGCACGACATTGGGGTGGGCAATGCGAGCCAGCGCGCGGCCCTCTTCAAAGAAGCATTTGAGGCCAATGCGGAACACGGGCAGGTTGCCTTTGGGGATGGCGGGCACCAGTTCGCCCGGCTGGCGCAAGGCCAGGGCGCTTGGCAAGTACTCTTTAATGGCAACCGCATTGCCTTCCTCGTCATACGCCAGATATACGATACTGAACCCACCGGACGCAATTTTCTTTACAATGCGATATCCGGCGATCTCCAGCCCATCGGGCAAGGGTGCGTTGTTTTGTGCAGCCATGAGTTTCCTTGCTTAACAGGCCGATTGTGTGGATAAATGACGGACTTGTAAAGAAAAGACATAAAAACGGGGATTCCATTGAGTATTTCTAGCATGACAGGTTATGCGGTAGCGACCAGCGAAGGCGCGGCCGGCACCCTCACCATCGAAATCAAGAGCGTCAATTCGCGCTTCCTCGACCTGCAATTCCGTATTAATGATGACTTGCGTTCCCTGGAGCCGGACCTGCGTGCCGCCATCATGGGCGCCATCACGCGCGGCAAAGTCGAAGCCCGCCTGTCCTTTGGCCGCAAAACGGCCACGGCAGGCAGCGCTGCACTGAATACCGTACTGCTGGCCGACCTGGCCCGCCTGCAAGGCGAAGTGGCCAAGCACTTCCCGGCTGCCCCTCCCATGTCCGTGGCTGAACTGCTGCGCTGGCCTGGCGTGGTGGAAGAAGCCCAGGTCGGGCAGGAGTCCTTGCAGGCCGATGTGGCCGCCCTGTCGGCCAAGACCATTGCTGCTTTTGTGGAAAGCCGCCAGCGCGAAGGCGCCGCGCTCGAAGCGATGCTTCTGTCGCGCATTGAATCGATGGAAGGCATCGTCAAGCGCATCACCCCCTTGATCCCGCAAGTGATCGCCCAGTTCCAGCAAAAAGCTGTTGAACGCATGCAGGACGCGCTGGGCCTGGCCGGCCACGGCAACCCAACCACGCTGACGCGCCAGGAAGCCTTCGAGCGCATCCGCCAGGAAGTGACCCTGTACGGCATTCGCATTGACGTGTCCGAAGAACTGTCGCGCCTGACGGCCCACCTGACCGAAACCCGCCATATCCTGAAAAAAGGCGGCCAGGTTGGCAAGCGCCTGGACTTCATGATGCAAGAGTTGAATCGTGAAGCCAATACGCTGGGTGCCAAGGCCTCCGTCAAGGAACTGGCCGACGCGTCGATGGAACTGAAGCTCTTGATCGAACAGATGCGCGAACAAGTTCAGAACCTCGAATAAAATGTAGGGTGGGTAACTCGTTACCCACCGAGCTTTCGTACGGTGGATATAGCGTCATTCACCGTGGTGGGTAACAAGTTACCCACCCTACCCTTGGAGACATCCATGTCCATACACCACGGTTTTTCCGGCAGCCTGTTTATCGTGGCGGCGCCGTCCGGCGCCGGCAAATCAACGCTCGTCAATGCCCTGCTCAAGCAGGAACCAGGCATCCAGCTGTCGATCTCGACCACTACCCGCCCTCCCCGCCCCGGCGAACAGGATGGGCGCGAATACCATTTCACGACCGCAGAAGACTTCGTCGCCCGCGCCGACCAGGGTGAATTCCTCGAGTGGGCAGAAGTACACGGCAATTACTACGGCACCTCGCGCCTGATGGTGGAAGGAGAGATGCGCAAGGGTACCGATATCCTGCTGGAGATTGACTGGCAGGGTGCGCGCCAGGTGCGTGCCAAGTTCCCGATGGCCGCCGGCATCTTCATTTTGCCGCCCTCGATCGCAGCGCTGGAAGACCGCTTGAAGAAGCGTGGCCAGGACGAACCCCATATCATTACCCGCCGCCTGCTGGCGGCCGGCGGCGAGATCGCGCACGCCCCGGAGTTCGAGTATGTTATTATCAATGAAGTGTTCGACGTCGCCCTGGCTGAAATGAGCGCGATCGTCCGTGCAACGCGCAGCCGATTTGCCCAGCAAATGGCCCGCAACGTCTCCCTGTTTGCCCAATTGGGCATCCACGCACAATAAATTTCCAGAAATATTGCCTAGGAGTAAATATGGCCCGTATTACCATTGAAGATTGCTTGAAAGCTATTCCTAACCGTTTCCAGCTGACCCTGGCCGCTACCTACCGCGCCCGTCAGTTGCTGCAAGGCCACACTCCAAAAGTCGAAGCCAAAGACAAGCCAACCGTCGTTGCCCTGCGTGAAATCGCTGCTGGCAAGGTCGGCCTGGAGATGCTCAAAAAAGTCCCGATGTAATTCTGGCCGCAATCGCAGCCGCTTCCCTGTGTGTTAAGCCTTCCTTCTGGTATGCTTAATTTCACAAGCGGCTGATCGAATTGCGTCATGAACCTGTCCCAACCGGAACCCACTGCCCCGGCAACGCCTGTTGCCCGTCCAGCGCGCGCCAAAGCCGTGGCGGAGCCGCTTGCACCCGCCATCAACGCAAGTGTTGCATCATTTACACTGCTGCAAGACAAGCTCGCCGACTACCTGTCCCCTGCCGAACTCAAAAAGGTCAAGGAAGCCTATCGTTTTTCTGACGAGATGCACCTGGGCCAGGTCCGCAAGTCGGGCGAGCCATATATCGTCCATCCAATTGCCGTTGCCGAGTACTGCGCCGACTGGAAGCTCGACGCCCAGGCCATCATGGCCGCCCTGCTGCACGACGTCATGGAAGACCAGGGCGTCAAGAAAGAAGAAATCATCGAGCGCTTTGGCGCCCCCGTCGCCAACCTGGTCGACGGCCTGTCCAAGCTGGAAAAAATCGAATTCCAGAGCCAGATCGAAGCGCAGGCCGAGAACTTCCGCAAGATGCTGCTGGCCATGGCCAGCGATGTGCGCGTCATCCTGATCAAGCTGGCCGACCGCCTGCACAATATGCGCACGCTCGACTTCATGACGGCCGCAAAGAAAGCGCGCATCGCCAAAGAGACGATGGAAGTGTATGTGCCCATCGCTCACCGCCTGGGCCTGAACAATATCTACCGCGAGCTGCAGGACCTGTCCTTCTGCCACCTGTACCCGACACGCTACAAGGTGCTGTCCAAGGCCGTCAAGGCGGCGCGCGGCAACCGGCGCGAAGTGGTCAAGAAGATCCTCGACTCCGTCACCCACACGCTCGCTGCCGCCGGCATTGAGGCCGAGGTGTATGGCCGCGAAAAGACCCTGTACGGCATCTACAAAAAAATGCGCAACAAGCACCTGTCGTTCTCGCAGGTGCTGGACGTATATGGTTTCCGCGTGGTCGTCGACAGTTTTTCGGCCTGCTATGTGGCGCTGGGTACCTTGCACAGCCTGTACAAACCGATGCCGGGCAAATTCAAGGATTACATTGCGATTCGCAAGCTCAATGGCTACCAGTCCCTGCACACCACACTGATCGGTCCTTACGGCACGCCGGTGGAATTCCAGATCCGCACGACGGAAATGCACCGCACGGCCGAATCAGGCGTGGCGGCGCACTGGCTGTACAAAACGGGCGACTCGAATATGTCGGACCTGCAGCAGCGCACCCACTCGTGGCTGCAGTCGCTACTGGACATCCAACAGCAAACGGGCGACTCGGCCGAATTCCTTGAACACGTCAAGGTCGACCTATTCCCCGATTCCGTCTATGTGTTCACGCCCAAGGGCAAGATCATTGCCCTGCCGCGCGGCGCCACGGCGCTGGACTTTGCCTACACCATCCACACGGGCATTGGCGACCATACAGTGTCGGTCAAGATCAACCATGAGCCGGGCCAACTGCGCACGGAACTGCACAATGGCGATATCGTTGAAATCGTCACCGATCCCGATTCGCGCCCCAGCCCCCTGTGGCTGTCGTATGTGCGCACCGGCAAAGCACGTTCGGCCATCCGCCACCACCTGCGCACCATCAACCTGTCCGAATCGATGGAGCTGGGCCATGAACTGCTGGCGCAGGCGCTGGGCACCCTGGGCATCAACCCGGACCTGCCTTCGCTGACAATTGAAAAACTGCTCAATGAATCGTCGGCCAAATCGATGGACGAGCTGTATGCCGACATCGGTATCGGCAAGCGCATGGCGCCGCTGGTGGCGCGCCATATCTTTGGCCTGATCGATGAAGCGACGCCCGGCCTGGCCTTGCCGCATACCCATGCAGAAGACATCGACCCCGTCACCATCTACGGTAACGAAGGCGTGTCCGTGCAACTGGCGCCCTGCTGCCTGCCGATTCCTGGCGACCAGATCATTGGCCAGCTCCGCCGCGACCAGGGCCTGGTGGTGCACACAGGCGACTGCCTGCTGGGCAAACGCCAACGCAGCAAGGAACCGGACCGCTGGATCGCCGTGCAATGGGGCGACGAGCTCAATCGCCGCTTTGACTGCCGCATTCGCCTGTTGATCCAGAACGAAAAAGGCATCCTCGCCCGCGTGGCCGCCGAGATCGGCGAGTCCGACGGCAACATCACTTATGTCGGCATGGACGAGGATGAAGAACACGTGATGACGCAGCTGCGCTTCACCATCCAGGTGACGGACCGCGTGCACCTGGCACTGCTGATCCGCAACCTGCGCCGTGTTCCCGGCGTCAACCGCGTAGAACGCGAACGCACCTGACGTTCGTAGGGTGGGTAACTCGTTACCCACCATCCATTTATTTCACGAACGTAGGGTGGGCACTATGTGCCCACCAATGCTACGCGGGCCAGGATGCCATGGTGGGCACAGAGTGCCCACCCTACCGTTATGCGTGCGGTTTGAAAACGCGCAGGCGGTGGCCGTCTGGGTCTTCCGCCACGAACGTAAATCCGAAATCCAGGTCCACCGGCGCTTGCGTGATGGGCAAGCGGCGCTCCTTCCAGTCGTCGTGCAAACGCACCACCGTTTCCTTGCTGTCGACGGCAAATGCCACTTCCGTGCCGCCACCCGTGCAAGCCGGCGCCGGCAACGCCGTGTGGCGTGACCACAGGCCCAGCATTACGCCTGAATCGAGGGCAAACATGGCAAAGTTAGGCGACGCTTCCACGGGCTGGCGCTCCAGCAAGCTGGCATACAGGGCCGTGCTGGCGACTGGGTCATTGACGTAGAGGATGATGAAATTGGGGCTCATGCTGGTATCTCCTTGTGTTGATTGAGATGCCATCGTACGAGCAACTACTGTCA
>JACXTT010010822.1_pt1 | contig 12257 bp, 10 predicted proteins | sample 9270951 | NCBI WGS metagenome assembly JACXTT01 (sample SAMN15532306, study PRJNA645909) | rock metagenome | isolation source: weathered quartz diorite | place: Puerto Rico | collected 2017-06-21 | reverse complement strand
TTTTGGAAGTGACCTTTTAAAGGCGCAGAAGTGTTTTTTTCCTTTTTGTCGCCATATGCCAGCTGTACAGCAGCATACCCGTCTGTATCTACAGACCTAACTTGTGTTACCACGCAAGGGCCAGCTTCGATTACTGTGCAGGGAATATTCTTCCCTGTTTCGTCGAAAATGCTGGTCATTCCTACTTTTTTACCAATAATTCCTGACATTTCTTTAATTTGTTTGTGCCCATCGAAGCAGTAGGGCTTCGTTCAAGGCATATTATTTTCCCCTTAAGGGACGGCAAAGATAGGAATTTTGTATTAACTCTCAAATAGTTAGTGAATTATTTTTTAATATTTTTCCACAAACGTTTTTAACAAGAGCTCCGGGGGTATTTAGCTGGCGCCTAAGGTATTTAACAAACGGTGCGAAAATATGATTTCTAACGCTTATACAGAAATGATAAAAAACATATCTCAAAAGATTCCTAAAATCGAAATTCTCCCATTTCAATTTTTCAAAATCAGGCTTTATAATAATCAATTGTAAAGCTAAGATTAACTATAAATACCCCATTCAGCTCAACCAGCAGGCATTTTGCCCTATATATTATATATTGATACCGGAAAACTGCTTTTAAATAGGTGTAGATTATTTGGCTAAAGCCATCTTTGCTTTCATCCTTGTCCGTCTCATAAATATTTACGTTAGCACACAAAATTAACCAACTTAACCCTTCAACAGGAGGCTCCTATGGAGCCAAAAAACGTACGCTTTTAGAACTATAAACACGTGGCCCCGCTGGGGCCGGCAATGCTTTATTCCATAATCAGTATACTTGAAATGTCATTCGGCCTCAGAGAGGCCTCCTGTTTATAGATAAAATTAAAGAAATTTGGACTCCAGCGGAGTCTCCTAACCATGAACTTGCTTTCTGAATGCTGTTTAGCTTACATTTTGTGCGTTAATTTAAACCTGAATGATACGGGAATGAATGTTAACCATTGATACTATTTGCCATAAAAATTGTTTCATTGCCGTTTGGCTTCAGCCAACGGTTAAATTCAAATACTAAAAAGGCTTTAGCCAAAATCTTTTCAGGAAAAACACCTTAAAACATTTTCCCGCCTAATAACACGCTAACTTCCTGCAATTCAACATTCTTTTATTAAATTGAGCTTTCCTTAAAAACTATACTGATCATGAAAGCTTTTACCACCATTATTGCTATCGCGCTCCTCACCTCCCTGCTTTTTAGCTGTAAACCGGAAATCAAATCGCATGACCGCCTGGGTAAGGCCAACCGGGCCGATAAAAATGGCTGGATATACCTGCACCTGGAAGGCTCGCCGGCCGATATGGGTTATCAGCACGGATACCTATTATATAAGGAGATAGATACCATGCTTAAAGTAATGGCCTACTACCTGCCCTACAGCAGCAAAAAGGACTGGGCTTTTTACCGCAGCGCATCTGCCCGGTTTTTATGGAAAAAGATAGATAAGGAATACCAGGACGAGATACGCGGTATAGCCGAAGGCCTGCAAGCCCACGGCCTTAAATATGATACGTTGGACATTACCGCCCTGAATGCCAACATTGAACTGGCTCAATATTATGTACCCGGCCTCATGAATAAAATAAAACCTGGCAGCGGCGATAACAAAGCCCCCGGTAATTGCAGCGCCTTCATCGCTACCGGCCGGTATACCCAAGATGGTAAGATTGTGATAGGTCATAATAACTGGACCGACTATATTATAGGAGAACGCTGGAACGTAATAGCCGATGTGGTACCCGAAAAAGGCAACCATATATTAATGGACTGTGCGCCGGGCTATATTCACAGCGGCGATGACTTTGTGATCACCGGCAACGGCATACTCATTACCGAAACCACCATTACCGGCTTTAAGGGATTTGATACCACACGCACACCCGAGTTTGTACGCGCCCGCAAAGCCGCGCAATACAGCAAAAATATTGATGACGTGATCAGGATTATGAGTACGGATAATAATGGCGGCTATGCCAACGACTGGCTCATCGGCGATACCAAAACCAACGAGGTGGCTAAACTCGAACTCGGCTTAAAAACGGTAAAAGTATGGCGATCGAAAGATACAGCGATGATCGGCTCCAATTTCCCGAGTGATCCGGCGCTCATCAAAACAGAAACCACTTTTGATGTGAACGACAAAACCACTTCGCCAAATGCCCGCAAGCTGCGGATGGAAAAACTGGTATGCCTGGATTATAAAGGCAAGCTGGATGCCGAAACAGGCAAGACTATTGAGGGCGATACCTTTGACGCCCTACAAAGTAAAAATGCCTATAATCGCTGTATTATAGACGGTCACATAGATCAGGACCCTAAAGGCTGTCCCGAGTGGAGCGAAGGCCCCTACTTCCCGATGGGCGCTGTACAGGGTAAAGTAACTACTGCTGCCCTGGCCGGCAAAATGCAGTTATGGGCACACATGGGTCACCCTGGAGGAACGGACTTCCTGGCTGCTCCTTTCTTTAAACAACATCCCGAATATAATTACCAGGCCAAATACCTTCGGGATATGAAAGCTTATCCGTGGACCTTGTTTGCAGCGAAGTAATCATAAGACTTACGAAGTTTTGAAAACTTCGTAAGTCTTAAAACACGTGCAAAATCCCTACCCACGCGGGGGCGGTGGATTGTGCGCTATGGCAGGGAGGGGTTTATACACAATGCAAGTTTACATGATGTAGAAACCCCTTCCTACCCTTCCCCGAGGAAGGAATCGCACGAGTCCCAGCTATTTTCCATTCGGTGACTAAAAACACTTCCAATGTCATTTCGATAGAGCATGGGCGGGCCTGAGCGTTGTGCGAAAGAGAAATCTTCTGCGACATACAATGAGGCTCTGTCAACAGAAGAAGATTTCTCCTCGTACCTCGTTCGAAATGACATGTCTCTGCTGATACTATAAAAAAAGTGACCATTTAACGAAAGAAAATATCCGATAACCATCTGAAATACAATTTCAAACGTTTGTGTTGTGATTTACTTCCGGAAACGAGATTTTATAAAACTTTATGGACAAAATCACGAAGACTGACATTACTCAGCCATCACCTAAGTATTTGAAAATTATCTGATTACCGATCATTCCTGCTCCGGATACCTACATGGCTTTATTGAAATACGTTTTAGCACCGTTTTAAGCGATGTACCTGCTTGTAAAATATTATTCTGCCGATATCGTGTATCATCATATAAAATTACCTACCGGTTAAATTTTTAACAAACGTTTGCGTAACCTTTAAATAGTTGATTAACTACCCATTTCATAATTTAAGTTAAAATTAACCGACAAAATTTTAACAAACCTTTACATTATGAAAAAAAACCAATTACACTACCTGGTGTGCCTGATGCTGCTTGTATTATTTTCCTGTAAAAAGGATGCACAAAAGAATTTAGCCGCCAACGGAGCCACCGGCGCTAAACCACAATCGCTTGGCGGCACATCGCTCCGGGTTTCTATGGGCGGCAATGCTTTCGTTACTACCCTGGCCTCGGGCGGTGTGGAAACCGTAACCTCTACCACATTAGCTAACTGGACTAACCCCAACAGTATTTTCTCGGCCTATTTCCGTTTAGGCAACACCGGCTCCTTAACCGTACAGGTAAAAGCCAAAGTTGCATCGGGCAGCAGCGTCATTAAACTTACTGTTAACGGGGTACCCTTTAACGTATCTATGACAGGCTCGGCCTTTACCACCTATAATGTAGGTACGGTAAATATTACCAGTCCGGGTTATGTCAGGGTCGATTTTCAGGGGGTGAGTAAAACCGGCGGATACTATGCCGATGTATCCGATCTCATCATCAGCGGACCTGTGGTTGCTTCCAACGTGCAGTATGCCAATGATTCTACCAACTTTTACTGGTCGCGCAGAGGGCCTTCGGTTCACTTAGGCTATACCGCCCCGGCCAATTCACAATGGTTTTATAATGAAGTTACAGTACCTGTTGGTCAGGATCCGGTTGGCTCTTATTTTATGGCCAATGGCTTTAGCCAGGGATATTTTGGCATGCAGGTAAATTCCTCATCAGAGCGCCGCATCTTATTTTCGGTATGGAACCCCACCGGCGGTACCACAACCAGCACCAGGGCGGGTACCGGTGTTGTAGTACAAACCTTTAGCGGTGAAGGCGAAGGCGGTCAGGCTTACCTTGATTATAACTGGGTTGCCGGCACTACCTATAAATTTTTAACCGAAGCCGTGCCCGATGCATCTGGCAATACTACCTTTTCATCCTGGTTTTATGCGCCCGAGGTTGGCTCGTGGAAATTCATTACATCGTGGTTAAGGCCATCTACCAATACTTACCTAACCGGTCTGTACTCTTTTGTAGAGAACTTTACAGATACCAATGGTTACCTTGGCCGTAAAGGAAATTTTGGGAACCAATGGGTAATGAGCTCAACCGGCACCTGGACCGAATTAACCAGCGCCTATTTTGATGGCGACGCTACTGCCAACAACCAGCAAAGAATGGATTATGGCGGTGGCCTTTCCGGCAGCAGCTTCTATTTACAAAATGGGGGGTTCTTTGCTAATTACGTAACCCTTAATCAAACATTTACCCGCACAGCAACGGGCACGCCACCAAGCATCAATTTTACCACATTACCATAGTTTGTAACCTCAGAGACATCCGCAAGAGACTCTGAAGAGACATTCATTTAATAAGATAAAGGCCACGCTGCAAAACAGCGTGGCCTTTATCTTATTGAAAAGTCAGCCTTAAGCTTTGAGCCTTCTGCTTTCAGCTTTCAACTAAACCTCTTTCCAGTCCTCCTCGTTACTGGTACTCCAGGCTTTCAAATCGTTAACGGGTTGGGGTAAGCGGCCAAAAAGCCAATCTTTCAGATCATCGGGCGTAAAATCGGCATCTTCACTTTCAATGATCCAGGAAAGAAATTCATCCGGTCCGCCGTTGATATAAGGGGGCGGCGAAACAGGATAAAATACGGTAGGCAGCCGCTCCTCCAGGGATACATAGTTAACCACATGACCAATTTCTTGTACCACCTGCCAGGCATAGATGTGTTTAATGTCGATGTTAAACTTAACCCACCACAAGCCGTTTTCAAATATACCGCTGCCAAAAACATTAACAGCAGGAACCTCCTGCAGGTAATTAACCAAAGCCGAAAATTTCTCGCCCTTCATCAGCTTTATTTTTTGATGACGATGACGTTACCGGTGACATAAGCAACAGGTGCATTCTTGTTTACCTGTACCTTATCTAAATAGGAAGTGGTACTACATGGGGTTGTAGTAGTAGCAAATATGCTGATCAGGGTATCTGTTTTCAGACTTTTTATTTTAATATAACAGGTATCCGGCCTCATGGGATTAGAAACAGCATAAACAAAATGCGATCCTGTGGGCAGGTCTTCTTTCAGCGGTGGAGAAATAGAATCTAATTGGGCCGAACTGTTTCTGAATACAATTTTAATATCCGTTAAAGCATACGGGGGATTCTGTGAGAAAAAGAGATCTTTCCCGCTGGTTTTATCAACCAATTGAAATTTAATAGCCTGCACTGGCAATATAAGTGGCACAGGAGGGCAAATGACTTTTGCCTTATTCTTTGAACAGGACACGACGGTCAATAAAACAAATAAACCGACGACGTAACGGCACAGGTTTTTCATAAAAAATTGGTTATGATAGAGGTATTATATATTAGGATTATATAACATTACGTAGTCTATCTATCCATACGCTACAGGCGGATAATTTATTTTATAGAAATATATGCCGGGGAATAGATTTTTGTAAAAAGGTATTGCGCCGGATATTGCGTATATTTGTATAAAACAGCCCGGTTTTTCTGATGCATCAGAAAAACCGGGCTGTTTAGTTAAGAGCAAACAAGGCCAAAAACCGATCGATTTCTTAGTAGTTATTTGACAATCAGAAAATTAATACTTTTTAAACCGTTCAAAACGCATCTAAAATTTGTTAAAAAGTGTTAAAACAGATGGTTTTGAATGAATTTTGAGCAATTTCTGAGCGGTTTTCACCCTGTTTTTGCGTCGAAAAGTGTTAAAATAAAACTTTAAAAAGTTTTTATGTTTACTCCATCATCAATCTTCTGATGAGTTCGGCACTTTGCTTTTTGCCTTCTTCCAGCCGGCCGACAAAAAAGGATTGCACATCGTTAAAATGCTTTTTATAGCCTTCCATATCACCATAACCTATGATGGACGACCACTCCCGTACCGCCGAGTGAAATTCCAGATCGTCGCCACGGATAGTTTTATCATATAACGCCGTTTCGATAGATTCTTCCAGTAATTCTTCGTTCTTGAACAGGTATTCAGCAATACCCAAACGCAGGCGGAAAGGCGGGGTTTGGCAAATAAGATTGTCATAAGGGTTTACACCCAAATGGTACCAGGCATCAACCATACTCAATATACTTAAATGTGAATTTGGTTTCTGCTGCTCGGGTTTCTGGGATAGGGAAAATTCCTTCATCACGGTATCATTCAACATGATAGGCTTGCGGCTTTCATGAAAAACAAAGTCGCGGGCACGGTACAATCGATCTCTGAAAGCTTGAGCTTCTTCCTTGATCATCAACTTAAACAACTCCGATTCAGACTCGGCATAACGTTTAACCTGCTGCTTGGCGTATGGGTTTAAAATGGCTAATCCGGCGTATACGTGGGCTTTATAACTAAATATGCGCAGGGTAGTGAGTATTTTCACATTGTCAATACCGCCTATATAGGAGGCGTTTTCCCAGGGAAAGAACCCCGCAGATTTCCATGCGGTACCCATGCTTTCAAAGCCTACATGCGTTACAGCCTGCGTATCGGCTACAATTTTATCATGCTCGTGGTAGTCTGTAATTTCCACAATCTGACTGCCGATGGCATTAAAAAGATCATACATCCGTTGGTAAGCCTCCGGTGTGGTACGGTGTGGTATCAGGATCAAGGTTTGACCTGCCGGTTCAAATCCGGGGCCATGCATACCATGAAAGGTAATTATCTGCACATCGGCAGGCAGGTATTTCTCAAAAAGAGCTATCTCCGGATGCTTCACAGATGTTTGGCCGGCCACAATAGCCCCATACTTGGTTAGCGGACCGCACTCCGCCACAACCTGCTCCATCTTATCGGCCTCAACCGAGTAAATGATCAGGTCGTTGGTACGCGCCACATCTTTACCGCTATCCATTATGTTTATTTTATATGGCGCCAGTTCAGCTTCCAATCTGTCGCGATTTTCGGGTAAATCGCATCCACAAACGGTGTAGCCCGCTTTTGCAAAAGCTTTGGCATATAAGCGTCCCATATCGCCTAAACCAATAATACCTATATTCATGCCGCTAATATAACCATGAGTAGCAAAATTACGTATGAAACCTTACATTAGCCCCTACAAACCTTCAGGATATCACAATAAAAAAAATAAATATCCTAATTTGTTAACATAGGATTTCTAATTTTACATCTAATGAGCAAGCATTTTTTATTTAGTATCTGTGTTTTAATCGTCGTTTTTTTAAGCCATATTAACCCGGGATTCGCCCAGGACTCCCTTAAAAAAACAAGCGTACCAAAGCCTGTTGTACCGAAGCCGGCCTTTGCAAAACCGGCCGGTGTAAAACCTGCAGTGCCTGCTAATCCTTCGGCCTACAGATATGCTCAGCCAAAAGCAACTGCAGCCGATTCGGCATTGGAAAAAGACAAATCACTTAACGGTCAGTATAAATACCTGATCAGTAAACTATATCATTACCAGGAGCCACTGGCATCGGCTCTTTGGAAAAACATGCGCGATACCCTGAATATCGAAAGACGTAAACTGGCCGAGGCGCAATCAAAACTTGCCGCACAAACTAAAGACATCAACAGTCTTAAAACTGATGTAACCACCAAAGACCAGACACTTTCTGAATCAAACGCCAAGCGCGATGAAATAAGCCTGCTGGGCATCTCGCTCACTAAATCTTCTTATAATTTATTAATGTGGGGGTTGGTTATTGCCTTTGGTGTTATTGCTACTATTGTTATTGCCCGCTCGGGTGCGCATAGCCGCGAGGCCAAATACCGTATAAAACTATATGAAGAGCTTGATGAGGAGTACAAAACTTACAAATCAAAAGCTAACGAAAAAGAAAAGAAACTGGCCCGTGAACTACAAACAGAACGCAATAAGCTGGATGAATTGTTAGGCCGGGGATAGTTTTTTCATTTCGGATTGGAGAATTTCGATTTTTCACCATTACTTGTTTTTAATGGTGTTCAAGAGGTCTTCGGCGTTTCGGATTTAATAATTCATCTTAATCTTTTATTTTGTCATCCTGAGAAACGAAGGATCTATTTATCGTTAGGCGAGATAGATGCAGAATAGATGCTTCGCTGCGCTCAGTATGACAATTAGTATCAAATTGCTCTAATGAATAACAGCACCCTTTTATCTCTCATTACCCAATTAAGGTCCGTTGCAGATACAGGCTTACTTTACGCCAAAAACGAGTATGACATAGAGCGGTATACCGAACTACGGCACATCAGCACACAAATGCTTGATCAGGTTTCGGGTTATGGAGAAGAAACTATCAATATACATTTTCCGCAAGCTACCGATTACCCTACAGCTAAAGTTGATGTAAGAGGTATCCTGCTCTCTCCTGATAATAAAATACTGCTGGCCCGCGAAAGCACCGACGGTAAATGGTCGTTACCCGGTGGTTGGGGCGATATCGGCTACAGCCCGAAAGAAGTGATCATTAAAGAATTTCAGGAAGAAACCGGACTTGATATTATGCCTGAAAGATTGCTGGCTGTATTTGACAAAAAAATGCATCCTCATCCGCCCCAGCCATTCTATGTATATAAGATGGTTTTCCATTGCAAAGCCCTGTCATCTACTCTCAATAAAGGATTTGATGTACTCGATGTACAATATTTTGATATTGATCAACTGCCTGAACTATCGGAAGACCGTATACTTAAAAGCCAGATAGAGCTATTATACCAAAACATCGTATCGGGCAATATGACTGTTTACGTAGATTGATATTTTTATCAACTGAAAGCTGCCTGGCATGGAATAAGACTTACGAGGTTTTAAAAACTTCGTAAGTCTGCACACTGCTTACTGCAGCGTTTTACCGGTATTGGGTAAACTTGGCAATGAGCGTTTATCTGCAGGCAAGGCCATAAATTTCTTATAAGAGTCGTTTATATATACTGTAAGCGATTCGCCATTGTTGTTTTTCAGGAAGGCGTAAGTTGGGCGATACAGGGTCATAAAATTTTCCAGATCCTGACCGCGTAATGGCACCAGGCTTTCTACATAGGTAACATTAAATACCTCGTCAACATGACGTTCTTCCTCTTCATGTTTAAAGTATTTTTTCAGGCGGCGTGCATCACGGGCATCCTTACTAAACCAGGATGATGGCGACAGCGGATACACCTTACTGCGGGTATAAACCTCGGGATATTCTTTATGCGCATCAAACGATTGCCGGGTTGAGGTAACATTAACCTGGTGCAGGCTGATTGTTTTGGTTACCATCTCTACTCTTTTTGGAGCATGATTGGTTACATACAAAGTATCGGATATATAACCTGGCGAATCAAATATCAGGGTATGACCTGTTTCGGTACTTATTTCGAAATTACCTTTATCGTCGGTAATAGTTATTTGTCTTTTGTTATTATCATCCCTTATGAAAACATTTGGCATCCGGTTGTTTTTACCGGCTTCATAAACAGTGCCTTTCAAAACACTTTGGGCGTTCACGGTACCCGCAATAAAAAGGGCTGAAAATATTATAAAGTATTTAGGTTTCATATGTAGATCAATTAAGCTGTAAATTAAACCTATTTTTTCCAATAATGGTTTTGGATTTAACACTTTTAGGCATGTTTTAACAATTAATGACAAAATAGTGAGTTCGACTCTCCAAAACTTACTTTGGGCTATTGTTTATCTACCGCATATAAAAAGCGTACTTCTGTCCATTCACGGTTCTATCTAAGGGACTCTGTGCTATCGAATATTTCCCTTTCACAAGCCCATCTGAGGTAGAAAAATGTCATTTCGAACGAAGTACGAGGAGAAATCTTCCTGGATTTGTAATCTGAGTTTCGCACTATGCAGAAGATTTCTCCTCACGCCAGTACGTTGCCCATCGCTGTTTGTCGAAATGACATAGAGGGTTTCTTATATCACCCCTTATTTAAACGTATTAAATACTTAGCCCAAAGTGGGTTTACATGTAAACCCACTTTTTGACAATGAAATTGCTTTAATAAATTGATTATCAATTATTTATATCAATATTAACCGTAAAATATGTAAACCCATGTAAACCCACTTTTTGGGGATCATAAAAAAAGCCGCCTCATGATGGTCATGAAGCGGCTCGTAAAATTTATTGTAGATATACTGTCCCTGTATCGGTTGGGTAATTAATACCTTCTTACTTTGAAATCAGATACACCACCAGTCATGTGGATGTATATTTTGCTTTTAGCGGCATCAAAACCAGGGGTTTCGTACCGGTTATCGTCCTTTTTATCAAAACCATCAAAGTCACTTGATGACAGCCCCGAATTAGTGCGGATGCTGCAAGCTGCGCCCTTCGGCACACTGATAATTACTTCTGACACCCCGGTTGATACCTCAACATTGGTAGTTGCCAACGGGTTGCCCAGCTTTACATCAAATGATGCAGCGCCTCCTTTTAAAGTTAAGTTTTTTATTTTGAATTTACTAAGGTCGAAGTTAAGTTTTGTGGCACCGGTTTCTACATTAATTTCCCACACCGGGTTAGGGTTTAATTTTATATCGGCCTTGTTGGCTTTGTCTTTATCCTCATCGCTGTCAATGTGCCAGCCCTTGTCGTTTCGCAAATGCAGGTTTACTACATACATCGAATCGTCTTTGCTGGAGGTAAACTCATATTTGCTACCATAAAACTCTTTGGTTTCGGCTTTGAACAGCTGATTAGTGGTATCATTTAAAGTATAGGTAGTACCTCCCCCGCTGATATTAAGGCGGGCCAATTTAGCATCGGCTGTATAGTCTTTATTAAAAACACTGCTGCCAGATACTTTCACAACACCATGCCCTACACCTGTGCTGTCGCTGTCATCATCGTCATCATCATTATCACTGCTGTCATTGTTTCTATCATTATAATGAAAATTATAACGACCTGGCCAAAAGCTGTAACGATCAAAGTGCCCAAATATCAGTAATCCAAAGCCCAGGATAACCACCCCCAATTTTAATATAGTGGCCCATGCTGAGCGGTTACCTGCAAACACCAGGTTAACACCACCCATAATTAAAAATATAGGCCAAAGATGGATGATATTCATCCAGTGAAAATCTATATACCCAAAGTTGTTGAGCAGGAATATGGCTCCTATACAAACCAGGATAGCACCCGGAACTAATCTATCGTTTCTCATTTCAATATTTTTTTTATAGTGATGAAAAGCTGCTATCAATCGCATTGATCTTTAATCCTCGCGGCTAAATAGCCAAATCATGTTATACAGTTGGTGGATTATCTTTTAAGTTGTCACTTTCCGGGGCGGCTTGATCACCTTTATTTAAGGTATCATCTTTTACCTCTTCCTGGGTTCCGGCATTGGTGGGGTTATAATCTTCTTCCCAGGGTTTCCTTTTATTGCCCGATGCCATCAAAGCTAAACCAGCTCCTACCAAAACCACCGGCCATAATTTACCAAAATGCCAAAACCTGAATAAATGTAATTCATGCAGCAGGAACGATGCGCCTATGAATATTAAAACGACACCAATAACAAGTGCCGGAGTTGATGATCCACCCTTTTTAGGAGGTACTCCAAACGGCATATCCTGTTGTGGTGGTACGCCTGCGGCAAAAGGATTATATGGATCATCCTGCGGAGGTACACGGTAATCAACGCCTGGATTAAAGTATTGCTGATATTTTTTGGGCAGAACTATCCATAAAACAACGTAAACCATTAAACCAGTGCCCATGAATATAAAGGTGAGCAGAAACAAGGCACGTATTATAGCTATATCGATATCAAAGTATTCTGCCAAACCCGCGCAAACACCGCCTAAGACCTTTCGGCGTTCATCGCGAAAAAATTTCCTTTCCATAATTTAATAATAAAATTTATTTTATAATTACAATGTGTAAAAAAAAAAATTTTTTTAATTAAAATATTTATATAAAAAATATAAAAAAT
>JACXTT010010821.1_pt1 | contig 12257 bp, 10 predicted proteins | sample 9270951 | NCBI WGS metagenome assembly JACXTT01 (sample SAMN15532306, study PRJNA645909) | rock metagenome | isolation source: weathered quartz diorite | place: Puerto Rico | collected 2017-06-21 | reverse complement strand
TCCCTGGACCGCGCTTCCGCGAAAGGCATCCTCCACCGCAACAACGTGGCGCGCCGCAAGGCCCGCCTGATGCGGCAATTGGTCAAGGTGGGCGGCATCACACCCAAGGCGACGGCCGGAAAAAGGGCGGCTGCCGCGCCCGCGGCCCAGGCCAAGAAAGGCAAGAAGTAGCCGGCTAGAGCCGGGTCAGGAGTACATCGAGCCCGAGCTCCGCGTCGACCTGGCCCGACTTGACCTCGAACTCGTAGTCGCGAATCGCCCGCAGCGAGGCTTCGAGCTGATCTGGATCCACAGCGCGGGCCGCGTCGAAGGCCTTCTGGACGACGAAAGAGTGCTCGGCCATGTCGCTCTGCATCACCGAGAGCGATTCGCCGCGCTCCTGCCTGGCCCTCACCTCCAGCACCAGGGCAAGATGACGTGCCATGCGGTACGCGACGCTGGTCGGCTGAATCCCTGAACGCACCAGGTTGCGTGCCACTGACCAGGCCTGGGCTGACGGATGCGGGAGAAGGTTGTCCGTGAGCCGGAAAATCTCGTCCTCCCGCGCGCCTACAAGCAGCTCGGTGACCACCTCGGGCGTGAGCTTGGCGCCCGACGTCGTGTAGGCGGCGAGCTTCTGCAGCTCCGATTCGATGACGCCGAGGTCGGCATGGGTGACGCGTGAGACCTGGGCTGCGATCTGCCGGGCGAGGCCGAGCTCTTCGGCGCGGTCGGCGGCCCAGTCGTTGAGTGCTCGGCCCCGAAGTCGCTGCGACTCCTCGACACTGCCCCGAACAGCGTTTACGGCTTTGACGAGCTTGTTGCCGGCGGTCACGCGGCCGGCGATGGTGATCAGCAGGCGGGTCGTCGCCGGGACCTCACTCAGCGCCGGTGCGAGTGATTCTGCGCGCGCAGCGGGCACGCCTTTGACCCACACGATCCGGTACGGATCGATGAAGGGCGACTGGAGGATCGAGTCCTGAAGCCGGTTTGCATGCAGACCGGCCGCCTCGAGCGGTTCGAGCCCGAAGTCCGAAACGAGCCCCTTCGACCACTGCTCGACCACCTCGCGCGCCTTACGCTCGACGAGGAATCGCTCCTCGCCGTGAAGCAGTACTACGGTCGCGTTGCTCGAAGTCCTGGGTGCGGCTGCCCTGGGCACGTGATCGATCGTAGCCCGCGGCCGCGGTAGTGTTTCAGGCGCGTTCACTCCGGAGTAGCCAAGAGGTAAGGCAGGGGACTTTGGATCCTCGACCGAAGGTTCGAATCCTTCCTCCGGAACTTAACTCCGAGCCCGCGGCCCTTAACAGGCTGGGTTCTCCTTTTCCCAACCGCGACCTAGCTTCGTGCCCATGCGCACACGACTCCTCCTCCTTCCCGGCGGGCGCCGCTGGCTTGTGCTGGCGGTGCCCGTTCTCCTGGGACTGGGCGTGGTCGGGGCAGCGTTTGCCTACACGGTCATGGCCTCACCCGCGCCGCTCCAGCCGGACCCGATCGGCGCGGGCCTGGCTGTTCCGCCTCCGGCGGGATTGCTCGTCGACGTGATCGGCGCGGTGAACCATCCGGGTCTGTACCGAATGAATCGCGGCGACCGCGTTTATGACGCGATCGCGGTGGCGGGCGGCCTGACGGCTGACGCCGATCCCACGCGCCTGCCGGACATGGCCGCGCGCCTGAAGGACGGCATGCAGATCAAGGTGCCGTTTTCAAAGAGCACGCCGGGGTCGGTTGTCATCACCCGCACCAACTTGAACACCGCAACCCTTGATGAGCTGGACGTGGTGCCCGGCTTCACCGCCGCGTTCGCACAGGAGGTCATCGACTACCGCACCAACTTCGGCGGTTTCCAGAACATCCGCGAGCTGGTCGAGATCCTCGGCATGAGCGAGGCGGAGTTTGTGATCGCGCGTCGCTACTTGACTTTGTGAACGCAATCGAAGCGCTGGCGCGCATGCCTGCCCTGGTGGTGGCATCGGCGTGGTCGGTCGCGATCGCGGTGGCGGTGGTGCTGATTCCGGCGCAGCCGGTGGTCGGCGCGGCGGCCCTGGCCCTGGCATTACCTGTCACGGCCATCGCGCTCGCGGTGCGACCTGCGGTGCTGGCGTTCGCGCTCGCCGCGGCGCTGCTCGGGCTGGCCCGTGCGGAGCTGCCACCGGCTGACCTCCAGGCGGGGTCGCGTGCGACCGCAGTGGCGGGTCAGCTGGCGGTGGTCACCGGTCGCGTCACGGACGACAGCCGCACGACCGCAGGTGGTGGCGAAGCCCTGGTCGAGCCGGCGGCGACGTTGGTCGATGGCCTACGGGTGAGCGGCATCGGGAACCTGCTGATGCGCTGGCGCGGGCCGGCGACGGCCTCCTTCGGCGACGAGGTGCAAGCGATCGGCAAGCTGACGCTGCCCCACGACCTACCGGGCTTTGACCGCCGCGCGTACCTGGCGCAAAAGCAGGTCTACCTCGAGCTGCAGGCCACGACGTTCGACGACCGGCCGGCCGGATCAGGCGTGCTGAAGCTGGCGAGCACGATACGTACCTGGTACGCGGCTGCTCTGGACGGGGCGCTACCAGCGCCGCATGCCGGCGTCCTGCTGGGCGTGGTGCTCGGCATTCGCCACGGCATTCCGCCCGACCTGCAGAGCGCGCTCGTCGCCACCGGGCTTGTCCACCTGCTCGTGCTGAGCGGTCTCAAGGTGGCGGTCTTCGCGAGAATCGTTGAGGGCGTGCTCCGTCCGCTCCTCGGTGGACTGGCCACATGGCCGGCTCTGGGATTGATCGGCATGTACGCGCTGGTCGGCGGCGCCACGCCTGCCGCAGTACGCGCAGCGGTCATGGGTGGTCTCGTGATCACTGCAGGACATCTGGGCCGGCCGTCGCATGTGTGGACTTCATTTGCGATCACGGGCGCGGCGATGCTTGGCTGGCGACCAGAGCTCGCGTGGGACGTTGGTTTCCAGCTGTCATTCGCGGGCACGGCCGCGATCGTGCTGCTCACGCCGCCCATCGAGCGCCGGGTCATGTGGCTGCCGCAGATCGTGCGTGAGCCATTCGCGGTCACGTGCGCGGCGCAGGTCGGAACGCTGCCGATGATGGCCTCGGACTTTCACCTCCTGTCGGCAGTGGGTCCAATCGCCAACGCGCTCGCGCTGCCCGTGCTGCCAGCGTTGGTGGCGGGCGGCGTGCTGCTCGGCCCCCTCGCCGCCGTGCCCGATGTCGCGCGGATCGCTGCCCTGCCGCTCGCCGGATTGCTCGCCTACCTGGAGCAGTGCGCATACCTGCTGGCGCGAGTTCCCGCTGCGGCGCTGACGATTCCGAAGTTTCCAGCTTGGGCGGGTATCGCTTACTACTCGGCGGTCGGCCCAGCCATCGCGGGTGCCCATCTGCGCGGGCGTGCCCGCTCCGCCGCAATGATCTCGGCTTTCGTCGCGCCCGCGCTCATCGCGTGTAGCGCCCTCGTCATGTGGGCGTATGAGCCGGCCCAGGCCGGCATCCTCTCGGTCGGCAACGGCCAGGCAGTCCTCCTCCGCGGTCCGCACGGCTCGATCCTGATCGACGCGGGGCCAAGCCCGTCGCGCCTCAACGATGCGCTCGGCCAGCTGCTGCCGCCGTGGCAGCGCAGCATCGACGTCCTGGTCATCACGGCGCCGACGCAGGGCCACACCGGCGGCTTCGTAGGCTTCGGCCGTGCGGCCGGCACCGTGGTCCTGCCCGAGGTCGACTTTCCGGGCTCGGCCTGGCGCACTGCCGCCCTGGCGCAGGAGGCGCGCGGCGCGAGGGTGGTGCGCGTGCTTGCCGGGACGGTGCTGGACCTCGCCGGGTTCAGGCTCGAGATCCTGGCGCCGGAGGCAGGAGCACCAGGCGAAGTGGTCGGCGCAGCCTACCTCGGCCTCAGGATCGTCGCGCCTTCGGGCCTCAGCTTCTGCGACTTCAGCGACCTCGACCCCGAAGCGCAGGCGATCGCCGCCATGCGGCTGCCCGGCCGGTGCACATACCTGCTCTTGCCGTCCGGCGGCCGCAGCACCCCCGCACCGGAGTTGATGGCCGCCGCCGGCCAGCCCGACCTCTTCGCTTCGCTGGAGTCGGGACGCCTGGCCTCAGGCATGCCACCGACGGTGAGGCGGACTGACCAGGAGGGGACGATCACCGTGGCCATGTGACGTCCCGGCCTGGGCGGCGTTATGTCCTTTGATGAAGCAGCTGGTCGTCGTCGTGGCGCTGGTCGCGGCCACAGCGTGCGGGGCCTACCGGTTCCCCGGCGGGGGATCGACGGCCCAATCCGGCTCGGTCAGCGGTCAGGTCCTGACCTGGCCCTGCGCGCCGGTCGAAAATCCGCAGATCACCTGCGAGGGCAGGCCGATCCAGGGCATCGCGGTCATCTTCACGAGCCCGGGAGGGACGGTCGTCGTCGCCGAGACGGACTCGGGCGGGACATACACCGCCACCCTGCCGGCCGGCACCTGGAAAGTGTCCTTCAAGGGCTATGTGCGGATCGTCAGCGGCCCGCCCGACGTGACCGTCAAAGCCGGCGAGACGGTCGTGGCGAACTACGTCGTGGACTCGGGCATGCGCCTGCCCGCGGTCCAGTCGACTGGCTAGTTTTCCCGGACCAGGTTGATCAGCTTGTCCGGGACGTAGATCACCTTCGAAGGCTGGCCGCCGTCCAGGGCGGCGCGGACCTTCGCACTGCCGAGCGCCGCTTGCAGCGCCTTCTCCTGGGATAGGCCGGCCGGCATTGTCAGCCGGTCGCGCAGCTTGCCGCCGACCTGCACCACGAGCGTGACCTCGGGTTCTGCGGCGACCGCAGCGTCGTAGACGGGCCAGCTTTCGTCGGCCAGCAGGCCTTCGTGTCCCAGGCGCTCCCACATCTCTTCGCACACGTGCGGCGCCATCGGGTTCAGCAGCTTGACCAGCGTCTCGACGGCCGAGTTCCAGCCTTCGTTCTGTTGCCCGCCACGCTGCAAGTAGTCCTGCATGGCGTTGGCCAGCTCCATCAGGTATGCGACGGCTGTGTTGAAGCGAAAACCATCGAAGTCGTCGGTGACGTTCTTGATGGTCTGCGCGACTTTTCGGGCGAGCACCTTCTCGTCAGCGCCGCCACCCTCGACCACAATCGAAGTCGGCTCGGCTGCTAGACGCCATACGCGGTGGAGGAATCGCGAGACGCCGTTGATGCCGGCGTCCGTCCACTCCACGTCCTCCTCCGGGGGACCGATGAACATCTCGTAGACGCGACCGGCGTCGGAGCCCTGCGCCATCGCCAGCTCGTCGATCGATACGCCGTTGCCGGCCGACTTCGACATCACCTGCCCGAACCGCTTCACCATGCCCTGGTTGAACAGCCGTGTGAACGGCTCCTGTGCATCCAGCATCCCGGCGTCGTGCAGCACCTTGATGAAGAAACGCGCATACAGCAGGTGCAGGATCGCGTGTTCGACGCCCCCCGTGTACTGGTCGACCGCCATCCAGTGGTTCGCCAGCTGGGGGTCGAAAGGTTGCGTCTCGTCGTGGGGGCTCGCGTAGCGCAGGAAGTACCAGGAAGAGTCCACGAAGGTGTCCATCGTGTCGGTCTCACGACGCGCGTCGCGGCCGCAATTCGGACACTTCGTCTGGTAGAAGTCCGGGTTCTCCGACAGCGGCTTGTACGCTTCGGGCAACACGACCGGCAGCTGGTCCTTGGGCACCGGCACGATGCCGTCGACCTCGCAGTACAAGATCGGGATCGGGCAGCCCCAGTAACGCTGGCGCGAGATGAGCCAGTCGCGCAAGCGGTACTTGACCGCTCGATTGCCCTGGCCCTTCGCCTCCAGGAACTCGATGATCTTCTGGGACGCGGCCTTCGAATCCACGCCGTCGAACTCGCCGCTGTTGACCATCGTGCCGGGTCCGACGTAGGCCTCGCGCAGGTCGCGCTGCGGTCCAGATGCCGGCGCAATGACCTCGCGCATCGCCAGCTTGAAGCGCTTGGCAAACTCGAAGTCGCGCTCATCGTGCGCCGGCACGGCCATGATCGCGCCGGTGCCGTACGTCATCAGCACGTAGTCGGCGATCCAGATCGGAATCTGCTCGCCATTGACTGGATTGATCGCATGCGCGCCGGTGAAGACGCCCGTCTTCTCGCGCTCAGTCGACAGGCGGTCGATCTCGGTCGCCTTGCGCGCCTTGTCGATATATGCGTCGACCTCCACCCGTCGCGCGTCAACGGTGATCTTCGGTACCAGCGGATGCTCCGGCGCCAGCACCATGAAGGTGGCGCCGAACAGCGTGTCGGGCCGCGTCGTGTAGATGCGCACCGATTCGGGCCTGCCCGCTAGCGGGAAATCGACCTCGGCGCCTTCACTTCGTCCGATCCAGTTGGTCTGCATGACGCGGACCTTCTCCGGCCAGTGCTCCAGCTGGGCAAGGTCGTTCAGCAGGCGCTCGGCGTAGTCGGTGATCTTGAAGAACCACTGCTCCAGGTCGCGCTTCTCGACCTCGACGTCGGGATGCCGCCAGCACCGGCCGTTGATCACCTGCTCGTTCGCCAGCACGGTCTTGTCGACCGGGCACCAGTTGACAGGCGACATCGCGCGGTACGCCAGGCCACGCTCGTAGAACAGCAGGAACAGCCACTCGGTCCAGCGGTAGTAGTCGGGCATGCACGCCGCGACCTCGCGGTCCCAGTCGTACAGGATGCCCAGCATCTTGAGCTCGCGCGTGCCTTTGGCGATGTTCTCGCGCGTCCAAGTCTCGGGGTGCAGGCCGGGCCGCTTCATGGCCGCGTTCTCGGCGGGCAGCCCGAACGCGTCCCAGCCGAACGGGTGCAGCACCTCGAAACCCTGCATGCGCTTGAAGCGCGCAATGATGTCGCCCATCACGTAGTTGCGTGCGTGCCCGACTGTCAGGTCGCCTGACGGGTACGGGTACATGACCAGGTCGTAGAACTTGGCCTTCGGCGATGCGTCGCTCGCCACCATCACGCCGCGGTCGGCCCAGATCCGCTGCCACCTGGGCTCGATCTCCTGCGGGCTGTAGCCGATGCGCCTCGTCGCGTTCATGGTGAAGCTCCAATTCTATTTTTTCCCCGAGTTGCCCCGACCAGGGGCAGGAGATCGTGACCGACGATCGCCACCTACCCCAGCGCCGCGAGGGAGCCGGCGCACCAGCGGGACCATGACCACGGCCGCGAGCACGAAGCGGATTTCGAGGAACGGCAGGGTCGGGTACTGTGTGATCGCGTCTTTGACCAGGACGAACGTCCACCCCCACACAGCGGTGACGGCCACCAATAAAAGGACGTAGATCAATGGAGCGACTCTGGGCGCCGTGGCGCATGACCTACATCAACGAGGAGCCGCGTCCGGGGTGCCTCTTCTGCCGCGCGCTGAATGATCCGTCGGATCCTGATGCCGAGCTCGTGGTGTGGCGACCTGACCGCGCACTGGTGATACTGAACAAATTCCCCTACAACCCTGGACATGTGATGGTGGCGCCGGCGGCGCACAAGGCCGGCCTTGAGGACCTCGAAGCGGCCGAGGCCGCGGCGCTCATGAGCGCGCTCAGCCGAACGATCGTGGTGCTTCGGCGCGAGCTGAAGCCCGAAGGCTTCAACATGGGCGCCAACATCGGCCGCGTCGCCGGCGCGGGGATCCCTGACCACGTTCACCTTCACGTCGTGCCGCGGTGGAACGGCGACACGAACTTCATGCCCGTGCTGGCCGAGGTGAAGGTCGTGAACGAGCACCTGCAGGCGACGGCCGAGAAGCTCAGGCAGGCTTTCGCCAGCTGATCCGGCCGCCGACCACGGTCGCCACCACGCGGCCGCCATCGACGACTGTGATATCGCACAGTTTGCCCGCCGTCAGCGAGCCGGCATCGCGCTCCATCCCGACTGCGTAGGCGGCCCCCATCGTGTAAGCACGAAGCGCCGACGCTTTCGAGATCGCCAGCTCTGGATGCCAGCCTGCGCGCTTGCGCCAGCCGGTTGCCGCGTCGATGCCTTTCAGCGGGTCGGCAGTCTCCACCGGCGCGTCAGAGCCAAACGCCAGCTTCACGCCGGCCTTCTCGAGCATCCCCCACGCGTAGGCGTGGGCCGTGACACGCGGCCAGTACTCGTCGGCCAGCTCGCGGTCCGCGACCGCGTGGATGGGCTGCATCGAGGCAATCACTCCAGCTTTCGCGAAGCGAACCGCATCCTTCGGGTTGACGCACTGTGCGTGCTCGATCCGCGGCCGCCAGAACCGCCACGCGTCCCGATGTGGCGTGAGCGCGTCGAGAGCATGTCGCACCGCGCCGTCGCCGATCGCGTGCCAGCACACGTTCAAGCGGGCACGCGCGCAGCGTGTGGCTACGTCGACGAGCTCGGGCTGGCTCATGCGGGCGGTGCCCGAACCGTCCAGCATCTCCGCGGTTCGGCTGCCAAGCGAGCCGTCGAGGAAGGCCTTCACTCCCCAGATGCGCAGCCACGGGTCGCCCCAACCGGACCGGATGCCCATCCGCTCCGCATGCGTGAGATCTGCGACGGGCATGTTGTACGTGACCCGAACCTTCAGCCGCCCTTTCGAGTAGAGGCGCTGAAGAGACCTGAACGCTCGTGCGCTGTCCATCGAATGCACGCCAGTGACCCCCATGCGGGCAAGTGCGCCAAGCGTGCGCGCCATTGCACGGTCAAGCTCAAGGTCGGTTGGTGCCGGCAACTTGGCCGCGACGAGCTGCATCGCGGTCTCACGGAGGATTCCGGTTGGCTCGCCGCCGGCGTCGCGGTCGATCACCCCTCCCGCTGGATCCGCAGTCGCGGCGCTGATCCTGGCTCTCTGCAGCGCCGCGCTGGATACCCACGTTGAGTGCCCATCCTTGCGGCGGAGATAGACCGGCCGACCACCGGCCGCCTTGTCGAGGTGGTGGCGGTTCGGAAAAGATGGGTCCGGCCAAGCGTCGTTGTACCAGCCGGAGCCGATGACCCAGCCATCGGCAGGCAGGTCCTCCGCCCGGTTGCCGATTCGGGCCAGTGCGTCATCGAGGCTGCGCGCCGCCGCGAGGTCGAGGGTCAGCCGTACGTCAGCCAGGCCTTCCAGGTGGACATGCGAATCGACCAGGCCCGGCCACGCTTCGCCACGCAGCCTGACCACCGCTGCGCGACGCCCCGCCGCCGCACGGGCACCAGCTCCGACGGCGATTATGCGTCCATCCGGTCCCGCCGCGACCTCTGGCTTGCAGCCGGCGAACAGGGTCCCGCCCACGGTCAGCGTCGGAATGCCGGCAGGACTTTCGCAACGACGCCTTCGAGTTTTTCGCGCGTCGCGAACTGACCACTCGCCACGCCCCCTTCAAAGGCCGGTTGGGCCGGGCTCGCGTAGGTGAACACGATGTCGGTGGCTCCAGCATCGGCGAAGCGCCCGATGAAGTCTGCCGCCGAGTCATTGGAGACGAACAGGGGCTCGTCTGCAAAGCCCGCGAGGTAGCCTCGGCGCAGGGAGCTCGGCTCACGGCCCTGTTCAGCGCACATCTCGTCGAGGCGCTGCATCCGATCTCGAAACCCGGCCAGCGTCTCATCGATGCCCGTTCGTTCCTCGCCCACCCAGACGGCCGCGTCCGCGATGCGGGACGCGAGCCGGAGTGATTTGGGCCCGTGCACCGCGACCCAGATCGGTGGCCTCGGTTGCTGAACCGGTTTGAGCGAAGGCGCGTTGTCGAGCTTCACGTGCTCCCCCGCATACGTGACGCGCTCACCGCGCAGCGCCCTGTCGAGGACTTCCACGACCTCGGTCAGCCGCTGGACGCGGCCCCTGGGGTCGAGATAGTCGACGCCGAGCCAGCGATGGTCGTCCTCGTAATAGCCGGCGCCGATACCGACATCCAGACGTCCGCCCGATATCTGGTCGACCGTGAGTGCCTGCCGCGCCAGGAGCATCGCGTTGCGAATGGCCGCGTTGGTGATCAGGGTGCCGAGGCGGATTCGTGTTGTGTCGGCGGCGAGGGCCCCCAGCGCGGCCCACGCCTCCAGGATCGAAAGCCGGTCGGGGACCGCCTGGTCGGCGAGCCAGGCTCCGTCGAGGCCGAGGCTCTCCACGAACTGGACGTCGGCGCGCAGCTCCGCGTATGGCAGCGCCTGGAATGTCAGCACGCCGAACCGGAGCGATGGAGCTTTCGTCGCCAAGCGGAGTCAGGATATCCGCCACGGCTGCCGGCTACAGACCGTAGGTCTTGGCGATGATCTCCTTCATGATCTCGTCGGTGCCCGCGCCAATGCGTGCGAGTCGGGCGTTGCGCCAGGCCCGCTCCACGGGGAACTCGTGCATGTAGCCGTGGCCGCCGAGGATCTGGATGGCGTCATCCGCGACCTCGACCGCAACCTGCGTCGCCAGCAGCTTGGCCTGCGAGATCTCACGCACCGGGTACTCGCCCTGGTCCCACTGCTTCGCGGTCTGGTACACGAACGCCTGGACTGACGCGATCTTGGTGCCCATGTCGACCAACCGGTGCTTGATGACCTGGAACTGCGAGATTGGCTGGCCGAACGCCTGCCGGTTCTGCGCGTAGTTCATCGCGTATTCGAAGGTGGCCTGCGCGCCGGCGATAGCGCCTGCAGCTGCGATCATCCGCTCCCCCTGCAGCTCCCACATGATGTGTTTGAAGCCTTCGCCCTCCTCACCGATGAGGTTGCCAACCGGCACGCGGCAGTCTTCGAACACCAGCTCTGCCGTGTCGGACGAGTGCATGCCCAGCTTTTTCAAGGTCCTCGTGACCGTGAAGCCGGGAGTGCCTTTCTCAATGACGAGCAGGTTGTAGCCGCTGTGGCCGCGCTCGCGATCGGTCTTGGTGACGACCAGGGCCCAGTGGCAGCGCGCGCCGCTGGTGATGAAGATCTTCCGGCCGTTGACCACGAAGTGGTCGCCGTCACGGCGCGCGGTTGTGGTGATGCCCGCCACATCGCTGCCCGCGTCCGGCTCCGTGATGGCGAGCGCAGCGATGTGCTCACCCCGGATCGCCGGCACCAGCCAGCGCCGCTTCTGCTCCTCGGTGCCGAACTTGAATACAGGTGGCGTCGCCATCTCGGTCTGGACGTCGACAGCCATGCCGAGCCCACCCAGCCCACCTTTGGCCATCTCCTCCGAGAGGACCACGGCGGAGAAGTAGTCGCCACCCTGGCCGCCGTACTCGGGCGGGTAGCGCAGGCCTAGAAAGCCGAGCTCCCCGAACCGCGTGAAGATGGAGTCGGGGAAGGTCTTTTCCTCCCACTCCTCCAGGTGCGGCTGCACCTCTTTCTCCAGGAATCGCCGGATGTGGAGGCGGAGCTCCTCGTGCGCGTCGGTGAAGTACATCCGCCCGAGTCTATGCCCGGGGCGAGCGCCGGGTGGCTTGCGGTATCATTCCCGGCCTAGTTCCCCTGCGAACGATCACACCTGTCTAGTCAAATTTGGGAGTAGGTTTGGGCTCGGTTATCAAGAAGCGGCGCAAGAAGATGCGCAAGCACAAGCACAAGAAGATGCTGAAGAAGACGCGATGGCAGCGTCGCGCGCACGCCTGACCGAACTTCCAGCTTGTAGGTAGGATTAGCCCCGATGGGTTGGTGGATCGCCGGCGGTGTCGTCCTCCTGCTGGTCCTCTGGTTCGTCTTCACCTACAACAACCTGGTTTCGATGCGCAATCGAACCCAGGAGGCGTGGTCTGAGATCGATGTCGAGCTGAAGCGCCGGCACGACCTGATTCCCAACCTGATCAACACCGTGCAGGGTTACATGGGCCACGAGCGCGGCACGCTTGAGGCCGTCACCAACGCCCGCGCGGCCGCCGTATCCGCGGGGGCGACCGGCGACCCGGCCAAGATAGGCGCCGCCGAGAACATGCTGAGCCAGAGCCTACGCAGCCTGTTCGCCGTGTCCGAGAACTACCCCGACCTCAAAGCCATCGCGGCCTTCACCAACCTGCAGGAGACCCTGACCGCGACCGAGGACAAAGTCGAGTTCTCGCGCCGCTTCTACAACGGCAACGTGCGGGACTACAACATCGCGCTGCAGACCCTCCCGACCTCGCTGATCGCGGGCATGCTCGGCTTCAAGCCGTTCGCCTTCTTCCAGGCGGACGAGGGCGATCGCGCGGTGCCGGTCGTGAGCTTCAACCAGGGCGGCTCGGCCGGCGGCCCGCCCACCGCGTCCACCTCGGGTCCGCCGACCCAGTCGAGCTCCGGCCCGCCGACCCAGTAGCAATCGCTCACATCGGCGACCTCTCCCAATCGGTTGCAAACCGGCTCGCATAGACGGCGACCGCTTGCGAGTCCGCCGTCTCGATGTCGAGCTCGTGGTTGACGTC
>JACXTT010010820.1_pt1 | contig 12258 bp, 11 predicted proteins | sample 9270951 | NCBI WGS metagenome assembly JACXTT01 (sample SAMN15532306, study PRJNA645909) | rock metagenome | isolation source: weathered quartz diorite | place: Puerto Rico | collected 2017-06-21 | reverse complement strand
CTCGCGAGCGGCGGGGCGGCGGCATCGCCCCTGCGGCACCGCCACGTCCTCCTCGCGGCCTCGGCGGCGTTGATGACCGCAGGCGTGGTGGCGATCGTCCTCGCGTGGATCGGCATCGCCAGGTCCACCATGGTGGAGGAGCAGCTCGCCTACCTCGTCTCCGGGGGGATCCTGGGGCTGGCCCTGTCGACGATCGGTGCGCTGACCTTCTTCAGCCACTGGATGACCGTCCTCATCCGCTCGAACCAGGAGCAGACGGAGCTCCTGCGGGCGCTCCGCGACGACGAGCTCACCCGTCGGCAGGCCCACGAGGAGCTCGTCGCCGCGCTGCGCGCCGGCGGCCGAGCAGACGCTCGCGAGGAGGTGACCAGTGGCCGTGCTCGAAGCACGACAGCTCGACGTCCAGTTCGGCGAGCACCGAGCGGTAGCTGACGTCAGCGTCCAGGTCGACCGCGGCGAGATCGTGGGGCTCATCGGCCCGAACGGCGCCGGCAAGACCACGACCTTCAACGCGATCGCCGGGGTGCAGCGCTGCCAGGGCTCGGTGCTGCTGGACGGAGAGGACATCTCCGGCCTCAGCCCCCACCACCGGTCCCGCCGTGGCCTGAACCGCACCTTCCAGCGACTGGAGGTGTTCGGCTCGATGTCGGCCTTCGACAACGTCCTGGCCGCAGCCGAATCGGCGGCGCGCTCGAGACGGCGTCCCATGCGCACGGCGCGGGCAGTCGCCGAGGAGGTCATCGGCCGGGTCGGCCTCCAGCACCTCGCCGATCGCCGGGCGGACGCCCTGCCGACCGGGCAGGCGCGGCTCGTCGAGCTGGCTCGCGCCCTGGCGACGGACCCCAAGGTGCTGCTGCTCGACGAACCGGCCTCCGGGCTCGATGAGGTCGAGACCCGCCGGCTGGCCGAGGTGCTCGTCGGCCTGCGGGAGCAGGGCCTGGCCCTGCTGATGGTCGAGCACGACATGGACCTCGTGATGTCGCTCTGCGCCCGGATCTACGTGCTCAACCTCGGTGAGCTCATCGCGTCCGGGACGGCGTCGGAGGTCCGAGCGGACCGGCGGGTGCGAGATGCCTACCTCGGCGCCGCGGTCTGAGCCCTCCGTCCCCGTCCTGAAGCACCAACGTCCCCCTGGAAGAGGAGCACCAACCGTGAAGACGATGTTCATCGACTACGAGGTGGCCGACAAGGTCGCGACCATCACGTTGAACCGCCCGGAGGCTGCGAACGCGCAGACCCCGGAGCTCCTCGACGACCTGGACGAGGCGTGGTGCCGCGCCGCCGACGACGACGACGTCCGGGTCATCATCCTCCAGGCCAACGGCAAGCACTTCTCCGCCGGGCACGACATCAGCGGCGTGAGCCAGGACGACGCCGGCGCCGCGGCGTGGAGCACCCTCGAGGGGATCGTGAAGATCGAGGCCAAGCGCTTCCTCGAGTACTCGCTGCGCTGGCGCAACGTCCCGAAGCCGTCGATCGCCGCAGTGCAGGGGGTCTGCATCGCCGGTGGGCTCCTGCTCGCCTGGCCGTGCGACCTGATCATCGCCGCCGACAACGCCAAGTTCTCGGATCCGGTCGTGAACATGGGCATCGGCGGCGTCGAGTACCACGGCCACACGTGGGAGTTCGGTGCCCGCAAGGCGAAGGAGATGTTGTTCACCGGCCGGGCGATGACCGCCCAGGAGGCCGAGCAGGTCGGCATGGTCACCAGGGTCGTCCCGCTGGAGGACCTCCGCGCCGAGACGCGCGCGCTCGCGCTGGAGATCGCGCAGAAGCACCCGTTCGCGCTGCGGCAGGCCAAGCGGGCCGTCAACCAGACCCTCGACGTCATCGGCTTCTACGCCGCGGTGCAGTCGGTGTTCGACATCCACCAGACGGGCCATGGCAACGCGCTCAGCGTGAGCGGCCTGCCGATCCTCATGCTCCTCGACGACATGAAGGACCAGATCAAGAAGTAGCGCCTCGGACCTCCGTTAGCGTGGACCCTCCGACCAGTGGACCGGTGAAGGCAGATGGGTGAGCAGGCACAGGCACGCAGGCGTCGATCGGGCCAGTCGACCCCCCGCGAGAAGCCCCAGCAGATCGCCGATGAGCTCCGCGGGCTGATCATCTCGGGCGAGCTCGACGAGGGCGACTCGCTCGGTCACGAGCCCGAGCTCATCGAGCGCTTCGGTGTGTCCAGGCCGTCGCTGCGCGAGGCGTTGCGCATCCTCGAGACCGAGGGCCTCATCTCGGTCGTGCGCGGCGTCCAGGGCGGCGTGGTCGTCCATCGGCCCGACCACCGCTTGACCGCTCGCACCGCGGCGCTCGTCCTGCAGGCCAGGAACGTCTCGCTGGCCGACGTGTTCGATGCCCGGACGATCATCGAACCCTCGGCCGTCCGCATCGTCGCCTCGGGAAGGGGGCACGCGGCGTCGGCCAGGGCGCTGCGGGCCCTGATCGCGGAGGAGGAGGCGGCGATCGAGGACCCCGACGCCTTCGGGGAGGCCAACGCCCGGTTCCACCGGGAGCTCGTGGCGATGGCCGGCAACGAGACGCTCACGATCGTCGCCGAGATGCTCAACGAGGTCGTCGTCCGGGCCGTCACCGCGGTGAGCCACGGCGAGGAGGGCCAGGAGACCGTCGGCACCCGACGGCGGGGCGTCCGGTCCCAGGCGCGGTTGGCCGAGCTGATCGAGGCGGGGGACGCCGAGGGCGCGGAGGAGCACTGGCGGACCCACATGGGCGTGGTGGGCCGGGTGCTGCTGGGTCAGCGGGCGAAGACGGTCATCGACCTGCTCGACCACCTCTGAGGGCTACCGGATGGCGCTGACCGGCACCTGGGCGTAGCCGGCGACGTTCGACATCGACACCCGACGCAGGCCGTCGGTGTCCACCTCGAGCCGCTGCCACCGTGCCGCCAGCTCCTCGATCGCGATCCGGCTCTCCATGCGGGCGAGGGCGGCGCCGAGGCAGCTGTGGACGCCGTGGCCGAAGCCGATGGCGACCGACGCGGGGCGATCGATGTCGAAGTCATCGGGCCGGTCGAAGGACCGCGGGTCCCGGGTGGCCGCCCCGGTCAGGAGCAGGACCGGGAACCCTGCCGGGATCGTGCCACCGTCGAAGGTCCGAGCCTCCGTGGAGTAGCGGCCCTGGTACTGCGAGGGCGGCAGCAGTCGGAGGATCTCCTCGACGGCCGGACCGATCCGCTCGCGGCTGGCCCTGACCTTCTCCCACTGGTCCGGGTGCCGCGCGAAGAGGACGACGGCGTTCCCGACGAGCTTGGTGACGGTCTCCGCGCCGGCTCCCCCGAGCAGCGCGGCGAACCCGGCGATCTCGTTGTCGGTGAGCTGCGTCTCGGTTCCGTCTCCCCGATCCACGGCCACCTGGGTGAGGCGCGTGAGCATGTCGTCTGCGGGGTGCCGCCGCTTCTCCTGCGCGAGGTCGTGGAAGTAGACGACCAGGTCGAGCATCGCCTTGGCGCCCTCGGGCGACGGGTCCATCTCGCCCGGCTCGCGGTGGAGCGAGATGTCGAGGTCCTCCCGGATGCGCTGCCGCTCGCCGGCGGGGACGCCCAGCATCCGGGAGATGATCTCCACGGGGAACGGGGCGGAGAAGTCCCCGACGGCGTCGAAGCGGTCGCGGTCGACGAGCGCGTCGAGGTAGTCGCCGATCACGTCGCGGATCATCGGCTCGAGGGCGGTGACGGCCTTGGGGGTGAACACGCGGCTCACGAGCGCCCGGAAGCGATCGTGCTCGGGCGGATCCATCATGATGATCATCCCGAGCGAGCGGATGAGCTCGGGGTCCCGCGTCAGGCTGGAGAGGTCGACGCCGTGCGCGCTGGAGAAGGCCTTCCAATCGCGATGGGCCGACACCACGTCGTCGAAGCGGGACAGCGCGTAGAACCCGTACCGCTCGCTGAAGTACACGGGCGCTTCGTCGCGGAGCCGCCGGTAGGTCTCCGTCGGGTCCTGGAAGTACTCCTCGGAGAACGGATCGAAGTCCACTGCCCCGGTCGTCACGCGCGCTTGCCCCCTCTGGAAAACCTCTAGACTTTTTATCATGACAGCGGGGGAGTGGACGCTCGCCGGCCTGCACGACGTGCTGGCCGAGGCGGTGCCGGACCGTCAGATGCTGGTCTGCGGGAGCACCCGCAGGACCTATGCCGAGGTGGTCGACCGGAGCCGCTCCATCGCGGCGTTCCTCGTCGCACGCGGACTGGGTGTCCGACGGGAGCGCGGTGGGCTCGAGCGGTGGGAGAGCGGGCAGGACTCGGTCGCGCTGGTCCTCCACAACTGCACGGAGTACCTGGAGGCGATGTACGGGGCGTTCCGGGCCCGCGCCGTCCCGTTCAACGTCAACCAGCACTATCGACCGGCCGAGGTCGCGTCGCTGCTCACCGACCTCGACGCTCGCGCCGTGGTGTACCACCGGGCGCTCGGTGCGCTCGTCGCCGAGGCCCTCGGAGATCGCGCGGTGGTGCTCATCGACGTCGAGGACGGATCCGGGATCGAACCGCTCGAGGGGAGCACCCCCTTCGAGGAGGTGGCGAGCACCGCCGTGGCCGGGCCGCTCCCGGAGCCCTCTCCCGACGACCTCTACATCGTCTGCACCGGCGGCACGACGGGACGCCCCAAGGCCGTGATGTGGCGGCAGGCCGACGCCTTCGTCGCCGCGCTCGCGGGCTCGGAGGGGCTCACCGCCGAGGCGCTCGCCGCGGCTGCGGCCAGCACCACCGACGGCCCCTTCTTCGCGGTCCCGCCCCTGATGCACGCGGCCGCCCAGTGGACGGCGTTCGCCGGCATCCACACCGGGGTCGGCGTCGCCCTGCACGAGGACTCGGGCCGGTTCGACGCCGCCACGGTCCTCGCTACCGCGCAGGCCGAGCGGGTGGTGCGCATGTCGATCGTCGGGGATGCCTACGCGGGTCCGCTCGTCGAGGAGCTCCGACGGGGCTCCTACGACCTGTCGGCCCTCCAGGTCATCGGGACGGGCGGCGCGGCGACCGGCGAGCACCACAAGGCCGCGCTCCTCGAGCACCTCCCGCACATCTTCGTCGTCGACGGCTACGGATCCTCGGAGACGGGAGGGATGGCCTTCGGGGCCCGATCGGTGGCGGGCGGACCGGACGGCTTCAACCCGAGTGCCGGCGCGGTCGTGATCTCGGCGGACCGGAGCCGCCTCCTCGAGCCCGGCGACGAGGAGGTGGGCTGGACCGCCCGACGGGGGCGCGTCCCGCTCGGCTACCTCGGCGACCCCGAGCGGACCCACGCGACGTTCCCCGTCGTGGGCGGCCAGCGGCTTGCGATCCCCGGCGATCGCGCGCAGCTCGCGGCCGACGGCACCATCCGGATGCTCGGTCGAGACTCAATGGTCGTGAACACCGGTGGCGAGAAGGTCTTCGTCGAGGAGGTGGAGGACGTCCTCCGCCGCCACCCGGGGGTCCTCGACGCGCTGGTCGTCGGTCGACCCTCGGAGCGCTTCGGGCAGGAGGTCGTGGCGGTGGTGTCCCTGCGGCCCGGGTTCGACGTCTCCCGGAAGGCGCTGCGCGAGCACGCGGCCTCGGAGCTCGCCCGCTTCAAGGCGCCGCGGGCGATCGCGCTCTGCGAGGCGGTCCGCCGGCACGCGAACGGGAAGGCCGACTACGCCTGGGCGCGCGAGGTCGCCTCCGAGGCGATCGACGTGACCGGTCAGGTCTGAAGGGGAGACGGCATGAGCGAAGACGACAGCGGCAGCGGTCCCCGGGAGCACGCAGCGCTGTGGGACGAGGTCACCGGCTGGCTGCGGGACCACTGGGACCCCGACCTGACGGTCGACGCCTGGTGGAAGGAGGTCGCCGGCGCCGGCTGGACGGCCCCCCACCTCGCGCCGGACCAGGGAGGGCGCGGCCTTCCCCGCCGGGCCCAGGTCGTCGTCCGCGCTGCCTTCGCGAAGCACGGTGCGCTGCTGCCACCCGGCGGCCTCGGCCTCCTCATGGCCGCGCCCACGATCCTCACGCAGGGCACACCCGACCAGATCGAGCGCTTCGTGCCCCCGATCCTCGAGGGCCAGGTCAACTGGTGCCAGCTCTTCAGCGAGCCCGGCGCGGGCTCCGACCTCGCCGGCCTGACGACGCGTGCGACCCGCGACGGCGACCGGTGGATCATCAACGGTCAGAAGGTCTGGTCGAGCATGGCGATGACGTCGGACCACGGGATGCTGCTCGCGCGGACCGACTTCGACGTGCCCAAGCACAAGGGCATCTCCTGGTTCGCCCTGCGCCTCGACCAGCCGGGCGTGACGATCCGACCGCTGCGCGAGATGACCGGCGAGGCCGTGTTCAACGAGGTGTTCTTCGACGATGCGGTGGTCGATGATGCCGACCTGATCGGCGGGGCCGGCAACGGATGGCTCGTGACCCAGACCACGCTGCACTTCGAACGGACCGGCATCGGCGCCGGCGGAGCCCACGCTGGCTTCCCGGAGCCCGGTCCCAAGGGAGGGATGCTCGGCCGACGGGCGGGCGACGCGGCGCGTGACGTCCCCCCGAACCAGAAGCTCACCCTGTCGTTCGAGGATGTCGTCGACCTGGCGAAGCGGACCGGACGGGCTGCCGATCCGCACGTACGCCAGGACCTCGCCCGCCTCTACGCCTTCGCTGAGACCGGACGCTGGAACGCCCTGCGGGGCCGGGCCGAGGCGGCACGGGGCGGCGGGCAGAACGTCGGCAGCATCGGCAAGCTCTGCCAGACGCGCGTGGTGAAGCTCGCAGCGAGGCTGGGCACGTCCATCCTCGGCGGGGAGGGGATGCTCGCCGGCGCCGACGGCCGCGACGACGGCGTGTTCGCCGAGGCGATGGTCTTCTCCCCGGCGTCGGGCATCTACGGCGGGACCGACGAGATCCAGCGCAACATCGTCGCCGAGCGGTCGCTCGGGCTCCCGAGGGAGCCGGCGCCGGACCGCGACCGGCCCTACGGCGAGGTGCTCAGGTCACGCCCGTCGAGCCTCGACGGCGGGTCCGCCGGCTAGGCGGCCTCGCCGAGGAGCTCCAGCACGTTGTCGTGCATGATCCGCTGACGGGCCGCCTCGTCGAAGCCGGCCAGCTCGATCGCGAAGTCCAGCGGCAGGGCGACGCCCTCGCCGTGCGGCCAGTCCGACCCGAACAGGATCCGCTCCACGCCGATCAGCTCGGCGAGCGCAGCGAGGTCCTCCTCGAGGTACGGGGTGGTCCACACGTGCCGACGGAGGGTGTCGAGCGGATCCTCGGCAAAGACGTGCGGCGTCTGGTTGGCCTGCTTCTTGAGGTGCTTCGCCAACACGTGGATCCAGTCCGAGCCGTTCTCGATGCTGGCGATCCGCAGGCGCGGGTGGCGGGTGAACACCCCGTGCACGACCATCGACGCCACCGTGTCGTGGATGGCGCGACCCTCGCTGAGCACGCGCCCGAGGGGATCGTTCTGCCCGAACCCGAAGGTGCTCTTGCCCCCCCAGGCCGGACCGAAGCGGGCCTCGTAGCCGCTGTCGCCGAGGTGGAAGGCGACGGGGATCCCGGCCTCGGCCAGCCGTGCCCACACGGGGTCGTGCAGCTCGTTGCCGAGGGAGCGGCTCATGCCGTTCGCGGCCGGGACGGGCGCGGGTCGGACGTGCACCATGCGCGCGCCGCGCTCGATCAGCGAGTCGACCTCGGCCGCGGCCAGGTCCGGATCGGCCAACGAGATCATGGGGACGCCGAAGATGCGGCCCTCGTGCGCGAAGCCCCAGTCCTCCTCCAGCCATCGGTTGAACGCCGAGAGGCTCGCCATCGTCGCGGGGATGTCGTCCTTGAGGCCCTCCTCGACGCCGCACCCGAAGGTCGGGAACATGAGGGCGCCGCCCAGCCCCTGCTCGTCCATCGCCGCCAGGCGCGGTGCGCGGCCCTGGTACTCAGGGCGTTGCTCGAGGGGTTCGACCTGGAACAGGGAGCGGGGGTCGACGCCCTCGGGGATCTGACCGCGGAACAGGGGGTCGAGGCAGCCGGGGACGATGATCGGGTCGAAGGTGGGGTTGGGGATGAAGGTGTTGACCTTCCCGCCCATGAGCACCTTGACGCGCTTGCCGTCCTGGATCGCCTTCACCCCTCGGTCGGCGAAGCGCCTGTCCAGGTGACGGGTGAACGAGTCGATCGTCTCGTAGTAGTGGTTGTCGGCGTCGAACGGCCTGGGGTCCATGGGGTGCCTCCGTTGGGATGTCAGCGATCGGTCCCGAAGAGGAACGCGTCGGCGTTGCCGTACAGCCACGCGTCGCGCACCTCGTCGGGGAGGTCAAGGGCCTTCGCCTCGCCGAGGCAGCGCTCCATCGAGAGGACCGGGTAGTCGGAGGCGAAGAGGATGCGTTCGGTGCCCCTGGTCCGCATGTAGTGGAGGAGGGACTCCGGGAGGTGGCGCGGTGACCACGCGGAGGTCATCAGCCGGAGGTTCTTGTACTTGATCATGAGCCGGATCGCGACGTCCCACCACGGGTCGGCACCGTGGACCATGCAGAGCTTCAGCTCGGGGAACCGGATGCAGACCCGGTCCAGGTGCATGGGGTGCTGCGGCTCGGCCGGGATGGGAGGTCCCGGGATGCCCGTGTTGAGGCACAGCGGGAGCTCGAGCTCGCAGCACTTCGTGTAGAGCGGGTAGTAGACGGCGTCGCTCGGCGGGTACATGCCGTCGCCCCAGAAGCTCGGGCCCGTGATGGCGAACGACACGGGGTTGCTCCGCACGAAGGACTCGAGGCTGCGGACGGTCTTCATCGGCTTGAGGAGGTTGAACCCTCCGAGGGCCAGCGAGAACCGATCGGGGCGCGCAGCGGCGAACCGCTGGGCCCGGTCCTCGGTGGCCCCGCCCCTCGTGATGAGGACGGCGCGCTCGACCCCGTTGGCGTCCATGGAGTCGACGAGCTCGTTCAGCTCCGGGCTCGTGAAGAAGCTGTCGCCACCCTTGAAGTAGTCCTCCTTGACCCGGACCATCCACTCCGGCTGGGAGACCTGGTCGCCGAAGTCGACGTTCACGAGGCAGTCGATCGCTCTGGTCATCCGTGCTCCTTCGGGTGCCTGGCGGCCGTGAGGCAGAACTGGGTGAGGTACTCGGTCTCTGCCTCGGTCGGTGTGGTCCCGTTCCACAGGTGGCCGGCGACCCGGTAGCTCACCGCGTGCGTGACCAGCTCCGCGTCGAGGGTCGGGTCGGGGCTCCCCAGGTCGGCGAACGGCCCGACGAGCAACCGGGCCAGCGGGGCCCGCACCACGTGGTTGCCCGTGGGGATCGCCGTGTTGAAGTGCGAGCTCGTCTCGAGGACCGCGAGGTTGGCCTTGGCCTTGTCGCCGGCCTGCGAGAGCAGGGCGCGCACCCAGCAGCGCACCGCTCCCTCGGCGGTCGTCTCGCTCGCCATCCGGCGGGCGATCGCCGCGGCGATCTGCTCAGCCGCCTCCTCGGACAGGGCCGCGACGAGGTCGTCCTTCGAGGGGAAGTGGCGGTAGAAGGCGTCGTTGGAGAGCTCGGCCTCCGCCACGATGTCGGACACCCGGGCCCGACCCGTCCGAGCGATGACCGTGCGGGCGGCGGCGAGCAGCGCCTTGACCTCCGCGGGGTAGTCGGGGCGGCGGCGGCGGCGGGTCGCGGTGGCGGCGGCGATGCGGTTGGCCACCGAGTCGGAGGCGATTGCGTTCTCCATACCAGAATCCTATTCTGACTTGCAGAACACCGCCGGTACAAGGCGGCGATCGACGAGTGAGACGACGGAGGAGCACCCCGCCATGGCCATCGCCGAGCCGACCGAGCGGATCGAGAACGAGGCCACGATCGTGGAACGGCACGACGGGCTGCTCACGGTGACGCTGCACCGTCCGGCGCGGAAGAACGCGATCAGCTCGGCCATGTGGAACGAGCTCGACGCCATCGTCCGGCGGGCAGAGGTCGATCCCGCCGTCCGCGCGGTCGTCCTCACGGGCTCGGGCGGGAACTTCTCGGCCGGCGCCGACCTCTCGGGCGAGGAGTCGAACGGGCTCACCGGCCGAGGGGCCCAGCCGATCATCAACGAGATGCGGATCGTCGGTGGGATCATCGCCCGGATCAAGGGCCTCCCCAAGCCGACGGTGGCTGCCGTCGACGGCGTGGCGGTGGGCGTCGCGCTCGGGATCGCCCTGGCCTGCGACCTCGTGGTGGCCACCGACCGGGCGCGGTTCATCGAGATCTTCGTCAAGCGCGGCCTGGCGCTCGACGGCGGCACCTCGTGGACGCTCCCCAAGCTGGTCGGCCCTCGACGGGCCAAGCAGATGGCGTTCTTCGGCGACACCCTCGATGCCGCGACCGCCCTGTCCTGGGGCCTCATCAACGAGGTCGTGGCACCGGACGAGCTGCCCGAGGTCGCGCACGACTGGGGCCGGCGCCTGGCCGAGGGCCCGACGATCGCCCTGAGCCTGATGAAGACCCAGATGGACGCGGCCGAGACCATCACCTTCGACCAGGCGATGGAGGACGAGGCGCGGGCGCAGCACATCATGTACTCCACCGCCGACCTGGCCGAGGGCATGACCGCCTACATGGAGCGCCGGGAGCCGAAGTTCACCGGACGCTGACACCTCGCCCCATCTTGTGGGGTTTTCGTCATCTTTGGGGCGCGTTGTAGACGGTCCTTCCCTTTGCACCCACTGCGTCGGTACCCTCACCGCCTGCACCTGGGGCACCAGCCCGACAGGGACGAGTCGGAGGCGCACAGATGTCCGCAAAGGGCGCACACATGGCCAAGAGCGGCCAGAGCAGGAAGCGAGCCCGTCGCGTCGTCGCGCTGGCCGCGGGCGTGGCGCTCCTGGCCTTCGTGGTGGCACCCGAGGCGCAGGGCAGCCTCTTGAGCGTGCTCCTGCGCGGGCGCCCCATCTCCCACGTGCTCCAGAGCGCCACCACGCCGACCACGGCCTGGTGGTGGGGGTGCCTCTACGGCCTGTGCCCCACCACGACCTCGAGCTCCACCACCACGACCGGCCCGACCACCACCACGGCGTCCACCACGACCACCACGGCCGCGCCCACCACCACCTCCACCACGCCGCCCAGCGCGGACTGCAGCACCCTGCCCAAGGCCGGCGGCGGCACCTGGACCTGCAGCTTCGACGACGAGTTCAACGGCACCTCGCTGGACCGCACCAAGTGGACCCCGCAGAAGACGGCCAGCGGCTCGTTCGACCAGAGCGTCGAGTGCTACGTGGACTCGCCCAACAACATCTCGGTGGGCGGCGGGGCGCTGACCCTCACGGTCCGCAAGGAGGACGCGCCCTTCAGCTGCGCCGGGCTCAAGCAGTCCCAGTACACGAGCGGGATGGTCAGCACGTGGACGGGCGGCGGCGGCGGGTTCGCCCAGACCAACGGTCGCTACGAGATCCGGGCCAAGTTCACCGGCGCCAAGCAGAAGGGCCTCCAGGAGTCCCTCTGGATGTGGCCGGTGACGCCCACGAACTACTGGCCGGCCTCGGGTGAGATCGACATCGCCGAGGTGTACCACCTGCACTCCGACCGGGCGATCCCGTACATCCACTACAACAACCCGAACGACCCGAACATCACCAACAACAACTGCCTGATCGACGACATCTCGCAGTACCACACGTACGTCCTGGAGTGGACGACCTCGGACCTCAAGATCAGCTACGACGGCAACCTCTGCATCGACGACGCCTGGCAGGCCTATTGGACGCTCGGGCGCCAGCCGTTCGACGCGCCGTTCTTCATCGCCCTCACCCAGGCCCTCGGCGTCGGCGACAACGCCTTCGACCCGGCCTCCACCCCGCTGCCGGCCAGCACGGTGGTCGACTACGTGCGGGTCTGGAAGTAGCCCGAGGGGCGCTCCCGCGCCCGCCGCGGTGAACTCCCGGGCCTCGCCCTCCGTAGGTCAGAGCAGCAACCTGCTGATGGAGGAGCGAACGATGCGACGCACCAAGCTGTTGGGTCTGGTCCTGGTGGGCGGGCTCTCGCTCGTCGCCTGCGGCAAGAGCTCGAGCTCGAGCTCGGGGAAGTACGCGAGCACGAGCGCGCCGAGCACGACGGCGGCGGCCACGGGTGCCACCACCGCGACGACGGTGGCCGGTGGCGCCACCGTGTCGGTGGCCTCGGGCGCGATCGGCGCCCACCTGGTGGGCGCCGACGGGCACACCCTGTACCTCTTCGAGAAGGACACCGGCACGACCTCGGCCTGCACGTCGGCGGGGTGCGTGGCCACCTGGCCCGCCCTGGTGCCGATGGGCCCCCCGACGCGCGCGCCCGTGGGCCGCCCCAGGACGGCGGCGCC
>JACXTT010010819.1_pt1 | contig 12258 bp, 11 predicted proteins | sample 9270951 | NCBI WGS metagenome assembly JACXTT01 (sample SAMN15532306, study PRJNA645909) | rock metagenome | isolation source: weathered quartz diorite | place: Puerto Rico | collected 2017-06-21 | reverse complement strand
TGCACCGTGCCGCCGAGGTAGTCGCCGCGGCGCTCCTTCTTGATCACCGACTCGTAGATCTGGCCGGTGGTGAAGTTGTTCCAGCGGCGCATCTTCGAGCTCTGGAAGCGCTCGTAGTGCCCGAGGTCGAGGTCCGTCTCGGCGCCATCTTCGGTGACGAACACCTCGCCGTGCTGAAACGGCGACATGGTCCCGGGATCGACGTTGATGTAGGGGTCCAGCTTGATGTTGGTGACGCGGATGCTGCGCGATTCGAGGATCGCGGCGAGGGACGCGGCGGCGATGCCCTTCCCTAGCGAGGAAACTACACCACCGGTTACGAAGACATACTTGGCCATCTACCCATCGCGTGCTGAGATGGTCAAGTCTACCGGAATTTTTTCAGTCGCGCCGCTCGATCCGCACCCATTGCGCCTCGATCCAGTTGTCCGCGCGATGCACGACGTGCACGTCGTCGCGCATCGCCCACGGGATCACCTGCCGGTGCAGCGGCACGTGGTGGATCTGGGCGTTGTGCTCCGCGATGGCGGCGGCGATCTCGCGCTTGCGCTTCGCTGGATCGGACTCGGCGCGCGCCGCGTCGATCAGCGCGTCGAGCTTCGGGTTGACGTAGCTGCCGTAGTTGTAGTCGCCCGCGCCCTTGCCGTCGGGGCTGTGCAACACCGGGGTGAAGATGGTCTGCGCATCGGTGATGGCGCCGCCCCAGCCCAGCATATAGGCGCTCGTGTCGCGCTTGGGCAGGCGCGCGAAGTAGATCGCCCTCGGCTGGGCATTCACCCGCACGCGCAGCCCCACCTTCGCCAGCATCCCGGCCACGGCAACGCAGATCTGCTCGTCGTTGATGTAGCGGTTGTTCGGGCAGTCGAGCGTGAAGCCGAAGCCGTTCGGATAACCGGCCTCCGCCAATAGCTGCTTCGCGCGCGCCGGGTCGTAGGGCAGGCGCTTCTCCGCCTCAGGATTGGAGGCCAGGATGGACGGCGTGATGCCGCCCGTCGGCAGCGCCTGGCCGCGCATCGTCACGCGCCTGAGCGACTCGATGTCGATCGCACGGTAGATCGCCTCGCGCACCCGGCGATCCTTGAACGGGTTGCGGCCCTTGACGTCCGCGTAAAGGAGCTGGTCGCGGCTCTGGTCGAAGCCGAAGAAGACGATGCGGTTCTCCACGCCATCGATCACCTTGATCCCGGGCTGCTTGCGCAGCCGCGCCACGTCCTGCGGCGGCGGGTCGAGGATCAGGTCGATGTTGCCGGCGATAAGCGCCGAGACGCGCGTCGCGTCCGACTTGATCGAGAGATACGTCACCTCGCTCACATTGCCTTCGGGCTTGCCCCACCAATTCGGGTTGCGCACCATCACCGTCTTCACGTCCGGCTCGCGCGACTTCAGCAGGTACGGGCCGGTCCCGTTGGCATGCAGCGAGGCGTACGACTCCTCCTTCGCCGAGTAGTCGAGCGGCCGCTCGAGCTTGTGCTTCTCGCACCACGCCCGGCTCATGATCTGCACCAGCGTCGCGTGCTCGAGCATGATGGGATTGGGCTCCGGCAGCCTGAACTCCACCGTGTAGTCGTCGATCTTCACCGGCTTGCCGAGCGCCGTGGCGTAGACGCGAATCTGCGACGTCGACTGGCTCGCGCGCTGGACGGAGAACAGCACGTCGTCCGCCGTGAACGGCGTGCCGTCATGGAAGCGCACGCCCTTGCGCAGCGTGAAGCGCCAGGTGAGCGGATCGACCTGCTGCCAGTCGGTGGCGAGCACCGCGACGATCTCCAGCTTTTTGCCCCGATTCACCAACGTCTCGTACATCTGCCCGTTGATGCTGTTGGTGAGCAGCTCGTTCTGCGAGTGCGGGTCGATCGTCTGCGGATCGCCCTGGCTCGCCCAGCGGAACGGCCGCGCGTCGGCCGCCATTGCGGCGAGCGCCAGCGCGATGCCGGCAAGGAGACGGATCATTTCGGCGGCCAGTGGCGGCGGAAGATATCGCCGATGCGCGGGTCAGCCTCGACGCGCTCGATGACCGCGTGAAACGCCGGCCGCTCGGCGGCAAGATGCGCGCGCGCTCCCGACCAGCGGGACACGACTGCCGCGAGGATATCCAGCGCGCCGGGACGCTCGGCATTCATCTGCGCACCAAACTCGTCGGCGAAGATACGCCAGTATTCGTGCAGGCGCGACCGCGTGCCGGCGCGGATCCGCTCGCCGGTGGCCTCGTCGCACTCGGCGCAGAAGCGCGGCGGGTAGTCGATGATGCCGATCGCGGCGTAGCAGTTGGCTGCGATATACACGAGCCCGCGGATCGCCTGCGCCGGTTCGGGAGGCAGCAGGCCGCTGTGCGGATAGCGCAGGCCGAGCCAGATCAGGATGGCCGCGCTCTCCGTCATCACCTTGCCATCGTCCAGCACGAGCGTCGGGACCTGGACGAGCGGATTGGCGCGTTTCAGCTTCTCCAGGCCGGGCATCGGCACGTAGCTCGCCGCGTCCACGAGCTTAAACGGCTGCCCGGCGAGGCGCAGCGCCGCTTCTACCGCGGCGGCGCCGGAACCTTTCGTGCCATAGAGCGTGAGCATCAGCAGCGCCTGCCGTCCTTGTGCGCGTACACCATGCCCTCGTCCTCGGTCTCCATGAGCCGCAGGTCGTCGTCGGGATAGAACGCGGTATCGCCCGGTACGTTGGTGCCCATCTCCAGATACTTCGCGGGCTTTTGCGAGCGGTTAATGAAGTGGTGGCCGTTCTTGCTGCCCGCCGGATAGCCCGCGCACATGCCGGCCCTGAGCGTCTGCTCGCCTTCATTGGTGACAAGCACTACCTCGCCTTCCAGCACGTATACGAATTCGTCCTCGAGCGTGTGCCAGTGGCGCAGCGCGGACTGCCCGCCGGGGCCGAGCGTCACCAGATTGACGCCCAGGTTCTTGAGCCCGCACGCGGCGCCGAGGCGGCGCTTCACGCGATCGCCCATGCGCGACTTGAACGGCTCGGGATAGCCCGAGCCGCGGCGCTCTTCCACGGTGCCGGGATCGAGCGCTGGCAGCTTAAGCATGTTGCATCTCCACGGCCTTCAGCGCCTCGGTGCGAATCTCCTCGGTAAGCTGGGCCTTGTAGGTCGAAAACGCGGGAGTGGTCTTCATCGTGTAATGGCGCGGGTGCGGCAGCTCGATGCGCATGTCCGCCTTGATGCGCCCCGGGCGGGCCGAGAGCACGGCGACGCGGTTCGCCATGAAGATCGCTTCGTCGATGTCGTGCGTCACGAACAGCACCGTCTTGCGATCGGCTTCCCAGATCCCGAGCAGCAGCTCCTGCATCAGCGCGCGCGTCTGGTTGTCCAGCGCGCCAAACGGTTCATCCAGCAGCAGGATCTTGGGGTCATTGGCCAGGGCCCGAGCAAGCGCCGTGCGCTGCTGCATCCCGCCGGAGAGCATCTTCGGATAGTGGCGCTCGAAGCCGCGCAGCCCGACGCGGCCGATGAGCTGCTTCGCCCGCTCGGGCGTGGCGCGGGAGCCGAAGAGGATGTTCTGCTCGACGGTGAGCCAGGGGAAGAGCGTGTAGGACTGGAACACCATGCCGCGATCGGGGCCCGGCCCGCTGACCGGCTGGCCGTCGAGCAGCACGCGCCCGGTCGTCGGTTTCTCGAGGCCGGCGACGATGCGCAGCAGCGTCGACTTGCCGCAGCCCGAGGGTCCGAGGATGGCGATGAAGTCGTTGTCTACGACGGTGAGGTCGGTGCGCTCGAGCGCCTGCGTCGGCGGCCCGCCGTGCACGCCGGGAAACCGGTGGGCCACGCCGTCGATCAGAAGGCCCATGGATAGAGGCGCTGGTTCGCCCACTTGAAGATGAAATCGGAGATGAGGCCGATCACGCCGATGCAGAAGATGCCGAAGATCATCTGGCCGGTGTCGAGCAGCCGCTGGCTGTCCATGATCATGTGGCCGATGCCGCTCTCGGCGCCGACCAGCTCGGCGACGATCACGTAGGTCCACGCCCAGCCGAGCACCAGGCGCAGCGATTCGGCGACCTGCGGCGCGGCACCGGGCAGCATCACGCGGCGCACGATGGCGCCGGAATCCGCGCCCAGGGTATAGGCCGCCTCGATCAAGTCGCGGCGCGTCGAGCCTACGATCATCGCGACCATGAGGATGATCTGGAACACCGAGCCGATGAAGATCACCGCGAGCTTCTGCTTCTCGCCGACGCCCGCCCAGAGGATCAGCAGCGGGATGAACGCCGATGCGGGGAGATAACGCGCGAAGGACACGAACGGCTCCAGCAACGCTTCCACCGGTTTGTAGGCACCCATCAGGATGCCGAGCGGCACGGCGACGAGCGCCGCGAGGATGAAGCCGCCGACCACGCGGAACACGGTGATGCCGACGTCGCGGCTGAAGCCGAACTCGCGGAAAAGATTCACGCCGGTGCGCAGCGTGTAGACCGGATCTTTCAGGAACATCGCGTCCACCAGCCCGCCGAAGGTGGCGAGCGCCCAGACGGCGAAGAACAGCGCAAAGAACGACGCGCCCAGCATGAGCCGGGCGCGGTGCGAGACCGGTTTTAGGGGCTCCAAATGAGAAAAATGGGGTCCGTCCCCATTTATCTGCTATTGAAAGCGGAGGTCCACCATCTCCTCGGACTTCGGCTCCTTCTCGATCACCTTCGTGGATTTCAGCACGCGCACCGCGAAGTCGACGAAGGGCTTGTGGTCCCTGGCGTAATAGGCCTTGTTCGCCGCGCGGTCCTGCCAGGCGATGTAGGCGGCGGATTTGGCGAAGGCGTCACCCGGCTGCTTCACCACGCTGCCCATCATCTCGTAGGCCTTGCCGGGCTCGCGCTTGATCATGTCGAGCGCTTCGAAAAAGCTGTCCACCGTCGCTCTTACGATCTTCGGGTTCTTCTCGATGAAGTCCCTCTTGAAGACGAGCACATCCACCACCACCGGATACTCCTTCGAGGTGACGAGGATCTTGCCCGCATCAGGCTTGGCGCGCACCGTCGAGAGATACGGCTCGTAGGTCACCGCCGCATCGCCCTGCCCGGCGACGAACGCCTGCGCCGCCGGCTGCGCCGCCAGCGTCGAGCGCGTGACATCCTGGATCGACATGCCGTTCTTCTCGAGGATGTACGAGAGCATGAAATGCTGCACCGTGCCCGGGCCATCGACGTTGATGGTCTTGCCCTTCAGCTCGTGCAGCGAGGTGATGTTGTTGCGCACCGCCAGGCCGTCGCCGCCGTTCGACTTGTCAATCAGCGCGACCTGCACCGTCGGGATGCCGGCTGAGGTCCAGACGATGTGCTGGTCCACCGTAGTGGCCGCAGCATTGAGTGCGCCCGAAGCGAGCGCTGCGGAGCGCTGCACCGGCGCGATGAAGCGGATCTCCATGTCGACGCCGTGTTTCTTGAAGATGCCGGCGAGCTCGGCGAGCTTCAGCGGCTGAAAGCCCGTCCAGCCGCTCATCCCGAGCACCACCTTTTCCTGCGCCTGGGCGGCGGACGCGATGCCGGCCGCCGCAATGAAAGCTAGCCATTTCATATTGCTCTCCCCCGCGAATGGACGCGCCATTCTAACTTGGCGCTAGCATTGCGCCATGCAGACCTCGCGTGTCGTGCGCGCGCCGCGCGGGAGCCAACTCAGCGCCAGGAGCTGGCTCACCGAGGCGCCGCTGCGCATGCTGATGAACAACCTCGATCCCGAAGTCGCCGAGCGGCCTGAGGAGCTCGTCGTCTACGGCGGCATCGGCAAAGCGGCGCGCAACTGGGAGTGCTACGACGCGATCGTGGCAGCACTCGAGCGCCTGGAAGCCGACCAGACGCTGCTCGTGCAGTCGGGGAAGCCCGTTGGCGTCTTCCGCACCCATGCCGATGCACCGCGCGTGCTCATCGCCAACTCGAACCTGGTGCCGGCATGGGCCACGTGGGAGCACTTCGCCGAGCTCGACCGCAAGGGCCTGATGATGTACGGGCAGATGACCGCTGGCTCGTGGATCTACATCGGCAGCCAGGGCATCGTGCAAGGCACCTACGAGACGTTCGCCGAAGCCGGGCGCCAGCATTGCAATGGCGACTGGTCTGGCAAATGGATCCTCACTGCCGGCCTGGGCGGCATGGGCGGCGCGCAGCCCCTCGCAGCGACGATGAACGGCGCGTCGATGATTGCCATCGAATGCGACCCCGAGCGCATCGCCATGCGAGTGAAAACCGGGTACCTCGATGCGCAGGCGAAGAGCGTGAACGAAGCCGCCACCATGGTGCAGCAGGCGAGGCGACCCATTTCCATCGGGCTGCTCGGCAACGCGGCCGAGCTGCTGCCGCAGCTTCTCGAGCGCGCGCAGGGCTCGCAGTTCCGACCGGCGCTGGTCACCGACCAGACCTCGGCGCACGACCCGGCGCATGGCTACCTGCCGGAGCACTGGTCGCTTGCGAAGTGGAAGGACCTGCGGCAGCACGAGCCGGACGAGGTGGCGCTCTCGGCGCGCGAATCGATCGCCAAGCACGTGCGCACGATCCTCGGCTTCAAGGCCATGGGCATCCCGTGCGTCGACTATGGCAACAACATCCGCCAGGAGGCGAAAAACGCCGGCGTAAAGAACGCCTTCGACTATCCGGGCTTCGTGCCCGCCTATGTGCGCCCGCTCTTCTGCATCGGCAAAGGCCCCTTCCGCTGGGTGGCGCTCTCCGGGGATCCGCAAGACATCGCGCGGACCGATGCCAAGGTGCGCGAGCTGTTCCCGGGCGATAAAGCACTCGACCGGTGGCTCGACCTCGCGAGCCAGCGCATCCGCTTCCAGGGCCTGCCGGCGCGCATCTGCTGGCTCGGCCTCGGCCAGCGCCATCGCGCCGGCCTGGCGTTCAACGACATGGTGCGCACGGGCGAGTTGAAAGCGCCGATCGTCATCGGCCGCGATCATCTCGATGCCGGCTCGGTAGCGAGCCCGAACCGCGAGACCGAAGCCATGCGCGACGGGTCGGATGCCGTGTCCGACTGGGCGGTGCTCAATGCGCTCCTCAACTGCGCGAGCGGCGCGACGTGGGTCTCGTTCCATCATGGCGGCGGCGTCGGCATGGGCTATTCGCAGCACGCGGGCCAGGTGATCGTCTGCGACGGCACCGACGCGGCGGCGAGGCGCACCGAGCGCGTGCTGTGGAACGATCCGGCGAGCGGCGTGATGCGCCACGCCGACGCCGGCTACCAGGCGGCGCTCGCCTGCGCGCGCGCGCAGGGCCTCGACCTGCCGCTCGCGAAGTGATCAAGCTCGGCACCGGCCGCCTGACGCTCGCTAAGCTGCGCTCGATCGCGCGCGAGGCGCCGACGCTCGGCCTCGAGCCCGCGGCGATCGCGCGCATGCAGGCGAGCGAAGCCGCAGTCGGCCGCATCCTTGCTTCCGGCAAGCCGGCGTACGGCATCAACACCGGGTTTGGGCGGCTCTCGCAGACCCGCATTGCGGAAGCCGAGCTCGAGCAGCTGCAGCGGAACATCGTGCTCTCGCACGCCGCGGGCACCGGACCGTTCCTCGAGGATGCAACCGTGCGGCTGACGCTAGCGCTCAAGATCGAAAGCCTGGCGCGCGGTTATTCGGGCGTGCGGCCGCTGCTCGTTGAGCGGCTGCTGGAGCTCTATAACGGGCGCCTTTACCCGCACATCCCCGCGAAAGGCTCGGTCGGCGCCTCGGGCGATCTCGCGCCGCTCGCCCATCTTTCGCTCGCGCTGCTCGGCATCGGTGAGGTGCAGCATCCCCAGCCGATCAAGCTCGCGCCGAAGGAAGGCCTGGCGCTGCTCAACGGCACACAGGTCTCCGCCGCGCTGGCGCTCGTGGGCCTGTTCGCTGCAGAGGATGTGTTCGCCGCTGCGGTGGCGGCCGGCGGACTGTCGGTCGATGCCGCCGCCGGCAGCGATACGCCCTTCGATGCGCGCATCCATGAGCTGCGCGGGCATACGGGGCAGCGGGACGTCGCCAAGCATTATCTGGCGCTGCTCGAGGGCAGCGAGATCCGCCAATCGCACCTCGAGAACGATCCGCGCGTGCAGGATCCGTACAGCCTGCGCTGCCAGCCGCAGGTCATGGGCGCGTGCCTCGAGCAGCTGCGCTACGCCGCCGGCATCCTCGAAACCGAGGCGAGCGCCGTCACCGACAACCCGCTCATCGTCGGCGACGAGATCCTGCCGGGCGGCAACTTCCACGGCGAGCCGATCGCGCTCGCGGCCGATGCACTGGCCGTAGCGATCGCCGAGATCGGCGCCCTCTCCGAGCGGCGCATCGCGCTCCTCATCGATCCCACGCTCTCGGGTTTACCGCCCTTCCTCGTGGAGCACGGCGGCGTTAACTCGGGCTTCATGCTCGCCCAGGTCACGGCGGCGGCGCTCGCCAGCGAGAACAAGTCGCTCGCACATCCAGCGAGCGTCGACAGCCTGCCGACCTCCGCGAACCAGGAGGATCATGTCAGCATGTCGACCTTCGCCGCGCGGCGGCTCGGCGACATGGCGGCGAACAGCGCCGGCATCGTCGCGATCGAGCTCCTCGCCGCGGCCCAGGGCATCGACTTCCGCGCGCCGCTGCGCACCTCCGCGAGGCTCCAGCAAGTGCACGCGCTCGTACGCTCCAAGGTCGGCTTCTACGATCACGACCGCTATTTCGCGCCCGACATCACCGCGATCCAGGCGCTGATCGAAGCCGGCGCCTTCCATCGCTTCGTGCCGGGGTTGCTGCCCTCCGTCTGATGGAGCTCTACCGCTTTCGCGCGGGCGCGGCGCCGCTTCTCGTCTCGATCCCGCACACCGGCACCCATGTCCCGGAGTGGCTCGCGCCGCGGCTCAGCGCCGCCGCCCGCGCACTGCCGGACACGGACTGGCATCTCGAGCGGCTCTACGACTTCGTCAGCGACCTCGGCGCCTCGTTGCTCGTTGCGACGCACTCGCGCTACGTCGTTGACCTCAATCGTCCGCCCGACAATGCGAATCTGTATCCGGGCCAGGACACGACCGGCATCGTGCCGCTCGACACTTTCCATCGCGAGCCCGTCTATCTCCCCGGCTTTCCGCCCTCGGAGGAAGAGCTCGCCAAGCGCATCGAGACCTACTGGCGGCCTTATCACCTGCGGCTGCAGCAGGGGCTCGCCGAGATCAAGGCGCAGCACGGCTATGCCCTGCTCTGGGATGCGCACTCCATCTTCTCGGTGCTGCCGCGCTTCTTCGCCGGCAAGCTGCCCGATCTCAATCTCGGCACCGCCGATGGCAAATCATGCGCGCCCGGAATCGGCGAAGCGCTGGCGAAATCGGTCGAGGGCTACAGCGTGGTGCTGAACGGGCGCTTCAAAGGCGGCTACATCACCCGCCGCTACGGCGATCCCGCGAACGGCGTGCATGCCGTGCAGCTCGAGCTGTCTGAAGCCACCTATATGGACGAGAGCCCGCCTTATGGCTTCCGGCAAGACCTGGCGCGCGAGCTGCGGCCGCAGCTCAGGACGCTGCTCGAGCTGCTGCTGATGCTCGGAAGGAATTCCGATCCAGGGTCGTAATTAGCCCTGGCGCGGCCCGCGCATCTCCCGCAATACCGCTTCGACCCGTTGCCAGGTCTTCGCCTGCTCCTGATCGCCAGCTTTGCTGAAGGACTCGGCCCTGTGAGCCGCTTCGGCGATGGCCTTGGCGCCTTGCGTTTCAAAAAGGTGGCGTGCCAGCGCCGAAATATCGGTATCCATTTCTGCAACCCCGCTGCGAGATGATGCAACTAGCGCAGTAAGCTGGATGCCAGGTGAATCGGCAGCCGGTGGACCGACGTAGTCGCGGGCTCATTTCATTCGTCACGCCCTGAGCATCGCGTCGGAGCCGGCTGCCGCGTCACTTCCTATGCCTTCGGCCAATGGAAGACGATTTGCTTTTCCCCGGTCTTGCCGACGTGCACGGTCCGATGCAGCACCTTGCTGTTTCTCTCAGCCGTGACGGCATACGTCCCCGACGGCACGTTTACGAGAAGGATGGGTCCCGCCGCGGTGTTCAAGACTTCTTTTCCAGCCTTGTTCCTGACCGTGACCTTCACATCAGCAAGAAACGCGTTGTCCTTGCCTGCCGTGAAAAACATGCTCACCGGGTAATGCTTGGCTTCGGCCCTCATTGCGGCCGCTTCGTCTTCGCCAACTCCCCCGGTGACATACGCGACACCGTTTTGGGTCTTGGCAAGTGGCAGAGTGGCTGCACCAGCCTGCATGGCGGCCACGAGGAGGGCACTACCGAATGCAATGCCTGCTTTGGCTTTCATGATCAACTCCTTTTTCCACTAAGTGCTGGCACGCTACAGCGGTCCCCTTAACAGCGACTTATGGGCTCGCTAACATCCTAATAACCAAAGGGGGAGGCACCATGGAAATGGGCAAATGGACGTTGGCCCTATTAGTGCTTGCTGCCGGTATCGCGAGCGCGCAGACCCTGGATGAGTTGAAGGCCGACGGGCAGCTCACCGACGCGCTGAAGACGGACAACGTGCTGACGTACGGCATGGGGTACCACCTGCAGCGCTACAGCCCGCTCAACCAGATCAACCGCAACACGATCAAGCACCTCGTGCCGGTGTGGAACGTGAGCCTCGACAACAACTGGGGCGAGCAGGCGCAGCCGCTGGTCTACAACGGCGTGATGTACGTGACCAACGCGCGCCACACCGTGGCGATCGATGTCGGCACGGGCCGGCAGATCTGGCGCCACACGCTCGACTGGCCGGCCGATACGCCGCGCGTCGTGTGCTGCGGCGTCTCGAACAAGGGCGCGGCGCTCTACAACGGCCGCGTTTATCGCACGACGCTCGATGCCTACGTGCTCGCGCTCGACGCGAAGACCGGCAAGGAAATCTGGAAGACCAAGGTCGGCGAATGGACCGACGGCATTTCGCTCACGCTCGCGCCGCTCATCGCGAACGGCGTGCTGATCATCGGCAATTCGGGCGCGGAATACGGTGTGCGCGGCTTCATCGACGGCTACGATCCGGAGACCGGCAAGCAGCTGTGGCGCCGCTACACGATCCCGGCGCGCGGCGAGAAGGGCAACGAGACCTGGCCGCAGAACAACAGCGCCTGGGAAACGGGCGGCGGCTCGGCATGGATCACCGGCTCCTATGACCCGCAGCTCGATCTCATCTACTGGGGCACCGGCAATCCCGCGCCGTGGGCGTCGCAGAGCCGGGCCGGCGACAACCTCTACACGTCTTCGGTGCTCGCCATGCGTCCGAAGACCGGCGAGATCGTGTGGCACTACCAGTTCACACCGAACGACGCGTACGACTACGACGCCTGCTGGGAGCTGATCCTCGCGGAGCTCAAGATCGCCGCCAAGCCGCGCAAGGTGCTGATGCAGCTAAACCGCAACGGCTTTCTTTATGTGCTCGACCGGACGAATGGGCAGCTCATCTCGGCGAAGCCGTACGAGAAGGTCAACTGGGCCAGCCACGTCGACATGAAGACCGGGCGGCCGGTCGAGACCGACATCGCGAAAAGCATCCGCGACATGAAGCCCACCGAGCATTGGCCGTCCACGCGCGGCGGGAAGAACTGGCAACACGCGGCCTTCAACCCGAACACCGGCCTCCTGTACGCCAACACGCTGCACGAGGGCCGCATGTACAAGCACCTCGAGACCAAGCCCTTCGAAAAAGGGCAGCGCTACATGTTCATCGAGAACCTGCCGCTGCCGCGCGCGGCCGGCGAGCCCTTGGGCCACATCGAGGCGATCGATCCGCTCACCGCGGAGAAGAAGTGGCGCGTGCCGCTCATGGACTTCCAGATCTGGTCGGCGATGCTCGCGAGCGGCGACCTGCTGTTCACCGGGAAAGAGACCGGCGAGTTCATCGCCCTCGATGCCGCGACCGGCAAGCAGCTCTGGCAGTTCCAGACCGGGTCGGGCATCAATGCAATGCCAGTCACCTACACCTACAAGGGCAGGCAGTACGTGACGGTGCTCTCGGGGATTGGCGGGCTTTACTGGAACATCAACCGCGAGGCGCTGAAGGACCGCGTTCCCCAGGGGGGCTCCGTATGGACCTTCGCGCTCTTGCCGGAGTGATGCTGGTTAGCACCTCTGCTCTGGCTCTGGCGCAGGCGCCGGCGCCGCCAGACATCCAGCGCGGCGCCGCCATCTACGAGCGCAATTGCTCGCCGTGCCACGGCGCGCGCATGCAGGACCCGCAGGGCGCCTTCGATCTGCGCAAGTTTCCGCACAATGAGCGCGAGCGCTTCATCGGCTCGGTCGCGCGCGGCAAGAACCAGATGCCGGGCTGGGGCGGGATCCTGAAACCG
>JACXTT010010818.1_pt1 | contig 12260 bp, 9 predicted proteins | sample 9270951 | NCBI WGS metagenome assembly JACXTT01 (sample SAMN15532306, study PRJNA645909) | rock metagenome | isolation source: weathered quartz diorite | place: Puerto Rico | collected 2017-06-21 | reverse complement strand
GGGTGGGGTGGTAGGGTGTACCTGGGGGGGGGGTTTCATTGTTTCGGCGGGCGAGCTACTCCCCCTTGCAACGGCGGATGCGGGCGTGATCGCAGGGCCGCGGTGAAGTCCACAGGCGCGGGTGTAATCTGCGACTGGCGCCCTGGCGCCGAAAACGCAGTTCGGGCCTTGGCACTGTCGGGCAACACTCTGTTCGCCGGCGGCGATTTCGCCAACTTCGCAGGGTCCTCCCTCAATCATCTAGCCGCTGCCGATATCACCTCAGGGACTCCGACCTCTTGGAACCCCAACGCCAACGCTTCCGTGCTCGCCCTCGCCCTCGACGATAGCCTCGGCAGAGTGTACGCAGGAGGAACCTTTTCCACTATCGTTGGGTCAGCCCCCATAGGGTTTACGCGTAAGAACGTCGCGGCCTTCGCGTAGAACCCCCTGGTATCGGCGGTCTTACCCAGTAGCCGTTCCGGACAGACAACCAACACTGCCACAGCTTTCGCCACCATTATTAATACTGGCTCGACTCAGGCCACTAACGTCGGGATTGCTTCGAATAATACCGGCCTCATCCCGCCCAGCGGCTTTACTTTCCAAGCCACGAGCCCGGTTAGTGCGGCTCCCGGCATTCCTGTCAATATTCCTTTTCATGTGGCGCAGAACTTCGTTATCTCTGTCACGCCTGCCATCGATATCTCGCCTACCCAGTTACCATTCACTTTTGAGGGCACCAATACGACCGCAGCTGTGCAAATTAACGGCGTAAACACGCTAGAATTTTCGTCCTCCGCGACGCCGGTCGCGGACATTGTCGCGTTGGGGAGCACAACCAGCGGCGACGGTATCGTTCACATCCCAGGAGCAACTGGAGCATGGTTTTTCGGGGTGGCAACCGTGAACGTGGGGGCGCCTTCAACTATCACGGCGGTGGCAAATACGGGAGGTGTCTCTGTGCCTGTCACCCTCACAATTTGTCAGACGAACCCTATGACCGGGGTCTGCCTGAATCCGCCGACTCCCACCCCCGCTGGTGGCGTCACCCTGACGATTAACAATGGAGACACTCCCACGTTTGCGGTCTTCGCGACCGGCACGGGAACAATCCCCCTTGACCCGGCGGTTAATCGGATCTTTGCCGAGTTTCATGAAGGATCAGCAACACCTCCCTTGGGGCCAATCCGCGGATCGACGAGCGTAGCGGTACAAACGAACTAGCGAGGCGCGCAAACGCTCGGAGGGTGGACCGCAACCCACCCTCCTTTCACTTTCGGTCATCGGTTTCCTCTAGCCATGGTTTTTGTACGCGTGGGGGAAAAGCCAGCAGGAAACGTTCTCGATCGAGCGCCAGGTTGGGATTATAGGCCGGGTCGTGCAATAACCGCACTCCCCAGCGCTGGTCTAGGGTTGTCATTGCTTGTACGAGGCGCGCCCGTTCCTCAGGCGTGTTTTCGTTCTCTTGGGAAGTTGGCGCGTAAGCATAAAACTCCGCATGCGGGGTCCACAAGTTTCTGTACCCATGCTCGCTCAGGCGCAAACAGAAATCAATACTGCGACACGCGAGGGGCAGAAGGGTTTCGTCCAACCCTCCCACTTCGGCAAACAGTTTCTGTCGCACCACCAAGCAAGCGAGAGAAAGCACAGACAGATTGTGGCTGAGCAACGCCCGGCCCAATTGGCCCGTGCATCCGCGGGGCTGATGGGCATACACGCAGCTTGCCATGCCCGCCCCACCAAGAATCATTCCCGCCTGCTGAATGGTGTCATTGGGATAATACAGCAGAGCGCCAACAGCGCCGATCTCCGGTCGCAGGGCGTGGCTCGCCATTTCTTCCAGCCACTCAGGGGTAATGACTTCGAGATTCTCCGTGAGGAAACCAAGGACTTCTCCCCGCGCGGCCCGCGCCGCACGGTTCTGCTTCGCCGCATCGCTGTCAGTCGCCGCAGCACGGACAAAGGTTATGCGCGCATCCCGGGCAAGCTGACTCACGGTGTCGAACCTCCGCTCATCCAGCGCTTCGTCGTTTACAATGATGAGTTCGAATTGCGGATAGGTGGTCTTTTGCACAAGGCTCGTGACGCAGCGCCGTAAGGAATCACACCGATTGTGACTTAGTACGATCAGGGAAACGAGAGGAGGAGGCTGCGGTAAAGCATATTTCACCTGCCAATGCGTAGTTCCCGCCGGCAGGATGTCCACAGCTGTCCCTACACGCTGAAAATGGGCGACAAGTAGCTTTGCCTGTGCCGATTGCGCGTAGTCTTTCTGTGACATCGCGATAGCGGTGGAACCCGCTATCGCCCGCCAATGATAGAGGACATGGGGAATATGGCGAATATGCGCCGACGGGATCTGTTCGATGATGCGTATGGCGAGATCCCAGTCTTGGCTTCCCTCGTATCCGACCCGGAACCCACCGACCTCCCGGACGCGCGCGGCCCGATACACCCCCAGGTGACTCACAAAGTTTTGCCCCATAAACAGGTCTGGGTTCCAGTCCGGCTTAAAATAAGGATCATAACGCCGCCGCTGTGGGTCGATCTTGTCCTCGTCGCTGTAGATGACCTCAGCCTCTGGGTGGGCGTTGAGTTCAACCGCGACCAGGAACAAGGCATGTTGCGACAGTTCATCATCGTGGTCGAGGAGCGCAATGAACTCTCCTTTGGCCACGGCGAGCGCGCTGTTGGATGCTGCCGAGATGTGCCCGTTCTGCTCGCGCCACACCACGGTGATGCGTGAGTCCCGCGCCTGATATTCCTCTAACACGCGCCGGACATGCAGTTGTGACGAGGCATCGTCAGCAATGCACAGCTCCCAGTGGGGATAGAGTTGTCCACGGACGGACTCAATGGCGCGGCGCAGCCATCTTTCCGGAGTATTGTAGGTGGGCATCACCACCGAGATAAGGGGTTGGTACGCCAGCCGGCCGATATGCCTGACTATGGCCACCTGGTCGGCATCGCTGGGCGTGTCGTAGGCTTGTATCCACTGCTGATAGTCGGAAGCCGCCTGGACTTGCTCCAGAAGCCAACGCTTCAGGGCGCTCACGCCACCCGTTTTTAAGCGCAGGCGAGTCCGTTGAGCGAGTTGGCGCAGTCTCTCAGGCTGGAAGAGAAGCAGCCTGAGCTGGCGCCAAGCAATAATGGTGGAAGAGAGAACACTCCGCGCGGTCGGCACTCATCCCCCGGAGGAGTGCGGAATTAACGAGCGCTGTTGCCCGAACCAGATTGCGCATTGAACATCGAGTTCGTTGCCGCAGCCAACCCTTCAACCAAGGCGGTTAAATTGCGCTGCGCCACTTGCGTGGTGATGGCCAACGCCTGATTCACGTCCTGCTGCGCATCCTCTCCAAGCCGCACGCCCCCACCTGGAGTATTGGCCTGAGCCATCTCCGCCGAGTTCTCCGTATCATCATCTGATCCAGCGTCCGACCCGCCTTGAGCCGCCAAGGCCTGCAAGGCTTGGGTCTGCAACAGGTTGGCAACCGTGGAAGAAGTCCCACTATCCTCGCCATCCTTGCCCCTGAGGAGCTTCCAGCCGTCTTTACTAAACACCGCCGCCGTCGCTTGCTCCGCCGGTGGTACTTCAGCTGGAGGGGCGGCATTTTCTTGATGGGGAAGGACAGCCTGACGACGCTCTTGTTCCTGTTGCAGCGGCGCGGCATTCGGAGCTGCCGCCATTGCGTTTGACGGACTCAACAGCAGGATCTTGCCGATTCTGCCTCTCGCCTGAGTTCCTTCTCCTTTGGGTCCCGGGTACAGGATGGCATAATTTTCCCCGCGTAGTATCTCTTGCAAGGCTTCCTCGAGGGTGGCCTCTTTGATCGACACATTGAGCAGAGGCCGCACGGCCTCTTTGACCACTACAGTAAACCCCACTTGCTCCCCTATCGCCCGCAGCACCTCCTCGACGCCCACGCCATGAGCTTCCACCGTCAGCCCGGTTGCGGCAGACTCAACCTCAAGTATCCTCCCCTCCGCCGCAGTGCGCGCGGGGAGGAACGCCGCTCCCCCCCACAGCGCAGTGGCGGCTATCCAGACCAAGATAGGACGGCTTGATCCTCTCGTCTTCACGATGCCCATCTCCTTTTAAGCGGTCAATTTTGAGTTTGGTGTGCGCCCGCATCGCTCAGATGTCGAACTCGGAACACCAAGGTAAAGCCGTTTCCCACTTTACTATCCACGTCTTCGCGGGCAACCAGCTCCCAGTCGCACAGGCCGGCGTTTTCCATCCACTCTACCACGGCAAGCAAAGAGTCCGGCGTAAACGTATGATAGTGCCCCATCTTGCCGCCGGGAACCCCCTCAATCGGATGCGTGGCAACCACGGCGCCGTTGAGATAATCCGCTACGAAGTGCTCGCGTGACGTGAGTTCCCGCGGGCGGTCAGCAGGCAAGGCACCCTTGAGCGGCACGATCAGAAACACATAACCACCATCCCGCACGATACGATTCCACTCCACTAAGGCATTGATGACATTCGGTAAGTGTTCGATCACGTGACTGCTCAGAATAAAGTCTTCGCTCAGACTTGGCACTGGAACATCATCGGCGAACGCAACGACATCGACCGGCGTAGGTTCCACTCCGAGCTTGCGGCCCTCCTCCGCGTAAAATTCATAATCCTCCTGCGGGGCCACGTTCCGGGTGTTTAATCCAAACGGATTGTGCGCGGCAGCCCCGATCTCCAACCCTTTGAGGCCGTCGAGTAGCTGATGCGCCAACGCATGTTCGGGAAACCGCAGTGGCCCGTTCGTGACTGCGTGTGTTACGCCGTAACGATTTTCTTCTGCCTTGTCATTCTCCGCTGACCTTTTCCATGTCTGATCGGGCTGCGCCTTCAATGCCTCCCCCTCCTGCTCCAAAGTCGCAATGTGACGTTCGCATCTCTTCAGCAGCATCCAAATCGGAGCTTGGACCTCGGGCGGTATCGGGCTCCACAGTTCCTGGGGTAGCTGCGACTCTATCATCATAACGCCGGCTTACATATCCTACCCGCAGAGTTGGCTCAAGTTCGGCCCTGAACGAATGCGTTTGCGCTATGCCATCAAACGTGACGAGAAGTTCCCGACCTCTGGCCGTTGGCGTATACCGGAGCAAAGCGTCCAGACGCGCACGCTCGCCCATCGCATGCCGCAGTGCAGGATCGGTTACAAGTCGATCCAAGGCTTCATACCACTCCGCTGGTGTGGCGGCTAGGAAACCCGTCACCCCTGGCTGGACAGCCACTGAGAATGCTCCCCAATGACTCGCCACGGTCGGCACCCCAACTACCGCCGCTTCGAAATATTTGAGCTCGCTCTTGGACGCACAAAACGGGTTGTTCATCTCCAGAGGGGCAAGATTAATGTCCAGCGACGCCAGTGTGCGGGGTAACTGACGCCACGGCATGAACGGCACCTGCTTAATCCGCCGGGCCCATTGGTCCCAGCGTCGATCTAAATCCAAATGGCCAATAATCCACAATTCAGTCTGCGGATACGTTTGCAGGATACGTTCGAGGGCGGACTCGGCTTCCGCGAAGTCCCGGCTGTGTGTCCGTGTCCCACTCGCATAGCCGATCACCACTTTTCCCTCGGCCGGAACGCGCTGGTGATACGCCTGCTCGGACAGGACGAGCATTTCCAGGCTCAAGGCATTACGATGAACCCAGGCTGGTTTTCCCATGCACCGGGCTGCTTCGGCAATGGCCTCGGTCGCCGCTAACACGCCGTCACAGAGTTCAAGAGTCCGTCGATACCGACGCATCCCTTCACGGAACAACGCCTGGTCGCCTGGCGGCATAGTTTGCAAGGCATGAATCCACACATCAAGTTCCGGCTGAAACACCAAGTCATCGATATCGAACACCACCGTCGTGCCATACGCGTCGTGGGCAGTAGCAATCAGGTGCTCTACCCATTGATCATGCGCGACCCGGTGCAGAATGATGAGCTTGTACTGAGGCAGAAGCGCCATCACTTGTGGGTCAGTAATATGCCGCACTTCACAACCCATCCCGAACAGTTGCAATTGCTCGCGCACATGGTGACAACGGAAACGCTCCATATCTCCCGTACTGCCGCTGACCACCAACACTTGCTTCCCCCATCCCTGCTTCTCTACCTGAACCGCTGTTACCGATGTCTCAGGCGCAGCCAGCGGAGCCTCCGTTGTCAACAAAACTCCCTGTTCTGTAGTCACCCCAGTTGGATTGTCAGAATTCGCCCGGCGCCGCAGTAGGCCAAGTCCGCGCCGCAGCCTCCCACTCGGCCCCTCGGCCATCCCGATAAACACAATCCGCAAGCCACGCAGAAACCAGCGCTCGCGCCTGCTGCCGTGTGGCGCGAACCATAACCGCACCCGCTTCACTTTCTGGAGCACTCGCCAACCATAATCGACCTCCATGAGGCTGACCCGCATATCCAGGTCTGATGCCTGCGCCCTCAACGTCTGCACCGTCTGCTCCTTCTCCGTCACCTGCGCGCTCAGCGCCTGCACCGTCTGCTCCTTCTTCGTCACCTGGGTGCACAGTTCCTGCACTGTCTGGTCCTTTTTTATCATCTGCGCACTCAGCGCCTGCACCGTTTGCTCTTTCTCGGCCACCTCTGCTCGCAGTGCCTGCACCGTTTGCTCTTTCTCGGCCGCCTCTACTCGCAGCGCCTGCACCTGTTGCTCTTTCCCGGTCACCTCCACGCGTAACGTTTGTACCTGTTGGTCCTGCTCTGCTAATGCACTACGTTGCTCAAGCGCCAGTTCACGGCGAGCACGATTGTCTTGCTCTAACCGCCACAAGCGCCGCTCATAGGCAGCGACAACGCGCGCGATCGGCTCACGGGTTCGGCGAAAGCGAACAGCCCAGTGCGAGAGAAAAGAGGCGTCAAACTCGACATCACGAAAGAAGCTACGGCGGGCAAACAACTCTGCCCAGTAGTCAGGGGGCTGCACATTGCAATGTGTGACTTCTTTGTAATCGAACGGGGTCGAGGAAAACAACACGTCATCTGTATGCTGGCAGAAATTCTCGATCACCTGCTCAGCCTCACTCGGAGAGAGATGTTCCAGCACTTCGATGCAGACAATGAGATCGTACTTTTGCGGTAAGGGATCGAGCAGCGAGCCCACCCAACACGAGGGATGGATATCCGGGCGCACTTGTTGGATAGCGTACTCAGAAATATCCACCCCAACCGCATCTACTCCCCGATCGCGCAGGGCCTCGACCAAAAACCCCATCGCACACCCGGCGTCAAGAACCGTCGTGGGACGGATGTCACTGACAATCCGCTCAGCGACCGACGCAAAAAAGTTGAGCCATACTTCATCGCGTTGATACGGCCGCCCACAGCTATGGGCGTAATAGAAGGCGTCGTAGGGCTTTGCCATACTTTGAGATGCCATGCCTGAGTTTTGTCTTTTTTCTCGAAGGCTTACAGCGCCACAGCCTCCTGACGGTCCACGTCGAGGAGTGCATTATGGTAGAAATTCACCACGTCTCTCGCTGGTCCAATGCTTTGCAGTTGCCCTTCCCGCAACAACACGGCAGTGTGGCACACTTGCGTAATTAGGTTCATGTCATGACTGACCAGCACGACCGTTCTCCCGTCTCGGGTTACTTCATCCATTTTCCCTAAGCACTTCAGTTGAAAATTGGCGTCACCGACAGCCAGTACCTCGTCGATAATGAGAATGTCCGGGTCCAAGTGCGCGCCAATGGCGAACGCTAGCCGCAGGTACATACCGATGGAGTAGTGCTTCACCGGCGTATCGAGGAACCGCTCTATTTCGGCAAAGGCCACAATCTCAGCGAACTTCCGCTCAATCTCGCGTCGTTTCATCCCGAGAATGGCACCGTTCAAGTAGATATTTTCTCTGCCGGTCAGGTCAGGGTGAAATCCCGTGCCAACTTCCAGTAAACTGGTCACCCGGCCATACAGCTCAACCCGACCACTGGTCGGCTCGGTGACCCGCGAGAGCACCTTCAGCAAGGTGGACTTGCCCGATCCATTGCGGCCAATAATCCCGATCACCTCACCCGGCATCACCGTGAAGCTGACATCGTTGAGCGCCCAGAGCGTCTCCGCCGCCGGACGCCCATTGCGCCACAGACGCCGGAACGGCGCCCGCAGGGCCTCAGCAAGGGACTCACGCAAGGTCACATAGCGTATCGCCCCACCCTGCGCCGCGCGCGCACCAATGTGGTACTGCTTGCTCAAGTGTTCGACTTTAATGATCGGTCGCATCAATCCTTTAGACTACGTCGGCGAAGTTCTTCTCCATACGCCGGAACGAGTAGGCAAAGACCACCAGCAACACGAGGGTGATACTGGAAGAGATCGAGAACGCCGTCCAGTCCCACTCCCGGCCGAACAAAGCGGTGCGATACCCCTCGACCAAACCCGCGAGAGGGTTGAGAGCCAACATCCAGCGCCACTCGGCCGGGACCAAACTCGACGGATAAATGATGGGAGTGGCGAACATCCCCAACTGAATGAGAAACGGCAGTGCATAACGCACGTCCCGATATTGGACGTTCAGCGCCGCCAGCCACATGCTGATGCCGAGGGCAAGCAGCGTCGTCAGGACGATGAGTACCGGAACCATCAGCAGGTTCCAGGTTAATACCACTCCATAGGGGACCATCAGCACAAGCAAAAAGATGAAGGTAATGGCGAAATCCATCAACCCCGCCCCCACCGTCGCACAGGGAATGATCATGCGTGGGAAATAGACCTTAGTGATCAGACTGGGGTTGCCAACCAGACTATTACCACCATTGGATACGGCGTTGGCAAAGAAGGTCCACGGCACCAGCCCGGAATAGGCGAAGAGCGGATAGGGAATTCCATCAGAAGGAAGACCGGCCAGCCTGCCGAAGAAGAGGGAGAAAATCAGCATGGTGAACAGCGGCTGGATGATAGCCCATGCTACTCCCAAGAGGGTTTGTTTGTAGCGCACCTTGATATCGCGCCACACCAAAAAATAGAGTACCTCCCGATACGCCCACAGGTCACGCAGATTCAGCGCTACCCACTTCCGGCTCGGGTAGATCGTCACCAGAGGATATTCCGGTAAGGAATACGCCGACACCACCGCTGCCTCAGAGATTCCCTCAAGCGGCGCCATATTTTTTGAACCACTCCTGCAGCCGCTTCCAGCCGTCCTGGGCTTGTTCTTTGCGGTAGCTCGGTCGGTAATCGGCGTGAAAGCCGTGCGGGGTATCAGGGTAGAGGACAATCTGTGACGGACTGCCGGCCGCCTGTAGAGCCGCACGCATCTGTTCCACCGTCTCAGGGGAAATTCCCGAGTCAGCGCCACCGTAGAGGCCCAGCACCGGGGCTTTCAGCGAAGAAACCAGATCAAGCGGATACTGAGGTGTCAGGTCGCTCGCCTGCCCCACCAAGCGCCCGTACCAAGCCACGCCCGCCTTCAACTTTGGGCTATGCGCTGCATACAGCCAGACGATCCGCCCGCCCCAGCAAAATCCGGTGATCGCTAGCTTGTTCACGTCGCCCTTGCCCGATTTCTCCGTCCAGCTTACCGTCGCATCGAGGTCCGCCATAACTTGAGCATCGGGAACCTTCGATACCACTTTGGTGACGATCTCGTTAATATCAGTCATCTGTGAGACATCACCCTGACGGGCGTACAGTTCAGGCGCAACGGCCATATGACCCAGCTTGGCGAAGCGACGGCAGATATCTTTGATGTGTTCGTGGACGCCGAAAATTTCCTGCACGACCAGCACGACCGGGAACGGTCCGCCGATTGCGGGCATCGCGCGATAGGCAGGGATCGTGCCATCAGCCACAGGAATTTTCACTTCCCCGGCTTCCAGACCATCCGTATCGGTCGTGATCGTTTGAGCCGACACCGGCCGCACGGCTAAGGCAAAGCCCGCAGCCAGGGTGGTTATGACGAACTCGCGCCGGGTGAGGGTCGCTTTTGGAAGCAAACTCCGCGCCTCGTCATCCATTGCCATTCTCCTTTGCTTAGCTTCTCACCATACCTTACCGCTTCCCCCCTCTCAAGGCGCGAGTGTTGACAGGGGATCAAGACGTGGTTCTCTCGGAGAGTGAATTCTTGGAGTGCGCAAGCCATGCTTACGCCTTGGCTACCCGAAGTCACACTTCGGGCGGATTCACAAAGACCCGAGACCTCCCCTAATTTTCCGCAAGATGTCTCTGTCTCTGTTACGGCGCACACGCCGGACTGTGCGTCCGCACCGCCACACTCGTCGCTCCCCGCGTCACCGCGCCCGCATCTTTGAAGCGCACGAAGACTCGGTTCGTGGCTGGATCGAAGGGGATGGTAGTCCCCCCTCGGACAAAGACACCGAACGTGGACGATGCCCCGGCCCCAATCACCGTGGTGACACTAGAGGTGGCAGTCGCCAAGCAAGCTCCGGTTCCGGGGTCTGTCTGACACACTGAGAGATTGACCGGCAGACTCACACTTCCAGTGTCGGCCGTCACGGTGATGCTGCTCTCTGCTCCTACGTTGGCCGTAGCCACGGAAAACGCCCCGGTTCCGCTGGCTCCCGGAAGGTTGACCGCAGGAATGCTATCATTGCTCCGGCAGGTCGCCGCGAGAGCGATGATGTCAGGCACAGGCGTGCTTGAGGCTGAGAGCAGCAGCGTGTTGACACCGGCAATGATGGGCGCCGGATTGGTATTCGTACAGTCAAAGTTCATGGCCACGTCGGTCGGAGCGATTGGACTGCTGGGAGTGAACGACAAGACAAAGCATTGCGGCGTGCCCGCGAGAATATCCACGGGCGTGCTCAGTGATCCGCTGGGCAAATTCGTAGCGCAGTTGGTAGCCTGGAAGGAGAAGAGAGCTGGCAGGCTGGTGACGGGCGAGATGCTGCAACTGAGAGCGGTCGCCGTGCCCGTGTTGAGAATGGTGGCAAAGGTCGTGGCCGTGTTGCTCACCTGCACCGAGCGGCCAGTGGGCAGCACCGAAGACACCAAGGCAGCAGCGGGTCCCGCACCAATATACCCAACAGTGACGGAGAAGCCGGCCGTGGTTGCCGCATTCACCGTCACCGCTATGCCATTGGCTGAATCGGTAAACGTCTCGCCAGGAGTCCATCTTGCGCCCGCGTCATTGGGATTGCCGTTGTTGTCACTATCCACGACCTGCGCGAGCCGGTCGCTCCGGGTCGTGTCAACCTTATGAATTACTATCGCTTCGCCGGGGATCTGATTATCGTAGCCGGCAAAACGCCGCGCCTCGACGGTGTAGAACTGCGTCGTCGATTTGCCGATCGGAATCTGCGCCATGAGATAATTGCTGCTGGACATCGGTTGGGCAAGGCGCTCCAACACGATGGTTTGACTACTCCCCGGCGCAGGCACGAACTTGCGTGCAGCCGGTATCCATCCCAAGAAGTCCTTGTGATACGAAATCGTATGCACTGCGATGCACCCATAGGTGGCGTCCCGCGGCGAACATCTCCCGCCAGCGCTCATCACATCCCATTGTGAATCATAAGGGGTGTTATAGGGACCGGACGAGTGTCGCAGCCCAAATCCGTGTCCCATCTCGTGCCCGACGACATCTTGGTTCGCGTAAGCCCAGGGTGGGTCCCATGCGATCCCGTAGGACCTCTGCGGTCCATCCAAGGTCAACGTCGTGCTACCACCCCAGGCACAGCAGCCCAGAGACTGGTTAAACATTAAATTGATCCCAGCGAAGTTGGGAAAGAAAACGTCAGGATCGGCTGCAGCAGTGCAATCGTTCGCTGCCCGCTGGAAATCCAGATCTGCCACCCCATCGCCGTTTTGGTCGTAGACGTAATACGAGAATGGCTGAGGGAGGTTGTACCAACCGACGACGACACTGCCCGCGATATTGATGTTGTCGTAGGACACCTCGCGCCAGTAGTGATCCAGGCCAGGATACATGCCAGCCAAGAGCCCGTCGAAATAACTCGTCGGTCGCGGGGTCACTGTAGCTGAATCGGCAAAACGACACAGGATCGTCACCCACGGCTGCGAACCCGTCACCGCCCGAGGAGTTGCTGTAAGCGAGGTAGCTGGAGCGCCTGCGTACGGTTCGACCTGGATGCCGTCAATCCGCAAGCGTCGCCGATGAGCAAAACCGCCTCCCTGTCCGCTGGGCTGTTCCTCTTCCCACTCTCCTGCAACCGTCACCCGCTGGCGATCGAAAGCCAGCGGTCCATCGAGCGGTCTGAGACGATCCTCATCTAACTTGACTTCAGTCCACTGCCCTTGATCATCAATCAGGACGTAGCGAGGACCAGGCTCGCCATTTGCATCCGCAAACGG
>JACXTT010010817.1_pt1 | contig 12260 bp, 9 predicted proteins | sample 9270951 | NCBI WGS metagenome assembly JACXTT01 (sample SAMN15532306, study PRJNA645909) | rock metagenome | isolation source: weathered quartz diorite | place: Puerto Rico | collected 2017-06-21 | reverse complement strand
ACCTCGCGCCAGAAGCTTTCCCACGCCGGCATCAGGCTGCCGTCGTTGAGCCGCGCCTCCGGCACCGGGCGGCGCGCGGCCAGAGGCTCGGCCGGCTTCTCGCAATAGGTCCAGTGCAGGTGATTAGTTATCGGATACTCCTGCACCGCTTCCGGAACGCCTTCTAGGTCCGCCAGCGCCAACACCCGGCTCAGCGTGGCGGGTGAGTAGTAGAACAAGTGCTCGATGCAGTAATAGAACTCGGCGAACCGCGGGATGTCGTAGAACGCCAGCAACGGGTCCTGCACGTTGGGCACGACGATAGCAAGGCGTCCGCCGGGCTTGAGATACCGCTTCAACTCGTTCAGGTATTTCACCGGCTCGCCGATGTGCTCCAGCACGAAAATGAAGGTAATGAGGTCGAAGCTTGCCGGCGCGAAGCGCTCTTCCAGGGGGATGTCGGCGACATCCAGGCCATGCACCTCCCGGCAATATGCGACTTCCTTTTTGCTCAACTCGTGTCCGTACACCTTCGCGGCCTTGTCACGGATGCCGACCAGCAGGTGTCCGGTGGAACAGCCGACGTCGAGCACGGTCTCGCTGCCGGCGAGCAAATCGCGCACCCGATCGATCCAGGGACGCGACGCTTGTTGCATCTTCTCGAAGTGTCTTGCCGGATCCAGCATTTCCGGGTCGACGTGGGTCAGGTAGGTCTGGTGATAGGCGGTTTCGTAAAAACCGGCGGGAAACTGGAACGACGCCTGATCCAGGAACACCAAGGAACAGGCCTCGCAGCGGCGCACGTCGGCGCGGTGGTCGAAGCGCACCCGATTGGTTATCAACGCGGTGTCCGTACTGGCGCAGAGAGGACAGGAAACGTTCATGACGCGGCGCTCTTCCGCGAGCGGTAGAAATCGAGCATGGCGCTCAGTCCGGCACGAAGGTCCCAGCGCGGCTCCCAGCCAAGGTCCGTGCTCAGACGAGCGATATTGGCGTAGAGCCCGAACTGATCGCCCGGCGTGCTTCCCGAAAATTCGATCGAATAATCCGGACTGCCGGCGCACCCGGTCAGGATACGGAGCAACTCGGCAACGGTGGTCTTGCTGCCCGCCCCCAGGTTGTAGGTCTTGCCATAAGCGGCCGGATTATCCAGCGCAAGCAGCCAGGCCTGCACCACGTCGTCGATGTATATGAAATCGCGGAAACGGTCCTTGGAGCCCTGCACCGTAATCGGCCTGCCTTCCAGCAGAAACGACAGATAAATGCTCACCATGCCCTGCATCTTGTTGGCCAGGTTCTGGTTTGGCCCATAGACGCTGAACATCCGGAACACCGTGGTATCGAGTCCCAGCATGGTATGAAGCCGGATGTAGGCTTCGGCCGCGAGCTTGCCGGCCGCGTAATAGGTCTTCGGGTCGGTGGGATGAAGCTCATCCACCGGCAGGTAACGCGGATCACCGTAGACCGACATCGAGCTTCCATAAAGAAAGCGCTTCACCCCGCGTCGCAGGCACAACTCCAGCAGCAGGAAGGTCGCCGTTACATGACTGTTGAAGTCCCGCCACGGATCGACAAACGACTCCTCGCCGGACGACTGTGCCGCCAGGTGAAACACCGTGTCGAATCGTGTTTTTTCAAGCTTGCGATACTGTTCCCGGTCGGCCACGTCCATTTCGATGAACTCGGCGTCTTCAGGCACGTTGTCGCGGTAGCCGGTAGACAGGCTGTCCACCACCACCACCCTGTCGCCGCGCGCAAGCAGGGCGTGTGCCAGCGCGGAACCGATGAACCCGGCGCCGCCGGTAACGAGAATGGTATGCTTCACTGCTGCAGCCCTTTCATTGCGCTGAACGTCCGCATCGTCAGCCGCCACAACTCACCGGCGCCGTGCTCGATCTTCGCCCAGCGGTAAGCCCACTCGATCCGTGCCTTGACCGCGGCAGGATCGAGCCGGCCCAAAACGCCGGCGCGCATGCCGGCATCCAGCTTGTCCAATGCCTGACCCGGAACGTCCGCTGCGATGCCAAGCGCGACAGCCTTGGCGACGGCATCCTCCGCGGCCCCGGAATCCACTGCCCGCAGGCGCTCCAGAATCGCCGCCCAGCGTTCGGCGCCAGGCATGTACAGGGCCTTCCCCCAAAGCGGCTCTCCCCGATGAAAGCAGTGGCGGGCATTCACCGGCCGCGCGAAATCCACATCGATCCCGACCAGGCCATAACCGCGGCTTCGCAGGAAATGATCTATGTCGCCCAACCAGCCCTGTCCTTCCCACACGCCCGCCAGTTCGAACTCCACCTTCAAGAGCTTGATGCTGCCTTCCCCCAGAAGACGTGAACTGCCCTGGAGAACTTGATAATCGTGGCCCTCCACGTTCACGTCGAGCGCGTCAAGGCTGTCCAGTCTCGCCTCAAAGTGGCGATCCAAGGTGGTGCATTCGGCTTCGATGACGCGCTTCGGGTTCAGCGACGGCAGGCCGAACCGCTCCACGAAACCCGGCGACGGTCTGTGAAAGGACGATGCCCGTTCGTCCTGCGCCACGTAAAACGTGGCCCGACCCGGCCGGTTCGAAGCACAGAGCGGCACGGTGCCCGCGCCGGCTCGCGTCGGCTCGAATCCGAACGTGCGCAGCCTGTCCTGCGGAAGAACGGTCCACGGCGGTTTCAGTGCCCCACCCGATCCCACGTCTGCGAATCCGATGGGAGACCGGCAAGTGGACAATACTTCCCGTACGTAGCGGGTCTTGCGGCTCGAGGTAATCGTCATCGTTGCATGCCGTACGGCGTGGGATCGAGCGACCGCTTCTGTGTCACATTACCGTCGCAACAGAGATGAACCATCGAAGGAATCGGAAAGCCGGCCGGCCGTATGCCGCTGGGAGCAGATATCAGCCTGCCTCCGTGATTCCGTGTTTTCGCAGCCAGAATTCCATCATCGGCACCTGCCACTCGTAGTCGATGTCGCAGCCGCCCCACGACTTGATGGGATGGATACGCTGCCCCATCCACTTCTGCGGCAGCAGCCCGTCTTCCAGCTTCTCCAGACACCGGGGTCGCACCACCGAGACGCCCATGTCGGCAAAATACACCTCTCCCTGCGAGTCGCGGTCGCAGTTGAGCGTCTTCGGATCGCCGAACGTCTCGAACGGCACGAAGGGATGCAGGCAACCATCGAGGCCGATTTTGCGCGCGCGCAGCGGGCTCCACATGTTGTATGCCGACACGGTAACCGCCGAGTCGAGGCTGTCATCGGCACGTAGCGCCTCGATGCCCTGGTCGATCATGTCCGCGGTCAACGTGGCGGCGTTGGCGAAGAGCAAAACCATGAGCTCGATGCGCTCACCGCTCTCTGCAAGTCGCTGCACGATCGCGCGGTAGCCGTGCATGAAAACGTCCTCGCCCAGCGCCTGCTTGGTGGCGAGCTCGGGAGGCCTGTCTATCAGCTCGGCGCCGAATTCCCGGCCGATCGCCATGATCTCGGGTGAATCGGTGGATACGTAAATCCTGTCCACGTAACGCGAGGCCCGGGCAGCCATCAACGGATAGGCCGCCAGGGGGCGGCCCAATATCGGATAGATGTTTTTTCCTGGGAACCCTGTGCTGCCCGCACGGCCGATCATCAATGCGCCGATCATTCAGATGCTCCAGCTTCTTGCCATTCGGAAAATCGCGGGATTATACGCGAGACACAACACTCCACGACTGCCGGACGGGTATCCGGCGACAGGTGAAGCCTCGTCACCACCACATGGCACGAGCGCCCATGGGATGATGCACACCCGTAACTCATGCAGCGGAGGGTTTTTGTCCACTGCATGTTTGATCCATGAACGAAAGAACCCGCGACACGCATTCGCCATCATGCAGCACGTAGCGCCTGAGAAACTCTTCACGTGGCGCGGACTGCTCCTTGCCCATGAAGGCGCCAAGATCGCTCGCCAGACGTTGGATGGTCTCCTGCAATTCGTCCGGCGATTTGCACCAGCGGCAGGCGCGTTCGAGGTCCTGGGCGAAATGCGGCCGGAGCATCCGGGGGTCGCAATAAACGACCATGGGCTTTCCCAAGGCCACGATTTCGTCCCAGACCGTGTTGCTGGCGCTGTCCACCACTACCACATCCGCCCCCGAAATCAGTGATGAGATGGGGCTCGAAACGTCGACGGTAACGCCAGCAGGCCCAAACCGGGAAAGCCAGCGCGGCGTCGCTTGCCACTCCCTTTTGAACGGGAACGGTCGGTAAACCACGCGCACGTCCCGCCCTGACGCAAGAATGCCCAGGCAATTTTTCTGCAACCGGAAACGGGCGGTGTCTTCGACGATGCATGTTGCCGCGACGGTATTGCGATAGGACGTGTCCGCTACCCACAACACCTTGATCGGTTGCCGCGACCTCGGATCGGTAGTCGGCGCTGCCCGCCGGCGCATTTCCTGAATACGGGTCGACCCGACGGGGACGTACCGGGCCCTCACCGGAAGCGCCGGCATCTCGCAGGGCAGAATGCCGGTTCCATAGGTAAGAAAGTAATCGGCGTCGCTTGCATCGGCGATGCCATGGGACGGTACCCGATGGGTTCCATAACCGCCTCCGTGCTGGTAACACACGACGGGAATTCCTCGCTCGCGGCAGCGGAACGCAAGCCGCCGCTCGGAAAGACCCGAGATCGTCATAAAACACGCCACCTGCGGATCGACGCGCCGCAAAATCTTTTCGGCGATCGCGTCCGCATGTCTGGCCAACCCGGGCCCGATACCGGTCAATGCACGTAACAGCGGTGAAATGGATGCGCGCAGGTCTATCCCGAGAAACGGCGGAAAATCCGTCATGCCTCCTGACCGCACGAACTCATCGAAATAACCCGCATAGCTCTCGCCGTCTGCGTGGTCCGGGTGCGGCACATCCAATTCCATTTCACTCTTCAGCAAACGATCCACCGTGGAGGCGAAGTGATTCCGAAACCCCACCTCGTCCTGCGCGACGGGGCGAATGACTGAACACTCGGCCTTGCAATTCCGGATCATGGCTGCAATCACGGGCTCCCAGTCGTAGCCGCTGCCTCCGACGAACAGCGCCCGCATTCCATCCAGGCCGGGCTGCATTGCGACGTCCGGATACCGGTTCAAGCGGCGGACCAGATGCAGACGCCGTACGAAGGCCATTCGCTTAAGGCGCGATTTCACCCACGCTGCGAAACCGTCGAGCACAGCGAACTTCCCTGACGCGGGTGCGCCGGATTCCGCGTCGCCGACCGGCAGTTCGATTATTTCGACAGTTGTCCCGCTATTGTGAAAATGGTCCGCAAGTGCATCGAGCCATGGATTCCGCACATAGCCCGATCCGGCGAACCACGGGTCTATGTCCTCGGCAAAAACGCGCACGTGCTTCGCCGAACAGGCCTGGATCGCCGCACGCATTAGGAAAACGCGTGTGAGAATTGCCCCAAGGGAAAACTGAAGGGGGTAAATCTGCCCGCTTAAAAACCCCGGGCCCTCGAAACGGGCAGAAGGATCTTTTGTCCCGACATAACGCTCGATCTTCCGGGCAAGCTCGAGACACGCCTGGATGTAACCCGGCTCGGCAGTCCGAAGCGGCTGAATATCAGCCAGCTCCGATATGGGGCTGTAGGGCAGTCCGGCCTCATCGAGGGCCTGGCATGCCTCGGCCGTCAGGGCAAGCAGCCGGGCGCCGGGTACGCGATACGCCGGGTGCCGCGCGATAAATGACGCTTGCCGCGAGCTGTCAATAAAAATCAGCATTGGTTCGGACACAGTTCTGGCGATACATCGGACCCGGGCTGAAGCTCGGCAATTGGCCAATATATAGAGCGGTCAGATATTTTTGATCTGACGGACGTTGCCCAGATGGTTCTCGATCAGACCGGTAAACTCCGACAACGCAAAGGGCTGCGGGCGTGTGATGATGAGCCGGAGTTCGCGCTGTATGTGGGCCGCGAACGCGACCCGCATCCAGTCTTTTTCGATCTCTTTCTTCGCCCGCTCGAACAGCGGATCGATCGCGTCGGCGATCTGCGCAGGCCAGGAATAGGAAGAGCCATATTCCCCTTCCGGGATGAGGCGCCCAGCCTTGTCTTCAGTCCGTCCCGCCTTGGTCAGCAGGTAACGCAGATCGCCTTCGCCCATGAGCCGGCTCTCGTCGCCGCCGAAGACGTTTATCCGGTGACTGGTATCGTAATCCATGCCGTATTTCAGCAGCTGCGGAGCCTCGAAACCCAGCTCGACCAGCCGTGCCGACAGGTCCGCGTCGGTGTACGAGCGCAGGTAGGTGGCGTACCAGTCGTCTATGAATTCGGCGATGTAGCGGTTCTCGTAGCGCATCAGGTCCAGTGCGGCGATGCATTCGGGGATGTAGATGCCGCGGAGCAGGTCGCGCAGATGATAGATCGTTCTCCAGTAGACGCCCCCGGAGCCGTATATGTAGAGCCAGGCATTACCACCCACCTTGAGGATCCGGGATATTTCGCGCAAGCACCCGTTCGGTTTCTCGGTATGCATGATGACGCCGTTGCACCAGACGACGTCGAATGCTTCGTCCGGGAAAAGAATGTCTTCCAGACTCCCCTGCCGGCAGTCTACGTTGCCGTATCCGAAAGCTTCCGCGAACCGACGGGTGCTGCTGACGTTGGTGTGGCTGAAATCGTAACCGGTGACATGGGCGGCGCCATGCATCAGCATAAACAACGTTCCCCTGCCGTTTCCGCATCCGGCATCGAAGCATTTCTTTCCCGCAAACAGCTTCCGGGCATCCAGCTTGTTGCATTCGAAACGGATCTTGAACGGCTCGATGAACTCGACCATCTCCCGCTCGGAATAGCGCGCAAAGGTGTCCCCGAACACCTGCTCGTAGCGCTTTTCGCCTGCCACATTTGTGCTCATTTGCAGTACTCCTATCGTTTCTCGGATACGTTATCCAGCCATGCCAGAACTCGGCTGCCCTGTGCGCGCAGATACGCCTCGAACAGTGCCATCTTGTCGGTTTCGACAGCGTTCAGAAACCGCTTCCCGCTCCCGTTTTCCAGCAACGCGACGCGGAATCCTTCCGCCTTCATCCGGGCATTGACCGACGAGCCGAGATAGATACCCCATTCCATCACGGTCACGTCGCAGTTCTTTCCACTGGGCGTGGTAATGGTGAACATTTCGTTGGACTCTGGGTGAACCGCCCCGCAATCTTTGATGGTGACGCCACCGACTTCGAACTCGCGTGGCGGCTGGCGCAATACCGTTCTCATTTTTACCTATTCTCCAGATGGCCCTGAATATACCAATCCCCCGCCGCGTTCTTCTTCCAGATGGCATTGTTGCGGTACTTCCCCAGCGTGGCGAAGAAGCTATCCCGCGTAATTCCGATGAACCGGAGAAAATCGTTTATGTAGCTGTCCGAGAGCGGCTTGAGATCGTGCTCGCGGACCAGGGCCTTGGCCGCCTCGCGCGTCAGGCGGCCGTTACGGATGTCCTCACAGGCGTGGTCGGTGGCCCGGCCATAGCCGAACTTGAGCACCTTGATGTACTGGTGGATCCGATTGATCTTCTCGTCGATGCCGACATAGGTCCGGTATGTCCCCTCGTTCGGTCGCGGCAGAACCTGGAATCCGTACTGGCTGGCGATCCGGTAGTGTACCTCCGAGTCCCAGTGAAAATAGTGACTACAGAACACCGCTTGCGTGTCCGACCGTTCAAATTCGTCAGGATAGTCGTAGGGAATCAGATCGGCGTAGGGCAGGCCAAGCTTCTCGGCAACAACCTTGGGCGTGTTGCCGGCGTTGGCCGCATACTTCTCAAACCAGGCGCGCGTCATCCGGTGGCTGCCTGCTTCCCCGGTTTCGCCGCTGTATTCGAGGGCGGAGTTTTCCCCGAGCAGAACGAGCGGTACCTCGAAACGGGCGGCCACCCGCAACGGATAGGCGTGGAGCAGCGTATGGCTGAGGAGATCCGGATCGCCATACTGTTCGAACCCCATTCGAATGAGATCGCGGTGAAATGGCTGGGCCGGTGTATACACCATGAGGCTGGCGCCCATGCGCGGGATGCTGGCCAGGTTCTGAAGGCCGATTTCGGTCTTGATGCCGTAATCCACGTTTACCGCCAGGATGCGCAGCCCTCGCCCAAGCAAGCGATGCACCTGACTGATACTGTCCTTGCCTCCGCTGACCGGCACAAGAACATCGTAAACAGGCGCCTTGCAGGCACGGACCTGCTCGATCAGCGCATCAAACTCCTGCGCCCGCGCAACCCAGTCAATGCCTCGCGCAGATTGATTTTTGCGCTCATGGGCACGACAGGCCAGGCAAACACCCTCCTGGTCGAATGCGATGTAAGGCTTGCTATCGGGGAGAAGACATCTGGCACAATACTTCACGTTTTATTTCCTTTCTGCGATTTTTCGGGCTGGAACCCCAACATAGATACAAAACTCATCCGTGTCCTTCGTCACGACCGATTGCGAGCCGACCACCGTCCCCTTGGCCAGCCGCACGCCCTTGTTGATCACCACATTGGCCGCCGTCCAGCAATCGTCCTCGATCACCACCGGGGCGTGCATGAAGCCCTGTTTCCTTATCGCCAAATCGCGCGAAAAAAGATGGTCGTTGGCGTTGATGCTGTTGCGCGGTCCGATTATGCACAGCTTGCCTATCCGGATGTCGGCGCCGCCATTGAGGATTGCAAACGCCGTAACGACGGAACCTTCGCCGATCTCGATGGTGCCTTCGCGCGCGGAAACGAATCGGCAGTCTCTTTCGATTGTCACGTTGTCGTGGAAGACGATCTTCCCATTCTCGCGGTTTCTGAGGTCGATATTGCCGAGTATCGAGACGTTGTTGCCCAGAATGATGTTTTCCGGCAGGCCGCGGATTTTGAGCTTCGGCACACCCTCGATGTAGAAACCCCTTCCGATGCGCAAGCCCCGCAGGCGCAGAATAAACGCGATTACCTTGCTGTGCAGCTTCCAATATCGCGTACCGAACAAAAAGGCAAAAAAGTCAAACATGGGCTTGCGTTCCGGTCGTGGCGTTGGCCTGCTCGAGGAAGAGGCGGGCGCTCAGGGTATAAAATAGAAACAGATTGGTGTGGTGATCGGGATCAGATTCCGCCAGCAATGCTTCAAGCATGTCGCGACGCACGAGATCGTGAATCGGACTTTTATCGAGCAGATACGCGCGTGCCTCCGGATCGGACCGGTCCAGCAGATCGAAAAGTGGCGCGTTGAATCCCATCTTGCGCCGGTTGTCGATCAGCGCGTCAGGCAACAGCCCGCGCAGCGACTCGCGCAGCACAGCCTTCGCGCGCCCGCCGCGAATCAGATGCCGCGTCGGGATGGCGGCGCAGCAATCGAACAACGACCGGTCGAGATAGGGCGAACGGTTCTCGATGGAGAAGAACATCGCGTTCAGGTCCTCTTCGTGCAGCGGCGGCGGTACCGTTTCAGCGAACATTTCGTTGAACATCCGGTTGCGCAGCGGGGGAAGGCCGTAGTCGGCGTCGCTGATCGCCGCGTACCAATCCTTTACCAGATAACGTCGCAGTTCTTCGGCGTTCGGGGAAAGATGCGCGAGATCGCGCGGCGCACGGACGAAGCGCTCCGGGTCGCGCAACAGCGGATTCTGCACCTGCGGCAACACGTGCTCCTGCCATGCGCTCACCGCGGCTTGCCAGGATGCCGGGTCATCGTGCATCTCCGCCAGGTAATAGAGCTGGTGGTCGTAGTAGCCCGAGAACAGCTCGTCCGCCCCCACACCGCTGATGGCGATCTTGTAACCGTGCTGCGCGATCGCCTCCATCAGCATCCACTGAGTATAGGCGGACACGGTGTAGACCGGCGCGTCGTGGTAGGCGATCACCCGCCGCAGGTTGTCCAGGAATCCGTCCGTCTTCAGCGGCACCGAGGTATGCCGCACCCCCTGTTCCGCAACCGATAGGTTCACCATGTCCTGCTCGGCGTAGCGCGCATGCCGGTTCACGATAGTGAAGGCATGGATATCCTCGCACCCCGCCGCCCGCGCCATGGCCACGAGCCCGTTCGAATCGATGCCACCGCTCAGGCAGAACGCGATCGGCACGTCGGCACGCAGGCGCAGGGAAACCGCCTTCTTCAGCGCCACACGAGTGCGCGAAACCGCCTCGTCGAAAGACATGCCGGGATCGATGTGCAACGCCGGCTTCCAGTACCGCTGCATATTTTCCGTACCGCCCGCACCGAAACGGGCCCAGTGGGCCGCGGGAAATTCCTCCACGCCGCAAAAAAAGGTGCGGCCATGCTTGTGCAAGCCGCGGTAACCCTGCGTCAGATAACGCAGGACCTGGTCCCGGTCGGGTTCGAACGCCCTGCCCGCGAGCGCGGCAATGAACTTTATCTCCGAGCCGAAATACACCCCCTCGGGCGTCCGCTGAAGATACAGCGGCTTCTCGGCAAACCGGTCGCGGCAGAGCAGCAGCGAACCGTCCCGTTCGTCGTAGCAGGCGAAGGCCCACATTCCTTCGCAGTCGTCGAGCGCACCCACCCCTTCTTCCGCGAGCAGGCCCAGCAGCACCTCCGTATCGCCCGTCGTTGTCAGGGGATGCCGCCGCGCAGCCCGGCTCCGCAACTCCAGATAGTTGTAAACCTCCCCGTTGTGGACCAGGACCTTGCCGTCCCGTCGCATGGGCTGGTTGGAGCGCGGATCGAGATCGAGTATCGAGAGACGGGAATGCAGCAGACACACATCCCGGCCATCGGCATGGCGGTGGCGGTAGACGCCCGACGCATCCGGGCCGCGCCGTCCCATCAGCCGCAGGCAATTCGCCACTCTCGCATCGCTGGGCGGGCCAGCGCCAATGAATCCTGCTATTCCGCACATCGGTTACACGGCCAATGCCCGGCGACCACTCTCGTCAGGCATCCCGAATTCCTCGAGAAAGATTTTTGCGCTGACAAAATTGAACAGGAACTTGCTGACACTGTTCGGCAGATCGCATTCGTTCAGCAGGCCTTCAATACGCTCGCGGCGGACGAGGTCGAATATCGGACTGTCGCCAAGCAGTTCCGCGCGCACATCCGCATTACCAACATCGAGAAAGGAAAAAACCGGCGCGTTGAAACCGACCTTCCGCCGGTTTTCCATGACCGCCGCCGGCGCAATGTCACGCACTGCCTCGCGCAATACCGCCTTGGCGCGCCCGTCGCGGATCAGATGGCGCGTCGGTATCGTATTGCAGAACTCGAACAGTTCGCGGTCGAGAAACGGCGAACGGTTCTCGATCGAGCAATACATGGCGTTGAGGTCGTCCTCGTGCAGGATGACCGGCACCGCCTCGTGAAAAAGCTCGTTGGCCATGCGGTTGCGCAGCAGGTCGCCGGTGTAGGTGGCCTCGGTGAAATCCTCCTGCCATGGCCGCTGCAGGAAAGCATTTGCATTGTCGGCCCTGTCGAAAATATGCGCGCGGAACCCCGGCTGCTCGATGTACAGGTTCGGGTTGCGCAGGTAAGGATTGCGTACAACCGGCAACACATGTTCGCGCCAGGCCGTTTCCGCTGGCGCGTGGCGTGCGATGTCGTTTCGCGCCTCGTACAGGTAAGCCAGATGGTGGTCGTAATAGCCGCTGAACAGCTCGTCAGCAGCGGTGCCGCTGACGGAGATGCGGTAACCATGGCTGGCAATACTTTCCATCAGCAGCCAGTGGGCGTAATAGCTGATGGTATAGATGGGAGCATCGTGGTAGCGGACCTGTTCGCGCAACCGCGGCAGGAACTGCTCGGTCGTCACGGGAATCGCCGTATGACGCAGACCCAGCTCGTCGACGGCGCACTTGACCATATCCGCCTCTTCGTAGCGCGTGTCGGAATTCAGGACAGTGAAACCGTGCACGTCATAGCCGAAGACACGCTTGGCGATGCTGATGAGGGCGATGGAATCAACGCCACCACTCATGCAAAACGCCAGCGGCACATCTGCGCGCAGTCGGAGTTCCACTGAGCGGATGAGCCTTTCCCGCACGCCCTGCACCGCCTCCTCGAAACTCATTTCTTCGCGCTGCGCAAAATGCGGCGTCCAGTAGCGCCGGTTCGTGGCGCTGCCGCCGGCATCAATCTCGAACAACGTGCCCGGGGTAAGCTCCTCGATGCCTTTGAAGAAGGTGCGCCCCGATTTGTAAAGCGCTTTGTAGCCGTTTACCAGGTAGCTCTGCAGGTGGTCCCCGTCAATGTTGAGCCGTTTGCCAAGCAGCGCGACAATGAATTTGACCTCGGACGCGAAGTACAGTCCGTCGTCCGCGCGATACAGGTAGAGCGGCTTC
>JACXTT010010816.1_pt1 | contig 12264 bp, 8 predicted proteins | sample 9270951 | NCBI WGS metagenome assembly JACXTT01 (sample SAMN15532306, study PRJNA645909) | rock metagenome | isolation source: weathered quartz diorite | place: Puerto Rico | collected 2017-06-21 | reverse complement strand
CTCGGCCAGCGGCGCCCCGCGCAGGTCCTCGTCGCCGTGCGCCAGGAGATCCCAGGCCACGAACGAGGCGGGCGATTGCGCGGCCAGGAGCTTCACCCGCGACGCGGCCGGGTGGATACGCAGGAGCAGCGCCTCGAAGTCGAGGCCGGCGGCGCCGACGATCACGACCTCGCCGTCGACGATCGAGCGCTCGGGCAGCGCCTGGCCGAGCGGCGCCAGGAGCTCGGGGAAGTAGCGGTTCATCGGCTTCTCGTCGCGGCTCTGCAGCAGGATGTCGTCGCCATCGCGAAAGACCAGGGTGCGAAAGCCGTCCCACTTGGGCTCGAAGAGCCAGCCCTCGCCCCCGGGCAGGCGCTCGGCGGCGCTGGACAGCATCGGCTGGAGCGGAGATCGGAACGGCAGGCTCACGGCTCGATGGTAGCCCTTCGTGGAAGCCCGCGCGGCCGCCCGTGCGAGCGGCCTACGACGCCCGGCGCCCGGTCAGGTTCCTCGCAATGAATGCCTTGACCATCTCGTGGGCGCGGTCGGTCTGCGGCCCGGGCTTCGCGACCCACTCGTGCTCGCACCCCGCGAACACGGAGAGCTCGCACTCGCCGCCGGCCGCGCGGTACGACGCGGCGAACTTTTCCTGGACGGCCGGCAGCACGTTGTCGTCGAGGGCGCCCTGCATGATCAGGAGCGGCGGCAAGGTCACCGCCTCGCGACGATCGAGGATCCCCTGGGGGTTGCTCTCCACGATCGTCTCCCACGGCTGGAAGTACGTCTTGTTGTTCTTGATCATGCTCTCGCGCTGCATCTTCTCGGCCTGCTGGAAGCGCGCCACGGTATCGCTGATGGGCGAGCGGGTCGCGACGTACGCCACGGTCGCGTCGACCTTCGCGCCGCCCGCGAGCGGGATCGCGTTGTAGCGTGGGTCGCGCGGGCGCATGCCGAGGAGCTCGGCGACGTGCCCGCCGCTCGAGCTGCCGAGCACGCCGAGATTCGCGGCCTCGCCGTTCCACTCGGCGGCCTTCGACTTGAGCCAGCGGACGGCGTAGTTGCCGTCCTGGACCGACGCGGGGTACGGAGCCTCGGGCGCCAGGGTCAGGTCGACGGCGACCACCAGCACGCCGCTGGCCGCCACGGCGCGGTCCATCGGCTCGTTGGCGAAGCGATCCTTGTTGTTCCAGGCGCCGCCGTGCAGGTCGAGCAGAGTCGGGAACGGCCCGACTCCCTGTGGCTGGTAGACGCGAGCCAGCAGCATCCGCCCGCTCGCGGCGCGCCGGAATTCGGTCTCGGTCACCTTGAGATCGAGCCTCGCCGCCGGATCGTACGCGCTCTTCATCGCGGGTCCTCCCGCCAGGCTCTTCGCCCTCGCGAAGGCCGGCCACAATGTCCAGGCCAGCGGCAGACCGGCTGCCGTCAGCGACGTCTTCACGAAATCCCGGCGCCCGAGCCTCATGATCGTCTCCTGACCGACCTCGATGGAGGAACTATCGCCGGTGGCCGCCGTCAGGTCAAGCCCACCACGGTCCGGATCAGAATCGCACGCTGAATCGGGCACGGAGGCCGTTATCGATGAGCTCGAACCGATTGTCGTCCTCGTGGCTCTTCTCGTGCTGGAAGAAGTACGTGAAGTGGTAGCCGATCTCGAGCTCGGCCCCGCCGCGCCAGCGATACACGAGACCGGCGTCGGCGTCGGCGTGGCTCTGCTGCAGGTACACGGTACCGCCTTCCTTGCGAAGGCTGTCAACCTTCGGGAGCCCGCCGCCCGCGATGCCGAGTCGCATCCCCCAGTGCTCGCTCAGCTGATGGGTCCAGCGCAGGCCGCCGATCGGAACCGGCAGCTCTTGAAGATAGAAGTCCTCGCTGTTCTCGCCACCATTCTGTTGCGCGTTGGACAGCGTCGGGTTGAAGAACACGTACGCGAGCCCGATGCTCCCGATCAGCTCGTCGGCCGCCGAGCGCGTGAAGACGCGCTCGTAGGCCAGGTCGACGCGCCAGTAGTCGGCGTTGGTGTGCAGGGCGCCGGGCTTGAACTCCAGGCCGTTGTAGACGACCGATTGGCTCGGCGTGCTGTCGCCTCGCATGAACGTGTAGAGCGCGGAGAACCGCAGTGCGTCGTCCGGCGTGAAGTGATACGCCACGCCGGCCTCGATCGTCTCGGAAACGTGGACGCCCAGTGAGCTCAAGCTCAGGCGCGTACCCGGCGTGCTGCCCGTGCCGATGGACTCGCCTACTTGGAGATGGCCGACGGGCGCGCCGATGCGGCCACCGATGGTGAACTCCCACGGGTCCAGCGTGGCCGGGAGCTCAGCTCCCCCATCGCGAAGCGACAAGGCCGTCGCCGCGCCGAGTGTCTGGGCGAGAACCGGTCCCGGCACCGTCATCAACACGAAGCTCATCGAAAGCGCCCACGCTCGCGCGCTCGTCATGCTGGCCTCCTGGGTGTCGGAAGGAAGGCGGGCGCGCACGGACGGACAGGTCCACGCGACGGGACGCCGGCCTCTTCAGGCGAAGATCAGCGGAGCGGTTGCGAGGCGATCGGCGGCGCGCGCGGGCGGGCGGCGCTCCGGAGCGGCGCGCCAGCGGATACGGGGCTGGCGGGCTCGGCGCTGTCGATCCAGACCAGACAGGGCTCCGTGCCCAGATCCGGCTGCGAGACGGTGGCGAACGTACTCGCGATGAAGGCGACGACGGTGTCGAAGTCGTCGTCGTCCCAGAAGCCGCCGATCCACGACGGGTCGGGAGGGTCCGCGTAGGCCGCGGGGACGAGGCCTGCGAGGAGCGCCACGAGGAACACGGCCCAGAGGCACCGTGCGGAGACCACGGCTCATGGTGGGCGCAAGCGCGTCCGAGGTCAAGACCCGGGGCACGAGATCTTCCGAGCAGATTCCACCAGGCGGCGTATTCTCTTGCAAGATGAGCCGGCCGTCGGCACAGAACAGAAAGCAGCTCGAGTCCATCGCTCGGCGGGTGATGACCGAGCGCGGGCTCGAGCCGGATTTCTCGGCGGAGGCCAGGGCCCAGGTCGAGGCCATCACGAAGCCCGCCGCCGAGTCGAGTCCGGGCATCCGCGATCTGACCGGGCTCCTCTGGGCCTCGATCGACAACGACGATTCGCGCGATCTCGACCAGCTCTCCGTCGCCGAGCCGCTGGCCGGCGGCGCGGCGAAGGTGCTGGTCGCCGTCGCCGACGTGGACGCGATCGTGAAGAAGAGCTCGGCGATCGACGATCACGCACGGGCCAACACGACGTCCGTCTACACGGCCGCCCAGGTCTTCCCGATGCTCCCCGAGAAGCTCTCGACCGACCTGACCTCGCTCGGCGAGGAGCAGAAGCGCCTGGCGCTGGTCGTCGAGATGGTGGTGGGCCCGGACGGTCGGGTTCGCGAGTCCGTCGTCTATCGCGCCGCGGTGCTCAACCGCGCGAAGCTCGCCTACAACAGCGTCGCGGCCTGGCTCGAGGGGACGGCGCCGGCGCCGCCGAAGCTCGCGGCCGTGCGCGGGCTCGACGAGCTTTTGCGGCTTCAGGACCGCGTGGCGCAGGCCATGAAGACGTGCCGGCACCTGCAGGGGGCCCTGAGCCTGGAGACGATCCAGACCCGGGCCCTCTTCAACGGCGACGTGCTGGCCGACCTCCTGCCCGACGAGAAGAATCGCGCCAAGGAGCTGATCGAGGACTTCATGATCGCGGCGAACGGCGTGACCGCGCGGTATCTCGAGAGCCAGCGCGTACCGTCCCTGCGGCGGATCTTGAGGACGCCCGAGCGCTGGGAGCGCATCGTCGCGCTCGCCGCGACGCTCGGCGAGCGCCTGCCGCCGCAGGCGGATTCCGGCGCGCTCGAAGCGTTCCTCGTCAAGCGCCAGCACGCCGACGGTCTGCGATTCCCCGACCTGGCGCTCTCGGTCGTGAAGCTCCTGGGCTCGGGCGAATATGCCGTGCTGGCGCCGGGCCAGACGCCGGACGGGCACTTCGGGCTCGCCGTGCGCGACTACACGCACTCGACCGCGCCCAACCGGCGCTTTCCCGATCTGATCACGCAGCGGCAGCTCAAGGCGGCACTGGCCGGCGGCGCCGCCGCGTACGACGCCGCGGAGCTGGACGCGCTGGCGCGCCACTGCACGGAGCAGGAGGACAACGCGACCAAGGTCGAGCGGCAGGTGCGCAAGTCGGCGGCCGCCCTGCTCCTGGCGTCGCGGATCGGCGAGCGGTTCGATGCGCTGGTGACCGGCGCCTCGGAGAAGGGCACGTGGGTCCGCGTCCTCCGGCCGGCCGTCGAGGGACGCCTGGTGCGCGGCTTCGACGGCGTCGACGTCGGCGACCGCGTGCAGGTCGAGCTCGTGCACGTCGACGTCGAGCGCGGTTTCATCGACTTCGCGCGCAGTTAGCCGGCGCCGCGCGGTCTCCACGGAACGCGGCCCGGACCGATCCCCTGGGATACCTTAGAAGCATGGGCCGCGACGGGCTCGTCCTCGACGGGATCATCATCCTCGTCTACTTCGTCGCCATCACGGCGATCGGCCTCTACATGGGGCGCCGCGAGAAGAGCCTCAGCGACTTCGCCCTCGGCGGCCGCCGCGTGCCGTGGTGGGCCGTGATGGCCTCGATCATCGCGGCCGAGACCAGCGCCGCGACGTTCCTCGGCGCGCCGGGCGAGGGCTACACGAAAAAGAGCCTCGCCTACATGCAGCTCGTCCTGGGCCTCATCATCGGACGCGTCATCGTCGGCCACGTGTTCCTCAAGCCCTACTTCGCCTACAAGGTCTACACGGTCTACGACTATCTCGGCATCCGCTTCGGTCCGTGGACCAAGGGCTACGTGTCGGCGCTGTTCCTGTTCATGCGCACCCTGGCGTCGGGCACGCGGCTCTTCATCCCCTCGCTCGTGATGGTGCTGGCCTATCGCATGTTCGTGGCGGGCGGTCAGGTGCAGTTCGGCCAGCAGGCGGTCACCTCGGTCTGGCCCTACGTGGTCGCGATCGTCCTGCTCACGATCGTCACCTGCCTCTACACCGCGGTCGGCGGCATCAAGGCCGTCATCTGGACGGACGTGATCCAGGCCTGCCTGATGTTCGGCGGCGCGCTGGTCGCGATCGGGACCCTGCTCTATCACGTCGGCGGCCTCGGCGAAGTGGTCCGCGCCGTCCCGCAGCTGACGACGCATGAGGGCTACTTCCTGCACGGCTTCGAGGCCAGCGTGGTCGCCCAGTGGCAGGCGGCCCACCAGGTCTCCGTGATGGGCGCGTGGGACTACGTCAAGCTGATCCTGGCGAGCGACTACACGCTCTTCTCCGCGCTGATCGGCGCGACGCTCGGCAACATGGCCGCGTTCGGCACCGATCAGGACATGGTGCAGCGGATGCTGACCGCCGAGACCCACAAGAAGGCGCGCCGCAGCCTGATCACCGCCGCGTTCATGGACCTGCCGATCGCCTCGGCCTTCGTCTTCATCGGCATCCTGCTCTTCGTCTACTATCAGCAAGATCCGACCTACCGGCCCGCGGCGACGGCCGACGTCTTCGGCTCGTACATCCTGAACGTGATGCCGGTCGGCATCCGCGGCCTCGTGCTGGCGGGCATCTTCGCGACCGCGATGGGCTCGTTCTCGGCGGCCTTGAACGCGCTGGCGACCGGAGCCACCAACGACTGGTACCTGCGCTGGGTCCGCGGCCGCTCCGAGGCGCACTACGTCGCGGCCGCGCGCTGGTTCACGGTGCTCTTCGCCGCGCTGATGATCGTCATCGCCGGCGCCTTCGCCTACGCCAAGGTGACGCACCCGGATCTCCGGATCATTCCGGTCGTGCTGGGCATCGCCGGCTTCATCCTGGGTCCCATGCTCGGCGTCTTCCTCATCGGCATGTTCACCGAGCGGCGCGGCTCCGACGCCGGCAACATGATCGCGATCTCGGCCGGCCTTCTGGCCACCGTCATCGTCGGCAAGCTCGACGTGATGATCGTCAACGGCGTGGCGCCGCTCTTCGGATTCGACGGGGCGTATCGGCATCCGGCCTTCATTCCTGAGGTTTCCTTCACCTGGTGGGCCATGATCGGCGCGCTCGTCGTGTTCTCCGTCGGCGTGCTGTTCCGCACGCCGGCACCCGTGCTCGAGTCGGCCACGCGGCATGCCGACGATGCGCAAACCGGTGACGACGTGCCGGTCGCCCTTCGGGATGCGCCGCTGGGGCACGTCGTGCCGGCTCGCTGAGCCGCGCCGGCCCCTGGACCTTCGTCCCAATCACTGCGTTTCTGTTGCGCGACCTCCTCGGGCCGGGCTAAGCTGCGCGAGCACTGCGCCACGCATCACTCGCCGCAGAACGCGCTCGACGTCGTTCTTGACGCTGGGCGTGAGAAAGCGCAGAAAGGATAGACGCTGCTCGCGCTGTTCCTGGCCTTCCTCCTCGTCCTGCTGGCCCTTCCCGGTCCGCTCGCGGCACAAGGAGCTTTCGAGGCTCTCGAAGCCGACTCGTGCGCCCCGCTGTCCCTGCTGAGGCCGGACGATCCGCCCACGTGCTCCGAGCTTCATCTCGATGAGGGCGAGCGGCTGGCCCCGCCCCTCGCGGCCGAGGCCGAGGGCGTGCCCGAGGCCGAGCCCAAGCCCGTGTCGAAACCCTCCGAGGCGTCCCGGGAGCACGCGCCGCTGATCAAGGACGATCGGCTGCGTATCTTGCTCGCGTCCGGCATGGTCGGTGGCGCCGCTCTCGGCGGATTCCTCAACGCGTACCAGGAGACTCCCCGTCACGGCTTCCACCTCACCTACGAAGGCTGGTTCGGCCGCAATACCTACGCGGGCGGCGCCGACAAGGCCGCGCACCTCGTCGACTACGCGATCATCTCGAAGGAGCTCGCCAATCTCTACGAGGTCATGGGCTTCTCGCGCAACACGTCGATCGCGCTCGGCTTCGGCACGGCGTTCACAGCGGGGCTCATGAACGAGATCGGCGACGGGACGAACCCGTACGGATTCTCGCCCGAAGACCTCACGATGGACACCCTGGGCGCCGGCGCCGCCGCGCTGATCAAGCTCACTCGCACCGAGGACTTGTTCGGCTTCCGTCACGGTCTGCTCCTGCCGCTGGCCGGCAGCACGACATGCTGTCAGGATCCGGGGCTCGGTCGCGATTACTCGAACGAGATCTACACCGGGGACCTGCACCTGGCGGGAGTCTTCGACCGCCTCCACCTGAAGGTCGGGCCGCTTCGGTACCTGATGCTCTCGGTCACGTACGGCGTGAAGGGCTACCCGGGCGGGACACCGTCCTTGCGAGAGCGTCAGGTCGGTCTCGAGATCGGCCTCGACTTCGAGGTCATCCTCGACGACCTCCACGTGACGCGCGACACGTGGTGGGGATACGGCCTGCACATCGTCTTCGACAACTTCCGGTTTCCGTTCACGGCGGTGGGCTTCCGGTACGACTTGAACCACGACAAGTGGACGGGGCCGGACAACGGGAACGGATTCGCGGCGCGCTGAGAACGACTGACCGGCCGCCACCGATGAGAAGGCGGCGCCGGGCCCGGCGCAGTGCGTCGCTCCGGGCCCGGCACCATCCGTCTAGTCGTCGTGATCGTGATCGTCGCCGAAGTCGAACATCTCGAACAGGTCGCTGATGGCCGGCATGTTCAGCGGGATGTACGGATTGCGCGCCGACACCACCGGGTTCGGCAGGTTGTCGCGGCTCCGCGTCGTCACCGGCTTCAGGCGCCAGTTCCGCTCGATGAACTTCAGGACCGAGGCGTGATCGGCATAGCTATGCACCACGCGGCCGCCGCGCGAATACTTCGACACGGCGATCATCGGAATGCGCGGCCCGTCGCCGAAGAAGTCGAGCGGCACGAACGTGCCCGAGTCCCAGTAGCCGCCGCCCTCGTCGAACGTGATGAAGAGCGCGGTGTGCTCGAACAGCTCCGGCCGCGCCTTGAGCCCGTCGACGACGCGCTCGATCAGCGCCTCGAGAATGCCCGCCTTGGAGCTGGCCGGATGGCCGTCGCCGAAGCTGTCCGGCTTGAGGTACGACACCGCGGGCAGCGCGCCGCCGTGCTCGAGGGCCTGGAAGAAGTCGGCCGCGTCCTTGATGTGCGCGGCGCGCTGCGCGGGGTCGCCCATGATCGACGCCGAGTACTGGAACGAGTTGCAGATGTCGCAGTACCAGTCGCCGCCGGTGCCGATGAGCACGTCGAAGGGATCCTTCGAGCCGTTGTCGAAGCGCGCCGCGGCATCGAACCCCCCGCCGTAGTACGCCCAGCTGATGCCGTGCTCGTTGAGCTCGTCGCCGATCGTGCGTAGAGACGACGGCGGTACCGCGGTGCCGGCGTTGATCGCGGCGGTGTTGAGCTGGCCGTTGGACAGGAAGCCCGGGCGCGTATTGTTGATCATGTAGTAGACGCCCGGCTCGCAGCTCGTCGCCGAGCGATCGGGCCGCCACGGCAGCGACTTCAAGTAGTCGACGATGGGCTTGATGCCGGGCTGCGTCGGGTCACCGCACTTCGTCCAGCGCGCGTCGGTGACGTAGGCGTCGTTGGTGGCGCTCTTCGGATTGGGATTGGCCACCTGCTTGTCCGGCGGCTGAGCCGGGAAGCCCGGGACCGCGAACCACGGCTGCGCGTCGCCCGTCATGAGCATCGTGTGCTGGACCGCCGTGCCGCCCATGACCGGCTGGTGGTAGTTGTCGCTCATCGTGTACTCGTCGGCGAGACGCTTGAACACGGGGGCGTCGCCGCGCAGCATGTTGTAGAACCCCATCGAGTTGCCGCCGGAATCGTCACCGCGCGCGATCCCGACATAGGGATACAAATCATTCTTGCATCCCGACGGGTTGCCCGGTGTCGCGTCGGTCACGTCGCAATCGGACTGCTGCCACATGTGAAAGAAGCGGTGGACCATGTCGCCGGTGTAGCTGTCGTAGGGCACGTTCGGCCCGGTGATCTGGAAGACCGTGTTCGGCAGGTGCGCGAACCCGGCCACCCGCGTGTCGGGCTCGGCGCAGGCCGACGGAGGCTCGGTCGGGTCGGTGGTGCAATTCATCAGCCCGGTCGCGCCCGTGGTCAAGAGGGCGAGGTCCTTGCGCGCGATCTCGGGCGAGAGCGTTGCCAGCTGATCACGCGAGAACGTGTGGGCGTCGAACGGCGGCGCCGCCGGCGCCGGATCCTTGTCGAGCTGGGCCAGGGTGACCGCGAGGGGCGGCGCGCCGCCGGCCTCGGGCGTCGGCAGGAACGGCGCGTACGGTGCCTTGCCCGGATTGACGAGCGACTTGGTGCTGATGAAGTAAGAAGCCGGATTGATCGTCGCGATCTGGAACTGCTCCGCGGCGTGCATGTTCCGTCCCGGAGAGCCGTCGGGCTTGACGATTCCCTGGGACAGGAGGTTCAGGACGTGCTGGCCGGGCCGGGGCACGTAGGTGCCGTAGAGATTGTCGAACGTGCGGTTCTCTCCGATGATCACGATCACGTGCTTGATCGGCGTCGCCGTGTCACGCGCGCCGTGGTCGGGCTGATCCGCGAAGGCGACTCCGCCCCCGATCGGTCCGCCCAGCTGCGCGGCCAGCGTGGCCACGGCGATTGCCCGCCTCAACGACATCGTCATCGCAGGGTTCTCCCTCTCGTGTGTGGGTTCACTGCAGGAGAACGGCGCGGGGCCCCGTGCCGCGTGAGGGCATGAATACCGGAGCGGGGCGACGCGGCGGTGACGACATCGTGAAGATGTCCTCGCGTTTCCGTGAAGATGTCCTCGCGTTTACCTGAGGAATTTTTCAGGAATTGACTCGCGCGAGTCGGGGCGCTAGGGTCGCCAGGCGCATGGTCCCCGTCGCCTCGGCCCGCATGTACTCGTGGTCGCCGACGCTCACCGCGGCGTGGCGTCGCCTGCTCCAGTGGGTGGCCGACCGCTCCGGCGGCGGGCTCACGGTGCTCGAGCTGGCCGACCCGTATCCGCTCGAGGAGCTGTGGGCCCGCGAGGATCTCGGCTGCGTGTTCATGTGCGGCTATCCGTGGGCGATGCGCGCCGAGCGCCCCCACCTGCTGGCGGCGCCCGTGCCGTCGCCGGCGCGCTATCAGGGCCGCCCGATCTACTTCACCGACTTCGTCGTGCGCGCGGACAGCGCCTACCGCACGCTCGAGGACACCTTCGGCGGGCGCATCGCCTACTCGATCGAGCACTCGCACTCCGGGTACAACGCGGCGCGCTTCCACCTGCTCGGCTACCGCCGCCCGGACCGGACGGCGCTCTACGCCGGTGTCGTCGGCCCGCTGCACCGACAGCTGCCGGTCATCGACGCCGTGCTCGACGGCCGCGCCGACGTCGGGCCCGTCGACGCCTACGGCCTGGACCTGCTCCGCCATCACGGCGCCGAGCGGGCCAAGCGCGTGCGCGTGGTCGCGACCACCGTGGAGGCGCCGAGCGCGCCGCTGGTAGCCTCGCCCGGTGTGGACGCGGCGACTCGCACGCGATTGACCGAGGCGCTGCTCGCGGCCCACGCGGCGCCGGAGCTCAAGCCGACGCTCGAGGAGCTCTTGATCGCGCGCTTCGTTCCCGCCGACGGCGCCGCGTTCGACGTGATGCTCGAGCGCCAGCGGCACGCCGAAGCGGCCGGCTACACCCGGCTCGGCTAGCCGCTCGTCGCGGTTGACAAGACCGGGGCACCCACCGACACTGACGCCGCCCCACGGGGCGACGGAGGGACCGACCCATGCGCCACCCTGACGAGCACGTCCTCATCCCCACCCTCAAGCGCCAGCTCGTCGATCGGTTGATCGACCGGCGCGAGTTCGTGCGCTACGCGGCGCTTCTCGGCATGTCGGCGACCGCCGCCTACGCCTTCGTGCGCAAGGTGACGGGTGAGCCGCTGGTCGCGCCGGCGGCGGCGCAAGCGCTGCCGAAGGGCGGGGTGCTGCGGCTCGGCATGCGGTGTCAGGACCTCAAGAGCCCGCACACCTACAGCTGGGTCCAGCAGTCAAATTCCGCACGCCAGGTCCTCGACTACCTGACGACGACCGGAGTCGACAACGTCACCCGGCCCTCGCTCGTCGAGAAGTGGGAGGCGAGCCCGGATCTGAAGACGTGGACCGTGCGGTTGCGCCGTAACGTCAAATGGCACAGCGGCCGGCAATTCACGGCTGACGACGTCGTCTGGAACCTCAAGCGCGTCCTCGATCCCAAGACCGGCTCCTCCGTGCTCGGCCTCATGAAGGGCTTCCTGCTCGAGGAGTTCGAGACCGGCGAGAAGGACGACAAGGGCAACGCGAAGAAGTCGACGCGGCTCTGGGACGCCAACGCGATCCAGAAGGTCGACGCCTTCACGGTGAAGCTCAACGGCAAGAGCGCGCAGCTCGCGGTGCCCGAGCAGCTCTTCCACTACCCGCTGCTGATCATGGACCCGGCCGAGAACGGCGAGTTCAAGGTGGGCTCCAACGGCACCGGCGCCTTTACCCTGGTCGAGAACGAGGTCGGACGCCGTCAGGTGCTCAAGGCGTGGAAGGAGCCCTACTGGGGCGGTGGTCCCTATCTCGACGAGATCCAGTTCATCGACCTCGGCGACGATCCCGCAGCCGCGATCGCCGCGGTCGCCTCGAAGCAGGTGGACGGACTCTACGAGACCGATATCACCCAGCTCGACGCGCTGCAGAAGCTTCCGCACGTGCAGATGTACCAGGTGACGACGGCGTACACGGCAACCGCCCGCGTGCAGCCGATCAAGCCGTTCGACGACAAGCGCGTGCGTCAGGCGCTGCGCTACGCGATCGACTCCAGCGCGATCCTCCAGCTCGCGCACAAGGGCCTCGGCCAGGCCGGCGAGCATCACCACGTGAGCCCGGTGCATCCCGAGTATGCGAAGCTGCCGGCCTTGCAGCGCGACGTGGCCAAGGCGAAGAAGCTCCTGGCGGATGCCGGCTATCCCAACGGGATCGACACCGAGATCATCGCGCGGCCGCAGCCGGCCTGGGAGCTTCTGGCCGTGCAGGCGATGGTCGAGCAATGGAAGGAAGCCGGCATCCGCGTGAAGATCAACGTGATGCCGTCGACGCAGTACTGGGAGGTGTGGACCAAGGTGCCGTTCGGCTTCACGACCTGGGCCCACCGCCCGCTCGGCGTGATGAGCCTGGCCCTCGCCTACCGCACGGGCGTGCCGTGGAACGAGTCGAAGTACTCGAACGCGGAGTTCGACCGCATCCTCACGATGGCCGAGGGCACGCTCGACGTGACGGCGCGGCGCGAGCTGATGGTGCAGCTCGAGAAGATCATGCAGGACGACGGGCCGATCGTGCAGCCGGTGTGGCGCGCGATCTTC
>JACXTT010010815.1_pt1 | contig 12265 bp, 12 predicted proteins | sample 9270951 | NCBI WGS metagenome assembly JACXTT01 (sample SAMN15532306, study PRJNA645909) | rock metagenome | isolation source: weathered quartz diorite | place: Puerto Rico | collected 2017-06-21 | reverse complement strand
TCCGAGAATCACGATGACCACCCCGTGCTGATCCGGGAGGGTCATACCGACTGCGCCGAGATCCTCATCCTCGACGATCCGCCGACGCTTCGTACACCACTACCGGGGACGGGACCCCCTGCTGGCCGCCCGCTCCTTCCTCCTAGACGACGCGGCCAGGCGGGGGCCGTGTTGGATCGACGGACGTTCATCGTCACGCTGGCTGGCGGGCTCCTGGCTGCGCCACGCGACGTTATCGCCCAGCAGCCGGGAAAGACGGCGAGGATTGGCGTCCTCGCCGCGCGATTCTCAGACGACTCCGAGATCCGGCCGCTGTGGGAATCATTCATCGGGGGACTCCGCGACTATGGCTGGATCGAGAACCAAAATGTCGTTTTTGAGCGCCGGACTGCAATGGAGGACGCGGAGCGCTTTTCTCAGCCCGTCGCTGAACTGGCGGCCCTCAAGCCGGACGTTATCGTAAGTGGGATGGGCGAGCCGGCGATCTTGGCCCTCCGGAAGGCCACAACGACGATTCCAATAGTCATGCTTGTATCCGCGGATCCCGTCGGCACGGGGCTCGTCGCGAGCCTTGCCCGACCGGGTGGGAATGTGACCGGCATGAGCATCCTCGCACCGGAGCTGGGCGGTAAGCGCTTAGCGGTCCTTAAAGAAGCCGCGGCCACCGTGACTCGCGTGGCCGTGATGTGGAACCGGGGCTACCCAGGGAAGGCCGCTGAGCTCAAAAACAGCGAAGATGCCGCCGCCGCTCTCAAAGTGACGGTGCAATCGGTCGCGTTGCGTGGGCGGAATGATCTTCCCGGTGCATTCTCAGCGATCGAGCGACATCACCCCGATGCACTAATGGTACTCTCCGATCCTTTGACGGTATCAACCCGCCGCCAGATCGTGGACTTCGCGACGCGGCTGCGCCTGCCGATGATCTCTGAAGTCCGTCAATTCACCGAGGCCGGGGCCCTCATGAGCTATGGGGCCAGCCTGGCCGATCTTTTCCGGCGCGCGGCGGGCCACGTGGACAAGATCCTCAAGGGCGCCAAACCCGGGGACTTGCCCGTCGAACAGCCCACCAAGTTCGAACTAGTCATCAATCTCAAGACCGCCAAGACCCTCGGCCTGACGATTCCGCAGTCACTCCTGCTGAGGGCCGATCAGGTGATCGAGTGACGACTCATTCCGACGCATTCCCGTCCTAACGTCGCCGCGTCAACGAGGAGGGAGAGGCATGCGATTTCGACCATCGACCGCGACGGTGCTGTTGGTCCTCGGTTGCTCGCTATTGATGACCAATTCTGTTGCCTCGGCCGGGCCGAAGGAGGACGTTGCCGCCGCGACCATGAAGTGGGGCCAAACTCTGGCGGAGAATGACCCTGACAAGATTGTTCGTCTCTATGCGGCCGATGGAGTTCTCTGGGGGACGCTATCTCCGACTGTGCGATCGGATCGAGCGGCGCTGCGTGACTATTTCGTCACGGCGTTCAAAGTCTTGCCGAGCCTCAAGGTCACCTTTGGCGAACAGTTGATCCGCGTGTATGGCAATGCCGCCGTCAACACCGGCTACTACACGTTCTCGTTCGTCAAGGATGGTGAAGCCAAGACACTGCCCGCGCGGTATAGTTTCACCTTCGTGAAGGATGGCGGGAACTGGATGATCGTGGATCATCACTCGTCGGCAATGCCTGCCCCTCCTCGATAGATTGAGGCCGCCGGCTGGCCGCCGAGACTCTCGGCCTGTGCCCGAGGAGGAGGGTGGCCCTCTCGAGGTCGCCCCTTCGGGCTCGCCTCCCTCCGTTCTAATCGATGGAACCCATGCACGCCCGAGCCTGTCCTGCGGCCGTCGCCGTACTGCTCGCCGCCGTGGTCAGCCTCGGCCCGCTCCTACTGCCTGCGACGGGTCAGGATCACTCACCGGCTGGACGTCGGTGGGCGAACTGGAAATTACACGAAGGATCTCTGCAGTTGCCGTCTGCCCGATCCAGCGCCTCCTTCGTTTCGTCGAAGACGGGCTGCACGTCGGTCGGTGAACTGGAGATCACCCGAAGGATTTCGGCCGTCGCCGTCTCGCGGTCAAGAGCCTCAACCAGCTCCCGGTCGCGCGTCTGAAGCTGCCCCAGCGTCTCCGCCAAGCGCTTCTCGAGGTCGCTGACCTTAGCGTCTTGGGTTTTTGGGCGACCTCCTGGGAGGCGGCCGCTGGCCTTGGACGTCCGGGTCTTCGGGCTTGGCACGCCGAGCCATCCGCGTCTCCTTGGGGTCTGGTTCGGGCGGGGGCCGCCGATAGGCTAGGAGAAGAACTCCGCGTCGGCAAGTAGGTTACCTCGGCGGCTTGAGTTAGGGCATTGGCAACTCGTACTCGCAGTATCCATCGAGGATATTGACGCGCCACCAGCCACCAGTCCTGATGCACTTCGGCTGCAGCTCCGCAGCCGTGTACGTGGGTGGGATCGGGGCAGTAGCGCATCCCGTGGCTACGAGGATCACAAGCCCGATTAGATAACTCACCGCCATCACCTGCGACGTCATCCTACGTGGCCTCGCCCAGCACCGGGATGAGGAGGACTGAGCCATCTGACTGCGGCCAGGTCATGCGCGGCGATGAGCCCCCGCGCTTCTCGGCGTTTTTCCAGAGCTATCAAAAGCTCCTGGCGGTAGATTACCCTGGTTGGCACCGACAGGATCTCCCACGTCTGCAGGCGCTACTGGTGCGCGTGACAGCCATGCGAGCCCAACCACGGTGAGCCATGACACGTGAGGATTCCATTGATGCCGCAAGACGTTGAGCACACACCATCCCAGTTTTTTTCTCCTGATCTCACCGCACGCATCGAACCAGCGGACTTCATGCAACACTTCCTGGCGCAGCGCGGGCTGGATGCTATCAGTGTTGGTCTGCGGCAGACCGTGGTGTTGCCCCTGATCCCGGCCCTGGAGCGCCGTCTCTTGCGTGTGCTTGGCACCCCAGAGCCCCAGCCGCATCCCATTCAACACCAGGCGTTGTACCACCCTGCGGGCTATCCCTTTTCTGTGATCGCCTCGCCCACGGGCGCCCCCATGGCCGTTATGCTCCTGGAGCAGCTCATTGCCCTGGGAGCACGGCGGCTGCTCTATCTGGGATTCTGTGGTGCCCTCGTGCCCTCCTACCGCATCGGTGACTTGTTTCTGCCCATGCAAGCTGTCCGGGAGGAAGGCACGTCCTATCACTACCTGCCAGCCGAAGTCGTGCCCTGTGCCTCCCCTCACGTGCAGGCCATGCTTCAGGCCCAGGCCCAGCAACGGCAGTTACCCATCCAGCAAGGACGCATCTGGACGACTGACGCCCCATACCGTGAAACACCGCACAAGATCCGGCAGTTTCAAGAGGCTGGCGTGCATACAGTGGACATGGAAATGGCCGCCTTATTCGCCGTGGGCCACTATCGTCAGTGCGAGGTGGGAGCGTTACTGGTGGTGTCGGATGAGTGCTACCATCCGGTCTGGGAACCGGGATTCGGTGCATCGCGCCTGCGCCAGGCCTGCGATGAGGCGGTCGCCGTCGCAGTGGCAGCGGCGAGCGTTTAGCAAGGCAAAGCACTATGCTCCCCCAGTCCGCACCCACAGGTGGGAGGGTGACCATGGAGGGTCTCAAGCAGATCGCAGTCGTCACGCAGGGCGATGGGTGGCATTTGGTCGGGCTCGATGACCAGGGCCACGTCTGGTTCGGGACGACGCGGCGGACGGCCAAGGGACGAGCCGTCACGTGGACTCTGATCGAAGAGGGCGCCGCTGACGACCTGATACCGCAACAGACATCGACGACGCAGCCTCCGGAGGGAGGGCCTGGGCAGGGGCGGTGGCCAACTCGGCCTCGCACTTGAAGCGAGGTGGCCGGCGAGCGGCCGTAAGGCGCCTGTGTCGAGGCCTAGGCCGCCGACGCTCCGCAGCGAGGGCAGTGGTGCCAATCGGGCTGCAACGACGTCTGACAGCTCGGGCACACCTTGGCAGCCGAGGGTGCGGCGGGTGTGGTCGGGGCGGCCGCGGCGGCGGGTTCCTCGGTCGCCTCCGCCATCCCTTTCTTGAACTCCTTGAGGGATTTGCCGATCGACCCGGCCAGCTCGGGAACCTTCTTGGCCCCGAACAACACGACCACGATCACGAGGCCGATGATGAGGTCTTGAGAGCCAATCATGAGAACCCCCTCCTGAGATCGATCGCTCCGTTGAATAGCCTACCAGACTCAATCCTCGGCCGGCGTCCTTAGAGTGACTCGTTCTGAGACCCCAGAGGTCCTCGCCAAGGGACTACACGCGCCGAGCCAGACGCGCCCGCCACGGTTCCGACGCGATCGGCAGGAGGATCGTGACCTGCTCCTGTGCCGAGGCCACTTGATGTACGTTCGGCGTGCCGGCGCCACCGACGAGGAAGCGCTCACAAGTATCCGGCGGAGTGCCATTCTCGCGCTGGCCGTACCAGGGATGTCGAGGGAACAGGCCGAACAATGGGCCACGCGAGCGGCCGCCGATCGCATAGCGCGGGCGCTGCGGGACCATGACGTGTGGGTCGCTGTGGACGGGGTCGCGATCGGTTGGGTCGAGGTCGACCGAGACCGCGTCGCGGCGTTGTATGTCTCGCCGTCTTGCTCCCGCCGAGGGGTTGGCTCAGTCCTTCTTGCCCAAGCCGAAACCTCCATTCGAAGCTCCGGCTACACGACGACGCGTCTCGAGTCCAGCCCAAACGCGCTCGACTTCTACTTCCGGAGGGGCTACGTTCGATGTGGCCCGCCTGATGCCGAAGGAGCGTATCCGTTGCGCAAAGATCTGACCGCCCCTGACGTAGCCTTAAGCTAAAGTCCGCCGTTCCTAGCGGGCGTCCGAACCGACCGATCTGCCGCACATGCTGGAAGCGACGGCCAGGCTTCGCGAGCCGAAGGGGAAGTGATCGAGCCTCGAACAGAAGTTTTTACCCACCGGAAGATTATCCAAGCGGGAATAGCGCGGTGTGATGCCCCCTTAGAAGGGCGCCCTGCCTGGCATGGCCGATGCTCAATGCAGGGCCGCCCCGGAGTCGGGCTGACCGTCAGTAGGCGAACATCCGGCGCCGAGGCGTTCGATCCTCGTACGAAGGCGGTGCGACATGACAGGATTTTGTGTCTTCGTGCTCGCGCTAGTAGTGACCGCCCTCACCGCAGCTCCGGCACTCGGGCATGGTGGAGGCGGCGGTGGCGGTGGGGGTGGAGGCGGCGGCGGTGGCGCTGGTGGGGCGGCGGCCGCCGGCGGGAATGTTGGCGGGAACGGAGTGGGCAATGCCGTCGGTCACGGCGGTAGTCATGGTGACGGTGTTGCGGCCGGCCAGAGCGACAGTGATGGCGGGAAAGGCCACAGCCACACAGTGGGCGCGGGTCGCGGCACTGCGATAACTGCGCCGGGGAGTCAGCATCGCTCCCCTACTGCGACGGGGCGTCTGTCAACGTCGATGCCGGGACACGCGCATCCGCCGAGTGGAGTGATACCTGGCTTCGGGATAGCCGGCACCGTGCCGACAACTCCGGGCCACGAGTCGCCTTAGTTGAGCTCGACCGCCTGAGCGCGGCCGCGGACAGGGCCCTCGTGTACGCGGGTCCTAGACGATGGTCACGCTCAGGCGGATGTCCCCGCGACCCCGCAGAGGATGGATCGTCCACGAACAGCACCAACCCAGACCCACGCTTGATCGAGTATTGGATCGCCGAGCGCAGCAGGCATCAACGAAGGTGCCGCCAGGACGGGTCACGGCGGTGTTTGGACGGTCTGCAGGTAGGTGAAGATCCGCCAGAGCGCGTCGTCACTCAGGACGCCCTTCCATACGGGCATGCCCTTGTCGGTGCGCCCGTGGCTCACCGCTTGGTAGAACGCCTGCGGCGCCTCCTGACCGTAGCGGACCTTCAGTCGCCGGAGATCCCGCGGCCGCTCTCCCTGGATGGCGTTCGGGCCGTGGCAGTGCGAGCAGTACTGGTTGAACAGCCCGCGTCCCTCTTCCACCAGGTCTCCCCGCCCCTCGAACGGATTCGTGATCGGCGCGGCCGCAACCGTTGCGGTCCTCGACGCGCCCCACGAAGCGAGCGCGAGCGCGGCGAGGAGCGCACCGCACAGTAGACGGGAGAGCAGCGAGGTTGGGCCGCGCGCACCCGGCCCGCCGTCGCTGCTCGTCCGACTCCGACGTGGATCGGTCGCCGATGCCGTCAGTTCCCCAGCTCGAACACGACGAGAAGGCCCCCTTCCGGGCTGGCCGCGATTACCCGCTCACCGATCTTGCCCAGGAAGGAGGGCGGGCCCTTCACCCGTCCGGCCACGACCGCCAGATACTGCTTGCCGCCCATCACGTACGTGATCGGGCTCTGCAGGATACCGGTGCCGACGTTGAACTTCCACAGCAGGGCCCCCGTCTTGGCGTCGACCGCCTTCAGCTCTCCATGGGTGTTGCCGTAAAACACCAATCCGCTCGCGGTCGACATGGCGCCGCCGAGGAACGGCAAATCCTCCTTGATGCCCCAGACCGCCGTCTGCTTGACCGGATCCCAGGCCTTGAGCTCTGAGAGGTGCCCCCCGGCGTCGGCCTTGTCCAGATCGAACTCCGATGCCAGGTAGAACTTGCCCGCCGTGTAGGGCTCCGTCTTGCCGGCCATGTCCATGCACAGGTGGAAGGTGGGGATGTACACGAGCCCCGTCTGCTTGCTCAAGGACATGGGCTCCCAGTTCTTCCCGCCGAACAGGTTCGGGCACACGTTCCGCGCCCACTGGTTGAGCCGTGGCCGCTTCTCCGGATCCTCGATCGGACGGCCGGTGACCTTGTCGACGCCCTTCGCCCAGTTCACGTTGACGAACGGCGCCGCCGAGACCAGCTTGCCGTTCTGGCGGTTGAGCACGTAGAAGAAGCCGTTGCGGTCGGCCTTCAGGAGCGCCGGCACCTGCTGGCCGTCGATCGTGAGATCCGCAAGCACCGCCTCGTTGACCCCGTCGTAGTCCCACACATCGGCGGGCGTCGTCTGGTAGGTCCAGACGATCTTCCCGGTATCGGCGTCGAGCGCGAGCTGCGATGCGGTGTTCAAATTCGTGTACTGCCCGTACTCGCTGGTGTCGGTGCTCCGGGTGTGGCCGCCCCACGGCCCCGCGTTGCTCGTCCCCCAGTACAGCAGGTTGAGCTTGGGGTCGTAGGATCCGACGTACCAGGCGGAGCCGCCGCCCGTCTTCCAGGAGTCCCCCTTCCAGCTGTCGTTCCCCGGCTCGCCCGGGCCGGGAACCGTGTAGGTCTTCCACACGAGATCGCCGGTGTCCTGCTTGTAGGCCTGGATGGCGCCGCGCACCCCATACTCCCCGCCGGCGAACCCGGTCACCACGAGGTTCTTGTAGACCACCGGCGGCGACGTGATCGCGTGCCCCACCTTGTAGTCCACGACGGTGACGGTCCAGAGCTCCTTGCCGCTGTTGGCGTCGAGCGCCACCATCTTCGCGTCCAGGCGGGTAACGAAGACCTTGCCGTTGGCGTAGGCGACCCCGCGGTTGTCCAGGCCGCAGCATACCGTCGCCGCGTAATCGGCCGGCAGCTCGGGCTCGTACTTCCACTTGATCGAGCCGTCCTTGGCGTTCAAGGCAAAGACGTACTTCGGACCGGTCGATGTGGTGACGTAGATCGTGTCGCCGATGAACAGCGGGGTGCTCTCCTGGGACTCGGTGCTCGCGAGCGAGCGGATCCACGCGACCCGGAGCTTGCCGACGTTCTGGGGCGTAATCTGATCCAGCGAACTGTAGCGCGTGTTCGCGTCGTCGCCCCCGTACGTAGTCCATTCGTTGCCCGCCTGCGCCCAGGCCGGCGCAGCGACGGCAACGATGGCCGCCGCGCCCAGCATCACTCTTAGGATGCGCTTCAGATGAGCCATGCTCGTGTCCTCCTCTTCGAGGGGCACTGCGAGTCACCGCGCTCTGACAAAGCGAGGATTACGGCCGTCGGGGGTGCGCGGGACCACTGGGGGGTGGACGGGGGTCGAGAACTGGCCAGAGCGACTTTGTTCATCTGGCTTCGCCGGCGCTCGAAGATGCTCGCCCAAAGGGATGCCCCTGTCAAGGGAGAGCGGGCTCTCACGCTGAAAACAATTACAAAGGGTCCAGGTTGAGTCGCTCGTCGCCCGAATGCTTGACATGTGCGAGGATGCCGGATACGAGTCGTACGTGAAGATGTGCCAGCGCCTGCTGCTCGTTCTGTTGCTGGTCGGCGTGATTGTCACGATCACGTCGCTCGCGTACGCCGAACTTCCCGATCAGATCTGGATCCGCGGGATCTACGATAGCGGCGATGAAGACGAGGCCCTCCTCCAGATCCAGACGACGCTCGACGCAACAGAACCGGCTCCTCTCTACTTCGCGACTGCGGCGGCTCCGTGTATCGACCCGCTACTCGCGCCCTACGAGAAAGTCCCGCCGGTCTACTCCTCATCGCTCGACCCTTCCCGCGGTCCTCCACCCGCCTAGCTCGCTCAATTCGTAGGCACTTCGCCGGGGTGCAGTAGGGCTCTGCGCCACGGCAGGTCCTACGCCCGCCGCTCGCGCTACGAAGTGTTCGCCGCTGGCGGCGTGCCCTAGACCTCTAACGACGCGGTGAGGGTCGATGCTCGTGCATTGCGAGAGGTACCGCCATCCGGACCCACGATGAACAGCACCATGCCATCAGGCTGGCTCCCTGGGCTCTCGTCTCTGCTCACTCGTCCCTGGGTCGTCGTGATCCTCCTCGCAGCTGCGGTGCTCCTTCGCGCTGGTTTCGCGGTCAACGGGCCGATCGATGCCGACGAGAGTCAGCATCTCCACGCCGCCTGGCTCGTCGGCGAGGGCCGCATCCCGTATCGGGACTTCTGGGAGCATCACAGTCCGCTCTTGTACTACGTGCTCGCGCCGCTGACGCGCGCGTTCACCGATAGCCCTCGGGTCTACGTTGCCGCCAGGCTCGCCATGAACATTCCGGCGCTCGCGCTGGGGGCCTTCCTCTATTTGGTCGCGCGGCGCCTCGGTCCGGTGATCGGTCTGGTCAGCGTGCTGCTCCTCGCCCTCCAGCCCGGCGTGATTCGGTACACGACCCAGGTGCGCCCAGACGTACCCGCGCTGGCCGTGTGGCTAGCGACGATACTCGCGCTGGTTCGGTGGCGCGAGTCGAGGGCACCGGCCTGGATCTGGGCGATCGGACTCCTCCTGGGCGTGATGGCGGCCTTTACCCCCAAGGCACTGTACGGCCTTCTTGGCGTTGCGGTTCTCGTCGTCGCGATCGAGCGGCACGGCCCTCACCCGAGCGCCGCCCTCGCCCGATCCCTTCTGCGACTTGGTCTCGGCGCCGCAATCCCGCTCGTGGCCCTCCTCGCCGCTCTCTGGAGCACCGGCGGAGTCACCGCCCTCGGCCGGTTCGTGCAAGACGTGATCATCGACAATCTCAGATTCCCGGACCTGAACCGGCGGCTGCCCTTCGGCTCCGAGGGGCTCATCCTCGTGCTGCTTGCGATCGGCGGCGTTGTGCAGAGCGTCCGTCGCCTGCGCGTGGGCATCGTCTACGATCCCGTCCACGGTCCGCTCCTCGTCCCCGCCGCCGTCATGCTGGCGCTGCTGCTCTGGCCTCGGACGCCGGCGGTGTACGAGTACACGTGGCTGCCGATCGTGATGGCGGGTTCGGTCTATGCAGCGCTCGCGCTCGAGGCGGTGAGCACGCGGATGGCACGAGGCCGCGCGGCGGTGGTCCTCGCCGTCGTCATCGTCCTGGCGTTCGTGCTGCCAGCGGGCCTTGCGACCGCTGCCGCCCTCCACAACAAGAACCATGCCCTACTCGCTCGGATGCAGCTCGAGCTCGCCCATGCCTGCCCGGGCGATGCCGTCTTCGACGGCACCGGGCTCTACGTCTTCCGGCCCAGCGCGACCCGCTACCCCGCGCTGGTCATCGGAATCCGCAGCTGGATCGCGACCGGCAAGATCGATCGAACCGAACTGGTCGACGAGCTGCGGCGCTCGCGTGCGCCGGTGGGACTCTGGGACCGGCGACTCGCCAAGATCGGCGGGCCGTTGGCCACCTTCGCCGAGCACTACTACGTGCGCCGCCCGAACGGTCTCCTCGTTGCAGGCGCTACAGTTTCGACCGAACGGGGAGACACCGATCGGACCACCATCGACCTGCTGAGGACGACGCTCTATCACCTGGCGGTGCCTGCGGGCGGCGCGGTCGAGATCGATGGCCTGCGGGTCTCCCCGGGACTCGTGAGGCTCGCGGAGGGCCCGCACCTCGTCGCGTGGTCTCAGACCACACGCGGCGCGATCGAGATCACGGGTTCGACGTGCGCGGAGCGACGGGCGGCGGGTGGAGGTTCCGGGTGACGCCGCTGAAGACGGTGTCGATCGTGATACCCGCCTACAACGAAGCCGCGACGATCGTCGCGATCGTCGCGCGGGTGCGCGCCGCCTTCACCGCGTTTCGCGGCGAGATTATCGTCGTCGACGACGGCTCCAAGGATGCGACGCTCACCATCCTGCGGGAGATCGCCGCGAACGCCCCCGAGGTCCGCGTTCTCGTCCATGCCACGAACCGCGGCAAGGGTGCCGCGATCCGCACGGCGTTGGCGGAGGCGACGGGTGACGTCGTCCTGATCCAGGACGCCGACCTCGAGTACGATCCCGCCGACTATCCAATCCTCCTGGAACCGGTGCTACGCGACGAGGCGGACGTCGTGTACGGCAACCGCTTCCCGAGTGGCCGCGGGCGGAGTGTCGATCCGGTGTTCTACCTCGGGAACCGCGTGCTCAGCTGGCTGACAAGGCGCCTCACGGGGCTCCGCATCTCCGATATGGAAGTCGGCTACAAGGTCTTTCGCGCCGAAGTCCTCCGGTCGGTCCCGTTGACTTCCGACGGGTTCGGCTTCGAGCCGGAGGTGACGGTCAAGATCGCACGGCTAGGGTGCCGCGTCCGCCAGGTACCGATCCGCTATCACCCGCGCTCGCGCAACGAGGGCAAGAAGATCAAGTGGCGCCACGGCCTCGCGGCGATCGGGGTACTTCTTCGCTGTCGTTTCCTCGAAGTCCCCAGCATGCGTCAGCGAGCGAGCGGGCGCACCACAAAGGTCTGAAAGTCTTACTCGACCGTGTCCCGCTGGCTCGGCGGCGTGGCGGCGTACTTGTTACAGGTGTCGATGGCGGCCTGGGTTGGGGGTGCGGACTGGGCTGGGGGTGCGGATGCCGGGCGGGGCGCGCTGGCAGCGGGAGCGGCCGGAGGGGCGGGAGGCTTTGCCACTGGTGTCGTGCTGGCCGTCTGCTGCGGCGGTTTGGTCCCGGTCCAGTTCGCGACGACGATGCCCGTGATGACCGCCGTGCTAGACCTGTCAAGAAGGTTAAGATGGGGGCCGAGGTCAGGCTCACGCTCGCTATCTTCGTGCTCGAGTGCCTCATCGCGGCCGAGAAAGGGCGCGAATGACTCCCAAGCCCGCCGAATCTGGCGACCGTCAGCGAGAACGGCGACAGTATCCGAGAACGCGCGTCGCGTGGCCCGTCCTCGTTGAAGCGGGGAAGCGTCGCCACCCCTGTCAGGCTCTGGATATCAGCGCGCAGGGCGCGAAGGTCACGCCGAAGATATGGCTTCGGACCGGCACGACGGTGCGACTACAGTTCGTCCTGCCAGATGGAAGCCCCCTTCGCGTCGGGGCGTTGGTGTGGCGAGTCGATGCGGATGGACTCGCATTCTTGTTCGCACGCAGCATCCAGCATCCAGTCATCCGCACCGCCTAGCGCAAACGAACGCCAGTTGCGTGAAATCGTGCGGGTTGCGGTCCGGCCGCTGTCGCGGCAGGCTTGGGCGGTGCCCCGGATCTGCTTCGTCACCTGCGAGCGCTGGCCCGCCATCTCCGCGAGCGATCGGCTCGCGCACCGCGCGCTCGCGGCCCGCGGCGCCGCCGTTGAAGGGCGGCCGTGGAATCGCCCCGGGGCCGAATTCGACGGGTTCGACGCGGTCGTGCTGCGCTCGAACTGGGACTACCACTACGATCTGGCCGGCTTCCAGGACTGGCTCGCGCGCCTCGAGCGGAGCCGGGCGCGGGTCTGGAACCCGCCCGAGCTGGTGCGCTGGAACCTGAGCAAGCGCCACCTGCTGGACCTGCATGCCGCGGGTATTCTCCCGGTGCCCACGCCCGTTCTGGAGGGCCCGACGCCGGCCGGCCCCGGGGCGGGTAATGGGGCCCCCCGGTGGGACCGCGGCGGTCTGAAGCCGGGGGTGCCCCCCCCCCCCGTCCGCGCCGGGGTTGTGGTGC
>JACXTT010010814.1_pt1 | contig 12266 bp, 8 predicted proteins | sample 9270951 | NCBI WGS metagenome assembly JACXTT01 (sample SAMN15532306, study PRJNA645909) | rock metagenome | isolation source: weathered quartz diorite | place: Puerto Rico | collected 2017-06-21 | reverse complement strand
TCTTCGCGCGGTTGACAGGTCACCTTAACTTTGCGTAGTGCGAAGTGGCAGGATAACGCCACCGCGTATGGAGCCGCATCCAGCGCGAGCACACCGCCCAGGTGAATGTGCTCATAGACGAATCCCACGATGGCTCCTGCGATCATCCACCCGCCCTGTACTCCGGCCAGGAGCATCGTATTGGCACCAACGAACTCGGATTCCGGTGACAGTTCCTGAATGAGGGCGGTGATCGTCGGCCAGAACATCCAAAAGCCGGCGGCGACGGCTGCACCCATCGCGTAGAGATGCCAGATCTGCACACGATTCCGGAACGCCAGCAGTGCAACAGTGAAGATCACCGCGCCACGCAGGGCGTCGAGCAGCATGATCAGACGACGGCGATCCTCACGGTCGATAATGACACCGGTAAAAGGGAGCATGAGAAGAGCCGGTAATGTTTGCAAGACGATGAGAGCACTCAGGCTCATTTCGGAGTGCGTTGCCTGCAAGATGAACCAGGTCACAGCAGCCGTATTCATGCCGCTGCCGAGCATCGACACGAGGTTCGCGATGAAGATCAGCCTTAATCCGCGATGTTGGAGCAATAGTCTCATAGTCCTTCCCAAGTTATCCAAACGAAGCCTAGCGGGGTTCCTTGTGGAAAGACATTGGAGGGCGCCCGCTCGCCTCGAGCGGGCCTTCCGGATCAGAACCGGGTGTGGGCCCGCTCAATTCGCCAGAGGCATGCAACTCCGGCGATATCAAAAAACGTTCGTCGATGAGTGGGCATCGGGTTCTTCATATTTCCGTATTGGAAAGATACATGTCGGCGGATCGGAACACAACCATGAATTCTGGGGACAGATACCGAATTCTTGTAACTCAGAATTCGGTGTCTGTCCCCAGAATTTCCCCTATTTCAACTCCTTCATAAATCCCGGGACGCTCCACTGCTGCTGCAGGCTGTTGGGTGCCCAGCCATATTCGGATTCCATAACCTTCGCGATGTCTGCTTGCGCTTTCCCTTGCCGGATCAGTCCCGTTACTCGAGTCCGCAGCTTTTCAACATTGTCGCGGTAGGTCATCAATCCGGCCTTGTTGGTTACATTGCCGTGGCCCGGAATGACGGTGTCGAAATCCAGATTCTTCAACACACCGTCGAGCGTTTTTGTCCATTCGACGAGGCTGCCGCCACCGTTGTAGTCGATGAGCGGACTCGTGCCGGCCATCAAATCGCCCGTGTGAACTGTCCTATCCGCGGGGAAATAAATGACGGCATCGCCATTGGTATGCCCGCGCCCAAAATACCGCGCACGAACTTCTTTTCCTCCGATGTAAACACTGGTTTCATCGGTAAACGTGATCCGTGCGGGAACAACATTCGGCGGCGCGTTCGACTGCTTGTGCTCCAGGATGTTTTTGCGTGAATTTGCGGTGGAAAGGATTTCGACTCCGCCCGGAAGCATCTTGCCGTTTCCCCCGCTGTGATCGGCGTGATAGTGCGTGTTGATGACGTACTTGATCGGCTGGTTCGTCACACTTTTCACTTTCGCGATGATCTGATCGTGATCCTGTTCAAATTTGTCGTCGATCAGAAGAACGCCTTCGTTGGTCACCAGAACGGCAACGTTCCCGCCGTCACCGACAATGTTGTACAGATCGTCTTTGACCTTATCCATCGTCAGCGCCGGCGGTGGCTGCTGCTGAGTCAAACCCTGAAGACTAGCCAGGGCCGCGCCGACGATAACTGCCGCCGCAATAGTCAGGATGTTTCTGGGCATCTATCCTCCTCAATCTGTATCCGGTATCTGTACCTATTGGTTCTTTCCGCCCATTTGCACTTCGAAGCCTTCCGGATCGGGGACGTGGAAACTCCCTTCAGTTGTGCGGATTTTCAAACCGCAGCGCTTCAATTCGCCCTCCACAGCCGGTTTTACACTCTTGTCCGTATCCCAACCGGCAATCCTGTACGCGATGTGATCGACCTTTATTTGGCCTGTTCGCCCTTGTACGTCGAATCGCCAGGCACGGGCAAGTTATTTCGAGTCACTTTTACTTGACGTTTGTAACCGCTGAAAGTATTTTGCCGCCAAACTCGGTTCAAGGCCGACAGTACATATTGTTGCGGGAATTTTAGGTTTGACTTCAAGCCATGGAGGAAACAATGCGACCGATTATTCGCTGCTTCGCATACGCGCTTGTTGTGTCCACGATTCTCTTCGTCAATCATGGGAGTGCCCAGGTCAATGTCTCCCCGACTATTGCTTCAAAAAGGCCCGTGTTCGCCGGAGCATGCAAAGCGTGCCCCTGGGGAGTTCTCGCCCAGGTTACAGCGGACGCGTTGAAGTTCTACGGGTACGACACTCAAATCTGCTGGATCTGCGCGACCAGTGTGGGGCCGCGACAAGTGGCAGACAAGATTAAACCGGTCCCGCGTGTCATTTCCGAGAGCACACTTCCGGATCCCACCGTGCTCCCAAGCTACTACATGGAACCCCCTCCCGACGCGGCACCGGATTTTGGAGGCACCAGCGAATCCAATTTGATCGCTGCCTGGAATGGAACCGGCGACTATGCCAAAGACCACAAGCCACGGCGCAATTACCGGGTAATCGCAGTCGTCCGGACATCAACTTATATATTGGCGGCCGCCAGCAAGAAATCCGGGATCACCAACCTCAGGCAGATCGAGGGCCGAAAGCAGCCCACCTGGATTGAGCGAGGGAATGATACCGATCTTATCTTCGAGTATTACGGAATTAATCTGGAAAACCTGAAAGCGAAAGGCGGAGGCGTTCTGGCGTCCATAACGGGCGGGACACGCGAACATCGAGCGACAGCCGACGTCTTTATCGGAACCGGACTGATGGCGAACACACCGGAGCAGGGCTGGTGGAATGAAGCCAGCCAATTAAACGATCTCGTGTTCCTTGATTTTGAAGAACCGTTGCTCGCCAGACTCGCCCAGGAACCGGGCTACGAGCGTGCCACGGTGCCGCTGGGTCTTCTGCGGGGAGTGGATCGGCGAATACCCAGCGTGATGAGGCCGAATCACTTCATCTACACGCGCGATGACGCGCCGGACGACTTTGCTTACGCAGTCGCCAAGGCGCTCGATGAACATCGCCAGCTGTTCCAGGTGCAACTCGAACCCTGGTATTGGGATGCCCAAACAGTGGCGGTCAGCAAGGTGATTCCGATGCATCCGGGAGCGATGAAGTACTACCGCGAGCGCGGATACGTGAAATAAACAGTAGTCTTTCCATAAGAAAACCTAGAGGTGGAGGAGGATATATGGGCAGCAAATGGCTTCGCAGCAAACTGATTCTCATGTGCGTGGCATTAATCGCGACGAACGCAGACAGAGCTTTTGCGCAGTTACCGACGGCCACCATTCTCGGCACAGTGCGCGATAGTAGCGGAGCAGTCATACCGGGTGTCGAAGTAGCAGCAAAAAATATCGAAACAGGCCAAGCCCGCTTGACCGTATCCGCCGAAGACGGATCATATCGATTTTCTGCATTGCCGGTTGGAAACTATGAAGTGCGGGCGGAACTGCCTGGCTTCCAGACAGTAGTGCGTAGCGGCTTGACGTTGACGGTCGGACGAGATGCTGTCGTGAACTTTACGCTCGAGGCGGGATCGATCCAGCAAACCGTTTCGGTCACAGCCGAGGCTCCTCTGGTGAATACGACCAGCGGCACTTTAGGTAGCCTCGTGACGGAGCAGAAGGTAGCAGATCTGCCCTTGAATGGCCGCAATTACATGGACCTCACTCTCATGCAGCCGGGCATTGTGCAGCAGACCGACAAGAATTCCACTGGTCTGGCTTCAGTGGGAACGTGGTACAGCAGTAACGGCGCTTCGCTCCGCTCGAACAACTATCTGCTCGACGGCGCCATTATGACCAATGCGAACGCGGGGACATCGGCGTCTCAAGCCAGTTCCACACTCGGCGTCGACGGAATCCGGGAATATCGCGTCGTCACAAATTCCTTCAGCGCGGAGTACGGCCTCACTAGCGGCAGCCAGGTCATGATCGTGAGCAAAGGAGGCACGAACCAGCTCCATGGCTCACTATTCGAGTATTTGCGCAACAGTGCTTTGGACGCGCGCAATTTCTTCGACTACAAAAGCGTCGCCAGCCAGCGCCGTCTGCCGCTATTTCAGCGGAATCAATTTGGAGCCTCATTGGGCGGTCCGTTGAAGAAGGACAAGACCTTTGTGTTTGGAGTTTATGAGGCGGTCCGACAACACCTGGGCGTAACGATCATTGATAATGTGATTGCGCCTTCCGCCAAAGTTGATGGCGGAGTCGTCCCGCAAATTGCGCCGATCATTAAACCGCTGCTCTCCCTTTTTCCTGATCCAAATCTGCCGAACAATCAATTTACCTATCCCGCTTTCCAGCCTCTATCGGACGACTATGGCCAGGCGCGCGTGGACCAGATATTCTCCACCAGCGATTCTTTTTTTGTTCGGTATACCATCGGCAATACCGAGGTAACCGATCCCCTCAGCTATCCGCAGTTCCGCAATGTCCGCTCCAGCCGCAGTCAGTTCGTAACGTTGTCGGAAACCCACGTCATATCGCCGGCGCTGCTCAATACAGCGCGCGTTTCCTTTAGCCGTACTGCCCCGGCTATCGACTCGCCTTCCGGAATTATTGGTCCGCAGTATTCGCTCGTGGCGGGGAAGGAGTTTGGAAGCATCACCATCGGCGGTATCACCGGACCAGGATCCAGCCCAACTGCTCCCAGCAGGCAGAAGCAAAATATCTTCACCTATAGCGACGACCTGTTTTATTCCCGAGGCAGACACTCCCTGAAATTGGGGACGCTCGTGAATCATTACCAACAATATTTACTGACCCAAACAAACAGCCGGGGAGCGGTGAGCTTTACGGATTTGAGGAGCTTCCTTCTCGGTCAGCCGAACACTTACAACGCATTAACGCCGGGCTCGGTTCCGGATCGAACGTGGCATTACAACACGATAGGATTTTACGGACAAGATGATGTTCGCGTACGAACCAATCTGACGCTGAACCTGGGACTGCGCTATGAATTCCAAACTGTTCCCCATGATATCCATGGCGTACAATCTGCCCTGCGCGACGTGCTACGCGATGCGGCCGCGACTCTGGGCCCGCCGTTCGAAAACCCGTCGCTGCTCAATTTCAGCCCGCGATTCGGATTCGCCTGGGACGTCACCGGCAATGGAGCGACGGCAATACGTGGCGGATTCGGTGAGCTTTTTGACCTCGGCCTGTACGCGCAAGCGCTCGCTATCGCAACCACCGGCACACCACCGTTCGCCTCAAACAGCGTGGTCAACAATCCGGGGACAGTGACGCTCCCGCTCTCCTTCCCGGCAAGCGCGGCCGGCAAATCGCTGCGCACGCAGGACTACCATATGCGTCAACCGCATTTGTTGTCCTACAACCTGACTGTAGAAAGGCAGCTACCGGCGAAAATGGTACTAACGCTGGCCTATGCAGGCTCGCGCGGTCTCAATGTCGTTACGACGACGGAGGGGAATCCCACAGTACCTCAGGGTATGGGCGTTAATGGGGTGTGTGTTCCGGCTCCGGCCTCTGTAGTGGCCGACGTCCATCGTTCAAACGCCTGCTGGCTAGGCAACGATCCGCGAGCGAACCAAAACTGGGCAAACATGGAGTACAAAACCGCAGGGAGCAGTTCCTGGTACAACTCTTTGCAAACCGGCCTGGTGAAGCAATTGACCCATGGACTGCAGTTCCAAAGCTCCTACACCTGGTCCAAGCTGCTCGATTTCGGCCAAGGCCAGGCAACCGGTGATAACAACGGGTCCAGCCTCTATATTTCCGATCCTTCCAACAGGGGAAGAGATCGCGCCGTAGCCGATTTCGATATCACGCACGTGTGGCGCATGAATGGGATTTACGAATTGCCCCGGTTTCTTTCAACAACGCCGTTGGGCGGCGTCTTAGGCGGGTGGAAAGCGAGCGGCCTGCTGTCGGTGACCTCCGGTCTTCCGTTCACACCGTCAATGAGCAGCAACCGCTCGCGATCGGGAGTGGGAGGCGGAGGAGGCGGCATCGACCGGCCGGACTTGTTACCCGGCCGCACGGTGCGTGACATCATTCGTGGAGGTCCGAATCAGTACTTCGATCCCACCGCTTTCACGCTTCCACCCGTTGGATTTTTGGGAAATGCCGGACGCAATATGTTGCGAGGCCCTGGTGTGGCGAACCTGGATTTCTCCATGAGTAAAGACACGCCGCTAAAACACCTCGGTGACACCGGCAGCCTGCAATTCCGGGCCGAGTTCTTTAACCTGCTGAACCGGGCTAACTTTTCGCCACCAAACCGGACCGTCTTCTCTGGAACTGGCGCGGCTGTTCCTCTGCCGACCGCCGGCCAAATTACGTCAACAGCAACGCCTTCGCGCCAGATACAGTTCGCGTTGCGTTTGATGTTTTGAATGGAGTGACCTGCCAATCATGGAGAGGAACCACATATGAGACAAATTTGTGTGAATTTTCTTTTTGGGGCTGTCATGTCGGCGTTGGCCTGCGGGAGCGTATGGGCGCAGGCTACTGCCCAGATCACTGGCACGGTGAAAGATCAGACGGGCGCCGTTTTGCCCGGTGTCGAGGTCGCAGTGACACAAACCGAGACAGGCGCCACGCGAACCGCTATCACGAACGAGTCCGGTTCTTACGTTTTGCCGAACCTGCCCATCGGACCTTATCGGCTCGAAGCGTCACTGCCGGGATTTCGGAAGTACGCGCAGACGGGAATCGTGCTCGAAGTCAACAGCAGTCCCACCGTTAATGTGGTAATGGAGATCGGTCAGGTCAGCGAGCAGGTGGAGGTTCAGGCGAACGCTGCGCTCGTGGAGACGCGCACAGCAGGCATCGGCGCCGTTGTCGAAAATGCGCGCATTCTGGAGTTGCCGCTAAATGGACGGGCGATGATCGAGATGGTGGCGCTGGCCGGCGCTGCCGCGCCGGCGCCTATTGTGGACGGCACTGGCGGCCGAGACCCGTTCAGCAAAGGCAATGTGTCTCTTGCGGGCGGCTTGAATACGGGACTGAACTACACGCTGGATGGAGCTTTCCACAACAATCCATTCGACAACAGCTATATGTCGTTGCCCTTTCCGGACGCGCTCCAGGAATTTAAAGTGGAAACCGGAGCTACCAGCGCGCAAAACGGCGTCAAATCGTCCGGTTCGGTGAGCCTGGTCACGAAGTCGGGAACCAACGACATCCACGGGGATGTATTCGAATTTGTCAGGAACGGGATGTTCAACGCGCGAAATACGTTTGCGGCGAAGCGGGACACGATCAAGCGCAACCAGTTTGGCGGCACCGTAGGCGGGCCGATCCTGCGGAACAAGCTGTTTTTCTTCGGAGGTTATCAGGGCACGAGGTTCCGCCAGGACCCGGCCGAATTGACCGCTTACGTCCCAACCGCAGCGGCCTTGGCAGGCGATCTGACCGCTTTCGCTTCACCGGCATGCAACGCCGGCCGGCAGATTACGTTGAGAGCCCCTTTTGTCAACAACCGCCTCGATCCCGCGTTGTTCAGCAAGCCCGCCGTGGCCCTCTCCAGCAGACTGCCGAAGACATCCGATCCTTGCGGCAAGATCTTATATGGTATGCCGCGTCCCGAAAACGACCACATGGCGATCGGAAGGATTGATTACCAGAGGAACGCCAATCACTCGATATTTGGAAGGTACTTGATCGATACCACCTATACCGAGGCGCCATTCAACATCACGAAGAATCTGGTTATGGGCTCCACAGGCACGGGAAATCAAGGTAAAGCCCAGGCCTTTACGCTCGGTGATACGTATCTATTGAGCGCGAACGTTGTCAACACGGCACGCGTGACGGCGAATCGGATCTACGGCGAGAAATTCTTGGCCGACTACAGTCTGAATCCGGCGGGCCCCGAAGATATCGGAGTCAAGGCGTTCGGTTATATCCCTCACCTTCCGCAATACACCGTCAGTGGAGAATTTCAAACTCAGGGACCGTCCCCGGGCGGAGGTAAAACGGTAAGCGCCGTGTTCGCAGGCAACGACGATCTCAGTGTTCTTCGCGGAAACCATCAATTCACGCTGGGCGGCCAGGTGGCGATGTGGCGCGCGAATTCTTATTCAGATACCTATTCGAGACCCAGCTTCACGTTCAACGGAGAAAAGACCGGGTTGTCGATATCGGACTTTCTCATCGGATATGCGTCCCAATTGACAATGGGCACCAACGGAGACCAGAACAAGCAGTCGCAATATATCGGGATATATGGCGCCGATACCTGGAAGGTAAATCAAAAACTGACGCTGACGTATGGACTGCGTTGGGAGCCTTACTTCCCCATGATTCACCGAGACGGCAGGGCAATGACTTGCGAGATTGACGCCGCGAGAAAGGGCATCCGGACGAAACGCTTTTTGAACACACCGCCGGGCTTGCTCTTCGAGGGGGATCCGGGATTCCCGGGCCGCTCGGGCCTGTATACAAAGTGGTGGAATTTTTCACCGCGCGTGGGTTTGGCTTGGGACGCGTCGGGAGACGGCCGTACGTCCATTCGGGCGTCTGGAGCGACGTTCTACGACTTTCCTGGAACGGTTTACATGAGAGGCCTGAGTAATTTTCCGCCTTTCCTTCCGCGGTATCTCAGGACCGCTGTCAGTTTCGATGATCCGTGGGCCAATGAACCCGGCGGCGATCCATTCCCTCTGCCTCACGGCCGCAACGTTCCGCGCGATGTCGCGTGGCCCGCATATGCTTCGGTCATATCGCTGGGTTATGACAGCCCGAATATGCAAGTTGCCCAATGGAACCTGAGCCTCCAGAAGCAGATTGGCGCGGAGTGGTTGGTATCTGCAAGTTACCTCGGAAACCGTACGATCCATTTATGGAGCCTGACGCAATCCAATCCCGCAGTGTTTCTTGGAACGGCACCATGCACGATCAATGGAGTGAATTATTCAAACTGCTCCACAACGAGTAACCAAGATCAGCGCCGCCGGCTGAGTCTCGAAAATCCAGCATTGGGACAGTTGGTGGGACCAATCCAGGGAATCAGTCCGACGGGGACAGCTAGTTACAACGGGTTGATTCTTTCCGTTCAGCGGCGCGCCGCTCGGGGTGTTACCGTCAACGGAAACTACACGTGGTCCCACTGCATCAGCGATCCAGGAGGCAATCAAGCGGCCGACAGCCTGACTGCGGGATGGAACAATCCGGACAATCGGCGCTATGATCGCGGCAATTGCACCATAGCGGCAACGGACCGCCGCCATATCTTCAACTTGTCGGCGGTTGCGGATACGCCGCGGTTTTCGAACACTACACTTCGCGCGGCCGCCTCCGGCTGGAGAATTTCTCCGATCGTGAGGATTCTCTCCGGCGACTATCTGTCGGCCACAACAAGCCAGGATCGCGCATTAAGCGCCATCAGCGGCCAGCGGGTCAATCAGGTCTTGGGAAATCCGTATGGCGACAAATCGCCTGGGAACTTCCTGAACCCTGCCGCATTCGCGCTGCCGGCTCTAGGCACCCTCGGAAATGCCGGCGCAGGCGCTATCGCGGGGCCTGGTTATTGGCAATTTGACACGGCCGTTTCCAGGACATTTCAGTTCCGCGAAGGGCAAAGGCTGGAGTTCCGCGCTGAGGCATTCAACCTAACAAACGCATTCCGCATGGAAGATCCCAACACGACACTCAACAGCAGCACTTTCGGTCAAGTGACTTCCGCAAAAGATCCACGGATCATGCAGTTTGCCTTGAAGTATCTGTTTTGATGAAACGGAACCAGTTCTGAGGAGGACGGGCATGTCGACGCAAATCAGTCGATTGTTTTGTGCTGCGGTATTCATTTCGTTGTTAACGTATTGCTGGCCCGATCTGATTGGATTGGCTGCCGCGCAGAATCTGATACCCCTCAACGTGCAGATGGCGGAGGTTGATTCCACGAAGCTGCCGGCGCTCATCGCGGCGGATGCGGGTATCTTTAAGAAAAACGGGCTGGCGGTAAACCTGTACATCACCACTGGCGCCCGCGACACTTCGCTGCGCCGAGAGGTTCATATTCCCGAACAGTTTGTCCGGAATGATCGCACGGCTCCTATCATTATGGCCGGGTCGTTCGGGTTTGCGAGAATGAGCTTTGAGACCGGGTATAACCCGGACAGTGTAATGATCGCTACGCTGGACCCGATGATCCATTGGAAGATCGTCGGCAGCAAAGACATCACAGGACTGGAAGAATTGAAAGGCAAACGGTTGGCGATCTCCCCCCGCACAGAAACCGAGCTCATCTCGCGCGCATTGATCCAGCAGACGCATTGGGATCCCGAAACGATATCGCGCTAGTGAACGCCACGCCCGACTTGGCCACGCTGCGAAGTAGCATGGCTGATGCCATCATTGCCTCGGAAATACCGGAAGCTGTCGCGGTAGCCAGTGGCTACCATGTGATTTTCGATACCAGCGTCTGGAAAGTTCCGCTCTGTGGGGCTGGCATCAACACCACACGCTCCTGGTTGAAGGATAACCACGACACTGCAGTCCGCTTTATGAAGTCCATTGTGGAAGGTATTGCTCTGATGAGAAGCAAACCTGAGCTGGCGTACCGCTCCATGGCAAAGTGGTTCAACATCACCAATCCTGCGCATCAGAAAATTATCTATGACGGCACGCAAGGGATGGAGCGGAAACCATATCCCAGCATAGAGGGCATCAACACAGTTATGAAACTGTACGACTCTCCAGAGATGCGAAAGCATAAACCCGAAGAGTTCTACGACAACAGTGTCCTGCGGGAAGTCGACAAGAACGGTTTTATCGACTCGCTCTACAAATAAACGCGCCGCGATTGGAAATTGCAGTCTCGTCACACCCGTTTCAAGTCCTCTCGCCGCCGGCGAACGGGCTAACGTGTTTAGATTCGACAAGACGCGATAGAGCGTGGCGAATCGCTTTGCGAAGCTATACGTGACCTTGGGTGGTACCGAGGGTTCGTAATGACGAACAATTAGCCGGTTCGCCCTCCAGCATTTGGAGCCTTTCCGTCAAGATACGAGCGGAGACACCAGGTATAGCTCGGCGTAATGAGCCAAATCGGAGGGGTTGCCTACTCTCTACACCGACGGAGCGAGCCGAATGGCCAAAAGAAATTTCTCAGGAAGCGAAAAGAAAGGACTTAAGGCGCCGCAAAAGGGATTTTGGGATAAGTAGCCGACCAAAATGTGCGTGAGGCGCCGTTTTCCTCCGCCTTCCGGACCTTTTCCGGCGCGTCGCGACGCAATCCTTCCACGTCACGGAGGAATACCTCCGTGAGGCGCCGGTTTTCCTCCGTCTCCCGGACCTTTTCCGGCGCGTCGCGACAGAATCCTTCCACGTCGCGGAGGAATACCTCCGTGAGGCGCCGGTTTTCCTCCGTCTCCCGGACCTTTTCCAGCGCGTCGCGACAGAATCCTTCCACGTCACGGAGGAATACCTCCGTGAGGCGCCGCTACTTGTCCGTGTCCCGGAACTTTACGGCGCGGCGGCGAATTTACTTGATGTAACCCCGTTCCCGATAATATCGCGTTGCTCCTGCAGCCAGCGGAATTACTGTAGTCTTTGCGACTCGTGTGTCGTAGTACCAGGGATCGCCATACATCCGGAAGAGTTCCTGATGTTCATCCAGTGCCTTAGCAAGCGTGTAAGTGAAGGTATCAGGTGCGTCACCGCGAACGTAGATGACATGCGCGGAACGCATCACCGTGGGAATCGGTCGCTCCGCGCCACGCAGAAACGGGGGAGGCCCGCCGTGACAGGAGATGTTTCAGTCAGCGGCGGGCTAACTTTTGTGGCTACTAGCTGCTGAAATTGGGGCGGTATCCGACCACATTCAACCGGATTTTTGCCAGCGTGCGGCGGACGGTCATGTAGAGCGCTTTACCGTCGGGATCGCCGAAACCGAGATTCGTCACGCCGCCGCCTTCGGGAGCGACGATCGTTCCAAGGTGTTTGCCCTCCGGAGAGATCACCCACGTACCGCCGGGACCGGAGCTATAGAGGTTGCCTTTCACGTCCATCTTCATGCCGTCCAGGCCGCCGGGCGATTTATCGCTGGTCGGGTCGACGAACATTTTGCGGTTGCCCAGCGTGTCGTTGGGGAGAATGTCGTAGCGCCAGATTTTCTGCCCGCCGTTGGCGTAGAGATATTTTTCGTCCGGAGAAATGACGATTCCGTTCGTCCCGAATTCCTTTTCGACATTCGAAACTTTGCCGTCTT
>JACXTT010010813.1_pt1 | contig 12267 bp, 12 predicted proteins | sample 9270951 | NCBI WGS metagenome assembly JACXTT01 (sample SAMN15532306, study PRJNA645909) | rock metagenome | isolation source: weathered quartz diorite | place: Puerto Rico | collected 2017-06-21 | reverse complement strand
TCGAGGTGCCGGCGACGTAGGCGAGGTAGCCACCAGTGCTGTGCTGGCACCCTTTGGGCCGGCCCGTTGTGCCGCTCGTGTACATGAGGAACAGCGGTGCCTCTGCCGGCATGGAAACCGGTTCGACCACACGCCCCCGAAAATCCTTGAGCAACTCCTCGACGAAGAAATCCCGGCCGGTCACCATGGGACTCTTGGATGCGTACTGGCCGGGGTGCCGTCGCCACACCAGCACCTTGTCGACCTGAACGCCTTGCTCACGCGCCCTCGCCACCGCCTCGTCGGCCTTGGCCTTGTGGTCGATCAGCTCGCCGTTGCGGTAGTAGCCGTCCATCGTCACCAGGATGTGGCTCTGAGAATCGGCGATCCGATCGCCGCACGCAGCGCCACTGAAGCCCCCGAACACTTCGGAATGGATGACGCCCAGTCGGGCGCAGGCCAGCATCGAGACGGGCAACTCCGGAACCATCGGCAGGTGGAAGGTTGCACGGTCGCCAGCCTTCAACCCGGCGAAGCCTTGCAAGAGGGCGGCGAACTCGTTGACCCGTCGATAGAGCTCCTGGTAGGTGATCGCCTTGGTGTCTTCCGTCTCGGGCTCAGGCACCCAGATGAGCGCCGCCTTGTTGCGGCTGGTGGCCAGGTGGCGGTCGACGCAGTTGTGACAGACGTTCAGCCGTCCTCCAACGAACCACTTCCAGAACGGCGGGTTGCTTGTGTCCAGCGTGGTGTGCCAGTAACAGTCCCAGCTGAGCAGGTCCGCGTACTCCTTGAAGCACTCGGGGAAATGCTTCTCGGTGAACCGCTCGAAGATGGCCGGGTCGGCCGCGTTGGCCTTTGCGATGAACGTCGCGGGCGGGTAGTAGTAGTCCTCCTCACGCCAGTGCACCGCGATCTGCGCCTCGGAGACCTGCGCTTCGTTTTCATCCACCACAGTCCACCTCCCGCGTCACGACGTATGGTGAAGACCACCGCTTTTCTGGCCGAAGTCTGCGCCCGCAGAGTGTACGAGGTCAAGGATCCCGAACAGCCAAGGGTAGGGCGAGAGGTCAATTCCCTCGCCAGGTTGTCGTCGCGCTAAGCTCCGCGGAAGTCCGTGGAGTTTCGTAATTCCTCCGACTACTAAAAGAGGCCAGGAAGCCACTAAGAGAGGAATGGGCGCGACCGTGCGACTTTTTCACGCCACCCTCACGAATGCCCGGAGAGATGCCGCTCGCTTCGTTGTCGCTAAGCGATGACGGTTTCGCGCGCCGATAATTGCCCGCCCGTCTCCGAGGAACACCCGGCCGGCGCTCGTCAGCTCCACGTGACGCTTCGTCCGATGAAAGAGGAGTGCTCGCAGCTCTTCTCAAGGCGCCGGATCTGCCGACTCAGGGGCGGTTGAGAAGCACGGAATCTCGCACCGCCCGTCCAAAATGCAGCTCTGCTGCGACCGCGAGGGAATAACGGGGGTGGCGCAGCTCTATGCGGGGCACTCCACATCATCAACGTCTCAAGATTGGCGGAAAATATATTTGACAACACGCACGCCTGGCTGCATCGTCCCTCCGGTCTCGCAACACCGAAGTTCGACGCTCACCGGGGGAGGATTATGCCCTTGTCTGGATGCCCCCAACAACTTCTCGGTGCCCGCATCGAGCACGGCCACCGGCTGCGTCACACTCCACGACAGGTCCCGCAGCACGGTCGGTCCTCCTCCTCAGTAATCCGATCGAGCTGTCGAACGGCACCCGAGTCGGCTCTCGTAGTTCGTCGTGTTCAAGGAGGACCCTATGTGGATCGCTTTCGGCCTTGCCACGACCATCGCGCTCCTGATCGGGCTGACCTCTGGCAGCTGGGCCCAGAGCCCCGGCTCAGCGGGCTCGACCAGTCCGCCACCTGCAGGTCCTGGGAGTACCGGGACCACGATACTCACTCTCGGCTTTCTCGCCGTCATCGTGATCGCCATCGTCGTCGTGGCCCGGTCTTTGGCCACCCGGCGGAAGCGGATAGAGGAAGCCGTGATCCTTCAGTCGCAGCTTTCGGACACGCTCGCCCGAGAGGCTCAACTGCAGGGTTTGCTGATCACACCGAATGCTCGCGTCTCCGGCTGGCGTGGAGCGCAGGTGACGATCGAGGTTGCGGGACAGGTGCCGACGCCGGACCTTCGCGAGACGGTGATGCGGATTGTCGGCGCTGAGGCCTGGAGACTCCGGCCGGGTGTCATCACCGTGGATCACCTCCGCCTCAATCCGCCGGCGCGGCCGGCCTCGGACTCACTCGCTCCTCGCCGGTGAGGCGGCCACGACGCTGAGCTGATTCCGGAGCTCTTGGGATTGCACGTCCGATGGACGAGGTGTCTTCGTCGCCTTCAGACACGCAACTGACCAGCTCTCACGCGCCGAAGCACACCAACACGCCTTCGGGTCGTGGATGAGGAAGGTCGACGCCCCGGGGACGGGCGACAGGGTCCGCTGAAAGCCGGCACAGAACTGGTGTTCGGAGACGCCAACTTCACCGAGCTCGGGATCCCGCACTTTTGGGCTGGACTCTTGACCGTAGCTGCCGCCATTGCGTCAGTCACCTCGGGCACTAGCCGCGCCCAAGTACGTCGGGCGAAACTGAGCGCCGAGAGGACTCGGCGCTCATGAGCACTGCCCGCGGGCTCGGACCGTACGGGCTACTTCTGTCCTTAATCGCCGCCTTGACCTTGGCTACGATGTCAGGGGGGACCGCTGCCATCTTGTCCACCATCTTGGCGTGCTGCAGCACCTCTTCCATCGCCATTCATCTGCCTGGCCAGGTCGAACCGAAAGCTTGGAGTCAAGCCCGCTCTGTCGTTACACTGATGACCATTAGTAGAAGCGCCGAAGAGAGCAGAAGCGCCGAAGAGCCGAGCTTCGAACGAGGTGCTTGGCGCTGGCGGAGCGCGTACCTCCAGCAGTGGGACGAATGTGTATCTCCCCACCTTGATAAACAACCGGTTCTCTCGACCTGGACCGGCTCTGCCGCCGTCAGAACGAGTGTCCGTGCGCGAATCCTAGCGGGTCTGGCACGGTCTTGGATGTTTCGCCTTCAGTAGACCTGCTACATGGAGAGTCGTTAAGATTTCAAGCTGGGTACCGTTGGCGAGCGACTCGTAACGGTTCAAGATTTTTTCGTCGTGCCGCTCTGCCTGACCCCTGAGCCCACGAATTGACCCACTACCGGCTTTGGCGCCGCCGACGGAGCTCGCGCTGGATCCGAAGGTCGTCCTGGCGCATGGAGAAGGCGACCGCGCCGGCGGCGAGCGCGAGCGCGAGGAAGACGCCCACGGTCACTCGGTCCACCACCGTCTCGACGCCGCGGATGCCGAGCCAGGTCGCGGCGATCGCCGCGAGCAGGATGACGGCTAGTGTGGCACCCCGCAGGAGCCAGCGCTCGATCAGCAGGCGTTCGAGCGCCTCGTCGTCCAACTGTCGCCAAGTGTCCTCGCGCATCGCGTAGGCCCCCACGCAACTTGCGGTTCTCGACACCAAACTATAGTATTCCTCTAGCTATCGCCGGCAGTTAACGGTCGTGAGGGGAGGACGGTATGAGTTCACCATCCCTCGCCCGACCCGTCCGCGTCGAAGTCATCACCTATGTCCCCACGCAGTACAACCACTGAAAGCACTGCGAAGTGACCTGGCAGGTCATGGGGCTCAGGCAGAAGGTGCAGCGGGAGCTCATGGACTCGGCGCTGCCCGACGACCTCAAGGCGGAGTTCCACGACCTCTCGGAGTGGGCCTCCACGCTCCCGGGCAAGTTCGACGACCGCGTCTCCGTGCGGCTCGTTGATGCCGCATCAATCGAGGGCTTCTTCAAGTCGGTGATCCGCCGCTTCCGGCGCTATCCGGCCTTCGCGGTCGAGGGCCAGCGCTATGTCGGCTCGGACTTCTCGCGGGTCGATGCCCTGATCGCGCGAGCGCTACGGCAACGGGACGAACAAGCTCGAGTCGCCGGCGTCGACTCCGACCCATAACTGACTCAGGAGGAAACAGGATGAACACGCTGCTAGCAGTCGTCATCGGGGCGCTGACCGTGTACCTTGCGTACACGCTCTACGCCCGGCGGATCGATCGCCACGTCATCCAGTCCGATCCGAAGCGAAAGACGCCCGCCGCGCTCTACATGGATGGCGTGGACTTCATGCCCACGAACCGGAACATCCTGTTCGGGTACCACTTCAAGTCGATCGCCGCGGCGGGCCCGATCATCGGCGCGATCGTGGCGGCCAACCTCTGGGGCTGGCTCCCCTCGATCATCTGGCTCATCCTTGGGGTGTCGTTTCTCGGCTGGGCGAGCGACTACAGCGGGATCGTGATCTCGGTGCGCAACGAGGGCAATAGCCTCTCGGCAATCGCCCATCGGCTCGTGTCGCCCCGCACGCGTACGATCCTGTTCGTGTTCATCTTCTTCTATCTGCTGCTCGTGGCCGGCGCGTTCGTGGGCATCATGGCCACCGTTCTCGAGTCGCAGCCGAAGACCCAGCTCGGAGTCATCGTGCTTACCGCGATGGGCCTGCTCCTGGGCCAGATGCTGTACCGCTGGCGCACCGGGCTCGTCGGCGCCACCATCCTGACCGTGGGCGTCACGCTCGTCGCCATCCTCGGTGGGGGGTGGACCGAGGAGCTCTTCAAGGCGTTCAGCGCCGGCCTGAACAACATGGCCGGGGGCGCCCCGCTCGTGACCTACTTCGATCCGACGCTCGCGAACTTCCAGGGGGCCGACGCCAAGATCATGCCGAGCCTCCTGTTCTGGGCGCTCGCGATCTCGGCGTTCTGCTACGCGGGCTCGGTCTTGCCGATTTGGCGCATGGCCCAGCCCGTGATCTACGTCGGGTTCTGGATTACGGCGCTCTCCATGGTGCTCGGCCTATCTGGCGCGGCCGTGGCCTCGTTCGTCAAGCCCGAGGTTGCGCAGTTCGTCATTCCAGCGTTCAAGGGCTTCAACCCGCAGCTCGGTCCAGCGGGGATCATGCCGCTCTGGCCGATGCTGTTCGTGACGATCGCGTGCGGCGCGATCTCCGGCTGGCACGCTCTCTTCGGGGCGGTCGGCACAGCGCGACAGATCGAGAACGAGGCGGACATGCTTCCGATCGGGGGCGGCTCGATGCTCGCCGAGTTCATGCTCGGGCTGCTCGCGCTCCTGGCGGTCTCCGTCGGCGCGAAGGGCGCGCCGGTCGGGGCCTTCGCGACCGGCCTCGGCGGCTTCATCAGCGTCTGGGGCGTGCCGATCCAGTACGCGACGTCGCTGGCCTTCGCGGCGTTCATCGTGATCGTACTCGTCGTCACCCAGCTCCTCTTCCGCGTTCAGCGGGTGACGCTCAGCGAGTGGCTTGGCGACGTGTTCCCGCCCGTGCGCAACCAGCACGTCGCGTCGTTGATTTGCGTCGCGCTGGCCATCCTTCTGATGATGACGGGGACGTGGGTGTACCTCTGGCAGCTCTTCGGCGGCGCCAATCAGATGATGGCCGCGCTGTCGCTCCTGCTGGTGACGGTGTGGCTGGTGTCGGTTGGCAAGAGCTGGCTATACGCGGGTCTACCGGCGATCTTCATGTACGCCACCACGCTGGCGTCGCTCCTTGTGACCGCCTACAACATCTACGCCAACGTCTACACCCCGAACCTGGCGGCGGGGCGGGTGATCCCCGTCATCGGGTCGGGGCTCATGGTGCTCGTGGCGCTCCTGCTCGTGGCAGCGGCGGTCGTCATCGGCATCGACGGCTGGCGCGCGTTCAAGCGGTTCCGCCGGCAGCCAGCGGCGCAGCCGCGGCCGGCGGCGGCGCGCGCCTGAGGCGGCGCACTGCACAGACGGCGTCCGGGGGAGTTCGGCTCTCCCGGGCGCTCGCAGGCGCCGGGATGACCCGCTCCTTCGCAGAGCGTTTCGCCGGTCTAAGGGAGGCGGCCGCTAAGTTTCTGTACGGCATGACCGGGTACGAGTTCGCGCGGCACGCCGTCGAGATGCGGCACGAGATGGAATCAGTCTTCATGGTCGTGACGTTCGGCGACCTGATCGGGGTGCCGGTGCTGCCGCCGGTGTACTCGCTGAGGCTGCTGCCGTACGTGGTGCCGGAGATCGCCGCGTGGAAGCGCCACATGGTCCGGCGCAAGGAGTTCTGGGAGAAGGAAGAGTACGACCTCCACGCGGTCTGATGCGCGGCGGAGAAGGGTGAGAGTCATGGCGGACGACGCGAAGCCGAAGAAGCGGGGCGGCGTGCTGGGTGTGTTCAGGGACATCGTCTACGGGATGTCCTCGCATGAGATGACCCGTCACGCCGTCCGCACGCGGGCGAGTATGGAGCATCTGTTCATCCTGATCACGATGGGGGACCTACTCGGCGTGCCGATCTTGCCCCCGTACTATTCGCTCAGGCTCCTACCCTACGTCACGCCGCAGATTGCCGGCTGGAAGCGCCGAATGCTGCGCGAGCGCGACGTAACCGACGTCCTGGGATGACGGCGACGCTGATCGTGCGGACGGGAACAAGCAGCGCGTGGTTGTGGGGTACGGGCGTGGCGACAGCCCGGGTGCCCGCTCCCTGTACGTAGGAGGTCTCATGTCGCTCAGGGCCGTGTTCGAGAGCCAGCCGGACCGGCGGTACATCATGTTCGGCGGCAAGGGTGGGCTCGGGAAGACAACACTCTCGGCCACGAGCGCCTTCTGGCTCGCGAGCCAGGGTAAGCGCGTGCTGCTCTTCTCCGTCGATCCCCAGGCGAGCCTCTCGGACATCTTCGAGCGCGATATCTTCGGCAAGGGGCCGGTGTCGATCATGCCCAACCTGTGGGCGCAGGAGGTGGACGCTGACCGGCGGATCAAGGACTACCAGGAGGAGATCCGGAAGAAGATTCTCGACATGTACGGGTTCGAGAAGGTGCCGGAGGAGATCGACAACTACATCGCGGCCGCATCCGCGGAGCCCGCGATGGAGGAGAGCGCGATCTTCGACGCCGTCGTGGACATCATCGTCAAGGGTGATTACGACTACTACATCTACGACCTGGTCCCGCTCGGCCACGCCCTCTACTACCTCAGTATGGCGAAGGTGTACGACGAGTGGATCAACAAGATCACGAAGCTCCGCGAGGACATGCGGCAGTACGATCAGGTCGCGGCCACGATGCGGCGTGAGGACACGGTCCAGGAAGACCAGATCCTCACAGAGCTCACCTACATCAGGGAGCGCATCAACGCGTCCTCGCAGATCCTCACCGACAAGACGCGCACGGCCTTCTTCTTCGTGGTGGTCCCGGAGGAGATGATCATCCTCGACACGAAGAAAGCGGCAGCGCTCTTCGCCAAGTTCGACGTGCCGATCTCAGGCTACGTCGTGAACCGGGTCCTGCCCCCCAACCTCGGGGCCGGAAACATTCCCATCTACCTCCGAAACCGGATCGCGATGCAGCGGAAGTATATGGGCGTAATCGAGGAGAGCTTCGGCCGAGACGTCCGCGCCTACGTCCCCGAGATGGAGCGCGACATCACCGGCCTCCGGATGATCGAGCGGCTGGCGCAGCGCCTGTTCGCCGACGGCGAAGGACGGACGTCATGACCGCGGAACTCCGGATCGATACGTCGATGGCAAGGTATCTAGCCGACCGCCCGACGATGAAGTATCTGTTCTTCGGCGGCAAGGGGGGAGTCGGGAAAACCTCGATGGCAGGCGCGACGGCGCTCCGGCTCGCCAAACAGGGGAAGCGGACGCTGCTCGCGTCGACGAATCCCGTTCACAGCCTCTCCGGCCTGCTCGGCCAGGACGTCTCCGGCGGTCACACCGCGATTGGTGGCGTGCCGAACTTCTGGGCGTATGAGATTGACACTCGAGAGACGATCGAGCGCTCGAAGAAGGAGATCCGGGAGAAGATCCAATGGTTCCTGAAGTTCGCGGATATCTCGACCAAGGCCGACGACTTCATTGAGTCGGCCACCATGAACCCGGCGTTCGAGGAATCGGCGATGTTCGAGAACATGGTCGAGATGATGCTGAAACAGGAGTACGACGTCTACGTGTTCGACACGGCGCCGACCGCCAACGCACGGCGGCTGCTCGGCATGTCGAAGATCTACTCGCTCTGGGTCGACAAGATGCTCCGATCGCGCGAGGAGGCCCGGACGCTGCGCGAGATGCTCTCCTTTACCAAGAAGAAGGAGGCGGACCCGCTGCTCGAGTATCTGCTCGGGTTCCGGCAACGCATGGGCCAGGCACAGCAGCTCCTTACCGATGCGGGCAAGACCGCATTCTTCTTTGTCACGCTGCCGGAGGCGCTCCCGATCGCGGTCATCACGCGCTTCATCGGGTGGTTCCAAGAGTTCGGCATTCCCATCGGCGGCGTAATCGTGAACATGATCATTGACCGGAAGGCTCTCGGTGCGGACGCCCCCGAGTTCGTCCTGAACCGGATGCAGATGCAGGACGAGCACATGGAGACGATCCGCGCGAAGTTCGACGGCCGCGTGCGCGCTGTCGTCCCCCTCTTCGACCAGGAGCTGCGGGGCACAGCCATGCTCGAGACCGCGGCCGGGGCGCTGTTCGCGTAGCCGAGTCGAGTCTCGAGTCGAATCCATTTCGGTTATCTGCGGGTTTTCGCAACAAATAGAAGTGGATGGATACCGTTCACGAATGGAGTGATTTCGAGACGCCCCGCACTCGCTTCTCGGGCGGCTGTGCTTTCGGGGCCTTCGACTCGAGGCCGCCAGCGAGGATTCGCGAACGCGGGAGGCCGTGCCCGCCGCGCGATACGAGACGGTCGCGGCGCTTTTACGGAGGATATGCTGGATGCTGCCAGCAGTCGGAGCGCACCGGATAGAGCTGACGGGATCGCCCAGGACGTCCTCCTCTGAACGCACTTCAAACGCGTGTTTCGTCGCTCGGCTACTGGGCGCGAACTTTCGTCGTAGTCGTGTTTAGCCGAAAGATTCGCTGTTGGTGATCATAGGCCCGAGCCTCGTCGGCCTCGAGCCAGATCAAGCCGGGTCTCTCGCAGGAGGGAGTCCCGCAGACCAGGGCAGTGTCCTCACCACCCATCGGCGACACGTGACGCGTGTATCTGTCGCGTGCGGCCGGTTTCACCCCGCAAGTCGAGCACCTTATCAACGCCATCTTAGAATCATCTCTCCTGAGCCATCAGACGCGGGCCCTCATCGTTCAGACGTGGCACCCCGTTGATCTCGGTCCGCCGGAGGTAAGAGAGGAGGTGACCGACGACGCCGAAGGCCATCCGCCGCCTCAGTAGCTCATGTTCAAAGGCCGATCTCATCGGTCGAGAAAGTCCTATTCCGGATCCACCCGCGCTCGGAAAGCGTCCGGGCTCACCTCCTCGAGCCACCGTCTCACTTCCGGGGCCCCCGGCCGAGGAACGTCACCTGTGGTTGTGAGCGGCATTGCATGCGCCAGCGCCGCCGCAGTGGCGTAGATGGGGACCTTCGCCCTCAGCGCCAAGCCCAGAGCGTCAGGCGCGTAGCAAGGAATGGTCAGGCACACATCGGCCCGTTCCAACCAGATGACGGCACGGATGCCCGATGCCCCGGCGTCATCGAGCACGACGCGAGTCATCGCAGCCTGAAGCGCGCGCATAGAAGATTCAATGAAGTCATAGATTGGATTGCACGTGCATTCAGCGCCGTCCAGGGCCCTCCCGAGCCGGCGGGCCTCGTGCAGATCCGCGGAGAATGCGAACTGGAACCGCTGCGCGACATCCTCCAGGACGACCACCGCTCGCTCATTGTCTGACGAAGACAGAAGCGCTCGAACCCGCAGGGGAGTCATTTACGATCCCTGGTCCGCGGCAATTCGGGTCGAGCTTGTCGGGGAAGCGAACGGGATCAAGTCCGCGATCGCCACGTCTTCGAACACCGCTGCGAGCCTGACATGCCGCGTCTGCATGCTCTGTCTGATTTCAACTCTTTGCGCGAGCTTGCGGGGCGACGCAGCCCACGCTTCTCGTCTTGCGCTCCCACCCCGCTCGTACCCGATACAGAATCGCGTCCTCCCTGGGCACCCGCGCGATCGTGTCCGAAACGAGCCGGAGCTTGAAGCCAACCAAATGCCAGAGACCCACGGTGGTCCCATTTGGCAGTTCAAATCGATCGAGGAAACAGAACGCTCTTCTATGGTGAAGCGCGTGACCCGGCAGGAGAAGGTTCACAGCGTGGTGTGAGCTCTCCGCGGTTGCCACGATCTCGAGCCGACATCCGTTGCGCGGGAGGCAAGCAATCTGGTCCGCATCACCGAACAGCGCTGCACCGTAGTAGTCAGACCAGCGCACCTCCATGATTTCGTCGATGTTCGCCGCGTGACGTGGTAAGGGGACCCAACATGCTCCCAACTCCCCCCCCAAAAGGCCGGACCCGCGTCGTTTCACTTCATAGAGTCGCCACGCGAACGGCGCTGACGACCTTCTACGCCCTCTGAAGTACTCGGAATGACCTGACCGCTTAGGTGTGTTGCCGGCGATCTCTATCCGGTGCGCCGGACTATCCGAATCTGCCGCCGCCACTTCAACTCTATCGCCACGCGTCGAGAAGCGCGGTGACTACGGCGAGTCTCTCTCGCGTGCGGGCGGGATCATCGTCGAGTGAGGCCCTGGCCTCCAGCAGCGTTGCAGTGATCCGCGTGGTATCCACCTCCCAGTCACGCTTCTGAACACCCGTGAGCGTTTTCTCGGCCTTGATCTCGCCGTCCACATGCTCCCACTGCTTGACGACTTCAGCCAGTTGCCGCTCAACCTCGGGCGTCATGGCCGTCTTGACCGCGTCGACGGTCTTGGCGGCTTTGAGCCCCGCTTTCTTGGCGCTCAGGTAAGCGCGCTGTGCCGCCGCAAATTTTTTGGCCACCATCAGCGCCTCGGCCGCCTGGAGCTCTTCGACGGCCGCCGCAAACTGATTGGCCGCGTACTTCTCGGCCCCGAACCTCCTGGCCTTGGCGACCGCCTCCTCGGCGGCCTTCTTCTCAGCTTCCGGCGGCGAAGCGCAGCCTCGTGTCGTCAGTCCGGCGATCAGCGGTCCGAGTCCCGAGAACCGGATACGAGACGGTTTCATCGGTCGAGGGCCTCTCGCTGGTGTCCAGAGTTTGCTATGACTCGATCACCCGCCCTTCCGTGTGACCGCCCAACACAAGTGCAACCTCCGTACCGACGCCAACGAGTACGCTTCGTGTCGGCTTTGGCCGGCACAGACCACCACACCCGCTGTCACTGTTTCCGCTCGGTCTGCAGATTGTGCAGATTGGGCGGACTCGGCTCCCGTGTTGACTCAACATCGCGCGGTCGAGTCCCAACTGCTACACTGGTTCGCGCATTTCGCTACATGGAATTAAGAACGCAATCGTCTTTCCCAGACTGCAAGTTTTGCGGTGATACGGGAGCGACGACGCTGGTCTGGCAGCGTTTTCTATCGGTCGACCCGGAGATAGCACGCTGGTACAGAGAGTGCTTTGCGACGGACCGTGCTAGAAAAAGAGGGGCGGTCAGTAAAGGGCGGTTCGTTGCGAGTTGATCAGCTCGGGCTGAGTCTTCCTGAGGGTTGAGCGCCAATGTTTCGCCCCGCTCGAGAACACTCACGGTTCGGCTACGTCCCGCTTCGGCTGGGCGCCTCGGTTTGTTCGCTGTTCGCTTTGCTCCTGGGTATTGCGGTGGTGGTCGGCATGCAATACGAACGGCGTTTGGTGAGCTCGAAGGCCCTGACGAGGCCGGACGTGAGTTCCCCAGCACTGCTGAGTTCGCTGGCCCTGGGCGACTTACTGAAGACCCTGGCGGTCCTGCTGTTCCTCGCCGCGATCGGGATCTTATTCTTCACCACCTTCCAAAACTATCGCGTGGTGACGAAGACGTTCGAGCGGGTCAAGAGTCACGTGCGCAACATCCTCCAATCGATCCCGACGGGCGTCTTGACCCTGGATTCACGCGGCGTCGTGACGGCGCTGAACAACGCGGCTGAGCGGCTGCTGGGGCTCCGCACCTCGGTCATCGTCGGCCGCTCCGTCGACGAAGTGCTCCACGCGGCTCCGGCTCTGGCGACGTGGCTTCGGGCGGCTCTCGCCGGCGAGCGGCTGATCCAAGAGACCGAGCTCGAGTTGACGGCAGACGGAGGCCGTCGGGTGACGGTGCGCGCGTCCGCATCGGAGCTGCGCGACGACGCGGGCCGGCCGGACGGGCTGGTGGTCCTTCTTCGGGACACCACCGAAGTGAGCCGGCTCGAACTGCAGCTCCGGCGTACGGACAAGCTCGCCGCCCTCGGCACCTTGGCCGCGGGCGTCGCGCATGAAGTGAAGAA
>JACXTT010010812.1_pt1 | contig 12270 bp, 11 predicted proteins | sample 9270951 | NCBI WGS metagenome assembly JACXTT01 (sample SAMN15532306, study PRJNA645909) | rock metagenome | isolation source: weathered quartz diorite | place: Puerto Rico | collected 2017-06-21 | reverse complement strand
CAAATGCATAATGCACTCCGTATGGCAGGCTCAAGGACAAGGCTGCAGCGCCGGCGCGATCGGCGTGTGCATAGGCGGCGATCGCACATCGGGTTATCAGCACGCAAAGGAACAGCTCTTCAGAACGCTCGACGACACGAATGCTGATCCGAAGCTTGCGGCGCTCGAAGACTACGTCATGAAAGCCGCGAACACCTTGAACATCGGGACCATGGGATTCGGCGGCGGAGTGACGCTGATCGGCTGCAAGATCGGCGCGCTCAACCGGCTTCCGGCGAGTTTCTTCGTGTCAGTCGCGTACGACTGCTGGGCGTTCCGACGACTCGGAGTCGTGCTTGACGCGAGCACCGGTGAAATCAAGCGATGGCTCTACCGCGATGAACACAAAACTCAGAAGCGAATGGGGGCAGGCGAGGGCTTCAAGCTCACCGGCAATGAAAAGCAGCTGGTCGCGCCAATCGACGAAGATCAGATTCGGTCGCTCAACGTAGGTGACGTCGTGATGATCTCCGGTGAGATGTACACCGGCCGCGACGCGGTGCATTCATACCTCATGAAGCACGAGTCTCCGGCCGATCTCCATGGCTCGGTGCTTTATCACTGCGGTCCGGTGGTGATGAAAGACAATGGCACTTACCGAATCACCGCCGCTGGCCCGACCACAAGCATACGCGAAGAGCCTTATCAGGGCGACATCATCAAGCGCTTCGGCGTGCGCGCAGTGATGGGCAAAGGCGGCATGGGCAAGCGAACGCTCGACGCGATGAAAGAATCGGGTGCGGTGTACCTGAATGCGATAGGCGGAGCGGCTCAATACTACGCTCGTTGCATCGAGCAGGTGCTGGACGTAAGCCTGCTCGAGTTCGGAATCCCCGAAGCCATGTGGCATCTTCGAGTCAAGGATTTCCCGGCCATCGTGACCATGGATGCGCACGGCAACTCCCTGCACGCGGACGTAGAAAGGGCCTCGGCGGTGATGCTCGCGAAGCTGGCCGATCCGGTATTCTGATCTGAGGAGGACACGGAATGATTCGAGGATCTCTGATACTTCTATCTCTCTGGCTGATAGGCGCGGCGTGCAGCACGGTCGCGGCTCAAACGCCTGATGCCGTCAGCACCCGCGAAATGAGTGACATAAACTGGATGGAGTTCAAGGAAGTCGTTCCATCGAAGATAAACACGGTCATCCTTCCGACTGGCACGCTCGAGCCGCACGGTGTGATCAACAACGGCGCGGACATCACCGCGCCGGTGGCGCTCGCTCGAAAGATCGCGCGCGAGGTGAACGCGATGATCGCTCCGATCATTCCCTACGGCATCACCGGCAGCATGGACGCATATCCCGGCGCGTTCTCGATTTCGGAGCCCGCTTACCGGGCGTACGCGCGAGACGTACTGGCGGGGCTGGCGAAGAACGGTTTTCGCAACATCATTGTGATCAACGGACACGGAGGTCCGCAGACTGCGGTGCTGAATCAGCTTGCCACCGAAATAGGCCAGGAAAAGCGAGTGCGAACGCTGGTGATCAACTGGTGGAGCTACGCTTCGGATGTGACGCTTTCGGTGTTCGGCGAAGACGGCGGACACGCCGGTTGGAACGAGACCGCGTTTATTCAAGCGATCGATCCGAAGCTTGTCCACAAAGAGCGCTACTCGGATGAGTTGGCGACGCCGAACGCAGCGCCGGGCACCTATTCCGCCTATCCGGCACCGTCTTCGATTGGGTTATACAAAGAAAGACAAGGCTACGTGAAGTTTGATCAAGCGAAGGCAGATCAATACTTCGCTAAGGTGACCCAGAAAGTGGCGAAATTGATCATCGACACTCGCCGCAAGTGGGATACGGCGGGGTTGTTCGAAAAGTGAACCGTGATGCGTGACGTAGCATAGACTTTAGTCTGTGCCCGTTGTTTGTCTAGACTATCCTGAAGAACACAAACTAAAGTCTATGCTACGCACGCATCACGGGTTCGTTCATCATTCATTGACACCGCGTGGCCGACGAATTAGTCTGCAAGACACGGCTTTCAAGGTAATCAGGCAAGAGAGAACCGAGTATGATCTGTGCAAAATGCGGCGCCGAGAATCGTGAGGGATCTAACTTTTGCCGATACTGTTCCGCGCCGCTGACCTCCCAAAGCCAGGGACCGTCATCGGGGTACATTCCCTCGATACCGCCACCGCCCGCGCCCGGGACGAGCCCGCCGCCGGCTTTCTACGCGCCTCCGAGCCATCAGACGCCACAGCCGATGGCCCGGCCAGTGGTTCCAGCGAAGGTGTGCGTACGATGCAACTCAACCAGCGTGGTAAAGGGAACCGTCCCGCTGTGGGCGATACTCGTAGCGGTGATCGGCGCTCCGTTCACCTGCCTGCTTTCGCTGTTGTTCCTGTTAGTCAAAGACCCGAACAAGTGCCTCAATTGTGGACTCGAGTTCAAGTAGTCAGGTTTGAGCGAAGTTGAGTTCGTAGTACGGCCTTCAGTTAGGCGGAAGTACGTAAGCAGTTCGTCTGTTGCCAGTCTACAAACTTTCGCCTAAGGCCGTACGACGAACGCACTGAGTCTTCTGAGTTCCCCTGCAAGTTCCCAATCTCACCTCATTCTAAGAACAACAAATACAGAATGGTAGAGGGTCAGTCCCTCTCACAACATATCTAACCGGTGCATACCCAACCGTGCTGAGCTAACCCGGAACCACGGAGAGAGGACATGCAAAACAGTGCTTCGTTTCTAACGATGATCGAACAGCCGTCTATGATTGCGCGACTGATCGGTGAGATTCAGGAAGCGTCGCGCGAGTTCCGCGAGGACCCGAGGGCCTTTGTCACTTGTGCGTTGAGACGGGATTCCGGCGGTGGGCGGCGCAAGATGCTTCTGCGATTGGGTCTGGCAATCGCGATTTTGTTCTATGCCATAGCGTTTATTTCAATGCTCGTGTTCTGGTCGCTCGGACACCAGAGAGGGCGGGACCATAACAAAACAACCACGCCGATGATTGTGATAGAGCTGCCTCGCTACTGGCCTAAGGCGGATATGCCAGAGGGCGGCGACAAACCTTCGGGCGGCGGCGGCGGCGGACGCCAAACGCCCGCGGATGCTTCGAATGGAATCGTGCCGATATCCACGCTCGCACAGCTCATCGTAGCTCCGAGACCCGAACCGCAACTTACTCCGCCTGCCTTGCCGATGATCGAGAAAGTGATGGCCGACCCGCAGATGGTATTCAAGCAAGATGATCTGACTGTTACCGGTCTCCCCGACAGTTCGAGCCTGATACCTTCAGCCGGACAGGGCTCCGAAGGGGGAATAGGCACTGGTTCACACGGCGGGATTGGACCGGGTGATGGTCCCGGCGTAGGGCCGGGCAAGAACGGCGGCACAGGCGACGGTGACTTCAAACTGGGCGTCGGCCGTCCAAATTCGGCCGCTCACCGGCCGGTAGTCGATGAGCGTCCGGTCCTCTTGAATCAACCGCGTCCCCTGTTCACCGAAGAGGCCCGCAAAAACAAAGTTCAGGGAGTTGTCCGGGTGAAGATTCTGGTGGACACGAACGGAACGGTTAAGGAGGTGATCGTGATGCGCGGCTTGCCGGATGGGCTGAACGAGCAGGCGATACGTGCCGCGTATCAAATGCGCTTCAAGCCCGCAATGAAGAACGGCCAGCCAGTGCCATACTGGATGAACAGTGTAGAAGTCGAGTTCAATTTGCGGTGAACGGTTAGTCGGATGAGGCCCGCTCGCCGCGACCCTCATTCGCTTTCCGCTTTGCCTGATAAGCCCTTGGTGGCGCAGGTTCATCAGAGGCGTTGTAGTTACACACACCGCCGTCGAGGCGAAGAAAAATAAAGACCACATCCAGTTCGGGGTCGTAGTCATCGATCACTTCCGAGATTTCTTGGTTCGGCCAGCCGCCTCGTCTTGACAGTCGCTCACTGCCCGCGGCGACGTAATAGGTCGGCACCTTCAGGCTCGCGCCGGACCTCGACGCCTTTCTCAGATCAACGATCACCGCGCCACGACCCTCACTCACAAACTTCTCCCAAGCGAACGCGGCGAAATCGCGCCACTGCGCTCGAATGAGAGTGATGTGAGCGTCGGGTTTGTCGAGGTCTTCGACCCGGCCGGAAGGTGATGTGAAGCCCATAAGACCTGCGCTTCCGGTTTTCGGCGGAGGCCGCGAAAGGAGTCAATGACCGCGGATTATCACCACAAATCTTTAGCGCGGCAACGGCTCAGGTAAGTTGGCGATCGCATAGGCAAGCACGACCAAGATTGCCCCGTTCTCAGCAAGCTCGCGCGGAACCACTTTGTCCAGAGTGTCAGCAGCAGTGTGGTGATAGCTGAAGTAGGTACGATTATCCTGAATCGGGGCAAGTGTGGGCACACCCTCAGCGTCCAGCGGAGAAACGTCTGCGCCCTCGGCATTCCGACTCTGCGTTATGATTCCCGCGCCTGAAGCCTGCAGAACACCCGATATCGGCCTGAGGATCTCCAACGCCTTTGCATTTACGTGTGCCGAGAACCCAACCGGATGGCCTGCGCCGAGATCGCTTTCGATGGCAGCGATGTGGTTGGCGAACTCCGGCTTATGAACTTCAGCATAAGTTTTTCCGCCCATCAGACCGTTCTCTTCATTCATCCACGCAATCATTCGGATTGTTCGTTTGGGACGAAGGCCAAACCGCTTGATCAACTCGGCGGCTTGCATAGCCACTGCGACTCCTGCTCCGTCATCGATCGCACCAGTACCAAGATCCCATGAGTCCAAGTGACCGGAGACTATGATTACCTGCTCAGGATGCTCGGAGCCTTTGATGTCCGCGATCACGTTGTAGCTCTCGACATCCGGTAAAGTTCGCGGAGTGAGGGCGAGATGTAAGCGAACCGGGCCTTGAGCGGTTAGGTAGGCAATCAAGTCCGCATCTTCGGCTGCCACAGCGGCGGCAGGAATCTTCGGCGCGTCGCCGGCGTACCCGAGGGCGCCAGTGTGAGGCAAGCGGTAATCAGCCCCCCTACCGAGCGCACCAACGACGCCACCGCGCCGAGCCGAGCTGCGGCGTTGGCACCTGTGCCGCGATAGACGACAGCTTGACCGTACGCATCGAGCCCGTATCCTTGAGCCGTCATTTGTTTGTCGAACCGCGTGTTAAACAAAACGATTTTGCCCTCGATCTTCCCACGCCCCATCGATGCGAGATGGTCGAAGCTGTCGACGACAGCCACCTCGGCAGTTAAACCTTCGGGGGCGGTGGCGACGCTTCCGCCAAGCGCGGTCAACACGATCCTCTGAGTCGTTCCAGGCGCTTGCCCGGCGAACTCCACCAACTCTGCGGTCTCAGCACCTCGCACCCAGTGAGGCACAATCACCTTTTCGAGCCGCACATCGAGGCCCAGCCGGCGCATCTCTCCCGCGACGTACTGAACGGCGTGCTGAGCCTGCGGTGAACCGCTCAATCGTGGTCCGATGTTGTTACAGAGATGGGTCAGCTGAGAGTATGCGTAGTCACTGGCAAGCGCCGCGTCGTGGAGCTGTCTCATTTCAGCGATCAGCCGCGGCGAGTAGAGATCGGCCGTTCTTGGTTCGGAATCTTGAGCAAATATTTGGGCGGTTGTGGTTGCCAATGCAATAACGGCGAGCAAGCTTCCCTGAACGGACGCTGTTTTGACTGTCATCCGCGAAATTATACGTGAGGTGTGCCTGTTTCAACAGAGCAGCGAACCGAGAGACACTCGCGGGAGGTATAAGGGGAAAAAGGGCGGCCATCCATGACCGCCCTTCGAACCTTCAACACTTATGATCTGTCGTTAGTCCAGCGTCAATGTCACGTATCGCAGCTGACCTCCGGTTTCGATCTGAAGCGTAATCTCCTTTTCGCCTTTGAGCGAGCGGAGCGCCCTGAAGTAATCTTGCCGATTGGTGACCGGTATCCGGTTTATGCGGTGAATGACATCACCACGCTGGAGGCCTGCTTCTGCGGCCGGGCTGTCCGATTGCACCTTGCTGATCGCTACGCCCGTCGGGATCCTCAGCTTCATTTCGCGAGCTAGTTCGACGCTCACGTCTGAGATTGAAACCCCAATCTTTCCTCCGTCCTCTTCCGGATCGTCTCTCTCAGGTTGCTCATTGTCACCAGGCCTCGAGGGACGCTCGCCGAGCTTGACCGTGGCTGTTTCCGAGCGCCCATCGCGCACGTACTTGAGCTGTGTCGGCTTACCCACTGGGGTGTCGGCGACCATCTCAGTCAGCTGCTTAGGCGATGTGACATGCTTACCGTCAAACTCTACGATGACATCACCGCTGCGAAGGCCGGCGCTTGCCGCTGGGCTATAGTCTTTGGGCAGATCGGCTACCACAGCGCCCTCAGTACCGTTGTAGCCAACGGCTCTGGCGAGCGAAGGCGAAATCGGTTGCAGGCTAACGCCCAAATAACCGCGCGTTACCTTGCCGCTCTTGACTAGCTGAGCGTACACCTTGGTCGCTAGATTCGATGGAATGGCGAAACCGATTCCCGAGCTGGTCCCAGTCTGCGAGAAGATCAACGCGTTGATCCCAATCACCTCACCTTGCATGTTGATGAGCGGCCCGCCTGAGTTGCCCGGGTTGATCGACGCGTCGGTCTGGATGAAATTTGTAAATTGACCGGCGCCGGCGCCCAGGTCCCGGCCGGTGGCTGAGACTATTCCAGCGGTCATTGTCTGTTGAAGCCCAAAAGGACTCCCGAGCGCGATCACCCATTCGCCTTGCTCCAGTTTATCGGAGTCGCCGAGCCTGGCAAAGGACAGGTTCTGGGCATCAACCTTAATAACCGCCAGGTCCGTCTCGGTGTCTTTGCCAATGACCTTCGCCTCTAGCTCCCGTCCGTCGGAGAGCTTCACGTTGATCTGATCTGCATCACCGGCTACGTGGTTGTTGGTAAGTATGTAGCCGTCCGCACTGATTATCACTCCAGACCCGGTCCCTTTTTGGCGGCGGGGAGCCCCAAGCCCTGGAATCTGCGGGAATCCCTCTGGAAGTTGTATCGAGGATCGCTTGGTCTTCTCGACCACGTCGATATTGACGACGGCCGGCTTGACTAGCTTCGCCACGTTGATGAACGCCCGCGAAAGATCTTGCGGCGAGGGCAAGGGAGCCTGCGCCGTTTGCGGCTGCTGTGCCAATGCGATCCCACGCAACTCAAAGCCAAGTCCGGATGCGACCGCCAGTGCCACCACAAGAACGAGAATCCGGGCGCTGCTAAGTTTTGTCTTGATGCTACTCACATTTGTCTCCATTTTTGTCGAACCTCCCTAGCTTACGACGATGGCAAGGGTACAGTGACAAGAAACGAGTGACAACCCATTTCGGGGCTGCCACTCGTTTTGCCTTCTGGTTCTAACCCATTTACCCCTACTTACGCCCGAAACCTTTCAACGCGCCAGCAGGGCGCGGGTTTCATTTATCTATCAACTGTGGCTGCCAACACTCAGGTTGTTGGTTACCGAGAACGCCCCCGGCACCCCTCTCGCAGCCATGTACGCAAGCTGGCTGTCCATCTGGCTTGAGACAACGCCCTCGAGTGTTATGTGACCATTCTTGACTATGATGTGTATCGACGGATTCGCTCCCATCGCGTATCGGTACAGGCTGCCGCTGCGGAATACGGCGCGGTACGTGCGCGCCCGGATCGAATCGTCAAATCCGGACACAGGTAACACTTCAATCTTGTTGATGACGTTGTCCACTCCCTCAATGCGACCGACGCGCCGCTCGGCGTCCTGTCGGGTGATCGGGTTGCGCACTTGCCCGTACAACGTCACCGTGTTGCTTTCGACCTTGTACTCGAGGTTGTCAAAGACACCGTAGTACGGCAGCGTAACCAACTCCTTGTGAACCTTGTCCATCGTCCTCTGGTGCTCAGGCGGGGCGGCACCGGCTACAGCAACCGATGCTGCAAGCACAACCAACGCCGAAACGATCATTAGTTTGTTTCTAATCTTCTTCACTTTTCGCTACCTCCTGTCGAACCTCTGTTCTCTGTTCAATCCCACTCGATTCTCATTCTTCTCGTTGGCAGATTCACGGGTCCCTGACCAACTCCTTTGGATGCTCCCGGCGGCTCAACCGCTGTCCGTCTCTCGGGCCGCAGCGTCTCGAACGCCGCCGGCACGCTTACGCCAAAGCTTCCAACAGCTTCCGGCAAATGGAGCACCGCTGCAACCTTACTCAACGCGGCGATTACATCCAGCCGATCCTCATCGCTCAGCCGTGAGAGAGCGTCGGCAAACGCTTCGACGCGCCGCTGGCGGAACCTGTCGACGAGCCGTCCCCCTTTTTCGGTAACTGCAAGCATCACGGCGCGTCTGTCGGCCTTGACCGTCTGGCGCTCGATCAATTTCTTGCGGTCGAGCCGGTCGGTCAACTGCGTCACCGCCGGAGCCGTTATGCCAAGGGCCGCGGCCAGCTTGCTTGTCGGAAGCGGCGCCTCTCGAATCAACTTGAGCGCCTGAGCCTGGACAGGCGTGAGGTCCATTTCGAGGACTTGAGCCTTGTGCTGGTCGAGCATCAACCGGAACACCCCCTCCACAAAGCCCTCGAGGATCACTTCGGCAGCTTCAATCCCCATCGATCTCACAATAATCCTTTCGTTTTATTAATTATTAATCTATCTTAAGTATCTTAGAAATGGATGAGTATTCTGTCAAGTTCCGGACTCTTGGATCTGCTAATTATTTGGCGATTTAGGACTTTAAACTGGCTCTGAGTTGCTCGACGCGGTCCCGCTCGACCAGGAGTCGGGCCAACCCGTCTTCAGCCATGTGTCGATCTTGACGCAGGACTTCGAAGTACTCCGAGCGGGCGAATTTGCGGCGCATTCGAGCCAGGCTCAAAAAGATGACCGCCCCGACTGCCGCAAAAAACAACCAGCTTCCAAAGTAACCCCGGCCGAGTAACATAAAAAGCACGATAACAAGGATGACCGATGTGAACAGGCCAAAAAACGCACATCCCTTCTGTAGCGGCGCACTTTGCTCTTTGCTTCTCAGGCTTTCGATCTCCGACTCAGTCTCTTTAATCAACTCATCGATCTCAGCTAACCGCGAATCAACCAATGCCGAGGCGTTGTTTCTCCGCTGCAAGTCCTCGGCATCCGGCCACATCTCCGAGAGGTTTATCGCGCCCAGGTGCCGCCGTATCCAATACGCGGTCGCACAGCCCGAACAAATCACATTGTCGAAGTCCATTGGGATTTCGAGAGGCCGTTGACATCTCGGGCAATAGGTGGAGATGGGGCTCATATGACAGCGTAAGTAATATTGTCGCAAACACAGAAATCTTCAACCAAAACGGTAAAATGTTTGTGCCCGTCGCAGGGTTTAATTAGATGCGCTTCTATAAAAATGCAGCTCCTGGCGGAGCTGGGGAGTCGACCGTTTCCGTCTTGAGTCACGACCCGGACTTTCAGACAAGTTTTACTTAATCCCACCCCCGGGCACCAAGCATAGAGCACACCTTCAAACATTCATGACGATGCTGTATAGTTATTGATTCAACTTGCGGCACCGCGCATTCATATGAGGATGGAAGATTGAAATGACCGATATCGAAACAGTAGCCAGCCTGGCAAAGCGGCGAGGGTTTGCCTTTCAATCGAGTGAGATCTATGGCGGGCTGGGCTCGGTGTGGGATTACGGACCGCTAGGGGTGGAGCTCAAAAACAACATCAAACGCGCCTGGTGGCGGTCAGTGGTGTATGAACGCGATGACATGGTTGGGCTCGACGCCGGCCTGCTCATGAATCGGCTCGTCTGGAAGTATTCGGGTCACGAGGCAACCTTCTCGGACCCGCTTGTCGATTGCCGGAAGTGTAAGACCAGGCTCCGCGCAGACAAGATCGAAGGCGACCGGTGTCCAGAGTGCGGCTCAACGGATCTTACCGAGCCGCGACAATTCAATCTCATGTTCAGGACCACGGTTGGTCCGGTTGAAGACGAATCGGGACTGACTTACCTAAGACCCGAAACCGCGCAAGGAATCTTCGTCAACTTCAAGAACATTCTCGATACTACCAATCGCAAACTCCCGTTTGGCGTCGCGCAGATCGGCAAGGCGTTTCGCAACGAGATAACGCCCGGCAACTTTATCTTCCGCACGCGCGAGTTCGAGCAAATGGAGATTGAATACTTCGTCAAGCCTCCGCAGGCGCTCAAGCCTGGCGAGATGACCGACCAAGAATGGCACGAACGCTGGGTTGAAGATCGCTACAACTGGCATATCAAGCTTGGGATGCGTCAGGACAATCTCAGAAAGTACTGGCAGGAGCCCGAGGAGCTGGCCCACTACGCGAAGGCGTGCGTCGACCTTCAGTACCGATTCTTTCCAGAACGCGAGGAAAGCGAAAAACAATGGGATGAGCTCGAAGGAATAGCCAACCGCACCGACTTTGATTTGATGTCTCACTCAAAGAGGATGATAAGGTCCGAGGAACCAACCCAGCACGTCCTAGTTGATCCGCGCACCGGTGAGAAAATATTCGCAAAGATAAAAGTTGATTCAAAAAAACCTGATGACGGCGAGCGGATTAATCCGGACTCGATCGCCGATCTCACTTACTTCGATCACGAAACAAACCAGCACGTCTTCCCTTACGTGATCGAGCCCTCCGCCGGCGTTGATCGGAAGGTTCTTGCTTTTATGATGGACGCGTACCGAGAAGAAGAAGTGCGCGGCGAGAAGCGAGTGGTCCTCAAACTTGATTCCGATCTCGCGCCGATAAAGGTCGCGGTGCTTCCGCTCGCAAAGAACAAAGAAGGCATTGTTAGTCTCGCCAAGGATATCAAAACGCGGCTACAGAGCACTGGTGCGATCCGGGCGGTTTACGACGATACTGCGGGTATCGGGAAGCTTTACCGCCGGCAGGACGAGGTTGGTACGCCGCTGTGCGTCACTGTGGACCATCAGTCGCTCGAGGACAATCAGGTCACGGTTCGCGACCGCGACACAATGGAGCAGGAACGCATTCCAGTAGCCGAAATCGAACGCATCATCGGCAAGAAGCTCGGTCTCTCAATCAGTCTGTAAACCAATTCTAGTCCCTTTCCTGCCCTTTCCGAGAGCGTTATTCTTACTTGAATGAACGCGGATGTAGTTAGGCTGTGTGAAGTTGTGCGCAAGGCTGGCGGCCGGGCAATGCTCGTCGGCGGGTCAGTGCGAGATCGTCTGCTGGGCATTGAATCGAAAGACTTCGACATCGAAGTTTACGGTCTCGAGCCAGCGCTCCTCCGCACCGTTCTGGAGCAGCTAGGCAAGGTCAATGCAGTGGGAGAACACTTCTCAGTCTACAAGCTTGTGTTTTATCGCTCGGCGTCAACTCGTCCACCCGATCCTTCAGTCCTCAAGCAACCGCCAACCGATCAAACTGACACGCAAGAGAGGTTTGAGATTGATGTGTCGATTCCCAGGCGCGAGTCGAAGTCGGGTCGCGGTCATCGCGGTTTTGTGATTGAGGGGGACCCGATGATGAGCTTCGAGGAAGCAGCTCGTCGCCGCGACTTTACGATAAATGCGATTCTCTACGACCCGCTCACGGACGCGACAATCGATCCATACCTCGGCTGCCAAGATCTATCGAGCCTGGTGCTGAAAGCCGTTTCGGCTCACACATTCATCCAGGACAGCCTTCGCGTGCTTCGTGCTGTGCAACTTGCGGCGAGGTTCGGAATGACCATCGACCCGGGTACCGCAGAGCTCTGCCGTACGATCGACCTGTCGGATCTTCCACGTGAACGAATCTGGGACGAGATCGAAAAGCTGCTCACGCTCGCTGACCGACCGTCAATCGGATTGGATCTGGCGCTTGAACTAAGAGTGCTAGACCAGCTTTTTCCTGAGATTCGAACGATGGTTGGGTTTCATCCGGACACAAATTCCAATCCCGAGGAAGACGCTTTCACTCACACAAAGCTTGCGTTGGATGAGGCGGTGAAGCTAACAACCGATCTGTCGAGGGAACAGCGGGTGGCGATCATGCTTGCCACGCTCGGTCACGAACTCAAGAAGCCTCTCACTCCTCGGAACGTCGACAGCCGTGCTGCGTCGCCGGACGATGATGAAAGTGTCGATCAGATGTGCTCCATCTTGAACAAGCTGGGTGTCTACGGCATCGGTGGCTACGATGTACGGGCCCAGGTTCTGGCGTTGGTGCGAGAGCATTCAAAACCGCGCCAGTTTTATCAACAAGGTGAGGCGACCACCGACGGCGACTTTCGGAGGCTCGCCCAGCGAGTCGACCTGG
>JACXTT010010811.1_pt1 | contig 12270 bp, 11 predicted proteins | sample 9270951 | NCBI WGS metagenome assembly JACXTT01 (sample SAMN15532306, study PRJNA645909) | rock metagenome | isolation source: weathered quartz diorite | place: Puerto Rico | collected 2017-06-21 | reverse complement strand
CGCTGGGCGGGCTGATGGCGCGGATCACCGACCGCGCCGGGATCCAGTTCAAGATGCTGAACCGCGGGCGCGGCCCGGCGGTCTGGTCACCTCGGGCACAGTGTGACAAGCCGCTCTACTCGAGCGAGATGTCGCGCCATCTGGCGTCGCTCGCGAACCTCGAGCGCATCGAAGGCGTCGCCCACCACGTCCGGCTGCGAAACGGTCGCGCCGCGGGCATCGAGCTGGCCGACGGGCGGCTGCTCCGAGGCCGCGCGATCGTGATTACCCCGGGGACGTTCCTCAACGGACGCATCCACATCGGCACTCGCCAACTCGAGGGTGGGCGGATCGGCGAACACGCGGCGCGCGCTCTCAGCGAGTGTTTGGCTGAGCTCGGGCTCGAGCGCGGGCGATTGAAGACCGGCACACCGCCGCGACTCCATCGCCGCTCGATCGATTGGGCCGCCATGGAGCCGCAGCCGGGCGACGATCCGCCTCAGCCGTTCTCCCACTGGACGGAGCGCCTCGAGCTGGAGCAGGTGCCGTGCTACCTCACGCGCACGAGCGCCCCCACCCACGACGTGATCCGGCGTCACCTGCACGAGTCGCCGCTCTATTCAGGACAGATTCGCGGCACGGGCCCGCGCTATTGCCCGTCGATCGAGGACAAGGTGGTCAAGTTCCCCGAGCGGGCGTCGCACCAGGTGTTCGTCGAGCCCGAGGGACGCGAGGTCGACGAGATCTACGTGAACGGGTTGTCGTCGAGCCTGCCCGAGGACGTGCAGCTCGAGTTCGTGCGCACGCTGCCGGGGCTCGAGCGGGCGGAGATGCTCCGCCCCGGCTACGCGGTCGAGTACGATTTCGTGCTGCCGCACCAGTTGACGTCCACGCTCGAGGTGAAGCGCGCGCCGGGATTGTTCCTGGCGGGGCAGATCTGCGGCACGTCAGGGTACGAGGAGGCGGCGGCGCAGGGATTCGTGGCGGGCGTCAACGCCGCGCTTCAGGTCATGGGCCGGCCGGCGCTCGTGCTGGGTCGGGACCAGGCCTACGTCGGCGTGCTCGTCGACGATCTGGTGACGCGCGAGCATCGCGAGCCCTATCGCATGTTCACCTCCTCCGCCGAGCACCGGCTGCTGTTGCGCGCGGACAATGCCGACGAGCGGCTCGCCGAGATCGGTCACGCGCTCGGGCTCGTCCGTCGCGAGCAGCTCGATCGCGTGCGCGAGAAGTACGCCGCGATCGAAGCCGAGGCGCGGCGGCTGGAGCGCGTCACGGTAACGTTGCCCGAGGTGGAAGAGCCTTCGCCGCCGGGTTCTCCCGGTGCCACCCACCGCGCGATCGACGTGCTTTCACGGCCCGGCGCGAGTGTCGCGACCCTGCGAGCGCTGGCGGTGCCGGTGGAGCTGCCGGACGCGTGGGCCGATTGCCTCGAGGTGCGAGTCCGCTATCGCGGCTACATCGAGCGCGAGCGGCGCCTGGCCGCTCAGCGCGCGCGACTCCAGGCGGCGCCGCTGCCCCCCGGCTTGTGGGAGCGCGAGCTCGCGGGCGTGTCGCGCGAAGCCGCCGAGAAGCTGCTGCGGATCCGGCCGCTCACGGTGGGCCAGGCATCTCGCGTCGCGGGCGTGTCGCCCGCCGACGTCGCCGTGCTGTTGGTGCTGGCGCGACGCGAGTCCGTTGTCGCCCCCTCCGCCATCGCCACTTCCTTCTAGCGACCGGCTCGCGCCGGCACGCGACGCAGCCCGGCCGCGTTCGCCCCGAGAGTTGGCCGTCGCGTCCGCATCCAACGGCGCTGGCGTCGATGCGGGTGAACGACGTGCTAGATTGCGGCGATGCGAAACGACCGCTCGGGAGCGCCTCGTCGGCGCGGCCGGTACGATTCCACTCGAGGGCCCGCGCAACGCGGATCGACGAGGCCGCGAGCTGGCGATCGACGTGGTCGTGCGGGCGATCGAGAGCGTGCGGGCGATCGCGATCGTGCCGGTGCGCGCGGGCGTGCGGGCCCACGTCGCCCCGAGAAAACGCAACATCCGGAGCGCGCCACGGCCATCGCCGGAAAGCGCGACGGCCGCCGCACGAGCCGTGCCCGATCGAGCGAGGCATGGGATGACGCTCGCGATTCCGCAGGCAGCTTCAAAGCAAGTTCGCTCGTGCGTCACGCCGAATGGGCATCGCTCGTTCCGGCGCTCGAGCGAGCGGGAGCCGACGTTGAAGCCACGCTCCCCCGACTCGCCGAGTACGTCGGGAGCGTGCTTTCCTGGAACCGCACGGTCTCGAACCTGATTTCGCGTGGAGACGAAGCGCGCCTGGTGTCGCGACACCTCGCCGAATCGCTCGAACCGGCCGCATGGCTGGCGGAGTCCGGTGCGCGGCGCTGGATAGACCTGGGAAGCGGTGCAGGGTTTCCAGCGTTACCAATTGCAATAGCTGGAGTTGGGAATAATTGGTTGCTCGTCGAGTCGCGCCGACCCAAAACGCTCTTCCTGCGGCGCGTCATTGGCCAACTGTGTCTTTCGAATGTCTTCGTGGTGCATTCGCGGCTCGAGGATCTGCTTCATCGAGCCGCTCTCGGACAGCGCGATCCCGACTTGGCTCGCGCGGGCGGGGTGCCGTTTGACGCGTTGACGTCGCGGGCGACGATGAGGCTGGCCCCCACACTGGACCTGGCCGCAGCCTCGGTGCGGAGCGGCGGGCATGCTTTCCTGTGGAAGGGCAGCGCACGGGGCACCGAGAAGGCATCCGCGGAGGACTGGTCCGAGCGCTGGAGAGACGACGGTGAAAGGGTTCTTGAGTCGGGCCAAACAGCGGTGTGCAGGTTCTTGTTGTTGAAGTAGCTAGGCATATTTAATCCAGCCTCGTTCCACGTGAAACATTTTCTTTTGAGCCCCGCAGGTCGCGCTGCTATTCTGCCCTCGAATTTGCCCCCGCAACTTCCCCAGATGTGGTCAGGGAGGGCCACCACCCTATGGGCATGGGACGCGCGATCGCCATCGCCAGCCAAAAGGGCGGCGTGGGCAAGACGACCACGGCTATCAACCTTGGCGCCTGCATGGCGCAGGAGAGTCGCAAGGTCCTTCTGGTCGATGTGGATCCCCAGTCGAACGCGACCAGCGGGCTGGGAATCGTCGGCAACGACCTGCCCACCGGAATCTACGAGGCGCTGATCGGGTCCGTCTCGGCCGCAGACGCCGTGGCATCGACGCCGCTCGCGAATCTGGATCTGTTGCCGTCCGGGCAACGGCTCTCCGGAGCGGAAGTCGAGCTGTTTGGAATCGAGGGTTGGGAAACGCGTCTCAAGAACGTCATCGAGGCGCTGAAGCCGTCGTACGACTACATCCTCATCGACGGTCCGCCGTCTCTGGGGCTCCTGACGGTCAACGCACTCGTCGCGTCAGACTCGGTGATGATTCCCCTGCAGTGCGAGTACCTCGCCCTCGAAGGCCTGACCCAGCTGCTGTCGGCGATCCGCAGGGTGCAGGAGCGGCTCAATCCCAGCCTCCGCATCGAGGGAGTGCTGCTGACGATGTACGACGCACGCCTCAACCTGTCTCAACAGGTGGCGGACGAGGCCAAGAAGTTCTTCTCCGATCGGGTGTATCGGAGTGTGATACCGCGAAACGTTAGGCTGAGCGAAGCGCCTTCATTTGGCAAGCCGATCGTCCTGTACGATCCCCATAGCACCGGAGCCGACAGCTACCGGACGCTCGCGAAGGAGGTCATAGAACGTGCAGAAGAAAGTGCTGGGGCGCGGGCTTGATGCCCTAATCGCGGGCAGCTTCACGAAGAGCACTGACACGCAGCCGGCGACGGGGGTCCAGGAAGTGCCCATCGCCGACGTCGGCCCCAATCCCTACCAGCCCCGTCTCCGGTTTGATGACGAGGCGATCAAGGAGCTGGCGGAGTCGATCAAGGCGAGCGGCGTGCTTCAGCCCGTCGTTGTCCGCCGCGACAGGTCCGGCGGGTTTCAGCTCGTCATGGGCGAGCGCCGCCTGCGTGCGGCGAGCTTTGCCGGTTTGCAGAGGATCCCGGCGATCATCCGCGATGTGCAGGACGAACGCATGCTGGAGTACGCGCTGATTGAGAACGTCCAGCGCGAGGACCTAAATCCGATCGAGGAGGCGAAGGCGTATCAGGGGCTCACGGAGAACGCTGGGCTCACACATGATGAGATCTCCGAGCGGGTGGGGAAGCAGCGCGCTTCGATCTCGAATTCGATTCGGTTGCTCGCCTTGCCGCCCGAGGTGCAGGACATGGTTTCACGTGGAACATTGTCCGCGGGACATGCGAGAACCCTTCTTGGCCTTCAGTCTGCCGGAGAAATGATCAGTGCGGCGCGCTATGTGAGCGCGAAGGGATTCTCCGTCCGTCGCACCGAGGCGTTCATACGGCGCAGACTTCGCAAGCAGCACACCAAGCCAGCGAAGGCCGGGCTGTCCGGGCTCGAAGATTGGGAGGCGAAGCTCCAGAGGAAATTCAGCACGCAGGTCTCGATCACGCCGAAGCGCAAGGGTGGGACGGTCCAGTTCGAGTTCTATAGCCAAGAGGACTTGGAGCGCCTGCTGGAGTCATGGGCAGTCCTCTGATGAATCCGGTCGGTTGGCGGGCGGTTTTGCATTCCGTGCCGCACTTCCATGGAAGGGGCAGAGGATGAAGTTTCTGAACCGGAACACGAACCAACCCGAGAGCGTCGAGCCGCCGAATACGGTCATTGGAGTCGGCTCGAACTTCCGCGGCACGCTCATGGTCGCTGGGACGCTCCGCATCGAAGGCGAGGTCGAGGGAGATATTCTCAATTGCGAGCGACTCGAGGTCGGTGAGCACGGTGTGATGCGGGCAGACATCGAAGTGAAGGAGGCGATCGTTGCCGGTCGCGTATACGGGAACATCCGCGCACTCGGCACTATCGATTTCCGAGCCGGCGCTCGGATGGAAGGCGACGTCTGGGCTATCAACGTTACGATGGAGCCCGGTGTCTTTTTCACTGGTCGCTGCACGATGCTCGAGTCTGGTATTGAAAGCGTCCAGCTTGGTCAGGATTACGCGCGGAGTCGGTGACGCGCCACAGAGCCGCATAAGTAGTTATATAACAATCAGTTACACTTGACATCATCGTGCTGACACTTCTCATCCCCTGCAAGCGACCTCCGAGCGCCCACCCTTTCCCGATGTTCATGGCATGCGCCGCCGGCCTCGCATTCGCGATCGCCTGGTCCCCGATTTCCCGAGCGGCAACAGGACCACCCACCGCTGCGGTTCCGTCGCCGGACCGCCACTCCCGGCGCCCGCCCGCCGACGGATCGATCGCAATCCGTTCGATCGCACATGTTCCTCCGAAGCGCTCGTCCGGGCCGGCACGCCCCCGGCGCCCCGCGCCCTCTCGCTCTCTTCCGGCGCTGCTTCCCCCGGGGTCGACCGAGCTCCCGATCGAGAACATGGAGGGGGTCGTTCTCGTTCGCGCGACGCTGCGCGGTCCCTCCGGTCGGGACACGACCGGGCCGCTCGTCGTCGACACCGGCGCCGGATTCCTCGGCGTGGACGACGGGCTCGCTCACCTCCTCGGTCTCACCACATCGGGCACGAAGAGCGCAGGCCTGGTGCTCGCCACCGCCGCCCTGTCGAGACTCGAGCTCGGCGGCATTCAGATCGACCAGGTTTCACCCGTGATTGTGCTCGACGCCGACGTGATTCAGCGAGTCACCGGACGGAGCGTTCTCGGTTTAGCGGGCCAACGCGTGTTCGAGGGTCGGGCGTTGTGGATCGATTACGAAGCCGAGCGACTGGTCTGCGTGCCGTCCTTGCCCGACCCGTCGATCGGCTCCCAGCAGGACGGTGAGGGGCCGGACGACGCCGCGGCTCTCGATCACGCCGCGGCCGAGACTCGCCGCGCGTCGCAAGCCCGGCGCTCCCGGCAGCTCCTCGCGCCGCTGCTCACACCCGCGGCGCAACCGATCCCGTTCCGGCTGGCGGGCGATCACAAGATCCTCGTGCGCGCGCGCTTCCGCGACGGCGCGGCGAGTGGTCCGGGCGAGTGGCTCACGCTCGTGTTCGACACCGGAGCCACAAAGAGCGTGCTGTTCGAGCCGGCTTTGACCGAGCGATATCCCGGATCGCGTCACTGGCGATCCGTCAGTGGGCTCGTAGCGCCGACGCTCGTCGGCAGCCCGGCCGCGCGCTTGACGCTGGCGCCGGTGGTCGAGCTCGAGACCACGGAACCCGAGCGGCCGCTCCGGCGCACTGGCGTCGATTGCGCGGTCATCTCGACCGACCTGGCCGCGGCGCTGTCGGATGCGATCGGCGAACCGGTGAGCGGACTGATCGGCTACTCTCTGTTCAAGCGCTACCGCCTCGCGATCGACTACCCGAATCGCATCTTGTGGCTCGATCCCTATGCTCATCCTCGCGACGAGCACCCGTTCGAGTACTCGCACGTGGGACTGCAGCTCGAGCGTCAGGGCGAGAGGGTGCGAGTGCTCGGCGTCGCCGTGGGCTCGCCCGCCGACAGCGCCGGCATCATAGCCGGCGACACCCTGGTGGCCGTCGGCCTGCGGGCGGCCCGCGTCGACGAGCTGGTCGAGCTCACCGACCTGCTCGAGGGGCCGCCTGGGACCCGGATCCAGCTCACGCTGCGTCGGGACGGGGTGCAGCGCACGTACCGTTTGGTCCGCCGGCGCTTGCTGTGATTCGTGCGGCGCCGATAAGGGCGATCGCGGACACGAGACGCCGCGTCACCAATCTCTCTTCGGGAACACCCGTGCGGCGACGACCCGGGGGGCACGATGCCTTCGAACCGCCGCACGCAGAGCCCGAGGGCGTGGTCCGAGCATCCTCATCCCCCCATTGATCCCATCGATCCCGGCGCGCTGATTCCGTACCGCTCGATCATCCCGCCGCGGCCAGCGGCTCGTGCGAGCCGTGTAGCGCACGCAGCCGCGCGCGCACGGGTACGAGGCGCGGCTGACTCACCAGCTCGATCGAATAGCGCCCGTCCCACACCAGGTTGCTCCGCAACCGCACGCGTAGCTCGGGGAACCGCTCGATCAGCGACATGCCGGTGCGCCCCTTGAGCTCGCGGATGACGCTGGCGACGCTGTGCGTCGACTTGAGCCCGAGCAGCACGTGGACGTGATCCGTGCCAGCGCACACCTCGAGCAACGGAATGCCGCGCTCGTGGCAGATCGATCGCAGCTGGAGCTCGAGCGCCCGCGCGTGGCGGTCGCACAGCGCCGAGCGCCGGCCCCGGGTGCTCCACGTGACGAGATAGTGGAGCGAGTTGCGGTGGATCGGCTCCCACCGCTCGAGCAGCGAAGCCTGGACTTCGGGGGCCAGCGTCGAGATCACCATGACTCTCCTCCTTCGGGATCGTGAACAAATGTGCAGCTCTGGGCTCCAAAAAACGGGAGCGGGTTCGCTCCCGACACCGATGCGCAGCCCTCGAGGACCACGCTCCTCATCGCCTTACCACGGCCGCGTCGCTCCGCGCCCATCGATCCCGTTGGCACGAACCGGGCCGAGCCCGAGACACGTCTAAACCACTCGAAGCACTCCTTTGACGACTCCGAGAATGCGGAACTCCAGCCCGCGCTCGACGACGATCGGCTTGTGCGTCGGGTTGGCGGGGATCAGCTCGATGCGCTCGCGCTTCGGCTGGTACACCTTCACCGTGGCCTCGTCCTCGAGCAACGCTACGATGATCTGGCCGGCCGCGGCCCGCTCCTGCTGGCGGACGACGACGTAGTCACGGTCGTGAATGCCGGCGTCGATCATGCTGTCACCCCGCACGCGGAGCGCGAACAGGCCCGACGGATCGCCGAACAGCTCCTCGGTGGCGAGGCGGCCTTCGAAGTTCTCCTCGGCGAGGATCGGCTGGCCAGCGGCGACGCGGCCGAGGATCGGGATGCCGGGCGCAGGCCGCGAATGCGACCGGAGCTCGATGCCGCGCGACAGCTTGCTCGACCGCTTGAGGTGGCCCGCACGCTCCAGCATTTGGAGGTAGTAGCGCACGCCGTTCGTCGAGGTGATCTCGAACGCTTCGCCGATCTCTCGAATCGTGGGTGGGTACCCATGCTCGCGCGCGAAGCGTTGTAGGTAGTCGAGGATCTCCCTGGCTCGATCGTTCATGGACGTCGTGTCTCCCTCGCAGCGGGTTCCGCCCGCGCGCGTACCTGGCACGGAGGAGAATCTACTGCACGTCCGTGCAGCTCGTCAAGGGTCGCCACTCAAGGTGCAGAGGGCGGGGCTGGCCGGACGTCGGCGCCTCGTCGGATGGCGGCGGCAGAACGACGCGACGGGCCTAAGCGCCGGGGCAACCGCCTTGCTCCGCCGCCGCTCATGCGCTCGTCCGCCAACGGATTGAGGATGCGCCGCAGGGGTTCGCGAGAGTGGTCTCGCGGTTGCTGTTCGGAGTGCTCGAGGCCGCGAGGCCTCAGACCACGACAGGCAAGGGGCGGCGGCCGGGAGCGCCGAGGTTGATCGCTATCGGGGGCCGGTCGGCCGAAGCAATCCTACCTCCGCTGCCTTGTCGGTCGGGGCCAGCTCGAAGATCGCGAGCTCCGGCGGGCACGCGACGCGTACCGGCAAGGATGGACTGCCGATGCCGCGGCTGACGTACATGCGCGTGCCCCCGTGCTCGTACCACCCCGACACGTAGGGCCAGCAGCCCCGCGGCATGTAGAGCGGGGGAACCCCCGGCAGGCGCACCTGTCCGCCGTGCGTATGGCCGGCCAACGCTAGCGGTACGCGGCCCGCGACGTCCTCGAGCAGGACCGGACAGTGCATTAGCAGCACCACGAACGCGCCGCTCGGAACGCCCGACAGCGCGACGTCGAGATCCGGCCATCCCACCAGCGCGCTGTCGAGCCCCGCCAGCCACACGCGATCCGCGAGCGCCGCCGACTCATTGCGCAGCAGCCGCACTCCGTGCGCGCCGAGGAACTCGGCCCAGTCGGGGACCGGATGGCCGTAGTCCCAGTTGCCGAGCGTCGCCCACAGTCCGAGCGGGGCGCGCATCGCGGCCAACACCGGCCCGCTCGCGTCCGGGGGGCCACCCGGCGCGCCGAAGTCTCCGTTCAGCACGATCGCATCAGGGCGCTCGAGCTCGAGGATCTCGAGCAGCCGGCGCTCGCGCGCGCCCGGCCGGACGACGTGAAGGTCTGCGACGAGCGCGACGCGCACGCGACGCTCGACCGGCGCCACAACGACGTGGCGCGTCACCTCGATCCTTCGGTTCGGCCACCACAGCCGATCGATCGCGCGGTAGAGCCGCGTTCCGTGAACGAGCCGCGTGAGCACCCGCTTGCGCCACATCACTTGGGCGAGGGAGCGAGGGCTGTGACGCCAGCGCGTGATGGGTGCCACGGCGTCACGTTCGCACGGCCGCCGCGATTCCGCTAGCGTGCGCGGGTGCCGCCGCGCTCTCGCCCAACGTCGCTGCTGCCCGCGCTCGCCGTGAACGTCGTCCTCTCGAGCGCCACGTTCCTCGTCGCCAAACGCGCGCTCGTCGAGTTCCCGCCGCTCGCGCTCGCGCTGTTCCGCTTCCTCCTCGCGACGGCGGTGCTGTGGCCGCTCGTCCAGCTGCTGCGCCCCGGGCAGCGGATCGCCCCCGGCGACCGCAAGCGAATCTTCCTCCTCGGGCTGTTCGCCGTGCCGCTCAATCAGGGGCTGTTCCTGCTCGGTATGAAATGGGCGAGCGCCTCCCACGCCGCGCTGCTCTATGCCCTGGCGCCGGCGTTCGTGCTGCTCTTGGGTGCGGTCCGCGGCCCGCGTCCGACGCTCGGTCAACTCGCCGGCGTCGCGATCGCGTTCGCCGGCGTGGTGCTGCTCATGGTCGAGCGCGGCCTCCATTTCGACCCGCACTCGGTGCGCGGCGACCTGATCGTCCTCGTCGCCGTGATGGCGTGGGCCGCATACCTCGTCGGCGGGCGCGGCCTCACACGCCGCTACGGCTCGCTGATCGTGACCCGCGACACGCTGCTCGCGGGAACGCTCATCTATCTGCCGATCGGGCTCGTGGCGCTGCCCGGATTCCATCCCGAGACGATCACCCGCACGGGCTGGCTGGGGCTGCTCTATCTGGCGTGGATCACGTCGGTCGTGACCTACGTGCTGTGGTTTTGGGGGCTCAAGTATTTCAAGGCGGCCACGGTCGCGACGATCACCAATCTGCAGCCGCTCATCACGGCGGGGCTCGCCCGCGTGTTCCTGCACGAGCCGCTGCCGCCGGGATTCCTGGTATCCATGGCGTTGGTGCTCACGGGAGTCTGGATGACGCGGCTGGGGCCTGAAGCACGCTGGTTTTCAAGCTCCGAGGATTGAGGATTCGCCCTCGTCCGAAGCCTAGACGCCGGCCGCCGGCGGCGTCCACGCCACCGCGGTTGCGCCCGCGGGCACCCTGCTCCTAGTCTCCGTGCCCTTGCGGCCCGCATCCCCGGTCCGCGCCTCGACATGCACGCCTCCGCCACCCACTCGGGCCTCGCCAAACGCGTCCGCACGTACGCGGCGTTCGTGCGATTCGAGCACACCCTGTTCTCGCTCCCGCTCATCCTCGCCGGCGTGTTCAGCGTGTCCGGACCGGCGCTCGGGGTTTGGCGCTGGACGCTCATTGCCGTCGCCGTCGTCGGCGCGCGCACCGCGGCGATGGCGCTCAACCGGCTGATCGATCGCCGCATCGACGCACTCAATCCGCGCACGCGCGAGCGCGAGCTGCCGTCTGGGCGGATGCGTTCGGTCGAGGCGTGGGCGTTACTCGCTGCGAGCGGCGCAGCCTATTTCGCGGCGTGCGCGGCGCTGGGGGCCTGGTATTTCAGGGTGTCGCCGGTGCCGCTCGTCGTGTTCACGATCTACCCCTATCTCAAGCGCTTCACGCCGCTCTGCCACTTCGGCGTCGGTGCGGCGCTGGCGCTCGCGCCGCTCGCCGGCTACGCGGCCGCGCACCCCGATCTTGCGCACCCCGGGCCAGCGCTGCTGCTCGCCGGCTTCGCGCTCGTGTGGGTCAGCGGCTTCGACATCATCTACGCCACGCTCGACGAGGCGTTCGACCGCGAGCACGGCGTGCGCTCGATGGTGGAATGGCTCGGGCGCCGGCGGGCGCTGGGTCTCTCGGCGGCGCTGCATCGGCTGGCGGAGTTCCTGCTGCTGGCGCTCGTCGTGGTGCTGCTCGGCGCCGGCGGCCGCTCGCCGTGGTCGCCGGCGGGGCTCGCCGCGCTCGCGTCGTGGGCGGGTGCCACGGCGTTGCTCGAGCTGGAGCAGCGCTGGGCGGAGGATGTGAACCTGGCGTTCTTCAAGGTGAACGTGTGGGTGGGGGCGCTGGTGCTGGCGACGGTGCTCGCCGCGCGCGCCGGCGCGGGCGGCTTCTGATGGGGCGCTACCTGATCGGCATGACCGGCGCTTCGGGCGCGGCGTTCGGCGTCGACTTCGTCCGCCGTTGCCCGGGCGAGAAGTACCTGATGGTGTCGGATTGGGGCCGGCAGGTGATGCAGTCCGAGACCGGGCTCAAGCCTTCGGATCTCGCCGGCGACGTGAAGAAGCTCTACTCCGACGCCGACCTGGCGGCGCCGTTCTCGTCGGGCAGCAATCGCTACGACGCGTTCGTCATCGTGCCGTGCAGCGTGTCGACCCTGGCGAAGATCGCGTGCGGCATCGCCGACACGCTGATCACCCGCGTTGCGGCCGTGGCGCTCAAGGAACGCATGCGTCTCGTGGTGTGCGTGCGCGAGACACCGTGGTCGAGCATCACGCTCGCGAACGCGCTCAAGCTGTCGCGCGAGGGGGTCGTGGTGATGCCGGTGTCGCCGCCGTGGTATCGGGCGCCGAAATCGCTCGACGACGCGGTGCGCGGTTTCACCGAGAAGGTGCTGGCGGTGCTCGGCGAGCCGGCGGGAGCGGGTTGGCGCGCCGAGGAGCTGGGGTGACGCCCGAGCCCGGGCGGGCGCCCCGGCGTTCGGCCGCGGGGCCGCGGACGTGAGCGGCTTCGCGACCCTTGGCGAGTTCCTCGTCGACATCGAGCGCCGCGGCGACCTGCGGCGGGTGAGCCGCGAGGTGGACTGGGCCTACGAGGTGGCCGAGATCGCCGCCCGCGAGGCGCGTGGCGAAGGCCCGGCATTGCTGTTCGAGCGGGTGAGGGGCGCCGCGTTTCCACTGGCGGTGAACGTGCTCGCGGCGCGGCGGCGCATCGAGTGGGCGCTCGGGCGCCCGTCGGCGAGCGTCGGCGCCGAGCTGGAGGAGCTGCTGCACGCCGTTCCGCCCGGTGCGCTCGGCGATGTGATCAGGCTGCGCGCCAGCGCCGGGCGCGTGTGG
>JACXTT010010810.1_pt1 | contig 12270 bp, 13 predicted proteins | sample 9270951 | NCBI WGS metagenome assembly JACXTT01 (sample SAMN15532306, study PRJNA645909) | rock metagenome | isolation source: weathered quartz diorite | place: Puerto Rico | collected 2017-06-21 | reverse complement strand
GAACTATATCACCGCGCCGGGGGGGTTGCAAGGGGGGGGGGGTATCGCCTTAAAGGGCCCCTTTTCGGGGGACACCGGGTTTTATTGGGGGCTTAAGGGCGAGTTCGATTCCGTGGTGGCCCAGTACCACGTTCAAGGCCATATCCCGACCAAGCTCATCGCCTTCGACGAAACCGTGAACGTCAGCCTTGGGCTGCCGATCCGCCGCACCTCGGTCGATCACGGCACGGCGTTCGATATTGCGTGGAAAGGCAAGGCGGAGCACACGAATATGCGCGCCGCCGTGGCATACGCCCGCATGATGGCGGAGCGCATGCCGGCCCGGGCGGCTGCCTGACGCACGCGTAGCGGCACCGCCATGGCTGCCGCGCCTCGGCTCGTCATCGTCGCCGACGACCTCACGGGGGCGATGGACGTCGCCGGTCCCTTGGCCGGGCGCGGCTTGCGCACATGGGTGGTGGCGAGCACCAACGGCTGCACCCTCGCGACGCTCCCCGCAGCCGAGGTGGTCTCGATCAACACCGACAGCCGACACCTCTCTGAAGCGCGCGCCGCGCAGCGCGCGCGCAGCGTGGTGCGTGAGCTCGTCCACCGGGACGCCGAGATTCTGATCAAGAAGATCGACTCCACGTTGCGTGGCAACGTGGTCGTCGAGACCCTGGCCATACTGGAGGCGAGCGGACGCAGCGCTGCGGTGGTCGCACCCGCGTTTCCGCGCCAGGGCCGCACGGTCGTCGAGGGCGTGGTATGCGTGGACGGCGTACCGTTGAAGAATACGAATTTCGCCCGCGATGCGCTTTCGCCACCGCCGTTGGAACCGTTGCCTGCGCTGTTTCGACGGGGTGATGCACACGCCGATGTGCAGTCGGTTGGTAGAGGCGGGCCGATCGCGCTCGCGCAGGATCGTCGCAAACAGATCTTCGTTGTCGATAGCGTGAGCGACGAAGATCTGCGCGCAACGCTGCGAACTTTGAAAGGACGTCTGCAAGACACGCTGCTCGTGGGTTCGGCGGGCATCGGCGAGGCCCTGGCGGAAATCTGCTTCGAACAGGCCCCGGAAACCTTCACCGCGCCGGCGCTCCAGGGGCCGCTGCTGTTCGTCGTCGGATCGCGAGCCGAGCAGAGCGTGCGGCAGGCGAACGCGCTGGTCGAAGGCTGCTCGGCCCGCATCGTTACAGCACCCAATGGGCATGTCGACATCGGTGCGGCCATGCGAGGCACGGAGCCGGTGCTGGTGCTCACAGCGACAGCGGATGCAGGGTGCGAGGCGGAAGCCGCAGAGGTGGCGCGGCGCCTTGCCAAAGGTGTCGCCGAGCTCCTCGAGCGTCGGCCAATCGCGGCCGTGGTGGCCACTGGTGGCGATACCGCAGTCGCCGTTCTCCAGCACCTCTCTCAGCCGCTGTTGCGAGTCGTGGGCACCTTGTTGCCTGGCATACCGTTCAGCTGGGTGCAAGCCGGCGGGCGCAAGGTATGGTTTGTGACCAAGGCCGGCGGGTTCGGTTCCCGCGACACCTTCGCGACCATCGTCCATCGGCTGCGCGGGAGCGCTTGAGAACCTTGCGCACCGCAGCGGTCTCCAACCGATACAGTCGGTCAGCAGGAGAAGTCGATGATGATGACGCAGGGCCTGCGCATCTTACGTGCTGCGGCGCAGAGGTCACGCACCGCGGTCAGGAGCGCCGCCACGCGCCATTGGTCCATTGTGCCGATGCGACAGGTCGCGGCGATCCTGCTGGCAGTTGCTGCCGGGGCTGTCAGCGGCGCAAGTCCCGAACCGATCACTGTCGAAGCGCGGCGCGACGGCGACGCGGTGATCGTGGACGCACACGCTTTGCTACACGCCGACCTCGAGATCGCATGGGACGTGCTCACCGATTACGGCCGGTACGCGGAGTTCATCCCGGATCTCACTTCGAGCCGGATCGTGGCGCGCTCGGGAGAAACCGTGATCGTGGAGCAAAAAGGTCAAGTCGGGTTCTTCCTGTTCCGCTTTCCGATGGAAGTAACCCTCAGCGTGACCGAGGAACCTCGCACCGGCATCATTTCGCGCGCCATTGCAGGAACGTTCCGGGAGATGACTGGCAGCTATACTTTGGTGCGCGATGGCGACGCATTGCGCTTCACGTACAGCGGGCGCATGGTGCCCGACTTCCTGTTGCCGCCGCTGATTGGAACCGCTGCTGTGAAAGCGGCGGTCAAGAAGCAGTTCGGCGCGCTGGTGAAGCAAATGCAGACGCGTGGAACCACACCCCCGAAGCTACCCGCGCAGTGAGCGAACGCCGGGGCCGGGTCTCGTGGCGCGCCGATCTTGCGTATCAACAGCAGCTCGAGCCGGTAAAATGGGTCGCTCTACTGCCAGTACCAGAGCCCCGCGCGTGACCAGCACGACATCGGCATTCCTGCGACCCCAGAGTGTGGCCCTGGTCGGCGCTGGAGACAGGCTCACGAGCTCGGGTGGTGCGGTGTTGCGCAACCTCCTGCGCTCCGGATTCCAGGGCCGCATCGTGCCGGTGAACCCGAAAGGCGGCGAACTGCTCGGCCTGCCGGTGACGCGGTCTCTGGCCGAAGTGTCACCGCCTTGCGCCCTCGCAGTAATCGTCGTGCGCGCGGAGTCGGTTCTCGACGTGGTGCGCGAAGCGGCCGCCAGCGGTCATCGCAATCTCCTCATCCTACCGGGCGGGTTCGCCGAGAGCGGTGCCCAAGGCAAGGCACGCGACCGCGAGTTGCATGCACTCGCCCAACAGCACGGCCTGACTATCGGTGGGCCGAACTGCGCGGGCAGTATCAACCTGCTCGAGGCGTCTCAGCCCTTTGCCGCCACTTTCCTGCGTGACATGCCCCGCGGCGGCGGCGTAGCGCTCGTTTCGCAGTCGGGTGCTATTGCCGAGGAGGTGATCGCTTCCAGCCACGGCCTAGGCATCCCGCTCGGTGCTGTGGTCTCCGTCGGCAATGCGATGCATCTGGGGCTGACCGAATACCTCGACGAACTGGGTGCCGACCCGGCGTGTCGCGCGATCCTGCTCTACGCTGAGTCGTTCGGCGACACGGACCGGTTCAGAGAAGTCGCGCGCCGGGTGAGCGCGCGCAAACCGGTGGTAGCTCTGGCCGGCGGGCATACGCCGGAGGGGCGCAGCGCTGCGCTGCGCCACACAGGTTCGAGCTCCTTGACCGACGAGCAGGCGAAACGCTTCTGCGTCGACAGCGGAATGGTGAGGGTAACAAGCCTGCGCCGGCTTATGCTCGCGGGCAAGGCCTTCGCTGCTCATCCCGGTGGCATCGGACGACGCGTCCTCGTGTTGTCCAACTCCGGAGGTCCGGGCGTGCTGTGCACGGATCAATGTGCGCTCGAGGGACTCGAGCTTCCCCCGCTGCCGGCCGCGCTGCAAACGCGTCTGCACGGCTGCCTGCCGCCGGAGGCGTCGGTGGCGAATCCGCTGGATCTGCTGGCGGATGCGCGCGACGATCGCTTTGGCGACACCCTGACTGCGGCGCTGGGAAACGAGGGCGCTTTCGATGCCATCCTCGTCATTCACGTCGTGCCGTTCATGGTCGACGGTGCCGCTGTTGTGGCGCGCCTGGCCGAGCTGTGCCGCGATGCCCGCATGCCGATTCTCCATTCCATGATGGGGACGCTGGAGTACAAAACAGAGTGGAGCTCAGCGATGGAGAGTGCCGGCGTGCCCATGTTCGGTGACGTCGAGGACATGGCCCAAGCCGCCGGGCTGCTCGCTCGTTATCGCGCGCTGCACCCGCGTTCGACATGAACTCTCATTCATGCACAGCTGCGGAACGACTAAACTACACGGCACAGCGGGGAGGTCCCGTCAATGAAACTGTACGGCTTCTGGCGCAGTTCGGCAGCCTACCGCGTTCGGATCGCGCTTGCACTCAAAGGGCTGAGCTACGACTACGTCAGCGTGCAGCTGGCCAAGGGCGAACAGTATCAGCCCGCGTTCGCCGCCATCAGCCCACAGAACCTGGTCCCGGTGCTCGAGGACGAAGGTCATTTGCTGTACCAATCGCTCGCTATCATCCAGTATCTGGAAGAGACCCACCCCGACCCAAGACTCATCCCGGAAGACCCGCTGGAGAGCAATCGGGTGCGCTCACTGGCATTGATTATCGCGTGCGAGATACACCCGCTTAACAATCCGAGGGTCCTTAATTACCTCACCAGCAATTTCGCAGTGTCCGAGGAGCAGAAGCTCGCCTGGTACCAACACTGGGTGACCGCCGGCTTTACGGCCCTGGAGAAACGGCTGGTGGCCGAGCCCTGGACCGGACGCTACTGCCACGGCGACGCGCCGGGGTTGGCCGATATTGCCCTCGTCCCCCAGGTGGCCAACGCCAAGCGCTTCAAGGTCGACTTGGCCCCGTTTCCCACGATTCGTCGGATTGAAGAGGCGTGCTTGGGCCTTGAGGCGTTCCAGAAAGCAGCGCCGGAGAATCAGCCAGATGCGGAGAAGAAATAGGCCGGCACCGTTGTCTGCTCCGCGGTCCTTCCGCGCGATGCCGGTTTGCCTTAGAATTTGATCAAATATCGGATCTGGCCGGTGTTGGCCAGACCGCAGCGGTGGGCAGCACCGGCGGAAGCCGGGAAGGGCGCCCGAGCTGTTCGGTCAACTCTTCCCGAGGAATCTGAATGCGACCTACCCGCTCGGCCGCGACTACGCTTCTCGCGGCAGTGGTCTTGTCTGCCGCCTTTTCCGTTTCCACAGCTCGTGCGGATGGGGATCCCGCGCCTACCTATCAGCGTGAGCGCGCGGCCCAGAAGTTCAAGAACTGTCACTGGACAGATGAGATGGGTAAATACGTTTACGACTGCATCAAAAAGAACGACGGGTTGAACGCGCACTGGTGCTACGATGAAGCCCTTGAGGTGCTTTGCCCCGCCCAGCTCGAGGCCGCCAAAAAATCAGCGGAAGAGACCACCCCGGCGGCCAAGCCGGGCAACTAGGCAGGCCCGAGAGCACAAGCCCGCAGCGGCACCCAGGCCGATATATGAACACTCGCGACATGCTGGTCCGCCTCGCCCGCCCCGAAGACGCGCAAGACATCGCGGTGATGTCCCGCGACCTCATCGAGACCGGGCTTGGCTGGACGTGGACGCGGCAAAGGGTGAGCAGGAATATTGCCAACCGCGATACGCTTTCCATCGTGATGTGCCGGGCCACCCGCGTGATAGGTTTCGCCATCATGTTCTTCGGCGACGAGCATGCGCATCTCAGCCTTCTGGCCGTGCAGCCCGAGTTTCAGCGCCTCGGCCTGGGGACGCGCATGATCCGTTGGTTGGAGGAATCGGCGCAGGTAGCCGGCATCCGCGCCATACATCTGGAAGTGAGGGCGCGGAACCAGAATGCGCGGCGCTTCTACCGTCGGCTCGGATTCCTCCAAATGGCGCTGTTGCCGAAGTACTATCGCGGGGTGGAAGCGGCGGTGTGGATGGCGCATGATCTGCAGACCGTTTCGCGTCGACGCGTAGCCTGATCGGCCTCTCGGCCACCCCTCCGAGTCGATCTTCCACTCGCTTTTTAGGTTAGCGCATCAATTTCCCCTCTCGGGACTCGATTCCGGTCGAACCACGCCGCCCACAAAACTGCGAGCCAGCCCGAGAGAGCGCTGACGGCGAGCACCGTCTCATTCGGCGGCGGATCGCCATGAACGGCCCCGGCGTACAGGAATCCCAGCAGCGCCAGAAACGCCCAAAACCCAAAACTGCCCACCCGTGTCACCGCTTTGGTCGCGCTGATATATAGCGCGATCCCTGCGGCGAGCATGACCACCTCCACGGCCACCGTCAGCGCAACGTTGTTCCACAGGCTCAGCCCCAGCTTGGCGGCGGCACCGGGCGCGAGCGGCATATCGGGTCGATGGCTGACGAAATCCAGCACCGGCTGGCGACGCCCAGCGCTATGGCTATGGTCCCGGGCAGGTAGCGCGTCTTCCAGTGGTAGAGGCCTGCCAGCGAGGCGGCCCATACCAGTGCCATGACAAGGCTGTGAGACCACGGATAGGAGACGAAGTCCAGTGGCGTAAACACCGTGTTGCCAGGATCGATTCGCACAACCTCCCACCCCATGAGCACGAACAGAGGCCAGATCAAATCGAGGAACATCGGGGCGGCCAAAAGCCACCCGAGAGAAGTCCGCGGCGCGAACCGCTTGGCCGCGAAACCGACTGCGAAGTGTCCGATGAACATAGAAGGCGTGTTGGCTCGAAGCGATACTGCCACGGTGCCGGGCTCCAGGGCTGCGTTCAGCGCGGGCGCGTTCTTTGCTCCCCCGGGGCCCATGGACACGCTGCGCCGCCACCGCTGGCGGGTTAAGGATACAATCTGTTCACCCTGGCAGGAGCTGCCCGGGCTGTACACGGCCTTTGAGATCTGGGGCATGCGGCGTCGGGGTTACTTCTCTGCGGCTACGCCGATGGAGGAGAGCGAACCGACCGTGCGGCATGAAGAGTTGCGCGCGTTCTATCTGTTCTCGGAGTCGTGATTCACACAGCTGGCTTGAACGGGCTATGTTCGGTCAATTCGTCGAGGTAGACCGAAATGCCGCGTGTTTCGCGGTCGAGGAACTCGTCCACCGCCCTGCCAAATTGAGGGTGCGCGAGCCAGTGGCCCGAGTAGGTTGGTACCGGCAGGAGGCCGCGCGCAAGTTTGTGCTCCCCCTGCGCCCCGCCCTCGAACAGGCGCAACCCGCGGGCGATGCAGAACTCGATGGACTGGTAGTAGCAGGTTTCGAAGTGCAGGCCCCCTACGAAGTGTGTTGTGCCCCAGTAACGCCCCCACAGCGTATGACCGTTATGCACATTAAGCCCAGCCGCCACCGGCTCACCGCTTTGCGAAGCGATTACGAGTAACACGTTGTCCGGCAGGCTTTGGGCCAGCCGCCTGAAGAACGCGCGGTTCAAGTAGGGTGTGGAGTGATGTTGGCGGTAGGTGCGGTTGTAGCACAGCGTGAAAAAGTCCCACTGCGCCGCCGTCGCCTGGCGCCCGTTCAGCCAGTCGAACTCGATCCCCCCTTCGCGCACTCGCCGGCGCTCCTGCTTGATCTTCTTCCGCTTGTCATGCGTCATGGCTGAGAGGAAATCGGAGAAGTCGCGGTAACCCGGGTTTTGCCAATGGAACTGGACGCCTGTGCGCAGCATCATCCCGACCGACTCCAGCTCGGGCGCTTGTTCCGAAGGCGGGAACAGCAAGTGGAACGAGGAGGCCCGCAGCTCCTTGGCGAGCTCGAGCGCTGTGAGCAGCAGCCGCTGTCGCAACTCGGCAGTGGGCGCCAGTAGACGGGGCCCTGCGGCCGGCGTGAAGGGTACCGCGCACAGCAGTTTGGGATAGTAGTCCAGGCCGTGGCGGTGATAAGCGTCGGCCCAGGCCCAGTCGAAAACATACTCGCCGTATGAGTGTGACTTGAGGTACAGCGGCATCGCACCGGTCAGCCGGCCGTCATCCCACAGCGTGACGAAACGCGGTGTCCATCCGCGCTCCTCGCTGGCGCAACCGGTTTCGTGCAGTGCGTGCAAAAAGGCGTGATGCAGAAACGGGCAGTCGCCGGCGAGCGCATCCCATTGTTCGGGGTCGAGCTCAGCGAGCGAGTCTAGGATGCGGATCTGCAAGGGGAGAGGCGCGGATCAGATCGGATTGGGATTATGTCACGCGCACCATTTCGCTCCGACCGCTTGATCGCGCACCGCGATGGTGCTCACCGGCCTCAGCGTCCCGCCACTCCGACATTTATCTCCCAGGCGGGAGTGACTATACTGTCCACGTCGCCCGGGAGCCACCCGGTCTGAAATATGGGGTGCGGAGATGAAGAAGATCGAGGCCATCGTGAAACCGTTCAAGCTGGATGAAGTGCGTGAGGCGCTGTCCGCTATCGGGGTCACCGGGTTGACCGTGACGGAGGTCAAGGGTTTCGGACGCCAGAAGGGGCACACCGAACTTTACCGAGGTGCCGAGTACGTCGTCGACTTCTTGCCTAAGGTCAAGGTGGAGGTGGTGGTGGCCGACAAGCTTGTGGACTCGGCGATCGAAGCCGTCATCAGATCCGCTCGCACGGGCAAGATCGGCGACGGGAAGATATTCGTGACCAGCGTCGAGCAGGTCATCCGGATCCGCACCGGAGAGACCGACGAGGCAGCAGTCTAAGCTAGCTGCTCGTGGCTCTCACCCGCGCGACCGAAACGCGAGGGGTGAGGACCCGAGCTACTCATCCTCGGCGTCCTCGATGCGTTCTTTACTGGGCGCGCCTTTCAGCAGGATCACCACAGCTCCGCTGCCGCCGTCCACCGGACGCGCCTGGCAGAAGGCCAGCACCTCGCCGCGCTGAGCCAGCCAGCCAGCCACCTTGCGTCTGAGCACCGGCTCCCGATTTTTCGACCCGAGGCCTTTACCGTGCACCACGAGCACGCAGCGTTGCCCGCGCCTGACCGCTTGAGCCAGAAACGCGACCAGCAGACTGCGCGCCTCGACTGAGCGGGAGCCGTGAAGGTCGAGTTGATCCTGCGTGACCCAATGGCCGCTGCGCAGCTTGCGCAAGACCTGACGCGATAGACCCGGACGCGCGAATGCCAGGGTATCGCCGGACTCCAGTTCCAGGTCGTGTTGCGCATCGTCGCTCAAGCTGTCGCGCAATACCTGGCGGTTGTCTTCCAGGCGCTGAAAGGGCAACGGAGCACGTGGCTTCGTACTGTGCACCACCCGCCCTGAGTTCGGCAGGCGCCGCACGTCGCGGACCGCCTCGCGAAACTCTCGACCCGGATCCTGCGCCGACGGCCCGCTCTTGGTTTGGCGCTTGCTCATCGGCCCAGGGCGTCGAGGTATTTCTCGGCGTCGAGCGCCGCCATGCATCCGCTCCCGGCGCTAGTCACAGCTTGCCGATAGACGTGATCCTGCACATCACCGGCAGCGAACACGCCGGGAACGCTCGTTCCGGTGGCGTTTCCCTCCCGACCGCCGTGCGTCACGATGTAACCGTTCTCCATCTCGAGCTGGCCCTCGAACAGCTGAGTGTTGGGCGTATGGCCGATCGCAACGAACAGCCCCTGAACGTGAACCTCCTTTGGCTTGGCGCCAGCGGTGCTCTTGATGCGCACACCGGTGACCCCGCTGTGATCACCCAATACCTCGTCGAGCGTGTGGTTCCATTCCACCCGTACGTTGCCGGTCTTGGTTTTGTCCAGCAGCCGATTGGCGAGGATCTTTTCGGCTCGGAACCTGTCCCTGCGGTGTACGACGGTCACAGTCTTCGCGATGTTGGATAAGTAGAGCGCTTCCTCCACTGCAGTGTTGCCGCCGCCTACCACCGCTACGTCCCGACCTCGATAGAAGAAACCGTCGCACGTGGCGCAAGCCGACACGCCCTTACCCATGAATTTCTGCTCGGAGGGGATGCCGAGGTATTTGGCAGACGCCCCGGTTGCGATGACGAGCGCGTCACAGGTGTAGGTTGCCTGATCGCCCACGAGGGTCAGCGGCTTCTCGCCCAGCAGCGCCGTGTGGATGTGATCGAACACGATGCCGGTGTCGAAGCGCTGCGCGTGCTGATGGAAGCGCTCCATCAGCTCTGGGCCCTGGACGCCCGCGAAGTCGGCAGGCCAATTGTCGACATCGGTAGTGGTCATCAGCTGTCCGCCTTGCGCGATCCCCGTGAGCAGCACCGGATTCAAGTTAGCGCGTGCCGCGTAGACAGCCGCAGTGTAGCCGGCAGGGCCGGAGCCGAGAATCAGCAGCCGCGCATGCTTGGTTGTTTTGGCCATGACTCGATAATTTGGGGCGAGGTGGAACCAGGCAAGAATCTAACAGCTGCGCGGTTGCGCTGTCGAGCGACGCCTCGGGGCGCGGCTGCGACCGGCAGGCGGTTGCAAGGTTGGCGCGCAGGGCCTTGATTCGTTGATGGTCTGCCCGCTGTCCCACCGATCGAACTCGCGGCGGGGCCGTATAATGCGGCATGCTCAGAATAGGTTTTAGCCGGCATGGCGTTCAGATCTAGCGTCGACGCACAGCGCAGGCCGTGGCCCCCGCGGCTCGCCGCGCTCGCACAGGAGGCCTGGTGGCTGGTCCTGGTGCTGGTCGCAACCTATCTCGCGCTGGTCCTGGCTACCTACGACAGATCCGACCCCGGCTGGTCGCACAGCTCAGGCGGAGGCGCCATTCACAACGCGGGGGGGCGCTTCGGCGCCTGGCTCGCTGACGTCTTGTTGTATCTGTTCGGGGTGTCCGCGTACTGGTGGGTCGTGTTTCTGTTGTTTGCGGTCTATTGGGGGTATCGGAGGCTGGGTGCCGCCGGACCGGGTGACCGCAGATCGTTCGTGGTCGCGTGCAGCGGCTTCCTCGCGCTGGTGCTGGCCAGTGCCAGCCTGGAGGCACTTCGCCTGCACGCCTTTCATGCTCAGCTGCCTCTGGCGGCAGGCGGTATCGTCGGTGTAAGCCTGGGCGGGCTGTTCACGCGTTGGTTCGGTCTCACCGGCGGTACCCTGACACTCCTGTTTGTCGGTGCCATCGGGCTGTCCCTGTTCAGTGGCTTGTCCTGGCTCGAATTCTCGGAGAGGCTGGGCGAGCGCATCGAGCGCGGCTGGCTGTATCTAGCAAGCCGCTGGGAAGCGGCGCGGGATCGGAGGCTCGGCGTGTTGGCGGCGACGCGCCGCGACGAGGTGGTGGAAGAGGAGAAGAGAAAGCTCGACGAGCACGAGCCCGTGCGCATCGACCCGCCGGAGCTGGAGATCCGGAAGTCGGCACGCGTGGCGCGAGAAAAGCAAAAACCGCTGTTCGAGGATCTGCCAGATTCGCCGTTGCCGCCGCTCCACTTGCTCGACGAGGCCGCAGGCGACATGCAGATTCTGACAGCGGACACATTGGAGTACACCTCCCGGTTGATCGAGAAAAAACTGCTCGACTTCGGCATCGAGGTCAAAGTCGTAGCGGCCCAGCCCGGCCCCGTCATCACGCGCTACGAGATCGAGCCGGCGGTTGGGGTGAAGGGCAGCCAGATCGTGAATCTGGTGAAAGACCTCGCTCGCGCCCTATCTGTCGTCAGCATTCGCGTGGTGGAAACGATCCCGAACAAAACGTACATGGGGCTGGAGATTCCCAATCCGAAACGGCAGGTGGTGCGCCTGTCCGAGATCCTGAGCTCTCAGGTTTACGCCGACATGGCCTCGCCCCTGACACTTGCATTGGGCAAAGACATTGCCGGCAAGCCCGTCGTCGCCGACCTTGCCCGCACGCCGCACCTACTTGTCGCAGGCACGACGGGCTCGGGCAAATCGGTGGCCATCAACGCCATGATCCTCAGCCTTCTGTACAAGGCTACGCCCAACGAAGTTCGTCTGATCCTGGTGGATCCGAAAATGCTGGAACTGTCCTCGTACGAGGGGATTCCCCATCTTTTGGCTCCTGTGGTCACGGACATGAAACAAGCGGCGCAGGCGCTGACCTGGTGCGTGGGCGAGATGGAACGCCGGTATCGAGTGATGTCGGCGGTCGGCGTTCGCAACCTTTCCGGCTTCAACCAGAAGATCAGGGATGCGGAAAGGAGCGGAGAGCCGTTGCTTGATCCGCTCGCCGTCAACGGCGCGTCGGCAGCGCAGGTGGTGCCGCCAGCGCTGAAGGAGCTGCCGCTCCTGGTCGTAGTGATCGACGAGCTTGCCGATCTCATGATGGTGGTAGGCAAGAGGGTTGAAGAACTGATCGCCCGCCTGGCGCAGAAGGCGCGCGCGGCGGGTATCCATCTGCTCCTCGCTACCCAGAGGCCTTCGGTGGACGTCATCACCGGCTTGATCAAGGCCAATATCCCTACGCGCATCGCGTTCCAGGTGTCGAGCAAGGTAGACTCGCGCACGATTCTCGATCAGATGGGCGCCGAATCGTTGCTCGGACAAGGCGACATGCTCTACCTGCCGCCCGGGAGCGGACACCCGCAGCGGGTGCATGGCGCCTTCGTGGGCGACGAGGAAGTGCGCAAGGTCGTCGAGTATCTGAAATCGCGCGCGCAGCCCCAATATATCGAAGGCATACTGGAAAGCGCTGACGACCTGGACGACGAGAGCGGCGCGTTCGACGAGTCGGATGCGGAGTCCGATCCTCTTTACGATCAAGCGGTCGAAATTGTGCTGAAGTCCCGCCGCGCTTCGATCTCGCTGGTGCAGCGGCACTTGCGCATCGGGTACAACCGAGCTGCCCGCCTCATCGAACAGATGGAGCGCGCCGGCCTTGTCTCGAGCATGGCGACCAACGGCAACCGCGAGGTGTTGGCGCAGAGTAAGGAGTGA
>JACXTT010010809.1_pt1 | contig 12271 bp, 10 predicted proteins | sample 9270951 | NCBI WGS metagenome assembly JACXTT01 (sample SAMN15532306, study PRJNA645909) | rock metagenome | isolation source: weathered quartz diorite | place: Puerto Rico | collected 2017-06-21 | reverse complement strand
ATCACCGGGCCGCGAGACGTGTGCGGCGCGAGGTTTCGCTGGAAGCTGTAGGCGTAGACGTTCAGGTCCGCCACGAGCACCAGGGCCGGGTCGTCGGATGTTTTTTGCGGTGAAATCCACGTGTTGGTCGTCCCCGCCGGCGGAGGCCAGGGGGTGTGCGAATGGCCCCCGAGGTAATGGTAACCAATGGCAATGCCGTAACCTTCGTGGTCGCGCCAGTCTTTGCTCTTCTCGAAAGACCTTGCCAGATTCGGACAGTCGAGCACCTTCAGCGGGCTGGCGTAACGCAGGATGTTCGTCTTCGTGGCGCTGGACAGGATCGGTGTGTGCGTATCGTTGGTGTTGGCCGTATTGTCCGTGTTGCCCTGCGGCAGGTAATCCTGAAAGTCACCCGCGTAAATGTGCGTCGCCAAGATAAACTGGCAACTGTTATTCAGGCAGCTGGCGCGGCGGGCGCGTTCCTTCGCGCTGCCCAGCGCTGGCAAGAGCAGACCGGCAAGGATCACGATGATGGCGATGACCACCAATAACTCAATCAGCGTGAATGCTCGTCGGCCAAAGCACCGTTGCGTTGTTCGAGGGTGCACGGCCATGCGAAATTTCCAGATGTATTACCTTACTTCGGTGCGTGCGGTGTGGCAAATAGTTTCATGCGGGCCGCCACTTTTCGGCTGACGATCACTCTTCGCAGGACGTTCCCGCGACCCTGCGCGCACGCGGAAATCAGACTTGGAGGGAGCCTGCGCATCGTGTTAAGTGGCGCGACGCATGAATCGCCGCGCTGCTTTCCATCAACCTCAGGGTGCTGCCGGCATCTTGCCGGCAGACCAGTCGGTGCAAGGCACTGCCGGCAGGATGCCGGCAGCACCTTGGCGGTTCATGGCCTCAACGCATGGGAAAAAGCGACAGACGGCTTTTCATGACCGTGGCGCCGTCAAGATGCGAGTCGCACCTTGGCTCTGTCGCTTCGTTGTGCTGTCGCTAGCGGTTGCGGCGTTCGGCGGACTATTCGCGGCCGATGGGATCCAGGTCGAGCGCGTCCTGGGCCCGGAAATCAAGACGGGTGATTACAAGCATCCGGCGAGCGTTGACGAACTGCGCAACGGCGATCTTTATCTGGTCTTCTTCAGCGGGCGGGGTGAATACAACGACAACAGCACAGCGGTCTTCGGCACGCGCTTCACGCGAGCCGACTCCCGCTGGTCGCCGCCGGAGGCGATCGCGCGCGATCCGTTTCATTCGCTGGGCAACCCGGTGATTTGGCAGGCGCCGGATGGACTGGTCTGGTTGTTTTACGTGTCGCGTTACGGGACGCACTGGGCCGATTCGCGCATCGCCGGCAAGGTCTCCCGTGACGGCGCGCGGACCTGGTCCGACTCGTTCATGGTCGCCGTTGAGGACGGGATGATGGTGCGCGGACATCCGGTCGTTCTGCACAGCGGCGATTTTCTACTGCCGATTTATCACGAGGTGGGGCGCGACACCGAACGAGTGGATGCGCGGTGCACTTCGCTCTTTCTCCGATTTGACCCTGCGACAAAGCTCTGGCAGCCCGGAGAACGCGTTCGCTCGCGGCTGGGCAACATTCAACCGGCCGCGGTGGAACTCGCGCCGAGTCATCTGCTCGCCTTCTGTCGGCGCGGGGGGGACTACGCCGGCCGCCCGGACGGGTGGCTTGTGCGCGCCGAGTCGCGCGACGGCGGACGCACCTGGAGCGAAGGGAGCGATTCGGAGTTTCCCAACCCAAACGCGGCGGTCGACTTCATCAAGCTAGGCAATGGCCATCTGCTGCTCGTCTTCAACAACAGCTTCACGAACCGGACGCCCTTGACGGTGGCGATCTCGATGGACAGCGCAAAGACGTTTCCCTACCGGCGAAACATCGCCGAAGGGCCCGGCGATTTTGGCTATCCAACCGCCGTGCAGACGCGCGACGGAAGAATCCATGTGGTTTACACTTCGGACGAGCGCACGGTGGTCCGGCACGCCGTCTTCGCCGAAGCCGCAATCCTGAATCCGCCATAGACGCCGTGCCGGAAGCGTTGGAACCGATCCTCATCCATATGAAAGCACCACATCAACTGTTGGCCTTGTGTTTGATCGCGGGTTGCCACCCGGTCTCGATTTGGTCGGGATGGTCCGCCGATTCGCCGACCAAACCCGTCCTGCTGTACAGCCGTTATTACAACGCCGAAGGGGAGAACCGTTACCTGCCCGAGGATACCTACAAGCAAGTCATGCAACGGCTGAGGCAGGATTTCGACGTCCGCATCCATAACCGGCCGCTGACGCGCGAGACGCTTGCGGACGTGAAATTGCTGTTCATCGTCAATCCGAGCGACAAGGCGGTCGGGAATCACCCACCGCCACCGCACGTCTCGGCGACGGACACCCGATTGTTGGCTGAGTTCGTCAGCAACGGCGGCGGACTGATCGTTTCCGGCAATCAGGAAAACCACAATCTGGAAGTCGCTGACATGAACAAGCTGCTCGCGCAATTCGGCATTCAAGCGACCAACCTCTACACCGACGCGAAGAAACTCGTGCTGCCGCAGGACACGCCGGTCATCGGCGGGCTGCGCTGGGCCTATTATACGGGCAATCTGCTGTTGCTGGACCCGACGCATCCCGCGAAACCCCGCTCACTGGTGACGAACGATCTCAATCAAAAACCGCCCAAGGGTACTCGCGATCAGGCCGGGTGTCTGCTGGCGACCGCCCAACCGGGCCGAGGCCGTGTCGTAGTCGTGACCGATTCCGGTTGGCTGGCCGACTGGGCGTTCAACGAGGAGGGAATCGGCGGCGTCGCCATCAAGGGCCAGGACAACTGGGAGATTTTTCGGCGGCTGACGCGTTGGGCGGCTCAATTGCCGGACGTTTCAAAGTGATCGGGTGAGTTCATCCGACACGGCGCGAGCGAGCATGAAAATTCACGAATTGAACCACGTTGCGATTCACGTCCGCGAGGTCGAGAAGAGTTGCCAATTCTACCGCGAGGTCCTGCGGCTTGAGTCGATACCGCGTCCGGCCTTCCCGTTTCCGGGGGCGTGGTTCCGGCTCGGCGCACAGCAAGAGCTGCATATCATTGGCGGCCGCGCCGAACCGGTGTTCGCGCACAACCGCGGCAATCATTTCGCGCTGCAAGTGGACGACCTCGACGCCTGGGAACGGCACCTGGATGCCCTGGGCGCGGAACGCCTCGCGCGCAAACAGCGACCCGATGGCGCCTGGCAGGTGTTTCTCCGCGACCCCGATGCGCATGTGATCGAACTGTTCACACCCCCGCCGGCGAAGTGAGTCTTAGCGTGGTGGCTCCTAAATGAGACACGGAACCTAGCTTTCGGACGGGACTTTGTGCGGCTTGCGACGCGCGTCGCGTCGCGAGCGGCCTTTGAATCTCCGCACCGGCTCGACGGTCTTCGGACGAGGCTTTGGAACCAACACGATGGGGCAGCCTTCGAAGCCAAAAGCCCGGCGTATTTCACCCACGAGATATTTCCGGTAGGATTCGGAGAACAATTCGTCGCGATTGACGAACAATAGAACCGTGGGCGGCGTCTGTTTCACCTGGGTGGCGTAGAAAAAGTTCAGCCGATGCCCCAGAGTACTGACGGGCTGCCGCCGCTCGATGGCGTCGCGGAGCGTGCGATTGAGGATCGCCGTGGGGATTTTCTGCCGCAGCTGCGCGGCGACGTACCGCACCGCTTCCAATAGCCGATCGAGGTGAAAGCCGGACCTGGCGGAGGTGAAAATCACCGGAGCGAAATCCAGAAAGAACAGGTATTCCTGCACCCATTGACCGAACTCGACGAGCGTGGTCATGAGCCGGGGTTCCCCTCGCTGTCTGGCGTTGGTTTTTCGCCGCGCGATTTCGTCCTTGCGCGCCGCGCGGACGGTCTCTTCGAACAGGTCCCATTTGTTCACCACGACGATGCACGCCTTTTTTTCTTCGAGGATCTTGCCGCCAATTTTTTTGTCCTGCTCGGTGATGCCTTCCTCGGCGTCGAGCACGAAGACCGCGATGTCGCAGCGAGCGATCGAGTCCTCCGACCGTTTGACGCTGAAGAACTCGATCGAATCGGCAATGCGCCGGCCTTTGCGAATGCCCGCGGTGTCGATCAGGATGTATTTCTGCCGAACGCCTTCGGTTTCCACTTCGAAGGGCACATCAATTGCGTCGCGCGTCGTGCCCGGAATCGGGCTGACAATCAGGCGGTCGGAGCGAGTGAGCGCGTTGATGAGCGATGACTTGCCGACGTTGGGCCGGCCCACGATGGCGAGCCTGAGCGGCGAGTTTTCCGGCGGGCGGGATGAGGATTCGGAGGGTTCGGCTTCCCCGCCGCTGCGCGAACCGGAACTGTGACCTTCGAAACTTGAAACCGCGGGCAGCAGCGCGACGGCGGACTGAACCAGTACAGGAACCCCCAGATCGTGAATCGCGCTCACGGGAAAAATCCTGTCGAAACCCAGTTCGGCGAATTCATCAGCCTGGGCCTCGATTCTCGGAGTATCCACTTTGTTGGCTGCCACCAGGACCGGCTTGCCGGATTGGCGCAGTCGTTCGGCCACTTCCCGGTCCAGAGGGACGACCCCTTCCTGCGCGTTGACAACCAGGATGATCACATCGGCGGAGTCCAAAGCGAGTTGCACCTGATCAAGTGCAGCCTGGACGATCAGGTTCGGGGCCTTTTCACCGCGGAGGAGGCCGATGCCGCCGGTATCGGCGAGCGTGAAGGGGCGTCCGCGCCATTCGACCTCCGCGCTCACGCGGTCGCGCGTCACGCCGGGTTGGTCGTGCACGATGGCGATGCGCCGCCCGGCGATGCGGTTGAACAAGGCGGATTTGCCAACATTCGGCCGGCCCACGATGGCGATCAAACCCGACATGCCGGCAGGATGAAGGAGGGGCGCGGTTCCTGAAAGCGAAATTGAATTCCGCCTCGGATTCGACCTCAATTTTTGTCTCCGGTCAGAATATCGTTGAGAAGCGTCGTCGAGACCTCATAATCGCCGAGCATCACCGGAGAAATTATATATGAGTGAACCAATCGCGCCGCCACCGGCCGGGACTGCGGCACAACCCACGAAACGGCGCGGTTGCCTTTTCTACGGTTGCATCACGGTCCTGGTCCTCCTGGTGCTGTTCGGCATCGGTTTGTTTTTCGCTGTCCGCTACGGCCTCAACAAGCTCAGCGCGTTTGTCGAAGAATACACCGAAACCAAGCCGATGCTGCTGGAGACGGTCCAAGTCTCCGCAAACGAATACCAGCAACTGGACCAGCGCGTCACGGCGTTCGCCGACGCGGTGAACGCGCGGAAAGCAACGCCCCCGCTCGTCCTGACCGGAAACGACATCAATGCCCTGATCGCAAAGAATCCCGCCTGGAAGGGATTAAAGGACAAGGTGTATGTGACCATCGAGGGAGACCAGATCAAGGGGAAGGTGAGCATTCCGATGGACGATCTGGCGCAGGCGCCCGGATTGTCGAGGCTCAAGGGAAGGTATTTGAACGGTTCCGCCGGGCTGAAAGTCTCGCTGGCCAACGCGGTCCTGGTTGTCACGCTCCAATCGCTGGAAGCAAAGGGGCAAAGCCCGCCTCCGCCGGTCATGGCACAGCTGCGATCCGTCAATTTCGCCCAAAACGCGTCGCAAGACGCGAAGACGCAGGAATTGATCGGCCGGCTGGAGAGTATTGAAGTGAAAGACGGCAAGATCACGATCAAAGTCACCGCGAAGGAGTGACGGGGTTTTATCCCGACTTCAACCCAAACAGCCGGTTGTGCTCCTGGATCACGTAACGGTCGGTCATGCCGGCGATGTAATCGCACACGGCGCGGTGCAGCCCGATCTTTTTGATGCGTTTCCGCGATCGCGCGCCGACCTCGGACGGATTGCGGAGGTAATATTGAAAAAGCTGTTCCATGACACGCACGGCGCGCTCGTTCGGCTCATGAACGACGGGGTTAAAGTAAAGGTTTTTATAGAGGTAATCGCGCAGTTCCCAATTGAGCTCGCGTCGTTTCGCACTGTATCGCACCAGCGGCCTGGACTGGCGGCGGACGTCGTCGGCGGACCCGACGCGTGAGGCCTTGATCTGTTGTTCGGTCGTGGTCACAACGTCGCGCACCTGACCGTCGATGATGCAACGGATGATGAAATAGCGGCGGCATTCCTCGGGCAGTTCGCCGTATTGCTCCTCGACGGTCCGCGCCGCATGGCGCCAAATCCGTACCTTGCGACTCAATTGTTTTTCGGACAGCAACCCCGAGTCCAGCCCGTCGTCGAGGTCGTGGCTGTAGTAGGTGATTTCGTCGCTCAGGTTCGCCACCTGTGCCTCGAGGGAAGCGGACTTGGCCTCGAATCCGTGGCGATGGCCCGGATGGTCGTACGTGGTTTCGTGCTTGGCCAATCCCTCGCGCACTTCCCACGTCAAATTCAGCCCGGCAAATCCGGGGTATTTCTGCTCCAACTCCTCGACCACCCGCAAGCTCTGGCGATTGTGCTCAAAGCCGCCGTGGTTCTTCATCAGCTTGTCGAGGACCAGCTCGCCTTTGTGGCCGAACGGCGAATGCCCAAGATCGTGGGCCAGGGCGATGGTCTCGGCCAGGTCTTCATTGAGCTTCAGCGCGCGGGCGATGTTGCGGGCGATGGCGGCGACTTCCATCGTATGGGTCAATCGCGTGCGCAGATGGTCGCCGGTGCCGTTCAGGAAAACCTGGGTCTTGTATTCGAGGCGGCGAAACGCGCGCGAATGAATCACCCGGTCGCGGTCGCGCTGGTACTGGGTCCGCCAGTCGGGCGGGTCTTCCGGATATTTCCGCCCGCGCGTATCGGCGCTGAACTGGGCGTGCGGGGCGAGACTTTGCCGCTCCAGCTGTTCCAGTTCTTCGCGCGTGCGGGGCATGGGGCAATGAATTGCTGGTGCTCACGATACTGAACCCACGGTTCAAGCGCAATACACGGCGGCGCGTGGGTTGTTTAGAAGCGATGCGGACGACCTGGCCGAGGAGCGCGGGTCGCTTGGCAACGAATTGAGGCGTCTCGAACCGCCATCGTTGCTGCGCTCGCAGAGCCGCTCTCCGGAGCGCGAGTTTGTGACTCGCAACTGCGTCCTCAGTCAAAGCGCTTGGCAATGAGTGAGGTGCTCGGCACACCCATATTGCTGCGGCTCGCAAAGCCGGCTCTCCCTCATCCGGAAATCCTCGGCTTAGACAAATTCGGACGGATCGCTGCCGTCACTCGTAGCGCAGGGCTTGAATCGGGTCGAGTCGTGCGGCTTTGAATGCCGGGAACAGTCCGGCGATAATGCCGACGCAGGCGCTGAAGATCACGGCCACGAGCATGGTGATTGGCGTGATGACGGGTGAGTTCTGGGTGGGTGAAACGACGGCGAGCAGCCGGACCAAACCCAAGGAAGCAACCAAACCGGCGACGGCGCCGACGAGCGCGACGACGATGCTTTCCACGAGAATTTGAAAGAAAATGGCCAGCCCGGTCGCGCCCATCGCCTTGCAGATGCCAATTTCGCGGATGCGCTCGTTGATGCTGGCGAGCATGATGTTCATGATGCCGATGCCGCCCACAATGAGACTGATCGCCGCAATGAGGCCGCCGCTCAGACGCGCATTGCGAATCTGCGAATCGATGCTCTGAATCTGGTTTTCCTGGGTGCGAAACCCGAAGTCTTCGATGCCCCGGTGGGTCAGCAACAGCACGTTGCGCGCTTGCTGCAACGCCGGCTCGAGCCGGTCCAGGTTCGCCACCTTCATATCAATGTCGGTCAGCCGCGGATCCGGAATGTTATTGGCTCCCGAAGCGGAGCGAAACCGGACCCACATGGTGTTCATAGGCATGTAAACCGTGTAGTTTTTGCGCCAGAACGCCCACCCGCCTGGTCCGCCCCGCCCCCAGCCACGCTTGCGCGCCGGGCCGGCTGGTTTCTCTTTGGGCCGGGTCTTTGCCAGGTCGCGTTCCTTGCGTTCCTGTTCGCTTTCATAACGGGCAAACATGCCGACGATCGTGAAGGGCTGTCCGTTGATGAAGATCTGGGTGCCGATCGGAACGATTTCCTGCCCGGTCTTTTCCGGCGCGCCGAACAATTCATCGCGAATGCCGGCGCCGATGACACAGACGCTGTTGGCCTTTTCTTCGTCGATCTCGGTGAAAAACCGTCCGTGTTGCAGCGTGTGGAGGTTCATGTCGAGCACGGCCGGCCAAACGCCGACGCACTCGGAAGGGTTGACCATCTTGTCGCCTAACGTCAGGGTGCAGTTGTCCAAGGCCATTTCGGGCGAGATCAGCCGGATGAGCGGCGCGCTTTGGCGCAAGGCCATGACGTCCACCATCGTTCGACCGGGCGCTTCCTCCGCAAGATGCTCCTGGTACGCCGGCACATCCTGTTCGTCCAACAACACCTTGTCCGCGCCCCCCATGGCGATCATCGTTTCCTTCAGCCCGTTTTCCATTCCCTTCACAATCGCCGCCATCCCGACCAGACTGGCCACGCCGAGAATGATCCCCAGCATCGTGAGCAGCGAACGGAATTTGTGCGCCCAGATTTCCTTCAAACCGACGGCGATGGTGTTCAGCAGGTTCACGGGATCAAGCGGGGTAATGGAGTGATGGGGCCATGGAGCGCTGCCGAGGCAACACCGCGTCTCTCCGATTCTCCCATGCTTCGTTTCTATTCATACCGCAGTGCTTGGATCGGATCGAGGCGTGAAGCCTTGACCGCTGGAAACAGACCGGCGGCAATCCCGACGCCCACGCTGAACACAAAGGCGATTGCCATCGCCGCGAAGGTGATGATCGGCGCGTTGTCCGTGGGGGAAAAGCTCTCGATCAACCGCACCAGTCCATAGGACGCGATCAAACCGGCCAACCCGCCCAGAACCGCGATCACGACGCTTTCGACCAGGATTTGAATGAACACGTCGATGGTCGCGGCGCCGACGGCCTTGCGGATACCGATCTCGCGGACCCGTTCTGAGATGCTGGCCAACATGATGTTCATGATCCCGATACCGCCGACCAGCAAACTGATGCCAGCGATAATGCCGCCGCTGATCCGGGCGTTATGAATAAATGTGTCGATCTCCTCCACCCATTCCTCCTGGGTGCGGAAGGAAAAGTCCTCGATGCCTTTGTGGGTCGCCATCAGCACGTTCCGGATCTGTTGCAACGCGCGGCCCATGTGGTGGACATCCTCGATCTTGACCTCGAGACCGGAGAGGCGGGGATCAGGCACATTTACCGTGCCGGCCGATCCGCTCGACGACCGGCCGCCCGACGCACCCGCTCCGGCGGCGCGAAATTTCATCCAGACGGTGTTGAGCGGCATGAACAGGGTGTTGTTCTTCATCCGAAACGCGCCGCGCCCGCCGCGCCCGCTCCAGCCGCGGCTGCGTTTGGGGCCCGTCGAGGCTTGTTTCGGTTGAAGCTTCGCTAATTCCCGCTCTTTGCGTTCCTGCTCGCTCTCGTAATGCTCGAACATGCCGATGATGGTGAAAGGCTGGCCATTGATGTGAATCGTTTCGCCGACGGGATTGATTTCCTCTCCGGCGTCGTCAGGGGATCCAAAAAGTTCATCCCGCACACCGGTGCCAATCACGCAGACGTTGCGCGCCATTTCGTCATCGATCTCGTTGAACATGCGACCGAATCGGACCACGTGCTCGTACATCTCAAGGGCGACGGGCCAGATGCCCGAACAGATCCAAGGGCGAAACGACTTCCCTTTCCGGGACGAGGTCGGGTTGAACACGCGCATTTCCGGCGAGATTCTCGCGACCAGCGGCGCGCTGGCTTCCAGCGCGTAGGCGTCGTTGATCGTCACGCCGACGGCCTGGTCTTTCAAGGCCCACTGGTGAATCGGCACCTCCTGTGGTTCGATGCGGATCTTCTGCAGCCCGCCCGTGGCGATCAACGCTTCTTTGGCCGCCACTTCCCGGCCTTTGACCAGCGCCGACATCGCGATCAGGCTCGAGGCGCCCAGGATGATCCCGAGCATCGTCAGCAACGAGCGGAATTTGTGCGCCCAGATTTCCTTGAGGCCGATCGCGATGGCGCTCCACAAGTTCATAGCGACGAATCGTCTCGGGACGCTCCGGTCCGTTCATCCAATCCGGCCAGTTTGCGATCGGCTCTCGCCGCGATCCGACCATCGCGGATTTCGATGCGGCGGGGAGTGGAAGCGGCGATTTCCGGATCGTGCGTGACAAGGGCGATCGTCCGCCCTTCCTGGCTGAGCGCGCGGAACAGTTCCAAGATCACCTCGCCGGTGTGCGAGTCGAGGTTGCCGGTGGGTTCATCGGCGAACACGATCTTGGGATTATTAACCAGCGCCCGGGCGATGGCCGCGCGTTGCTGCTGCCCGCCGGAGAGCTGGGTCGGACGATGCCGGGCGCGATTTTCCATCTCCACCATCTTGAGCGCCTCCAGCGCGCGGTCGCGTCGTTTGCGGGCCGGCAGACCGCTGTAAATCATCGGGAGTTCGACGTTTTGCAGCACGTTGAGCTTGGGCAGGAGGTTGAAGAACTGAAACACGAACCCAATTTTCCGGTTGCGGATGCGGGCCAGCTCGCGCGGCGACGCGTCGTGGATCATCGTGCCGTCCAGCTGGAGGGTCCCGCTGGTGGGCGAGTCGAGACAACCGAGGATATGCATCAGCGTTGACTTTCCGCTGCCGGACGGGCCGATGATGGAGATGAATTCGCCCTCCTGGATGTCGAGTGACAAGTCGTCCAGCGCCCGAATCTCCTCGCCTCCCAGATAATAGACCTTGCTGACGTTGCGAAGTTCAACCAGGGCCATAGGCGCGTACTGTGACGAGGAAATTGTGGAGGGTTCGCTGGCCGGCAGATGGGCGCCGCTGCTCCCATTCATGTTCCACTACGACGAGTGCCGCCGACAGGCCGCGGCGCGCCGCTAGCGCCGTTGGTCTTGTCGGCGCCTCGGTTTCCGCCCGAGCGAGCCGTCGCGGCACCCCCTTCGGTACCGCTCGGCAGCAGCACCAGCGGGTTTTTGAGCGCCCGCGATTTTTCCGCGTCCGGCAATTCGAGCGCCACGACTTCATTCGCTGCCAGTCCCTTTTGGACCTCGGCGTAGAAATAGTCCGAAACACCGATTTGCACCGGATGCCGCTCGAACCCGTCATCGGTTTTCAGATAAACATAACGCTCGGTTTGTCCCGTCTCGGGGTTGGACTCGGTAAAGACCGCCGCCAGCGGCACGGCCACCACGTTGTCCGCCGAGGCCACCGGGATTTGAACATTAGCCGTCATGCCCGGCCGCACGCGCGCATCGACGTCCTTCAGCAAAACGCGAGCGGCAAAGCCTTTGATGTTGTTTTTGATCGTCGCTTGCGGCGCGATGCGTTCGACGGTGCCGGTGACCTTGAGGCCCGGCACGGCTTCGACCTGCACCTCGACCTGCTGCCCGATCTTGAGCCGCGTGACGTCCGCCTGGCTGATGTGCGCGTTGATGACCATTTCGTTCAGGTTGGCGATGGTCAGCACTTCCGTGCCGCTGTTAAAACCGCCGGAGCCCGAGACCGCTTGTCCGACCGACACAGGGCGGGTGAGCACCGTGCAATCGAAAGGCGCCAGGATTTTCGTCTTGGTCAACTGGTAGTCGAGCAAGTGCAGCGCCTTTTCGGTCCGGTCGAGGGCGTTGCGGGCCAGTTCAAACTGCGTTCGTGTGTCTTCGAACAATTCCTGCGAAATGAGTTTGTCCGTGAAGAGCTGCTTGGAACGCTCGTAATCCCGTTTGGCCTTCTCCAACTGGAGTTTCGCCGCCTCGATTTCGATCAGTTTCGAGGATCGCTCGGTCTGCAAGTCCTGGTCGTCCAGCGTGAACAACACATTGTCCTTTTTCACTCGGTCGCCGATGTCCACCGCCAGTGTGAGAATTTTGCCGTTGATTTCCGGACGGACTGAAACCTGGTCGGCCGGCCCGATTTCGCCCGCGGCGCTGACTGCGAAATGAATGTCGCGGGTCTCAACGACCGCCGTGCTGGGGCGGGCGCCGCCCGCCGCGGAGCCCGTTCCAGGAAGGGACGCGCGCCATTTTTGAAATCCCCAGGCGCACCCTGCCACGACCACGGCCAGAATAGTCCATTTCTTCATGCGTTAAGAACTGTGCGAGCAATACAGCCTAAGCCGGAACGATGCAGTTGAAAAGGCGCCACCGATTAGGAACTGATTGGTGGTGAATGAAACCTAAACAATCTTCGGGCACACGCCCGGTTCACCAAACGGTGGCTGGGGAATT
>JACXTT010010808.1_pt1 | contig 12271 bp, 8 predicted proteins | sample 9270951 | NCBI WGS metagenome assembly JACXTT01 (sample SAMN15532306, study PRJNA645909) | rock metagenome | isolation source: weathered quartz diorite | place: Puerto Rico | collected 2017-06-21 | reverse complement strand
CCCGTGAAGCAGCCGTCGGCATCATCCCAACCCGGCGTTGGCGCGAGTGCAACAGGCAAATGCCGCCAGTGAATCATGTCCTCGCTGACGGCGTGATTCCAGTGCATGTCGCCCCAAACGGCGGCGTTCGGGTTGTATTGATAAAACATGTGGTAGAGGCCGTTCCAGAAAATCGGGCCATTGGGATCGTTCATCCAGTTTTTCAGGGGAAGCAGATGGAATTGCGGGCGCAGGGGATCGGCGGCGAGCTTTGCTTGAAGAGAATCTTCAGGAAAAAATCGAAGCGCGGAGCGGCGGAGGCCATGAAACGCGGCGAGAGATGCGGAAGCGCCGGCAGCTTTCAGAAATCTACGGCGAGAGGAATGCATTGATGGCCTCCGTGGAAGGCGAGAAAGCGGAAGAAACTTTAGCACAGAGGCCACGGAGCAAAGAGCACAGAGCCCACAGAGAAGAGAAGCCAAGATTCCTCCGCTACGTGGGCCGGCGTGCAAAAACAGCACGTGAGAAAAAACCGGCCCACTCCGGTCGGAATGACAAGCTGTTATGACTATTAAGCAGCGGCGAACTCGCGAAGCGAATCGCGAAGGCGGCGCACGACGCGCTCCTGGCCGAGGACAACCATGGTGTCGAAGAGCGGCGGCGCGACGGCCTGGCCGACGATGGCTACGCGAATGGCGTTGATGAGCAAGCCTGCTTTCACTCCGCCGGCTTCAGCAACGGCGCGCGTGGCGTGATCGCAAGCGTCGTGATTCCACTCGGGCAAAGCAGCGAGCGCTTCCGCGGTTTTCGAAAGAAGGTCGGGAACCTTGGGATCCTTCCAGAATTTATCCTTCGCGGCCTGTTCGAGCGGAAATTCATCCGAGAAAAACGCGCGCGACCAGGAGGAAAAATCCGGCAGCAAGCGAACGCGCGGACGCAGCAAGTCCACGGTTTTCGAAAACCATTCATGACCTGCGCCGCCGCCCCACTCGTTTTTCCAAAGGCCGCTGTGCTTCAGTTCGGCCTCGACGTAGGGCAACAACTCCTCGATAGGCAGTTTCTGCAAAAACTGCGTGTTGAACCACTCAAGCTTGGGACGATCGAAAACCGCGTTGGTATGGCTGACACCATCGAGCGAAAATTTCTCAATGAGCTCGCTGGTACGAAGAAATTGCTCATCGTTTCCTGGCGCCCACCCAAGCAGCGCGAGGAAATTGCGGAACGCCTCGGGCAAAAATCCCTCGGCGCGGTACATGTTGACGTCGGTCGCGCCGTGGCGCTTCGAAAGGCGCGACTTGTCCGAGCCTAAAATCAGCGGAACGTGCGCAAAGACCGGCGGCGTGGCGCCGAGCGCGGCATAAAGCAAAACCTGCTTCGGCGTGTTCGAAATGTGGTCGGCGCCGCGAATGACATGTGTGATTCGCATGTCCACGTCGTCCACGACGACGCTCATCTGATACATGGCCTGCCCGAACTCTTCGCCGTCTTTTCCCGAACGGAGCAAAACGAAGTCTTCAATCTCATCGTTCGAAAATTCACGCTCGCCGAAAACAGCGTCAAAGAATTTTGTTTTTTCGCCGATGGGAACTTTGAAGCGAATAGCCGGCTTCACGTCCGGGGTCGAAGGTTTTCCGTCGCGGCAGGAGCAGCGCACAATGCGACGCACCTGGGTGGCTCCAACACCCTCCTCGGCGTGATCCCCGCCGACATATTTTTCCGGCGGGCAGTAGCACAAAAACGCCGTCCCATTCGCAAGCAGCTTCTTTGCGGATTCACGAAACAAATCAGTGCGCTGCGATTGATAAAACGGGCCCTCGTCCCAGTCCACGCCCAGCCACTGCAAACCTTCGAGAATGCCGTTGACTAGTTCCGGCTTGTTGCGCTCGGCGTCCGTATCCTCAATGCGCAAAATCATCGTGCCGTGATAGCGGCGCGCGAAGAGCCAGTTAAAAAGAGCGGTGCGGGCGCCGCCCACGTGCAGATAGCCCGTCGGCGAGGGCGCGAATCGCACCCGGCGCTTGTCCGGCGTCAAGTCAGGCTTTTCAGTCATAAACGATGAAGAATTTCCGGCGAATTCGAAAAATCCAGTTTAACGAATCCCAGGCTTCGCCGCAAAACCGGGGTGGCTCCAGAAGCCACTCGCGCTTGTGCCCTCCTGGTAACCCTGGGTTGCTTACCTCTTTGGCCACCAGTACGCCAGTACGGTTGCACAGGTAAAAAATCGTGGCACATAATCGCAAGTACTTTGTTTTGTGCGCGACTGGTGTGTCTTTAGGCCATGCGCAGGCTGCTGCTTTGCCGCGATGCCGCGTCAAGCGACGGCTCGTGTGACTATTGAAATTCCCGAATTCGGTGGTATATAGCGTCTGCTCCACCGACGCAAAGGCGAATGTTAACGTTGACGGATCACGGATTCATAGCCCTGGCTTTGCTCGTCGCCATGTCGCTCGTGGCGGGTTTCTTCGCCTACATCCACAGCGTCAAGCGGCAGTCTTACATGCTGTTGTGGACGGCGGGTTGGAGCCTGCTGGCGCTGCACTATCTCGGCACCGCGTTCGCCGGGCAACCGACAGGATCCTCGGTCCAGAGCTCTTTGGATCATTGGCTTTTCGGAATGGCTGGAATTCTGTTTTTCCTCGGCGCCCAGCTTTACGCACAGCGTAAGCCCTGGCTGGCCGTCGCGATCGTCGCCGCTTTCCTGCTTGCTGCGATTTCGGCCGCCAACTTTTTCCTCCGCTTTCCGCTTTCGGGGATGCTGGGGGGAAGCCTGGTGTACATCGGCGCGGGAACGATTTTCTGGGCGGAAAGCCGCCGCCAGGAGACGCTTGCGGACCGCTTGCTGGCGGTTGTTTTCTTTGGCTGGGGCATTCTCGGCGTGGCGTTCATGATGTTTCAGCAGCAGTTAGAAGCGCGCCACATCAGCCTTCATCCCGTTTCCGCGTTTCCCGCGGCGTTCGCGGCAATGCTGATGGTGATGGCGCTTTATGAAGAAGAAAAGCGCCGCGTCGAGCGCAACATGCTTGCGCTTTCGAACCTGAATCTGGCCACATCCAGCTTTGTCGGCGGCGAAATCCATCGCATGCTTTCGCAGGCGCTGGACCGCGTGCTCGGCGTCGTGCGCTTGCCCGCGGGCGCATTGTTTTTGCATCACGGCGATCCGCAAGGGCCGACGTCTGTTGTTGCCGCCGGTTTGAACGATGAATTTTGCCGCGTTGTGCAGCAGGAAGGCCTCGATGATTACCTCGTCGGACTTGTCGCGCGGCTCGGCGGCCTGCTTGGTTTCCGCGATCTGCGCGATGATTCGCTTTCCGCGCTGGAAAAAGAAGAGCCGATTCGGCGCTTCCGCCAGCTTGCGCTCGGACAAGATCTCCGCAGCATCATCGCCATCAGTTTGCAAGCCAAAGAGCAGGCTTTTGGCGTTTTATTGCTGGGCTCTCCGGACAGCCGAAAATTTACTCCGGCCGAATTGCGCTTGCTTTTTGCGCTGGGCCACCAGATCGGCATGGCCGTCGAAAACAGCATGCTCATTCAACAAACTTCGCGGCGGTCGGAAGAACTGCACGTCCTGAACGAAATTGGGCGCGCGCTCAGCTCGACGCTTCAGAAGGAAGATCTGTTCCGCAAAATTTGGGAAGAGTTGCGGCGCTTGTTTGACGTTGAGAATTTCTACATCGGCTCGATTGATAGCACACGCGACGAGCTACGTTTTGATTTGGAAATTATCGGCGGCGTGCGCCAGCCAAAGCGCACGCGTCCCGCCGGCAATCACATCACGGAATACATCATCCGCACGCGGCAGCCGGTGCTGATACGCGACAACTACATTGAAGAAGCGAAAAAGCTGGGCGTCGAACCGATTCTGCAAAAAGGATGCTTCTGCGGTGTGCCGCTTGTGGCCTACGACCGTGCTATCGGCGCGATGGCGGTATTCTCCGATCAAGAGCGCGCTTTCGACGAGGGACATCTCGAACTTCTGCGCGTCCTGGCCAGCGAAGCGTCCATCGCGATTGAAAATGCGCGGCTCTTCCACGAAGAACGCACCAAGGCGCGGCATCTCTCTTTGCTGAACACGATCTCGCGCAATGCCATCACGACGCTCAACCCGGACGAAATGCTCACGAAAATTACGGAGCAGATCGAAGCCGGGCTGACGTATGACCACATCGGCATCGCCACGCTGGATTACTCTACGCGCGAAATTGTGATTCAGGCGGAAGCTGGGCAGCGGCGTGGGGCGCTCGGAAAGCGTATTCCGCTCGGCAACGGGTTGCTGGGGCAGGTGGCACGAACTGGCAACATGGCGACCTACAGCGCCGCAGCTCTGTCCGAATCCACGTTAAAGCCGCTGCTGTCGGATTCCGCCGCCGCCATCGGCTTGCCCGTCTTTTACGCTGAACAATTGCACGGCGTGCTGTATGTGGAATCGAGTGAGGCAATTGAATTCTCCGAGGAAGAGATCTTGCTGCTCGGTACGCTCGCGGATTTGATTTCCGGCGCGCTGCACAACGCGCTAACGTTCCAGAAAGCGCAGGAGCAGGCGATCACAGACGGGCTCACCGGCGTCAAAACACACCGCTTTTTTATGGAAGCGCTTTCCGCCGAATGGAAGCGCTCAACGCGCGCGGGCCGCGCCTTTGCGCTGGTGCTGATGGACCTCGACAGGTTCAAGTTCGTGAACGATTTTTACGGCCACCTGGAAGGCGACCTCGTGCTGCAGCGTGTCGGCCAGATTCTGGAGACGAACTGCCGGCGGTCAGACGTGGTCGCGCGCTACGGCGGAGACGAATTTGTAATGCTGATGCCGGAAACTTCGATGGAGCAGGCTCGGCAGCTTGCCACAAAACTTCGCGGCTGGGTCGCCTCAGATCCGCTTTTGCGCGAGAAAAATATCTCGGCGAGCTTTGGTATTGCCTGCTATCCGCTGCACGGCTCTTCGCCGCAGGAACTGATTCAAGTGGCCGACGCTTCGATGTACCTTTCGAAGCATCAGGGCGGAAACGCGGTTTCCACGGCGGATCACTTCGATCCCAATGAAGCGAAGAAATGGAAGCGTGACGTTCTGGAAGCGTATCTCGGCGTCACGCTGAAAAGGCTCTTCGCCACCGGCCCCGAGGCGTTCGAAGAAATCTATCAGCGGCTGAAGCAATTCACGGAATCGCTGGCGGCCACCGAAATTGGGGGAGCTGCTCCCAGCGTTGCCGAACAGCAGCGTGGCCCGCAAGCTCTACCGCAAGCCGTGCTGGATACGGTGACTTCGCTTGCGTTCGCGATTGATGCGAAGGACCACTACACACAAGGCCACTCGCAAAAGGTTTCGGCGTATGCGGCGCTAATCGCGGAAGCGATGAACATGAACGACGCCGAAGTGGAAGAGATTCGCCTCGGCGCGGTTCTGCATGACATCGGCAAAGTGGGAATTCCGGAGCAGATTTTGAACAAGTCAGGCCCGCTGAATCCGGAAGAGTGGGAACTGATGAAATCCCATGTCGTTTTTGGGGCAAAAATCCTGGAACCACTTACGCCGCTGTCGCGCATTCGCGAAATGGTTTTGCATCATCATGAATTTTTTGACGGGTCGGGCTATCCGGACGCGCTTTCCGGCGAGCAGATTCCGCTGGGTGCACGGATCGTGGCCGTGGCGGATGCATACGACACCATCACCAGCGACCGCACGTACAAAAAGGGGCGCGCCGCTTCCGACGCGCTCGCGGAGCTCGAGCGTTGCGCAAATGCTCAATTCGACAGAAAGATCGTCGAAGTTTTCGTGCAAGCGATGCGCCAGCAACCGAATCCGATTATCGAAGTTGGCTCGCTTTCGTCCGGCCGTAATTCGTAAACTTTCCGCACAGCCCTCAATCGGCGATAAGCTAGCTTAAGGAGAGAACGCTCGATGCAAACAGCGAAAGTGGTGTGGACGGGCGGCCAAAAGTTTCGCGCAATCAGCCCATCGGGACATACGATTCATCTCGATTCCGACCGCGCCACGAATGAAGGCCCCGGGCCCATGGAGCTGCTCTTGATGGCCCTCGGCGCGTGCACCGCAACCGACATCGTCATCATCCTCGAGAAGAAACGGCAAAAGGTGGACTGGCTGGAAGTGATCTGCTCCGGCGAGCGCGCGCCAAATCCACCGACAGTGTGGAAGAAGCTGGAGATCCTGTTCCGAATCGGCGGAAATCTTTCGGAGGACGCAGTTAAGCACGCCATCGCGCTTAGCGCCGAAAAATATTGTTCCGTCGCGGCCACTCTACAAAAGACGGCCACGCTTTCCTGGAAACACGAACTGATTCCCTCTTAAGCCCGAAACCGTAACTGGATTTTGCAATAATACGACTTTACGCTTGCATTCATTTCGGAGACACGTTATATCAGGGACACCTCATGGGGGCCCTCTTCCGGTTGCTCGTTCTCTGGATGCTGTTTTTCTGGTTCGCCGGCGCGGCGACGCTTGCGCAGCAGCATGCGAATCCGTCTCCGCCGAGCACGACGATCCCCCTTTCGACAATCCCGCGAGTGACTCGCGCACCCAAACTGGAAGACTTTTTGGAAGACCGGGCGCGTGAGGCGGAGCTCGCAGTCGCGGATTTTCGCCAGAATATTCCCGGCGACGGCGACGCTGCCAGCGAGTCCACAACGGCCTATCTCTCCTACGACCAAAAAAATCTCTACGTTGTTTTCGAATGTAAGGATTCCGGCACCGTCCGCGCTCACCTTTCGAAACGCGAGGATCTGGACCAGGACGACGGCGTCGGCGTTTTTCTCGACACGTTCCACGACAAACATCGCGCCTACTACTATTTTTCGAATCCGCTGGGAATTCAGCAGGACGCCATCTACACCGAGGGCCAAGGCTTCGACTACAGCTTTGACACCGTGTGGAACACCGAAGGCCGCCTGACCAAGGACGGCTACATCGTCTGGTTTTCCATTCCGTTCAAGAGCCTGCGCTTTACTCACGAGCCCGAACAAACTTGGGGAGTAGCGCTTTACCGGACGATCTTGCGAAAGAGCGAATACGACTACTGGCCGTACGTCACGCAGCGCGTGCAGGGGCTCGCACAGCAATTTGCGCCCGTAAACGGCCTCGAACATGTTTCGCCCGGTCGCAACGTTCAATTGATTCCTTACGGCTTACTGGCCGGAAATCATTTTCTGGATCAGCCGGCGGATGGCACCGCGCCGCGTTACCGGGACGTCTTCGAACATCGCGCCGGGCTCGATGCGAAATTCGTTGCAAAAGATGCGCTCACGTTTGACGTCACACTCAATCCGGATTTCAGCCAGGTCGAGTCCGACGATCCGCAGGTCACTGTCAATCAACGCTTCGCCGTTTTCTTCCCCGAAAAGCGTCCGTTCTTCATTGAGAATGCCGGCTTCTTCATGACTCCGGTCAATCTTTTTTTCTCAAGGCAAATCATGAACCCTCAATTCGGCGCGCGCATGACCGGCAAGGTGGGTTCGTGGACGCTCGGCGCGCTCGCCATTGACGATCGCCAGCCGGGCCAGGATCAGCAGCCTCCGTTTGACACGCGCGCGGTTGACGGCGTGGTGCGCATTGCGCGCGAATTTGGCAAGCAGTCCTACATCGGCGCATTTGCTTCCACGCGTGATTTTGCTGATATCAGCAATCGTGTCGTTTCTCTTGATGCGCGCCTGAAGCTCAGCAAGAACTGGGTTTCGGACATTCAGGCGGCGCACAGCTGGACGCGGCAGGACAACCGCCTTCCACAGCTTTGCCAGAATTTTGAGTTTCCGCCTGGCGCGGGGCCTAACCTCAACGCGTCTTCCCAACAAGGCAACACGCTGTATGCGGACCTTTCCTACACTGGCCGCCATTTCGTCATGACCAATGTCTATTCCGATTACAGTCCGGGATTTTGCACGGAACTCGGTTTCGTCCCCCGAGTGGACATTCGCCAGCAAACTTCTGCTGCCGGATACTATTGGCGGCCTGTAAAAAGCAAGATTGTGGATTTCGGGCCATCCGCAAGCGAAACCCTGGATTGGGATCACAATGGCGTATTGCAGGATTGGGGAGCGGCCATTGGCTTCCAAATTGATTGGACGCGTCAAACAACTTTCATCGTCAGCCGCGGCGAAGCGTACGAACTCTTCAACAACATCCCGTTCCGCAAACACAGCACGGCGATTCAGTTTTCCTCCGCGCCTTATAAATGGCTCAGTTTTACCGGTCGCTACACCACGGGCACGGGCGAAAACTTTTTCCCCGCAAGCGGTCTCGCGTCTTTTCTGGGGGACGTGAATCGCGTCAATCTAGGCTTCACGGTCCGGCCCTCCGCGCGATTTCGCATAGATGAAACGGCCATTTACTACCGGCTTGGGACTCGGGAAGGTTCGACTCCCACGGGGTCCAATCCTGGCCATCCAATTTTCAACAATTATCTATTTCGCACAAAGGTGAACTACCAGTTCACGCGCGAGCTTTCCCTTCGCATGATCATGGATTACGACGCGACGCTTGCAAACTCGCAATTGCTCGACGTGCAGCGGAACCTCGGCAGTTTTGACGGTGGCCCAGTGCAGCCTTCGAAAAATTTTGTGCCGGACTTCTTGCTCACGTATCTTGTTCACCCTGGAACCGCGCTCTACGTCGGCTACAACAACAGTTTTACTAACCTCAATTTGGACAACACTGGAACACCCTTCCTGCAGCGCTCGCCCACCAACACCACGGGCCGCGTTTTTTTTGTGAAGCTCAGCTATCTTTTCCGCTACTGAACTCGCCGCGACTGCCTTCGCTTGTACACCGGCTGCGGCATCGCTTAGAATTTCTTTTCTTTGTTTCCAGGCCGGTTCAAGAGGAGTTTCATGTCCCACAAAATAGCGGCGAAAATCACCGGCGTTGCTGGTTTTGTGCCCCCGCACACCATGACCAATGACGATCTGGCGAAAATCGTCGAAACCAGCGACGAATGGATTCGCACGCGAACCGGAATTCGCGAGCGGCACGTTGTGGACAAGGGCATGGCCACGTCTCATATGGCCGCGGAAGCCGCCAAATGCGTTCTTCAGCTTACGAAAACCGACGCCGCAGACATAGGCTTTATCGTCGTCGCAAGCGTTACACCGGACATGTTTTTTCCCGCCACGGCCTGCCTTGTGCAGGATCGCATCGGAGCAACGAAAGCTTGGGGCTTCGATCTATCCGCAGCGTGTTCGGGATTCGCCTATGCGCTGACCGTGGGCGCGCAATTCGTCGCATCGGGCGCTCATAAGAAAGCGCTGGTCATTGGCAGCGACACGATGACCTCGATTTTGAACTATCAGGACCGCGCAACTTGCGTCCTTTTCGGCGACGGCGCAGGAGCGGCGCTACTTGAACCCGCGAGCGATGGCGAAGGCATTCTCGATTTCGAACACGACGTGGACGGCTCCGGCGGCCAATATCTGTATATGCCCGGCGGCGGCTCGCTTCATCCCTCCACGGTCGAAACCGTCGAAAAGAAAATGCATTACGTTCATCAGGAAGGATCGCAGGTCTTCAAATACGCCGTGCGGCGCATGGCAGATCTTGCGGCGCATCTGGTAGAGCGCAACGGGCTGAAGAGCGACGATATCGCGCTCGTCGTGCCGCATCAGGCGAATTTGCGCATTATCAAGGCCATGCAGGAGCGCCTTGGCGTCCCCGATTCGAAAGTCATGGTGAACATCGACAAATATGGCAACACCACAGCCGCGACCATTCCGCTGGGTTTACGCGATGCCGTCGCGCAGGGGCGCCTCAAAAAAGGCGATTTGGTTCTCGTGGTCAGCGTCGGCGCGGGCTACACCACAGGCGGTATTCTTCTCCGTTGGGCCTACTGAGAATCTTCCTAGTGTGGGAAAGCGGCGTTTGCGTTAGCAGGAACGGATCGAAGCGGCCAGCGCAAGATTCGCTTGCAACCGGCGATCGATCTGCACCGCGGCGTAGCGCGCGCAAAGAAGGCGTTCACGCTCGGCCCATTGCGCCATCGAACCAGAGAACCGGCCCACCACTTTGCCAAGCGCCTGCACCGCGTGGTAATACATCCGCACCAGACCGAGGCCGCGCCATCCGGGCCGCAGGTCCGGCGTAAGATCGTGCAGTTCAGCGAAAACCGCGAAGTGCTGGCCCGTCAATTCGCCATCGTGGACGCGGGCAGCTTCCAGCACTCGCTCGGAAACCGGCTGGGAAGCGACGCCGACAACTAGGGCGCGCCAGTAGTAAGCGGCAAACTGACTTAGTGCCACAACCGAGATCGTAAGTAGCATGGCGGAAAACATTCCTCAGCCTCGCGAGTAGTTTGGCGGAGGGTACTGCGGCCGACAATGGACCGCGGGTACTACCGGAACTAGTCCTTTTGGAAGCCGGGTGGAAAGACTACGTTTTCGATACCTGTAAATAACTGAAAATAAGGAGATTATATGAGACGTTTGCCGGGGGCAATTCTCGCGGCTGTTTTCGCTTCGAGTTGTTTTGCTGCTGCCTCAAACAACACTACGATAGAACAAAAAGATACCAGCGCGAGGAATGACCGATCCGCCATCGAGGCCGTTCTTAGCGCACAACAAAAGGCTTGGAATGACGGAAATGTGGCCGTTTTCCTGGAAGGCTATTGGCACTCGGACGAACTGACTTTTTCAGGAAGCAGCGGTGTCGCCCGCGGCTTTAACGCAGTGCGCGAGCGCTATCAAAAGAGCTATCCCGACCGGCAGGCGATGGGCAAACTGGATTTCTCACACCTCGAAGTTCGCATGCTTGGCGCTGACGCCGCGCTGGTTCTCGGCCATTGGCATCTGGCGCGCGAAAGAGGCGACATCGGCGGCGTCTTTTCCCTCGTATTTCAGCGCCTCCCGGAAGGCTGGCGCATCATCCACGATCACACCAGCGTCGTACCTGCTTCTCCCGCTCATTAGCAGCAAAAATTCCCGCTTTGACTTCAGGAAGCTGGAGTTGCCTTTGCAAAATCTTCTGAATCGGTGTGCCAGCCTGGATTCGTCCACTGGCCGTTGCGCTTGACAAAAACCTCCACGACGCGCCCGAGAGTCTTCTCGCGCTTCCCTCCGACTTCCAGTTCGAGCACGTATTCGCTCCAGGCCACGGCCACGTCGCCAAAATGTTGGACTTCCGTTTTCGGAAATTCGAGATTAATCAATTTTCCGCCCGCCGAGTGAAAATCGGCTGCCGCTTTCAGCACTTCCGCTTGGTGCTTGATACCAGGCTCGCCTGTGCTGATCACCACAGTATCTTCCGGCACCAGCATTTTCAGCGCTTCCCGATCGTTCTCAAACCACTTGATCCACACGCTGCGGCGAACTTTGAGCAGCTCTTCATCACTATTTGCGCCGCCAAAGCTGGCTGTATTTGCAAACAAAAGAAGAACTGCCAACGTGAATAGCCGTAGCTTACGCATCGGATCTCCTCCGTCGCCGCTGACGAAAATCACAAAACTTCCAAAATTTCCTCGTACCGCTTAAACGGCGGAATCAAATATGCGCCCGCCAATTCCGCCCGCGCCCACGAAAGCATCTCTCGCGCCACGGCAAATCCACGCTCGCGCGCTGCTGTCCCTGCTGCCTCCAGCGATTTCAGCAGCGGCTCGGGAATCACGATGCCCGGCACTTCGTTGTTCAGCCGCAACGCCTGCTTGTAACTCGTCAGCGGCCAAATGCCCACAAGAATCGGAATCGCCGGCTTGCCGCCTAGCTTTTTCACAAACGCGCGCCAGTGCTCCGGGTCAAAAATCGGTTGCGTCATCGCAAAGTGCGCGCCGGCTTCGATCTTCGCTTGAAAGCGGGCAATTTCCGCGTCCAAATCATCGGCAACCGGATTCACCGCAACGCCAATCGTAAAATTCGTCGCCCCGCCCAGCGTTTTTCCCGACCAGTCCGTCCCTTGATTTAGCCGGCTCAGCACTTTCACCAAGCCCACCGAATCCACTTCGTACACGCCGCTCGTTTCCGGGTAATCGCCGACCGACGGCGGATCGCCCGTAATCGCGAGCACGTTTCGAACGCCGCCAACCGTCCACGCGCCAAGCAGCCCCGCCTGCAGTCCGATAATATTTTCGTCGCGCGTCGTCAGGTGCGGAATCGTTTCGACGCCGCGCGCCTCGAGCGCTCCCGCCACAACCAACGCATCCATTCCCACGCGCGCCATCGCGCCAGAATTAATGTCAATCGCGTCCACTTTTCCGGACGCCATGATCTTGTCCACTTGCTCGTAAATCCGGTCGAGTGCAATGCCCTTCGGCGGATCAATCTCCACGCTGACCGAAAATTTCCGCGCGCGGAGATTTTTCCAGAGCTTGCT
>JACXTT010010807.1_pt1 | contig 12273 bp, 15 predicted proteins | sample 9270951 | NCBI WGS metagenome assembly JACXTT01 (sample SAMN15532306, study PRJNA645909) | rock metagenome | isolation source: weathered quartz diorite | place: Puerto Rico | collected 2017-06-21 | reverse complement strand
TTGGGGATAGTGAGCGTAAGTACACCGTCTTTGTATTTGGCTGAAGCACCAGGATCCTCATCTTCTTTTACTCCAATTGGAAGTCTAATCTTTTTGTCAATATTACGTGGTCGCTGACGCCAGATTATAGTACCAGCATCTTCGTCTTCTCTTTTTGCACTTATAGACAGAATATTTCCATGTAGCCGCAACTTGATCTCCTTTTTATCAAATCCAGGCATATCAACAGTTATCGTTAGATTGTCATTTTGCAAAACAATGTCTACTGGAGGAAGAATAAACTCGTAGAACTCTCTTGATTTGTTGCCGATTTCTCTCATGACTTCTTTTACCATATAATGACCCAAGCCCATTTTATTATCTCTAGGTCAATTTTGGTTATTAAACGTTAGTCGTTTACAATTTATCTACGTCTCTATTTAATAGGATTTGATGATTATAGTTGTAGAAGGTTTTGACCAAGCTGGAAAGAAAACTCAATCAAAACTACTTGCTAATTTTTTAAAAACAAAAAAGAAAAAATGCAAGATCTTTAACTTTCCTGATTATACTACTACAGTTGGAAAAGAGATTAAAAATTATCTTTCAGGAAAACGAAAGTTTCCTCCTCAAGTAATTCATTGCCTTCTTGCCGCAAATAGATGGGAAAAATCAAAAGAAATTATCGATGCAATATCAAAAAACTATATCATAATAATGAACAGATACTATCAATCAAATCTAGTGTATGGAATTGTAAATGGTCTTGATATGAAATGGCTTGAAAATCTTGACAAGGGTTTACCAAAGGAGAATCTGGTTATAGTTCTTGACGTAAAGCCATCTGATTCATTTTCTCGTAAAAAAGTAAAACGAGACAGATTTGAAAAGGACAAATTATTTGCACGAAAAATAACTAATACTTATAGAAAATTGGCCAAAAAATTTGGCTGGCATCTTGTAGACGCAACACAAAACAAAGATCATGTTCATAAATCAGTAACGCAAATTGTTTTAAAATATCTGGATTGATAAAATGGAAAAAAAATATCTTCAGATCGTAGATCCTATTCATGATTTTATTACTATACATAAACATGAACTTGATATCATTGATACTCCCATATTTCAGAGATTACGCCGAATTAGGCAACTTGCAGGGGCACATCTTGTATATCCAGGCGCACAGCATTCTAGATTTGAACATTCTCTTGGAACAATGCATATTGCAAATCAAGCAGCTACAACGCTTAAAGAAAAAAAATTCTTAGACTCTGAAGACATAACAAACCTGAGACTAGCTGCATTATTACACGACATAGGCCATGGACCTTTTTCGCATCTTTTTGAAGAGGTGTTACAGAAAAAAAAGAGGACTTCTCATGAGGAAATCGGTACAAAGATAATACTAAAATCAGAGATTGGAGATGTACTATCTAGAGCTGGTCTTGACAAGAATTTTGTAAGCAAGCTGGCTTTTGGAAACTCAAAATATCAATTTATGAACGAGATAATTTCAGGAGGCCTGAGTGCCGATATGATGGATTATCTTCTTCGTGATGGTTATTTCACAGGTGCGGAACATGCCAAAGTGGACTTTATGAGGATCATCAATTCCTTAGATGTACACAACAAAAAACTCTCGCTTGACAGGTCAGCATTATATTCTTTTGAGTCAATGATGATTTCTAGATATCAGATGTTCAAAGCTGTATATTTTCACAAAACGGTAAGAGCTGCAGAAGTAATGTTAATAGAATCAATGCTTCTTGCAGACCACGAACTTCAGCTTACAACAAACGATCTTAACAAATACGTTCTGTTAACTGATGAATTTGTAATATCTAAACTTGTTTCATTACCTCAAAAAAACTCAGAGCTTAAAAGAGCGCGACGACTTGCTGCAGAATATCAAGAGCGTAAACTGCTCAAATGTGTTTATGAAAAAATCTTTACCCGTCCGCGAATGGGCAAGATAAATGCCCAAGAGCTTCAAAGTGATATAGCAAAGAAAGCTAAAGTAGATGAAACAGAAATCTTTGTTGATATATCAAAGACGCCGTCTATACCACTATCACCTGCCAAAAAGGAATCAGAATCAATAGTTCTTACCTCAAAGAAAGGAAAAAATCCAAACGAAGCTTACGAGCTTCCAATCTCAGAAATCCCTCTGGTATCAGCAATTTCAGGATTCATGGATATACTTAGAGTCTATACTAGACAACAATTCAGAAAAAAGGTTGAAATGGCAGCACAGGTCATCCTTGGTGAAAACAGGTAATGAGAAAGAGAATTGTAATAAAATTATCAGGCAGCTTGTTTGGTATGGATGATTCAAAGAAACTAAAACAATTTGCTGAATTTTTTGTTAAATGTAGCAAAATATGTCAACCAATAATTATTGCTGGCGGAGGTACAATTGCAAGGCACTATATCTCCCATGCAAGATCCTCTGGAGCGGATGAATCTACACTAGATGAATTAGGTATCGAAGTATCTAGACTTAATGCCAGACTTCTTATTTTTGCTTTACAGGAAAAAGCATATCCTCATCCTCCAACCAACCTGAAGGAAGTAGCACATGCTGCAGACTCGGGGCTGATAGTTGTAACAGGTGGTCTTCATCCAGGTCAAAGTACTAACGCTACAGCTGCGCTAATAGCTGAAAAAGTGAGAGCGTCAGCCTTTTTGAATGCGACAGATGTAGACGGTGTCTATGATTCTGATCCAAAAAAACACAAGAATGCTAAAAAATTCAAAAAGATTCCAATAAAGAAGCTTCGCAGTATGCTGGTCCATCAAGATTCTGTTGCAGGAGGTTATGACTTGATGGATATAGTTGCCTTGAAAGTCATAGAACGTTCAAAAATCAAGACACAAATTCTTAAAGCTGATATTAAGACATTAGAAAAAGCAATCAAAGGAAGTTCTGAAGGCACAGAAATTACACTAATCTAACTTGCCCAGAATATTTTGGAATCCCGGCAGAGACAGCTTTACGTAAGATTACCTGCGCTTCTTCTTCAGACATAGCCTTTGATTGCGCCTTGGCATATCCTTCATCATCAACTATTACAGTAATCCAACCCTCAGGTTTTTGTACGATTGATATCAACTCCTTTTCACCAACAGGAACGAAGGCCCCTTCTGATTTCTTAACAGTAAGTGTAAGCATTGCAAAACCAGCATGAGAAAATAGGGTCATCTGGGATTTTCTGGCTCTTTCTTGGCCTATCTTTACAGCTTGATGATATTGCACTAATTTAATTCGTGAAAGTTTTTCTATAAGGGTTTATGGACCACAAAACTTGTGGTTAGAACTAATCACACCTCATACTAGGTATGAGCCAACGAAGCCTTCTTTTGTTTTGGGAAATCTACAAGATCAAAGAATATGATAACCTGCCTTGTTGAATCTGAACGTAAATTTGAAAACTCGTGTACACTGGAATTTTTAGGAAAAAATCACATCGATCAGGAAACTAATTTTAAGATTTAGAAAAATTTGGGAAACGTTAGAAAATCTCAAGAAAATATCAAAATCTACAGATTTTGATAAAGTTCTTTCATAGTTTTGAACCAAGAGATGATCATCTTTTTAATACGATATGACGAATTATTCCCCGAGGTTAGTATAGTGAAAAACAAAGCATCATTTGCACTAATATTGCTACTTTTGATATCTCTAACCTCATTCGCAAATCAAGGAACAAGCCAATTTGATGCACACGCCCAGCAACTTTGTGCCGATGCAGTTTTTACAAAACCGCTTCCACAATCTTTCACAACAGGGACATCAATTCCATTTACTGTGAATTTCGGCGGTACATTTAGTTCTATTAACGCTATAACTGCATACAGCTTTTTTGATTCCACTGATACCTTTGATGCTGCTGATTCCTACTTCATAGATAATTTTGGTGGACAGGGACCTCCAGGCGGTTCGGATTCTCAGACTGAAAAGATGCTTAACGCAGTAGATCCAACTGTAACAAATCAGTTCCTTGGTGGTACTTTTTCAGGGTCTTATATTTCAGAACAAGGATCATTCACGCTAAACAAATTAACATTTTGCATACAACAACCCGCTACCTTCGATGTTCCACCAACTCCTGCAGATGAAGCTACCTTTAATATTCACACAGGTGACACACTTTCATTCAAAGTGGAATGCTCAGATCCCAATCCACCTGACACCGTTTTTCTTCAAGCTTCTTCTACACTGTCAGAAGGTGCCATTTTTCCTGTTGAGACATTTCCTATCGGAATTATTACCGGCAATCCAGTAAGTGGGACATTTAGTTGGACCCCAACAACAGCACAAACCGTGAAAGTAACCTTTAGCTGCCAAGAACAATTGACCACAACATTTCATTCAGTAAACATAGTTGTATCATCTACTAATCCACAACTCTTCTGTGGAAAACCCGCTAGTGCATATGCACATGTAATCCAAGGAACCTCAGGAAATGATGCCTTGATTGGCACAGACGATTCGGATCTCATACTAGGATTTGCAGGAAATGACTTTATCGTAGGAAAAGGTGGTGACGATTGCCTAATTGGCGGGGATGGCAACGACACAATTCTTGCAGGAGATGGAAATGATATCATGCTAGGAGGACCGGGAGACGACTTCCTTGTTGGAAACCACGGAAATGACACAATTCTTGGAGGAGATGGAAACGACATTATTTCAGGAGGGGATGGTAATGACATATTAAACGGAGAATCCGGTAACGACAAAATATTTGGCGGTTCGGGAAATGACACAATCGCTGGCGAAGGTGGAAATGATGGAATAGACGGAGGACCTGATACCGATACGTGTAATGGCGGGTCTGGTGTAAATCAGGTAATTAATTGTGAAATCAAGTGATAGTTCTTACGTAACTCTTGAAAACTCCGAGTCCCATCTGGCTCCAACCTTTGATTCAGAAATTATAATTTCCTTTTAGTAATACTATAAGGGTTTTCAGCTTAACATTTAAGAGAAGAACTAACAGTATCAATATCCTTGGAAAAAAAAATTGCAGTTTATGCGGCTGTTGCCGTAATTGTAGCAATCATAGCTGTAATAGCAGCTCTTCCAGGATCAGGTATTATTAAAAATATTATTCCTCAAAATAAAAATATCCCATCTGCATTGACTGCAATTTCTACTGAGATCAAGCCGCTTGACTTAACGTATAATGGCAGTTCTGTATTGGTGATTACTGATAGAGATGCAACAGTAGAAACAAAATTCTCTGTTACAAATCCTAATAATACTACCGTACTGCTTGAGATGATAAATTATGATATCTATGCAAATGGTGTATTATTAGGCCATGGAGAATATGGTCAAAGATATGAGGGAAGCTGGGAAAGCTCAACTTATTTGCCGCTTGTTGAACAGAACTCAGAAGTAGTAACTAACAAGGCTCAGCTACATAATGATGGTAATAATCCTGATGTTTGGTCTGCACTTCAACAAGGAACTGCCAAGATAACTGTTCTAGGTACTATTTACTATGGGACTAATACCGCATTTAGTGGTCAGAACCTTTCTACAGATTTCGATTTTACAAAATAATATTATAATTTATGGATATGCAGGATTGTATCTTGAACGAATGAACTTTACTAGATATACAAAGCCAAGAATAATCCAAGTTAACATCATTGCTCCCCAAATCAACAAAATAATCTGTTCTATACTTACGCCAATTTGGGATGGCATTATCAATCTTATCTGATATAAAGGAAAGAGATACGGGTTTATGCCTTGCATATCGGTAACAAATCGCTCACCAAGTAATTGCGTGACTGCATGCCAACCAAAGAAGAACGTAACAAAAAAGAAAACTGCCTTTCTGCCGACTGGTTTTTCATAGCCTCTTCTCTCTACCCTCTTAAGCTTTTCATTCACTCTTGTTAATTCAGAACGTAGTTCTTCAACTGTCTGTTGCTCACGTAGTTTTCTTCTCGCTGGTCCAATGTAAGTGGAGATCAAGGATTCCAGATATTTCTTGTCAGATGTGTAGAGTGGTTTGTCATCTTGAAGTGTAGACAGAATATAATTTAGTCTTCCAATATCTCCTTTTTTGGAATTTATCAAATATAGCACATACTTTATTAGCTCATCAGACATCTAGATTTCCTCTTGTTTCAATACGACATGAATCTCTTAAAATGGCTTTAGATAAATCTATCAATATTATCAAGCTCTTTTGGAAAGGTATTTTACTTCTCTGTGTGACTAGCCCATCTTCTTGAGGAAGCTCAATATGGGTTCTTTGTCTGCGTAAGAAAGAGAGGAGAAGCCTTCAAGAAGTTCTCTTTGAACCATCAGTGTTTCATCGAACGCCTTCTTTACACTATCTATATCAAATGGAATTAATTGATCAATTCTACCTTCACTGTACGATTCTACATATCTTCTTAACAATAATGAAACAAAATTTGGTGCTACGTCAAGTAATGTAAGAACTGATTTTCTAAGATCTTTATCTTTCGAATTAGAGTTCTTCTCAAAAAAATCCAACATGATTTTACTTCTCTCGCCATTTATTTCTGCTAGTGATGCGGCAACTAACAAACCGGAATCAGTTAGCTGATAGTATGGTACTCCCTGATCTTGAAGTGCTTTAGGGCCACGTTTTATCGGAAGTCTACCTCCCTCTTGAACAATTCCAAGTGGTAGAAGTATTTCGTCCAAATCCCTGAAAATCCCAGAATAGATATTTTGCCAGGTTGTATTATTTTTCTCTGCAAGTTTGTGTGCTATTGCTGTTCGTGTTCTTCTAGTTGCAAGCATTTCTGCTGCAAGGTGCATAATTATCCCTCGTTGACGCATTGCCTCGCCAGTAAACTCTTTGCCTTTGGTCTTGAAGGTCTGAAAAACCGATAGCCTCGGAGATGTTTTCTTTGTCTTTAACACGTAGACTCACATTCTATTAAATTCAAAGATGAACAAGCATAGATTTTTTTAAATTGATGACTTAGAATTTGCATTTTATGATAATATCATATTACTCTAACATATAAGAATTTACGAATTGTACGGATTATAACAAATTATGTAGGCTTCAAATGTGGCATAATATTTACACATGAAATATTTCGCAACCCCTAGTTTCAGACTATCCTATTGGTATCTGAAATGAATTTACATCACTTAGCTCAGACTTAACATATGTTCATAACACCAACGGAATTGATGGAAAGACTTGATAAACCAAATCTAATTCTAATTGATTCAAGACCTTACAAAGAATATTTTGAGGGACATATTCCAGGAGCCGTAAATCTTGATCTTTTTTATTATCATTGGTCTGATACCTCAAAGGAAGGCATACAAGCATTTGAAAGACAGATGAAAAATCTTCTTTCTTTTGTGGGTATAACAGAGGACAAAATGGTCATATTTTACGATGAGGTATCAGGAATGAGTGCAGCCAGAGGAGTCTGGCTTTTAATGTATTTTTCACATCTACAAGTCCTTATGTTAGATGGGGGATTCAAAAAGTGGAGGAGTATGGGCCTTCCAACAGAAACTAAAACAAATGGTTTCAAACCCACCAAATTCAATGGAACAACCAATAAGGAAATTATGGTAGGTTATGAATACATCAAGAAAAAAATTGGCAAGGTAAAACTTGTAGATGCCAGAGCTAAAGAAGAATATGATGGAACCGTCATGCGAGCCGCAAGAAGGGGGCATGTACCAACTGCTATCAACATTGACTGGAATCTAAACATAAATGATGATGGTACTATGAAATCAATAGAGGATCTTGCAAAGTTATACAAATTTTCAAAAAATGATGAAATAATAACTTATTGTCAAGGAGGATATAGAGCTGCAAACTCATTTTTGGCATTAAAAAGACTTGGCTTCCAAAATGTCAAAGTTTACCTTGGATCATGGGGAGAGTGGGGGAACAGGTCAGAACTACCCGTAGAATAAATGTCTCAATTACAGATCATGAAAAAATGGTACGATGATCGCACAACAAAATTTCATTTTTTGAAAAATAGGAATTGCTGTTTATAAAAATTAGATTAATATAGCCTCTTTAAATGAGCCATACGTAATGGTGCTTAACAAGCGTTCCAAGTTATCACTTATTATCATAACAGCGGGATTGACTATTGCACTATCCACCTTCTTTACTACACCAGTATTTGCAGCGGAATCAAGTCCTGCTAGTAGCAATTTAACAAAACCACTCTTGGCTATTGCTGCAGCTATTGCGATTGCTGGTGGTTTGATTGGTACTGGAAATGCACAACAGGGTATTGGTGCAGCCGGTATGGGAATTATTGCCGAAAAGCCAGAGAAGTTTGGTCAGGTGCTATTCTTCTTTGTAATTCCAGAAACACTCTGGATCATCGGATTCGTATTGGGAATTATCTTGTTACTCGGCATACTTTAGTGGTTTCAGTAATGAGCATAGAGACCTTCCTCCTTGAGATAGAGAATAGAAAGAAAAGGGAGATTGAAGGTCTTGAAAAGGATCTGACAGAAAAAAAAGCAAAACTTCAAGCAGAGATGAGTCATACCGTCAAGGAAATTCAGGAACGCTTTGCAAATGAAGCAAAAATAAAATCCGAAAGAGAACATGCTAGAATAATTGAAGCTGCCAAACTACAATCAAAAAAGATCTTATTTGATGCAATAAACTCTAACATGCAATCTGCATTTAACGTAATCCAGAAAGAAATAGAAAACTACACAAAAAGCCCTCAGTACAAAAAGGCCCTTGAAACCATGGTAAATACTTCAAAGAAGAAACTTGGTCAAAATATAATGGTTCATTGCCGTGAGGAAGACAAGTCTATACTAAAAGATCTTGGAATTACAATAGATAAATCAATTAAAACTCTTGGAGGCATAATTGCTGAAAACAAAGAAGGTACAAAGGAACTAGATCTTACTTTTGAAGAATTGCTTAGAACTCATGAAGACCAGATCAAGAGCTTTCTTTCGGAGAGAATGTAATGCCAACATCACAATATGCTTCATCATTTGGTAGACTCCAGGCAATTTCGCTCAATCTTCTATCAAAGGATGCAATACAGAATCTTATGAAAGCAAAAGACGAAGGAGAAATGGTAAAGGTCCTAGAATCAACGTGGTACAAGCCAGAGATAGAGAAAGCAGCTTCTATTTTCAAAGAATCTGAATTACTGGAAGTCGCTCTAAATAGACACCTAGTCCAAGTTAACAAAATAGCGTTAGAAGCTACGCCCTTTAATGGCAAGTCTGCTGTAAGAGCATACCTTGCCAAGTGGGACATTTACAATATTGAACTAATACTTTCTGCAAAAAGCATGGGTAGACCCATTACCGAAACCGAGTCATTTCTAGTTTCAAGCAGAAATGTTCCAGCAGGAATATCCGCTGGAAATATACCTCATGATGAAATGAAGGTAATTTTGTCTCAAACAGGGGTAGATGGGGTAGTGAATCAACTTGTTAAGTACAACTATGGGACTATTTTGATGCAACATTTGGAGACATACCAAAAGACAGGAGATCTTGGACCAATGATGTCCGCACTTCAAACTTTTTACTATCAAAATCTTCTTGAATCTCTCAAGTTTTTCCAAGGTGATGAGGGACTGATACGAGATCTCTTTAGAGCTGAGATTGACAAGAAAAATCTTCTTAATCTTCTCAAAGCAAAGGAATCTAATCTTGACAAAGATCTCTTAAATAAACATTTGATTGATAACGGAAAGATGACAAAAACTGAATTACTTGAGATCTATGGCGCAAAAGATGTTACAGAAATTGTAGGAAGAGTAGAGAATCGTTTTATGCTTGTAAATGCATTAGCTCAGTATAAAAAATCTAAAAGTCTTATCGACTTTGAAGTTGCCTTGGATAAACTCATAAATTCTGAATATGTTAGAAAACTAAAAAATATCGCGCTTTCAGTTGGTACTATTTTTTATTTTATCATTAATGCAGAGTACGAGCGCGAAAATATCAAAAGAATGGCATATGGTAAACGATATAAACTCTCTAACGAATACATTAGCTCTTTACTACTAATAGAGTGAGAAAATGTCAAAACAAAAAGCTGATTCAAGTGGAAGGATTGCGGTAGTAGGAGAGCGTGAGCTTGTCATAGGATACAGACTTCTTGGTATTGATGACACTTTTGTAGTTGGTGGCGAAGAGGCAAGTAAAACTATTCAAGAACTTTTTGCTTCAGGTAAGTTTAGTCTAATCATAACAAGTGACTCAATTCGTAATTCAATTCCACTGGTTTTCAGAAAAAAGATTGAAGCCTCGATAGAGCCATTAGTGATATTTATGCCAGCAATGGAAGGAAATATTCAAGAAGAGTCAATAGCGGCTTTGGCAAAAAGAGTGTTAGGAATAAGTATTCCCACAGGTTGATGATGATAAATGGCTGATGGAATAATTTCAAGAGTTTCTGGTCCTGTTGTAATCGCAAGCGGACTTGAAGGTGCACAGATGTTCGATGTTGTACGTATAGGTGAGATGGGCCTAGTAGGAGAGATAATTCGCCTAGAAGGAGACAAGGCGACGGTACAGGTTTACGAAGATACTACTGGTCTGCGACCGGGTGAGAAGGTAATCAACACAAAAAGACCATTATCAATGCAACTAGGTCCTGGTCTACTAACCTCAATTTATGATGGTATTCAACGACCACTAGACGTTCTACGCGAACAAAGTGGTGACTTTATCAGTAGAGGAAAGATCATTCCAGCACTTGATCAAACAAAGAAATGGGAATTTGTTCCACTGAAGAAAAAAGGCGATGAGGTTTCTCCTGGTGAAATTATTGGAGAAGTTCAGGAAACTCCGCTCATCATGCATAAAATTATGGTCCCTTACAACGCTAAAGGTAATCTAATCAATATTTCTGAAGGCAAGTATACTGTTAATGATATTGTTGCAACCATACAAAATGGTGTTAAAACAGATATAGGCTTATCAAGCTGGTGGACTGTTAGAACTCCAAGGCCAGTTCTTCGTAAGCTGCCTCCAGAAGAGCCACTCCTTACTGGCCAACGAGTACTTGATACATTCTTTCCAGTAGCAAAAGGTGGAACTGCAGCAATTCCGGGTCCATTTGGAAGTGGAAAAACAGTAACTCAACAACAACTTGCCAAGTGGGCAGACAGTAATGTTATAGTGTATGTTGGTTGTGGTGAGCGTGGAAATGAAATGACCGAAGTTCTTTCAACATTTCCAAAGCTTGAAGACCCCAAGTCCAAAAGACCCTTAATGGAACGTACAATTCTTGTTGCAAATACTTCAAACATGCCAGTAGCGGCACGTGAAGCAAGTATCTACACTGGAATCACAATGGGAGAATACTATCGTGATATGGGTTATGGTGTAGCACTAATGGCAGACAGTACATCAAGATGGGCCGAAGCATTAAGAGAGATTTCAGGAAGATTAGAAGAAATGCCAGGTGAGGAAGGATATCCAGCTTATCTGGGTAGAAGGTTGGCAGAATTTTATGAAAGGGGAGGTAAAGCAGTAGTAATATCTACTGAAGAACGTGTTGGTTCACTTACACTTGTTGGCGCAGTTTCTCCTCCTGGGGGAGACTTTTCTGAGCCAGTATCTCAGAACACGCTGAGAGTAACGAGAGTCTTTTGGGCACTTGATGCAAGTTTGGCATCAAGAAGACACTTTCCATCAATTAACTGGCTTACAAGCTACTCGCTATACGCTGACGGCATGGGTGACTGGTACATGAACAATATAGCAGCAGGTTGGATTGCACTAAGAAAAGAGGCGCTTGAGATCTTACAGAAAGAATCTGAATTGCAGGAAATTGTACAGCTTGTGGGTTATGATGCGTTACCAGAACCAGAAAAAGGGGTATTGGATACGGCTCGTTCTATTAGAGAGGATTATCTGCAACAGAGTGCATACGATGAAGTGGATACCTACACATCTATACGAAAACAATTTCTAATGTTATCTTCAATTCTGGAATTCGGTAGGATGGAAGCAGATGCAATAAAAAAAGGGATCCCATCAGCAAAGATCGGTTCATTAGAATCGAGAAAGATGATATCAAAAATTAAATGGACAAGGGAAGATCAAGTTGAACAACTAGTTAAGGAGACAAAAAACAAAATGGAGGAAGAATTTGCTAATTTGTTAACGGAGGCTACCAGCTAAATGTCTAACGTATCATATAAAACAATTTCAAAAATTGCTGGTCCATTGAATTTTATAGAAAGAATAGAAAACGCATCTTACGGAGAAATGGAAGAAATAAAACTTTAGAAGTGATAACGAAAACA
>JACXTT010010806.1_pt1 | contig 12274 bp, 14 predicted proteins | sample 9270951 | NCBI WGS metagenome assembly JACXTT01 (sample SAMN15532306, study PRJNA645909) | rock metagenome | isolation source: weathered quartz diorite | place: Puerto Rico | collected 2017-06-21 | reverse complement strand
TCGGCAGTGGTTGCCGCGCCCCCTCCGGGGGGGGCGCGGGCCCCTCAAGCCGTGTTTTGTGCCCCAGGTTCTGATCGCCGGAATCGGCAACATCTACGCCGGTGCGATCCTATTCCAGGCCCGGCTGCGGCCCCCCCGCGCGCGCGGCTCGCGGCGGCCCGACGACACCGCACGGCTCCACCGGGCGATTCGCTCGGTGCTGCGGCAGGCGACCGCTGGGTTGTCCCGCCACGACACACTGGCGGGTGAGTTAGGGGAGTTCCTGCGCGCCCGCGAGTCGGGGGGCACGTGTCCCCGCTGCGGCCGGCCGCTCACCGTGAGCCGGGTGGCCGGCCGGACCACGTACTGGTGTCGAGTGGACCAGCGCTGAGCGACGCGGTTCCTACATGCCTGCCTTCAGTCCGGGAGTGGCGACGTGCCACACGCCGTTCTGTGGTCCATGCACGCCGTCGCCCTGCACGTCACCCGATTTGGAATCATCCGAAAACCGGTAGAGCAGATGGCCGTTGTAACTGACCTGGTTCCCGTTGGCGGTCTTGACGGTCGCCAGCTTTCCGGTTGCGGAGGCCGGCGCCTTTGGAGCGCCATCGCTCAGGAGCGGTGGCCACGCGCCGGCACATCCTCCCGTGCAGGCGCTCGTCGTCGCCGTATCCGAGGTCAGGTAGTAGAGGCTCATCCCCTTGGCGTCCACGAGGATCTGCTGTGATTTCCCCCCGACGGTTGCGTTCGCCACGTTGAGCGTCATGTCGGCCCCCGCCCCCGTGGCCTGCTGGCCCAGGAAGGGCAGACACACGAACGCAGCCACCAGCATCAGCACCCACCAACGTTTCACCTGGTCACCTCCGGGATAGTCACACTAGGACGCTTCACGAACCGTTCGTACCGCCGCGCAGACGCGCCAGACACAGTTATGTCACGCATCCCGAAAAACCTCCGTCTTGGCCCCGGCCACGTGGCAGGCTGCGAAATGGCCCGGCAACAGTTCCCGGAGTTCGGGCGACTCGCCCAGGCAGCGGTCCACTTTCCACGGGCAGCGCGGGTGAAAGCGGCATCCCTGAGGGATGTGGACGGCGCTCGGCGGCTCTCCCTCGATCGGGATTTCCTCGCGTGCGCCGTCGCCGACCTCCGGCACCGCGGAAAGGAGCGCGATGGTGTACGGATGCTGGGGCCTGGCGAAGAGCTCAGCCGTCGGCGCCCATTCCACGATCTTCCCCAGGTACATGACCGCCACGTCGTCACTGAGGTAACGCACCACGCGCAGGTCGTGCGAGATGAAGATCATCGTCAGGTCAAGCGAGGCGCGCAGGTCGAGCAACAGTTGGAGGATCTGAGCCTGAATGGAGACATCGAGCGCGGAGAGGGGTTCGTCCGCGATCAGCAACTCCGGCTCGACCGCCAGCGCCCGCGCGATGCCGATTCGCTGCCTCTGTCCTCCGGAGAACTCGCCCGGATATTTGTGCCCGTCGCTTGGGTTCAACCCGACCTGAGCGAGCAGATTGGCGACGCGCCGTCGCCGCTCGCCCGGGGCTCCGATCCCATGGACATCGAGGACCTCGAGCAACGTGCTCTCGATGGTGCGCCGGGGGTTGAGCGACGAATACGGATCCTGGAACACGACCTGGATCCGCCGGCGGTACGGGATGAGGGCTTCGCCCTCGAGGCGCGTCAGGTCGACACCGTCGAATCGCACCTCGCCCCGGTCGGCGTCGTAGAGGCGAAGGATGCAACGTCCGAGGGTGCTCTTCCCACATCCCGACTCACCAACGAGGCCCAATGTTCGGCCCCGGCCCAAACGGAAAGACACGCCGTCGACCGCGCGCACCGTCTCGGGCGGGCGGCGCAGCGCGGCATCCAGCAGGGTGTGCGGCAGGGGGAAGTGTTTGACCAGGCCACGCACTTCGAGCAGCGGATCAGGCACCGGGCGCGGCCTCGAGCAATCGCGTCTTGATGCAGCGGCTCCAGTGCCCGTCGCCCACCTGCACGAACGGGATCTCGCCCGCCAGACATTCCTCGGACGCCCAGCTGCAGCGCGGCGCGAACGGGCACCCCTCGCCCAGCCCGATCAGATCCGGCGGCGACCCAGGGATCGGTTCCAGTCTCCGTCGTCGATCCACGCCGGGCATCGACTTCATCAAGCCGATGGTGTAGGGATGGCGAGGTCGCGCAAACAACTCGGTCTTCGTGGCGAGCTCCACGATCTGTCCCGCGTACATCACGGCAACCCGGTCCACGGCATGGTAGACCACGCCGAGATCGTGCGTGACGAGAATCAGCGCCATGCCGTAGCGCCGCTGCAGCGACACGATCAGACGGAGGATCTGCGCCTGGATCGTCACGTCGAGGGCCGTGGTCGGCTCGTCCGCCAGCAGGAGGGCGGGCTGCTTCGCCAGCGCGATGGCCAGCATGACGCGCTGCCGCTGCCCTCCGGACAGCTGATGGGGGAATGCGCTGAGGCGCCGCTCCGGGTCCGGGAGGCCTACCTGCCTCAAGAGTTCCAGGGCCTGTTCCGTCCGCGCCCCCGCCTGGCCGGCTCGACTCAAGGTCTCGGTGATCTGGGCTTCCACCGTGAGCACCGGATTGAGCGCGGTCATGGGGTCCTGAAACACCATGACGAGCCCCCGGCCGCGCAGGCGTTCCATCTCCCGCTCCGGCAGGCGGACCAGATCTCTGCCTTGGAAATAGACGCTCCCGCCGGTGATCCGCCCCGGCGGGTGGACCAGGCGGAGGATCGCCCGGCAGGTCATCGTCTTGCCCGAGCCCGATTCGCCGACCAGCGCCAGCGTCTCGCCACGCTGCACGGTGAAGCTGGCGCCGCGGACTGCCCGCACGGTCCCGCGTGGGGTGGGGATGTCGACGCGGAGGTTGTCGACGACCAGGAGAGCCTCGCTCACTGGCCTCGAACGCGTAGCAGGTCGGCGATTCCGTCGCCGAGGAGAATGAACCCGAGCCCCGTGTACATGCAGGCAAAACCCGGCATCGCCGCGACCCACCAGCCACCGGCCAGAAACTGCCGGCCCTCCGATATCATAGTGCCCCACTCCGGCGCGGGCGGGCGGATCCCCAACCCCAAGAATCCAAGGGTGGAGATCGTGAGGATGTTCAGGACGACGTCGGAGGCGAGGAAGATGACCGCGGGGGCGATGGCGTTGGGCAGGACGTGACCGAGGAGGATCCGCCACCGGCGGAACCCCAGTGCCCGCGCCGCGGCGACGTACTCGAGGTTCTTTTCCCGCAACACCTCGCCCCGCACCAACCTCGAATACGTGACCCAGCCGACCGCGCCGATGGCCACAAAGATGTTGATCTCTCCGGGGCCCAGAAATGCCACGATGGCGATGATCAGCACCAGGAACGGGATGGCGAAGATCACGTCGACCGTGCGCATGACCACGATATCCGCCCACCCGCCGTAGTAGCCGGCCGCGGCGCCGGCCAGCGATCCGAAGAGGAACGGGACGATGGCTGCCAGGACGCTGAGTCGCAAGTCGACGGCGGCCCCGTACAGCACCCGCGTCAACATGTCGCGCCCGAAGTTGTCCGTCCCAAATGGGTGGGCTAGGCTTGGCGCCTGCAAGATGAGATCGAAGTTCGTCGCGTTGGGATCGTACGGGACGAGAACGGGCGCCAGGAGCGCCGGCGCGGCGATGAGCAGGATCATCGCCGCGCCGGCGACCAGACCGGGGTGCACGCGAGGCGTGGCGGCGGGCGCGAGGACGGCTTCCCGGGCGAGCGTGCTCACCGGCTTGGCCAGCTAGCCCATGCGCACCCGCGGATCGAGCAGCGGGTAGACCAGGTCGGTGGCGAGATTGATCAGCATGGCCCCGAAAGCGAAAGCCAGCGTCAGCGTCTGCACCACCATGTAGTCGCGGGCGAAGATGGAATCCACCATCCACGAACCGAGCCCCGGGAGTGCGAAGACGGTTTCCACGACGACGGAGCCGCCGATGGCGTAGGACAGGCGGACGCCAATCAGGGTGACGACGGGGAGCATGGCCGCCCTGAGTACGTGGCGGAACAAGACCGCGCGCCAGACCAGCCCCTTGGCGCGGGCGAAGTCGACGAAGGTGGTCTGCTGGACGTCGATCAGCGCTGAGCGCAGGTTGCGCGCCAGCACGGCGGTAGTGACATTCGACAACGTGAGCGCGGGGAGGAACAGGTATTTCAGGTGTCCCAGAAAGCCGTCTCCATAGCCCGCCGCGGGGAACCATTTCAACCGCAGCGCGAAGAGGATGAGCAGCAGGATGCCGATCCAAAACGCCGGCGACGCCAACGGGAGCGTGATCAATCCCCGCATCAGGTGGTCCGGCCAGCGGTCGCGATTGACCGCCGCCAGCACGGCGAGGGTCACCGCCATGATCAGCGACAGGACCATGCTGTAGATGATGAGGAAGAACGTGACCGTGGCGCGCCGGGGCAGCAGGTCCATCACCGGTGTCCGGAAGCGGAGCGACTGCCCCAGGTTGCCGGTTGCCAGGTTCCGCATGTAGACCGCGTACTGCTGCCAGAGCGGGCGGTCCAGGCCCCACTGGTTGCGCAGGGCCTGGACGGACGCCTCGCTGGCGCGATCCCCGAGCATCGCCGAGGCGGGATCTCCGGGGATGAGCTTGATCAGCATGAAGATCAGCACGGTCACCAGCAGCGCCACGGGCAGGGTCTGCCCCAGGCGCCTGATCGCGTAGTTCAGAAGATCCATGGATCCCCCAGCGTGGCTACTCGCTGACCGTGACGTTCTTGAAGATCCAGGGTCCGGTGGCCATCTGCACAAACCCCTTCATCTTCTTGCTGAGGGCGATGGTGTACGGCGAATAGTAGAGCCAGATCAACGGCGAGTCTTTGAGCGCCAGGTCCTGGACTTGATAGTAGATCTGGCGGCGCTTCGTGGCGTTCGTCTCCCGCAACCCGCTGGCCAGCAACTGGTCCATCTCCTTGCTCTGATACCCGCTGTGGTACGATTCGCTTTCCGTAAATCCCAGCTCGTAGGCGCCGAGCTGTGAGGGATCGGGGATGTCGTTGGTCCACCCCGTGATGTACACCTGGAACTGGTTCGAGCGGTACCGCTGGGTCGCGGCGGCCCGATCGAGCGGCTCGAGATCCAGGGTCACGCCGATCTTTTGCCACATCGACTTGAGGGCGACCGCGGTGGCCTCCTGCCCGGCGTCGCCGGTGCGGTAGAGCAGCTTGAGATTCAACGGAGTCTTTACGCCAGACTCTTTGAGGAGCTGCAGCGCCTTGGAGTAGTCGGTAGCGTACCCCTTGGCCGCCGTATTGAAATACGGGGTCGTCATCGGGAGAAACGTGGTGGCCGGGGTGCAGGCCCCGAAGCAGACCGCTTTGACCATCGCCGCCCGGTCCGTCGCATACGCCAGCGCCTGGCGGACCTTCACGTTGTTGAGCGGCGCCTCGCGGACGTTGACGCTGAGGTGCGAGACAGCCGTCGACGGATTGAGCTGCACCTCCAAGCGGGAATCCTGCTTCAGTTCCGCGACCCGGGAGAACGGTGGATAGTCGATCCCGTCCAAGTCACCGGACTGCACGGCGATGATGCGGCTGTTGTCGTCCGGGATATACCGGATGTGGAGCTCGGGTGTCTTGGGCAGTCCTTTCTCGTGATAATGGGTGTTGGCCCGCATCACCAGCTCTTCGCCCTTCTTCCAGTCGACGAGGGCGAACGGCCCGGAGCCGACCGGCTTGTTCGAGATCTGGTCCTGGCTGGCCCCTTTGAACACTTTCTCGGACAGGATGCTGTTGGAGAAGAGCGAAACGTCGGCGAGGAACGGCGCCCAGGGCTCCTTGAGGGAGATCACCACTGTGGCATCGTCCTTGGCCGCGAGGTCCTGAACGGGCTCGAGCGCCCACTGCCAGGGCCCCTTGACGTCGTGGGCGCGCTTCAGCGACCACACCACGTCGCTCGCCTTGACGGGATCGCCGTTACTGAAGTGGGCATCCTTTCGCAGGAAGAACGTCCACGTTTTCCCGTCCGGGGACAGCGTCCACTTTTCCGCGAGGTCGGGATCGAAACCGTCCCCCTTGACGTTGACGCGTACCAGCTGCTGGTAGATCTGCATGAACGCCCAGATGTCGGGGTTCGCGTCCTGCGTGACCGGATCGAGATTCTCCTGCGCCCGGTTGACGCCGAATTTGATAACCTTCCTCATCTGCTGGGCCCAGGCACCTTGCGGCACGGGTGCCAAATAGCCCACGAGGCCGATCATGATGGCCGCGGCGAGCGCCTTGTGAACGACGCGCATTGAGACGGACCTCCCTTGCGGAGCGAGTGTGGCAGGCTTTCTGCGCGCGAAGAAGCAGGTCCTGCGGATCGTGGTCGCGGGCGGCGTTACGTGCCGCGCACCTCGACCCCGGCGATCCGCTCCCACACTTTCACGACTGCGGCCGTATCCTCGCCGTCGAACCCGAAGCCTCGCGCCATCGTGAACGTCTGGAAGGCCGCCGTGGTCACCGGGACGGGCATGCGCGCTTCGTCGGCCAGTTCTTGGGCCAGCCGGAGGTCTTTGTGCGCCAGATCCACACGGAACGAGGGGGCGAAGTCGCGTCTCAGGATGCGCTCCCCGCGTCCGGGGATCTGCGCGGTCGCGGCCGAACCGGCGCCCAGCGCCTGGATCAGCTTGGCGGGATCGAGCCCGAGGCGGACGCCCAGCGGCAGCACCTCGCCGAGGTGAGCCATCGACGCGAGCGCGAGCATGTTGTTCATCAGCTTCGTCACGTGTCCCGCCGCGGTGCCGCCCATGTGCAGGACGGTTCGTCCCATCGCCTCCAAAGCCGGCCGGAGGCGTTGGAAGATGGCCGCGTCTCCGCCCACGTAGATCGTCAGCGTGCCGTCCCGCGCGCCGCGAACGCCGCCCGTGATCGGCGCATCGAGCATCGCGATGCCGCGCGCGCTCAGGCGCTCCGACAGCATCCGCGTGGAGGCCGGCCGGCTCGTCCCCATGTCAACAAAGACGCCCTGCGTCCGGCCGCGCTCGATGATCCCGCCCGGCCCCAGTACCACCTCTTCGACCTCGGCCGAGGTGGGGAGGCAGGACACGATGATTGGGCATTCCGCGATCAGCGTGGCGAGCGCGGGCGCGACGCGCGCTCCGAGCGCCTCGAGATTGCGCGCGGGCGCGGGGTTGCGGTGGACCAGCGTGGTCACCGCGAATCCCTTTCGGAGGAGGTTGGCCGCCATGGGTTCGCCCATGGCGCCGGGGCCGATGAAACCGATGCGCTCGATCATGCCGACGCTCTTCGGTCCGGTGGGAAGCGCCTCCTGTCCCGGAGAACGTATTCTCAAGGAGGCGTGCCGGCCCATGGATGTGACCGAGACGTCTGCGTCCGTCTACGACTGGCGGCGTACGATCGGTTGGCTCGATCATAACGGGAACGAGACGGAGCGTGCGCGGCTGCGCGGACTGCTCGGCCGGCCACGCCCCGATGCGCGCGTCGTTCGGACGCTGGAGGCGCGCCAGAATCCCGACGGCGGGTTCCCGAACGACCTGGTGCAGGGACGCCCCTCGTCCATCGAGACGACGGCGCTCGTGCTGCGCTGGATGCAGGACCTCAACATCCTGGATGGTCCGCTCGCGCAGCGCGTCGTGACCTACTTGTTCACGGCGCAGCGGCCCGAGGGGTTTTGGGACGAATCGCTGGGACTGCTGAAGTTCGGCCCGGCGCTGCGACTCCTTCCGGGCGATCCGCGCGTCCGGGCATTGTGCACGGCGCTGGCGGGGAATTGGCTGGCGGTGCTGGGGCAGCACAGCGATCACGCCGTGTCGCGCGGGCTCGCCTACCTGCGGCCCAGGCAGACTCCCGGCGGGCGGTTCCTGGGCTTCCTGCGGACCACCTGGCTGGCCGCGGCGCTGTTTCGTCTTGTGGAGGGGCCGGGATCGGCCGCTGCCGGGCGGGCGCTCGAGGCGCTCGCGGCGGTGCCACCCGAGCGCTGGCATGCGGGGTTGCTTGGACCGATGCTCGACTGCCTGTTTGAGTCAGGCGTCCCGCGCGGCGCGCCGGCGGTGCAGAAGGGTCTGGCGCGGTTGCGGGCGCTCGCCGAGCCCGATGGATCCTGGCCGTCGGAGGAAGGGGAGTTCTATCGCGCCGAGGTGACGCTCAGCGCGCTGCGCGCGCTCATCGTGTATGCGGCCGTGGAGCCTCAGTCCGGCGGATGAGGGTTGCAGCGAGGCCAGTTGGGACCGGTGAGTTCGGGGGGCGATGAGGGGAAGGCCCCCCGGCGCGGCTGGGCGAACCTATGCGGCCGGAGGTTGACGATGAGTGAGCCGGTGCTGAAGCAATTGCAGGGCGTCGTGACGGAGGCCATCGAAGAGCGCCGTGGCCTCGTCGTGTACTCCCGGCTGCAGCCCATCGAGGTCGACCGCATGGCGCGTCGCGTCGAGCGTCAGACCATCGATAAGATTCGCGCGTTGCTGCCGGAATGGACAGACGATCAGCGGGTAGCCGGATTGCGGAATCGGCTCCGGCGCATGGAAGAGGAGCTCGAACAGCTGGAAGGCATGGCCGACATTCGCGATCACAGCCGGCAAATGCAAAACGACGAGATTATCTGGCAGACGTTCGAAGATCTCGCCTGGATGCTTGGGATCGAGTGACCGGGGTTAGCGCCGGCGCCCGCCGCGCTTGGCTTCCGTGTTTCGCTTCAGGTCGAGGAGACGCTCTTCGCTTTCCTTCAAGAACTTGGCCAACTTTTCGTCGAACGAGGCCTTCGCCCGGATCCGGGCTTGACGTTCCGCGGGGTCGAGGGCTTGCTTGACCGAGAGGTCGAGCTTTCCTTTGTCGTTATAGCCGAGCACCTTCACCTTGACGCGGTCCTGCTCTTTGAGGTAGTCGCGGACCTCCTTGACGTAGGTGTCGGCTATCTCGGAGATGTGAACCAGGCCGCTTTTGCCATCGGAGAGTTCTACGAACGCTCCGTAGTGCGTGATCTTGACGACGGTCCCTTCCACTATGGTGCCGGCTTCAAGGCTCATACCCCGCGTGAATCCCTCCCAGTAGAGATGCGAGGGGATTATATCTTAGGCTTTCGCGGAATGTCAATCGACTATAGCGTGGATGTCACAAACCTCTGTACATGTTCTCCAACTTCGCGGTCACCGAACAAAGGTGCGGTGGCCATGCGTACGCCGTGCGACGTGCAATAGGCGTCCTCGCAGCCCGGGCTCGCGCGTCGAGCTCAACCTGATCAGGGCAGGGCGGGACGCCACCGTTCCAGCGCATGCTCCGCCGCGGTGAGCACGGCCTCCATCAGGCCGCGAACGGTCGCCGCCACGCGCTGCAGCAGCTCCTTCGCGGAATCCAGTCGGTCCGGCGGTGGCGCCGCAACCTGCACGGTCGCCGGGTCGCGTTCGCTGTGCCGCTTCGTGGGCGCCAGGGGGACGATGACCAACTCGATCTCGCCGGGCCGGAGCATGCCGAGCTGCTCCCGCGCCAACCGCTCGATATACTGGTCGTCCGTGCGGAGGCGCCGGATCTCCGCGAGCAGGGTGGCGTTCTGGACGAGCAGGTCCTGTCGGTGCCGTTCCAGGCGCGCCGCCTCGCGGGCCAGCGAGTAGGTGCGCACGTACTGCACGCCGAACGCCACGACCGTCCAGCAAACCAACGCCGCCGCGGCGAGGACAGCGAGCCGGCCGGCAAGGGTGTGCGGCCACGCCCGGCGTCGAGGTTCGGGGCGCGCGCCGGCTGGGGGAACCACCGCCCGTGCTCGCTTCATCGGTGCATCCCTTGCCGCGCTTCGCGGCCCACGATGTAGAGCGGCCGCCGCACCTGCCAGAGGAGTGGGAGCGCGAGCGCGACGAACGCGACGAACACGGCGCCGCGGGCATAGCGGGCGACGTTCGAAGACCGAATCAGCTGGCGCCACAGCGGCGTCAGCGTGCCGTCTCGCTGCAGATGACTCCACGCCAGCGCCACGCGGCCCACGTATTGCGCCGTCTCGGGGAACGGCGGCACGCCGTCGTGCTGCTCGACCACCCCTGCGCCCGCGTTATACGCGGCCAGGGCGTAGAGAAGGTTCCCCTTGAACCGGTCCAGCAACCGCCGCAGGTACGCGGTTCCGGCGTTGAGATTCGCCGCGGGATCATCCATGCACGGTGGGCTCGTGAGGCCGGCGACCTCGGGCGCGCACGCGGGCGCTCCGGCGAGCCCACGCCACGTGGCCGGCATGACCTGCATCAACCCGTAGGCGCCGCGCGGAGACCGGGCCCGAGGGTTGAACCCGCTCTCGGTGGCCACGACCGCGGCGACGAGCGCGGGATTCAGGCGGTGGCGGCCGGCGGCCTGGTTGATGAGATCGGCATACGGAATGGCGTGCACCGAGCGAGGAACGACCGCCTCGCGGGGAAGGCGCGCGGTCGCGCTGGCGACCGGCACGGTCGTCATGTAGAGGATCGTTGCGGCGAATAGGAGGACCGCGAGGCACGTTGCAAGATAGCCAACCAGCCATCGCGGCGCCCCTCCCAGGCGGCGGCCGATGGACATCGTGGTGACGGAGTTCTGGAGAACGGAGCGGAATCCTCCAGCGCGAACCCGCCGGCGATTAAGGTGGTTGCGGGGACGAGCCACGGGCCGCGCTTCCGGTCCGCACGAACGCGGACCGTCCGGCGTAGCGGGCGCGGCCGCCAAGGGCCTCCTCGATGCGCAGCAATTGGTTATATTTGCAGACCCGCTCGGACCGCGCGGGCGCGCCCGTCTTGATTTGCCCGGCGTTGGTCGCCACGACCAGATCGGCGATGGTGGTGTCCTCGGTCTCTCCCGACCGGTGGGAGACGACGACTCCCCATCCGTGCGCCTGTGTCGCCTCGATCGCCCGCAGCGTCTCGGTCACGGTGCCGATCTGGTTGACCTTGATGAGCACGGCGTTGCCGGCGGATCGCGCGAAGCCCTCGGCGATGCGGCTGGGGTTGGTGACGTAGAGGTCATCGCCCACGAGCTGGACGCGGTCTCCAATGCGGCGGGTCAGCGCCGTCCAACCTTCCCAGTCGTCCTCGGCGAGCCCGTCCTCGATCGAGAGGATAGGAAACCGCTCGACCAGCGCGGCATAGTGCTCGATCATCGCCTCCGTGGTCCTCGCCGTCCGTCCCTGGTTGAGCAGATACCGCCCGTCCTGGTAGAACGTGGTCGATGCGGGATCGACGGCGAGGGCGAGATCCTTGCCCGGCTCGTATCCCGCGCGTTCGATGGCGAGGGTCAGGAGCGTCAGGGCCTCCTCGTTGTCCGCGAGGCGGGGGGCGAATCCACCCTCGTCGCCGACGCCGGTTTCCAGGCCGCGATCCTTGAGCACGCGGTGCAGCGCGTGGTAAGTCTCGGCGCCCATGCGGAGGGCTTCGGAGAACGTCGGCGCGCCGATCGGCGCCCCCATGAACTCCTGAAACTCGAGCCCGTTGTCGGCGTGCTTGCCGCCGTTGATGATGTTCATCAGCGGGACGGGGAGGATCGTGCCCGGCGAACTCCCGTGGGCGATCGACTGGAACAGCGGGACGCCGCGCTCGGCGGCGGCGGCCCGCGCCGCGGCGAGCGAGACGCCGAGGATCGCGTTGGCGCCCAGGCGCCCCTTGTTGGGCGTCCCGTCGAGGGTGATCATGAGACGGTCGATGCCCTCCTGGTCCAGACCGTCGCGGCGCATTAACGCCGGACCGATCGTCTCGAGTACGTGCCGGACCGCGGTGCGAACCCCGAGGCCTCCGTACCGGCTGCGGTCGCGGTCCCGCAGCTCGACCGCCTCGTGCACCCCGGTGCTGGCCCCGGAGGGAACCGCGGCGCGCCCGACAGCGCCTGATTCCAGGGTGACGTCCACCTCGACGGTAGGATTTCCCCGAGAGTCCAGGATCTCTCGAGCCATCACGCTCTTAATGGCCGACACGGTGGGGCACCTCCGTCGGGTGGGAGCTCGTCTTCGCGACGCCGTCAGTCGAGCCGATCGTCCCCGATCACGTCGACGTACTCTTCGCTCGCGCGGCGCGCCGCCGGGAGGGAGCGCACCCGGGCCCGGACCCGACGCGCGCCCACCTCGATGGTGATGACGTCCCCCGGGCGGACGGCGGCAGCCGGAGCGGCAGGGCGGCCGTTCAGCGCCACGCGGCCGCCGTGGCACAGGGAGTTGGCGAGGGTCCTCCGCCGCACCAGCCTGCTCAACTGGAGAAACTTATCGAGCCGCACGCCACATCGCCAGGAGCTCATCGCTGCTACACTCGCGCAGCTCGCGGCCCTGGGCGTGCGCCGACGCTTCGAGCCGCGCAAAGCGAGCCCGGAACTTGGTGCACGCGTCCCGGAG
>JACXTT010010805.1_pt1 | contig 12274 bp, 14 predicted proteins | sample 9270951 | NCBI WGS metagenome assembly JACXTT01 (sample SAMN15532306, study PRJNA645909) | rock metagenome | isolation source: weathered quartz diorite | place: Puerto Rico | collected 2017-06-21 | reverse complement strand
CGAGCAGCAAAGCGTAAACGCGCATTGAGTGCCTCCCGGACTACAGGTCTTTACCGCACGCTTCGACCTGTAAGACGTACGGAGGCCCCAATTGGTTGCACCGGGGATGTCAGAGGGCTGTCAGCCAGCTTCCGACCAGGCCACGTCGAACTCCTCACCGCACCGCCGGCAGGACATGCGGCGCGGCCGTCCCGCGAGCGATTGTCGCTCACGACAGCTCGGACAGACTGCGTAGCGGTCGGCGCAGCCCTCGGGGAGGCGCACAGCATCGCTCGGCCGAGGGACCACGCTCCACCTGCGAGGCGGTCGCTCGATCACCTGCAGGAACGCGGACGGGATCTCGAGCAGGCGGCCACCGACCTCCAGGACCGCCCGAAGCGGGTCGAGCCGTGCGATGCGGTACCACGCGCCGCGGCGGAGCCTCACGTTCAAGTCGGCCTGCAAACGAGCCCACATTCCAGCCATGGCCTCACCTCGGTGCGCCGCGCACCTGATTGTTTCCAAAAGGGACGCCCGGCGTCAAGCCCCCCCTAACGGGCCCCTGACGCTGCGGGGCGCAACCTTCGGTTGCCTCTCCACGTCTTACGTGTGGAAGACCGGGGGACGCCGTCCCGCGACTCTCCGCCCCGGATGTGGCCGCACGATGGTCGATAGCCTACGCACCGGAGGTGGATCCGTGGTTTTCTCGCTCCTCGACTTCACGCGAAAGACCCGCAGCCAGGGATTGCTCCGCGTCGGTTTGACCTCGCTCGTGATCCATACCGCGATGATCGCAGGCGTGGTGTACGCAACACTGCACGCCGCTCCGAGCGACACCCGCGTCCGCATGGACACAACGGTCGTGCTGCTCGCACCCCAGCAGCAGCAGAAGCAGCTTGATCCACCGCCGGTACAGCTCGCCGACGCGCTCAAAGGGTTTCAGACCGTCGCCGTGCCGGCGCAGATTCCGACTGACATTCCACCGGTGGACCTACGGCAGCGGTTCGATCCCAAGGATTATTCCGGTAGTGGCATCGAGGGCGGGCGCGCCAACGGTATCGTGATCAGCGGGAGTGAGGTGTACGCGGAAGCGCTCGTCGAGGAGCGCCCGGAATTGCTTTCTGCCCCTCCTCCGATCTACCCCCAACTCTTGAAGCAGGCGGGAATTCAGGGTCGCGTGATCCTGCACGCGATCGTAGATACAACGGGCCGGATCGAACCCGCGTCCGTCAGGATCATCAAGAGCCCCAGCCCCGCGTTCGACCAACCCACCAAGGACTGGGTTCTGAAGGCCCTGTTCCGTCCGGCCCGGCTGCACGGTCGAGGCGTACGCGTGTTTATCAACCTGCCGGTCGATTACTCGCTCACGCGATCGTCCGGGTCGCCGTAGGGAGGCGCTTCCCAAGGCACTTAAGCTCGCGTCTGCGGACACGAGAGCGGCCATCTCTGTTTTGGGAGGTAGCCGTTCTCATGGGGTAACGCGGCTGTTACACGTTCCTCACCGCGCGGGTCTCAGAAAGGACTACGACGCGAGCGGATTTCCTCGACCGGAAGGGCATCCATGACGCGCCCAGCGTTGACGCTCAGTTTGGTGGCAGGTCTCGTGACACGCGCAGCCGCGCAATGGCTCGGCGTGCCGGTGTGGAACAGTCCCGAGGGCGGGGGACTCACCGTCAGTGCCGACTATGGCAAGCCGAACAGCGACTAGAGTCTAACGTCCATCGGTGGGAACACGGCGTTCCGGATCATTGGAGGCACTCTGCCTCCGATGGCCTCTAATGGAATCCGGGCGAACGTGCAGCTCGGCCTAGCCCACACAGAGGTGGCAAACCTCGTGGTTTCGCCCGTATCTGGGACGTCGGTCACGGGCGCACTAGGGTTCGGTGTACGGCTCCGGACGCAACACTTCAGCGTTGAGCCCTACTTCTCCCCAGGGATCCGGTATCGCAGCGTGAGTGGCGGAGGGAACAGCACGGAGTTTGGTTATGCGATTGGCGCTAACGTCGGCTTCGGGCTGTTCGGTGTGCATTTGGCATACGACAACGAGCAGCTCAAGGGCGGGGGAAACGTCGGCGTGTTCGGCGTGGGAGCTCACGTGGCACCGTAGTCCCTTTCAGGACCCAGCCCGGAGCCCGGCCCCACATCCCAGGCATTGTGGCTCCTTGGCACCTATCCCACTATCATTGTTTTGGATACACGACGTCCGGGGTCAAGGCCCCACAGGCGGAGGTGGACCTGTGGTTCTCACGCTCCTGGAATCCAGGTGGAAGACCGGTTGCGCGTCGCTCGCGATCCATTCTGTGATGATCGCCGGGGTCGTGTACGCGACGCTCCACGCCGCCCCGCCCGACGACCAGATCAGGATGGACACGAGGGTGGTACTGCTCGCACCTCAGGAGCAGCAGAACGCGCCCGAGCCGCTGCCGGTGCCGCTTGCCGACGCGCTCCAGGGGTTTCAGACCGTCGCCGTATCGGCGCAGATCCCTACCGACATGCCTCGAGTGGACCTCCAGCAGCGCTTCGATCCCAAGGATTACTCCGGGAGTGGCGCCGAAGACAGCCGGGCCAGCGACATGGTGGCGAGCGGGAACGAGGTGTATGCGGAGGGGTTGGTGGAGGAGAGGCCGGCACTGCTGTCTGCCCCGGCACCGGTCTATCCCGCGCTCTTGAAACAGGCGGGGATTCAGGGTCGGGTGATCCTGCCGGCCGTCACGATACGACGGGGCGGGTTGAGCCCGGGTCGGTCAGGATCATGAAGAGCTCCCACCCCGCGTTCGACCAACCCACCAAGGACTGGGTCCTCAGGGCCCTGTTCCGGCCGGCCCGGTTGCATGGGCGGGGGGTGCGCGTGTCCATCCACCTGGTCGTCGACTACTCGATCACGCTGTCGTCGGGGTCGCACGCGATCACGACGTGGTCGGGCTCGCAGTAGTGCCGAGGGGAGGACCTCCTAGCGACATCCCTCGCGCTTCACCCACACGAGCTCCCCCGCTCGTTTCCGCGCCGCCCAGACCGCATCCGCAGATCCGACATCGGGCCGTCCCACCACAAGCAGTCCGCCCTCGCTCAGGGCGTTCTTAAGGTTCTCAATACCTCGCGCGATCTGTGCCGGGGAGAAGTAGTTCCGTTGTAGCAGGTTGAAGCACAGAATCAAATCGTAGACCTCTTCGACACCTACGAACACGTCTGCCTTCTCCACACGCAGCACAAGTTCTCTCAGCTGGGCCTCGACCTCCGGGTGAATGAGGACTATCGGCACTCTGTGGTAGTCTCCGGAGTAGGAGTATCGCCGTTTCAGATACCACGACACGAGGTCCACGGGTGAGAGCAGGACCCTCGTGAGGTAGCTATAGTCCTCACCCCTCACGTGGGCACGATGGATGGGAAGAAGCGCGTTTTGAACTTCACCTGAAGCAACTCAGAATCCTCGTCGAAGATGCACTGTCTATCAGTGTCGTACTGGATGTGCTGGAACAAATCCGCGAGCACGTACCTGTCTACGGGGTAGCGTCGCCGCAGCAAGGCCAGGCAGTCCAAGCTGGCAATACCCGTCGACGATGGAATGTCGAGGACACGGAGGGGGGATTGCTTGACCCGGCACGCGTCGTCGGCCAGAACCTTTTCGAGAGTGCGCGTCGTCCTCCCCCGATAGGTGCTCTTCGCCACGCCGTTCCGGCGGCGAGGATCGCGTCGAATTGGGCGTCGAGTTCACGCCTCCGAACCTCGGAGCTCTGCGAGTACTCTTGCTTCAAGTGGAGGAAGTTACCGGCGAAGTTGCTCTGCGCGTGCATGCCGCGGTAAGTCGCCACGTAGCTCAGGACGTACGGTAGGCCCGTCCAGTTTGCCGCCCAATACACCCGCCTCCGGAGGCCCGGAGGCAACCGCTGCCACAACCCGCGTAAGCGAGCCAACATTTCCCAGCTGAACCCTTCACGAAGCGATTGTTCTCCTGGGGGGAGCACGAACCATGCCCGAGGGAGGTGCGCGGGCGCGGCATTAAGATCTTCCCTAGAGCGGCGTTAAGGCTCACGTAGTGCGCCGTTACGATCCCAGCAAGAAGCGAGGATTCGGCTCGCGGCAAGATGTAGTTGCATCGCGACAGGGGCGTGGCGAGGAATCGCTTCGATACAGATGCCGAGGGCAGGACTCGAACCTGCACGGGGATTGCTCCCCAAGGGATTTTAAGTCGCCGCATGCTCAGGGCCGTTCAGGACGTTTCAAGACGTCAGCGGCCTTTGACAAGCACTTACGATAGGCGGGCGGGCGGTTCGGGTCGTTTGGGGTCGTTCTGTACTGCATGTCTAGTGCATGTCCCGCGCAGTGCGTACGCTCCCCGCGAGCGACGAGATAAACTCGGAAGGCTTGAAGACGTAGAGTCCGAACTGCTCGCGCAGCTCCGGGGCAAAGTGTAGGATCGTCCGTTCATCCAGCGTGAGGACGTTATCGATCCCGTTGAGCTTTGCCTGCGCAAGGTGCTGCGCATCGTAGTCATCGGGGAGCAGATCACGGAGACCCTCATAAACAGGGTCCTCCTCTTCCAGGTCCGTCACCTCCGTAGCGGGGTTGTACTCCTCCCACGTCAGGTTCGATGAGACGTTTCCTACGGCCTCATACTGCTTGATGTGCTCCGCGAAATATGGATCAGGGAGACGGCTCATCTCCTCCGCGGCCACTGGTGAAGAGAAAACCGTGACCGCGCTGCTCTGAACAAGTCGCGCGAGCATTTTCATGGCTTCCTGCTCGATAGCAGGAAGCTCGTTATTGGCCACGGCGCTCATGATGCACGTGTCGAAGTAGACGCGTACCGGCCCATTAATGAAATCTACTGCATCTCACTTCCCTCGTTTTCGGAGTCCGTGCCGCTTTCCCTCCAACCAGCGGCGATACTCGGCGACCGACCGCACCCGCTTCGGGTACCCCGCTGCGGCCGCCGCAGCGGCGAACGCGGCGTCGTCACTCACAAACCAAATAGGCTCGCTTCCGATTTGCTGACCGATACAACACGAGATACGCTCGTCCCACATTAGATTGCGCGTGCGAGACGCCTCCAGGTTTGCACCGTCATAGATGACCGTTCGGATCAGTTGTGCGTGGAACTCGAAGCCCACCGCCAGCTTCTTACACACCTGTTCCACGAAGGCGGGATTAAGCGGTTCCGGCACTGGGAGTCCAACATCCTTGAATGCACTGCGCACCAGCAACTCCGCCAGTGCGTTCCGCATCGCACCTGAGGTTTCAAGTTCTCGCATACCGGCCTTCCGTGTGAGCCGGCGCTCGCCTTGGTTCTGCACTTGGGCCAGGAGTGTCTCGACGCGCGCCCGCTGTTCTTGGAAGTGCGTAGTAAACCAAGCCTCCGTTGCTGCAACGTGCTCCGAGACAAAGCGTATGTCGTCAGCGCTGAACGGTAACGGGTCACTCTCGCGTGTCTCACCAACGGCGGCGCAGAGTTCACCCAGGTATTTGGTCATCTCCTGATGTCCGGGAAGGTGCCGCCCGGTAATCATATGGGCGATTTGCGATTCCGAATCACTCATCAGACCACCGTCACGCCCGTTGCGACGCTGGACGCAACGCACGTATATGAGTCGGAGAGCGCGGCGGCAAGATGTGAAATCAGGGTCCTTCGGATCAGCCAGGTGGGCGAGGAGTTCCACAATCACCCAGGGATCGGCCCAAGGACAGACTTGCCGTCGTTCCTCTAGGTCTAGAAGGGCGGATTCGTCTGTTTGCGAACGGTAAACGTTCGTGTCCCACACAACGGCACGCGGCATCGGCGAAAAATAAGATGACACGGGCCAGAAGAGGGTCTGAGAGATTCGCGGGGCGAGCGCCGGACCGGGGCCCGGATCGCGTAGACTCGTGGCCCGGCGGGGAAGCTCAGGGATTCTGCTTGTTGGCCCAAGCTTCGTGGACCGGTTATTTCGTCCAGCACTCGGGCTGACGGTCAACGACGTCGGTGGGGACGACGCCGTTCTCTCTCTTGAGTTCCGCCCGCGCTTCTGTCATGCACCGGAGCCAGCCCTGGCGACGCCCACGCACTGTAAAGTTCGCGGCGGAGTCCTGGACGCGGGCGAGTGTTGGGGTGAGCGAGTCCTTGGTCCCTCCGCAATAGAGGACGGCACGCGCCTCCGTGCTGTTATCGAGGTCCTTAGAGACTGAGTCCCCACCTCGAACAGTGACGGGTGCCCACCACGTGTAACTGTTTTCTCCGATCGTCGTTTCCGCCCAAAGGACATATTTGCCGGGAGCGACTCCGTCAAAACGATAGTGTGCATTGATTCCGGTCTTCGAGGTGGCATCAGTGAAGCCAACAAGCGAACCAAGAAGGCGTCCATGCAAGTCCTTGGCGAGGGTTCCCGAGTCGGCGGGCAAGCCTCCCTTACGCGCCGCCGCCAGAAGTTCCTCTCCGAAAGCCCTGCACACTCGGGTTCGGGCTGCCAGCACTGAATCTGCCGGGCCGAGCATTAGCACTGTGTTTCCGGCTCCGCGCTTTACGTCGCCGTTCTGCATGACCAGAAAAACATCGCCTTGCACGCGGCCGGACGTCGGTCCGCAGCTCGCGATGCCAGTGAGCAACGTCAACAGCAGCGTTAGTTGTCGCCCATTCATCACACGATTCCCAAGCCGATTTGGTGGGCCGGAGGATTGCGGCTTACGCGCGCTCACTTCGCGTACATCTGCTCCCAGGTCGTGGTCTGCCGGGTCTTCTGGCCGGACGAGGTGTTTACCACCTCAAACTGCATCCCCTCGTTCGTCATGATAAGGTTCAGCTCTAAATCCGGTGTGCCAATCGCCGACTTAAGCTCTGTGTAGTCGAGCCCTTGAAGAAACTGGCTCGCTGGAACCTTATAGGATTCGGCGAGGGCGGAAATGAATGTCATCGAGAAGATGAGGGTCGTCAGGGAGACGAAGTTGTCTCGACTTATGGAGCCACCCTGCGGAGCCTCGCTATGGACCTTGACCTGAACCTGGGCAGGTGCGTACCCCGCGACGTTGAGCTTGTACAGACCAACCTCGTCGTAAATCATCTTGGCGCCGCGAATGACGACGGCCTCGGCTTTGAGTTGGGCTTTCCAGTCCTGGGCATTCACCGGCGCCGCGAGTACGAGCAGCATGATGCCTGCGAGTGTCTTGCTCATATGGGCCCCTCTGCCGTGCGTTTCATGAGTCTCAAGGAATAAGTGTCGAATGAGGACGGGAGACCCGGTGAAGATGCAGCTAGGCGGCTTGTGACCGCTAGTCTGTTCTTGCGGTAGCGAGGGGTGGTTCGCGGTACGGCGCGCCGAAGCCGTTGACCAAGGAGTCCGCCGCCCTAGCTTAGCCCAATGCCCATTACGCCAAAGCAGCTTCGTGAGGAGTTAACACGGGTGGGGATTTCACAGCTTGAAGCCGCGCGCCGGTTGCGCGTCAATGCGCGCACCATGCAACGATGGGTCGCAGGCGATAGCCCGATCCCTGAGGCCGTGGCGCAGCTCGTGCCGTTGTGGAAGGCGGAACGGAAGCGGAAGGATGATTAGGCAGGATCGATCACGGGCCCACTAATGGCCGGCCGTGATCGTTTGGGAAGGGGATGACCGTCGCAATACTCTTGCAGCACACCACCTTTCTTGAGCCACTTTGCGACCGTCTGCCGGGCGACCCCGATCGCGCGGGCCGCGTCGTTGACGCCTACTTCGTTTCCGTAGTTGCATGTCCTTCCTCCATGCTCGACCAAAAACAAAAACGCCGCCTAGATTCCATGTCGTTCTGGAATCTGGCGGCGAGTCACGCGGTCCGTGCCCGTATTGGTACCGGACCGTGGGGTGAGAGCCTATGTCTCCTGCGACTCCCTAATGATACCGATCTGCCCCCTCCGTTCAAGGGTCAGGTCATGCCCGGCGGAGGACTCGAACCTCCAAGGGATTGCTCCCAGCGGGTTTTAAGCCCGCAGCGTTTACCCGTTTCGCCAGCCGGGCGCAATCACGGCTCAACTGCCTTGAGTGCGGCCTTAGACAAGGCTTCCTCGAATGTCTTCCCAGTGGCGTCCACCACTTGGCCGTCATCGTGGCGAAGACGGACAACGACGCTCATGCCTGGAGGGGCGCCTGGCCGCCTGTGCTCGTCGTCACGAGTCCAGCCCAGTCGCTTCAGGCGCGTTTCAAGCTCAGCGCTGGCCGAAACACTCGCGCTGTAATGTGGCCCGGCTCCGGGGCCAGTGTCCATCACACGTTCCTTTACTAATCCGTCTAGCTCGCGACCGGCCGTAAGCGCATCGATGTTGACCTCCCGCTCGTACCGCGTCTGTCGCCAAATGTATACGACATCGGGCGCCTGACCGGGCGGTGGCCCCTTCTTTGGAGCCGGGTCGCGCGCGTCCAGACTGTTCAGCAGAGGCGCAGTCATCTTGCCGTAGCCTCCTTCCCAGGGGCCTCCAACAAACGTCACTAGGAACGCTTCACGCAGCTCGGCCATGTGCTCCCCCTCTGCATGTTTACTGCATGTTTTCGCGAGATAGTCCAGTAACGACGGGAAATCACAGGCGATTTTAAGTCCCTTGCGTCTACCGATTTCGCCACCCGGGCTGGATTAAAATACCCGCTCGCGTCGCACCCCGCCCGACGGATGCACCACAGCGACCGCCGGATCGCGACCGTACGCCGCGCGGAACGCCCGCTGGATCTCCCGCACAACCTTCCCCTCACTCCTCCCTCTCTTGCCCGCGCCCTTGCCTAACAGGACGAGCACGGCACCGCCCCATCCCGCTCCGGTGAGTCGCGCGCCGAGCGCACCCGCCCGCCGCGCCGCGGCCACGATCGTATCGAGCTCGGGCGTGCTGCAGGCGTAGAGCCGTCGGCAGGATTCGTGGGACTCGTAGAGCAGCGCGCCGAAGCGCTTCAGGTGCCCGCGGGCGAGCAGCTGCGCGCCGAACCGAGCGCGCGCAGTCTCGCCGATCACGTGCAGGGCCCGGGAGCGAAGCGGCTCGGGGAGCGCCCGTTTGAGGCGTGGCAGCCAGGCCGCCGGCCAGCTCGCGAGCCAGCGAAGCTCCGGCAATTCGAGCGTGAGCCGGGCAACGGCCGCCTCGCATTCGGCACGTCGCTCGTTGAGGGCGCCCGCGGCGAGCTCCCGCCGTAGTCCCGAGTCCACCAGCAGCAGGCGGCCACGGATCGGGATGTGGCGCGCCGCGAGCGACGCGCACTCGAGCAGCAGCGCTCGACCCGGTCGCGCGAGCGCCGCGCTCATCTGATCCATGATGCCGCAGCGCACGCCGACGTAATCGTGCTCGGCACGAAACGCCACGCCTGCCAGTTGGCGGGCCTGGAGGCGGGTGCCACCGAGCAGGCTGAGCGCCTGGGCCGCAGCCACCGTCAGCGCGGCGGACGACGCGAGGCCCGCGGCCACCGGCACGTCGCTCGTCACCGCGATGCGGGCCCCGCCCTCGAGCGGTGCCGCGCCCAGGGCAACGAGCTCGTGCATCACCCCCGCGAGATACGCACCCCAGCCCGCCGCTCGCCCTTCCCGATAGTCGGTCAGCGCGACATGCCCGTCGCGCGTCGAGACCATCTCCAGGACACCCGCTTCCGCCGGGCCGACGGCGACGCACGTGCGGGCCGCGCACGCCACCGGGAGCACGGGACCGCCATTGTAATCGGTGTGCTCACCGATCAGGTTGACGCGGCCCGGCGCCGAGGCGGCGGCGCGCGGCCCCGCACCGAAGGTCGCGCGGAACAGCGCTGACGCGTTGCGACGCATGGGTTTGACAAGGATTGGGGCGAATGCTACCGTTGGCCAGCCTGTTCCACCATCTCGCAAAGCCACCCGGAGACAACGTATGCAGCGGTCCCTGCGGTACGCGCTGGTCTTGTTCGCCGGGTTTCCGGCCCTGCTCGGAGCTCAAGGCTTCGGGATCTACGAGCAAGGAGCCTGCGCGATGGGGCGCGCCGGCACCGGGGTGGCGGCGCCATGCAGCGATGGCTCGGCTATCTTCTTCAATCCGGCGGGCTTGGCGGGCCTGAAGGGAGGGCGTGCCACCATCGGCGTCACCCTGCTCGACGTTCAGGGCGGCTTTACCGACGACATCTTCCAGCAGACTTCGAAGCTCGACGACCCGCTCCTCGCGATCCCGCAGATCTACGTCGCGTACGGAGTTACGCCCAAGCTGGGGGTTGGTATCGGGCTGTTCGCGCCCTATGGTCTTAAGACGCGCTGGCCCCTCTCCTTCGACGGGCGGTTCGCAGGATCCGACAACATCCTGCCGTCGGTTTACCTGCAGCCTACCGTGGCGTACCAGGCGACGCCGTGGCTGTCCCTGGGCGGCGGTCTCGACGTGGTGTTCGGCAAGGTGGAGCTGAACCAGCGCCTCGACCTGGCGACCGCACCCGTGCCGACGACCCTGATCCCCGTCCCCCCGGGCAGTCCTCCGGTCCTGTTCGGCCAGTTTGGCATCCCCCCCGGGACGGATTTCGCGGACGCACACCTCGAGGCGAGTAAGACCGCGGTCACGGCGCATTGGGGCGCCATCGTCAAGGTGAACGACAAGCTGTCCATCGGCGGCCGCTACCTGATGCATGCCACGTTTGACTACGAGGGCACGGCCAAGTTCTCCCAGGTGTTGACGGGCCTCCGCTTGCCGGCCGACATCCCCGTGACCCCAACGCTTACGCTCCCGGCGGGTCTGTTGATCGACAACTTTCTCGCCGCGCCCGTCACGAGCGGCGGCCTCGATCTGTTCAACACGGTGCTCGTAACCCAGGCCGTGAGCACCACCATCACGAACCCGGAGCAGCTGATCTTCGGGGTGGCGTACAAGCCGCGGAAGGACTGGACGCTGTTCGGCGACTACCAGTTCACCCGCTGGGCCAAGCGGTTCTACACCCTCGAGATCGACTTCGCGAACGCGGTGCTGAACCGGGTGTTACACGAGAACTACCAGAACACGAACGGGTTCCGGATCGCCGGCGAATGGGAGAAGGATGCGAAATGGACGCTCCGCGGCGGTTACCTGTACCACCAGGGCGCGGCGCCCGCGGAGACGGTCACGCCGCTCTTGCCCGAAGGAGACCGGAATGAGTTCACCGGCGGGTTCACCGTCAAGCTGTCGCGCGGCTTTACGGCGGACGTCGCCTACCAGTACATCAAACAGAACGACCGACGCGGCCGCACGCGGGAGCCGCTGTTCAATCAGCAGGCCACGACCGGCCTGAACAACGGTCTCTACAACTTCCACGCGCACCTGTTCGGGGTGTCGCTTGGCTACGCGTTCTAGAGGAGCCCTGACGATGACGCACCGTCGTATTCTCGTCGCCAGCGGGTTGAGCCTCGCGCTCCTGACCGCGGCGTGCCATCAAGATGAGCTCTTCAGCCCGCTGCCACCCCAGTACGCCGGTGGTGCGATGTTCCAGCGGTATGTCGCCATGGGGAACAGCATCACCGCCGGGGTCCAATCGGGCGGCATCAATGACTCCACCCAGCGGCAGTCATACGCCGTGCTGGTTGCGGCGGCGATGGGTGGGGACCCGTTCTATTACCCGAGACTCAACCCCCCCGGATGTCCGCCGCCGTACACGAACATTTTCACCGGGGCACGGGTGGGTGGTGCCGGCGTCACGGGAGCTACCTGCCTGTTCCGGAGCGCCAACATCCCGCCGTACGTCAGCGACGTCGCGGTGCCGGGCGCGGAAACCGTCGACATGCTCGTCAACGGCCCGCCGCCAACCGCCAACTCGAATCCCTTGACCCAGCTGTTCCTCGGCGGTCGGACGCAAGTTCGGGCGATGATGGACGCCCGTCCGACGTTCGTGAGCGTGTGGGTCGGCAACAACGACGTGCTCGGCGCCGCCGAGGCGGGCGACACCACGCTGGCCACCGACACGGCCGCGTTCCGCACCAGCTACTCCCAAGCGCTGGACTCGATCGCGGCGACGGGCGCGAGCGCCATCCTGATCGCGGTGGGGCTGGGTCACTTCGCCAATAACGTGGCGGTGCCGTTCTTCTCGCGCGGCACAACGTGGTACGGCCTATGGGCGAGCGGCGCGTTTACGGCACAGGCACCACTCTTTACCGTCGCGGCCAACTGCGCGCCGCCCCGTGGCGACACGGTGCTGGTCTCGTTCCCCTATGGCTTCGGGCTCCTCGCAGCGGGCGCGAGCACGGCCACGACGCTCGATTGCACGGCACCCCCCGTCATCGAGCCTGCCGAGACGAGGTTCTTCGCGATACTTCAGCTCCGTTACAACGCGATTATCCAGGCACAAGCGACGGCGCGTGGATGGGCGTTCACCGACAGCGTGAATTTCACGCTGGACTCGCTGGCGGCATT
>JACXTT010010804.1_pt1 | contig 12275 bp, 14 predicted proteins | sample 9270951 | NCBI WGS metagenome assembly JACXTT01 (sample SAMN15532306, study PRJNA645909) | rock metagenome | isolation source: weathered quartz diorite | place: Puerto Rico | collected 2017-06-21 | reverse complement strand
GACTGCATCGCCACCGATCACGCCCCCCACGCGCAACACGAGAAGCAGGTCGAGTTCGATCGCGCTCCCTTCGGCATCATCGGCTTGGAAACCGCGCTGGCCCTCGCTATCACCCACCTGCACGTCGGACGCCGCATCCCGCTGGGCCGGATCGTCGAGTTGCTCTCCACCGCGCCCTCGCGCATCCTCGGCCTCGAAGGACGCGGCACGCTCGTTCGCGGCTCGCACGCCGACGTCACCCTCTTCGACCCCAAGAAGCGCTGGGCCTATGATGTCTCCCGCTCCCTCTCCAAGTCGCGCAACTCGCCCTTCGATGGCTCTGTGCTTACCGGAAAAGTGGTCGGCACGATCGTAGGCGGGCGCTGGGTCTACCGGGCCGTCTGAGGATGCGAATCCCGCCGGCTGCGATAAAATCGCCTAGGGTCGAGGTACCGGATGGGCAAGCGTAAAGCGCCGCGTAAAGATGTCGAGCTCGAGGTCCGCATCTTCGGCCTGGACAACTCGGGCAAACCCTTTTCCAAGATCGCCCTCACGCTCGACGTCAGCCGCACCGGCGCGCGCCTGAAGGATGTGGACATCGGCCAGCCGGGCGACGTCATCGGCCTGCAGTATGGAGACCGCAAGACGCGCTTCAAGGTCATCTGGGTCGAGAGCAAAGGCGAGCGCCGCGAGGCCGGCATCGTCAGCCTCGAACAGAAACGCCGGATCTGGGGACTCGACCTGCCCGAAACCGGCGCCGACGACTTCAAATCAGCAGCCGGTGACGAGCCTGTGCTCAGCGACCGCCCTGAGCGCCGCTCCCAGCCGCGCAAGGCGCTCCGCACCGGCGCCAAGGTCAAGAATGACGGCAAGCGCATCTTCAGCTGGGGCACCTGTCTGGACCTCAGCCCCGGCGGCTGCTTCATTCAGACCTGGAACCCGCCGCCGGTCGGCACGCACCTCGATATCACCCTCAAAGCCGGCGACAGCGAGCTCGAACTGCTGGGAGTGGTCAGGAACGTGAAGCCGGAAAAAGGAATGGGCATCGAGTTCATCGAACTCTTCGATGAGGACATCGAGCGCATCAAGGCTCTGGTGAAGACCGGCCCCGTGTTCGCCGGTCCGACGAACCCTACCTAAGCGCCGGCTGGCTGCGCTGCACGGATCTTCTCGCGGAGTCTAGGCTGCTCATCACCTGAGCGCCCATCGCGGATCCCAGCGCCAAGCCAAGCATGAAGCGCGGGACCGGCAGGTTCCCGTGCAGCCCCCAGACCTCCGCCAGAACATCAGCCACATTCAAACCGCCGGCTATCACAACAGCACGGATCGCGGATCTGTTGCCCAGGGTGCTCAATACCCCAGCTGCCGCCCCCAGGTAGACGCCGAGGCATCGTACGCAGACCGCCACCGGCATCCCCAACATCCAGAACGAGCGCGCCGCCTCTTGATGGCAAACGAACGAGAAAAATTGATAGGCGACGAATGCCGTCAGCATCCATCCGTAGTGCGCGAGCAGGGGCGCCGCTGCCGCCGCACCACCCAGCGTCAGCGGGACCGCACTGACCGCACCTCGCGAGAGATTCTTCACAACGCAGCTCTTCCTTTTGCCCTTTTCCTTTTTCCTCTTGCCTTGTTCTAGATGATTGCCATCTTCTTCCCCACCCGCTTCAGCACTTCGAGCGCCCGCGTGAGCTGCTCCTTGGTTTGCGTCGCGGTCATGATGGTGCGGATGCGGGCTTTGCCTTCCGCCACAGTGGGGAACGCGATGCCGGTGGCCATCACGCCCTCGCTGAACAGTTCGCGCGAGAACTCCATCGCCCGCCGACCTTCGCCCACGATGACCGGGGTGATGGGTGTCTCGCTGGCCGGGGTGTTCTGCCCGCCGATGTTGAACCCCAAGAGCCCAAGCTCCTTTTTGAAGAAGCGCGTGTTCTCCCACAGCTTCTCGATCCGCTCCGGCTCCTGCTCAAGCACCTCGAAGGCCGCGATGCACGTCGCCGCGACTGACGGCGGATGCGAGGTCGAGAACAGGAACGGCCGGGCGCGGTGGTAGAGAAAGTCAATGAGGTCGCGCGAGCCGCACACGTAGCCGCCCAGCGCCCCGATGGCCTTGGAAAGCGTGCCCACCTGCACGTCCACGCGGCCGTGGACGTTGAAGTGGTCTATGGTGCCGCGCCCGTTCTTGCCCAGCACGCCCGAGGCGTGCGCGTCGTCCACCATCATGATGGCGCTGTACTTCTCCGCCAGGTCGCACAGCCCGGGCAGCGGCCCGATGTCGCCGTCCATCGAGAACACGCCGTCGGTGATCAGCAGCTTGTGGCCCGGCTGGTCTTTCACCGAGACCAGTTGCTCTTCCGCGTGCGCCAGGTCCTTGTGACGGAACACCAGGGTCTTCGCCCGCGAGAGCCGCGCCCCGTCAATGATGCTGGCGTGGTTCAGCTCGTCGGAGATGATGAAATCTTCCTTGCCTAAAATAGATGAGACCGTGCCCGCGTTGGCGGTGAAGCCCGACTGGAACACCACGCACGCCTCTACGTTCTTGAAGCGCGCGATCTTCTCCTCCAGCTCCATGTGGATGCGCATCGTGCCCGCGATGGTGCGCACCGCCCCCGAACCCACGCCGTACTTTCGCGTCGCCTCCAGTGCCGCCTCGCGTAGTTTGGGATGCGTCGTCAACCCCAGATAATTGTTCGACGCCAGGTTGATCACGCGCTTGCCGTCGAAGGTGCACTCCGGCTCCTGCTGGTCCTCGAGGATGCGCAGCTTGAAGTGCGTGCCCTTGTTCTTCAGATCGTTGAGCTGGTCGGTGAGGTAGGAGAGCGGGCTGGTGCGGGTGAGCGCGGTCATAGAATGACATAGTCTACTACTGCGATTTCGATTTACAGTATCGGCCCTGGATCAAACGGCTCTTTGTCGAATGCGCTTGGTCCGTCGGCTCCCATTGCGATTTCGATCCCGTTTCAGCCCTGAATCATCGGCTCAGTGCCGGAGGCACGTCATTCGTTAGCCCAGCACGGTAGTGCGGGGCGAGATTTCTATGCACTCCGATTTCGATTAAAGTACCGGTCCGGAACCGTCGCGAGTGCCGGAGGCACGTGATTCGTTAGCCCAGCACGGAAGTGCTGGGGATGCAGATTCCCATGACTCCCTGAGTCCCGGAAGGACGACACACCATGGCCCACTCCTACTGCAACAATCTGATCCATCTGGTCTTCAGTACCAAAGAGCGCAAAGCGCTCATCCCTTCTGACCGTCTAGAAAAACTCTGGGCCTATTGTGTCGGCATCGGACGCAACCACAATCTGCCGCTCCTCGCAGTCGGCGGAACTGAGAACCATGTGCACATCCTGTTAGCGCTCAGCGCTCCGGTCCCGTTGGCCAAGGCGGTTCAGACCTTGAAGTCGAATTCCTCCCGCTGGGTTAGAGATCACGGAATCAATTTTGCGTGGCAGGAAGGGTATGCAGCTTTTAGTGTGAGCGCATCACAGGCGCCGCGGGTCAAGGAGTATATCCGCAACCAGGCCAAACACCACCGTCGGAGGAGTTTTGAAGAAGAATTCATCGGATTGCTTAAAAAGTCTGGGATCCCTTATGACCCGAAGTTCGTGTTCGGATAGCGAATTTGTAACGTCCCTACGGGACTCGGTCTCGCCTTCCACATCTCCCAGCACTGCCGTGCTGGGCTAACGGATGCCGGCCCTGACGGGCCTGCCGGTTCAAGCTAGTTCCTCAGTTGATCCCACGTCCCCTCATATTCGTCAGCGAGTGGGGTCGGTAATGTTCTTCCTAATTGGGTGCCATTTCGTATCTTGAGCCGGAACATTCGCATGTCATTATCAATCTTTGGATGCCTGCGTCTCTTCCATTCACGATGTTCGTTCTTCACATACTTGGCTACAACTCCTCCGGGGACAAGAAAGAAACGAAAAGCATCGGATTCGTCGATGTTGACGAAGCAATAGAACAGGTCGCGGTCAATAAGCTTCTCGTGCTTTTTCGACATTACCCACTCAAAAACATGCCCGTACATCTTGGATTTTCTTGCTTGCTTCCGGAATCTAGTCTTAACCTCAAGACGGTACATACGCTTGGTGTCTGGATTCAGCACCAGAATATCCACTCCTTTGGTATTCCCCAGTGTGAGATTTGCGACAAGTCCGTGCAATGCAAGCTGCGACAGCACGGCGAATTCGCCCGTCATCGCACGGGTGTTCTTGGAACTCTTATCACGTCTACGCAAGGCTCCTCATGCTATTTCACGCCATTCGGATAGAGCAGGACCTTGCTGGCCTCGCCGCTGGTGAGCAGCTCCATGCCTTTGTTGAAGTCCTTCATCGCCAGCCGGTCGGTGATCACCGGATGCAGGTCGAGCTTCCCGGACTTCAGCAGCGCCTGCATCTGGTACCAGGTCTTGTACATGATGCGCCCGTTGATGCCCTGCACCGTGGCGCCTTTGAAGATGAGATCGTCGGCGACGTTCAGCTCCACCGGCTTCGAGGGGATGCCCAGCAGCGAGACCCGCCCGCCCAGGCGCAGGACATTAAAGCCCATGCGGATGCCCGGCGTCTTGCCGCTCATCTCCAGCACCACGTCCACGCCCACTCCGCCGGTGGCCTCCATCACGATGGACTTCACGTCGTCCCTCGTGGGGTCGAGCGCGAAGTCGGCCTTCATCTTCTCCGCCAGCTTGCGGCGGTGCGCGTTGGGCTCGAGCGCGAAGATCTGCGTCGCCCCGCAGGCCCGCGCCACCGCGATGCAGAACAGTCCGATGGGCCCGCAACCCACGATGGCCACCGTGCACGCCGCGATCTCGCCCGCCAGCACGGTGTGCACCGCGTTGCCCAGCGGGTCGAGGACGGAAGCGTAGTCGGCGGGGATGCTGGGGTCGATCTTCCAGATATTCGACTCCGGGATGCGCACGTATTCGGCGAAGGCGCCGTCGGCGTCCACCCCGATGATCTTCACGTTCTGGCAGATGTGCGCCTGGCCGGTGCGGCACTGCAGGCACTTGCCGCAGGCCACGTGCATCTCGGCGGAGACGAAGTCGCCCTCCTTCACCGTGGTCACGTCCTTGCCCACCGCGGCCACGTGCCCGCAGAACTCGTGCCCGGGAATGAGCGGCGGCCGGATGCGCCGCTGCGCCCACTGGTCCCAGTTGTAGATGTGCAGGTCGGTGCCGCAGATGGACGCGACTTTCACCTTCACCAGCACGTCCCCGGGCCCGAAGGCGGGCACGCGCACGTCGCGGATCTCGACACCTGAGCGCGGCTCGGGTTTCACCACCGCCAGCATGGTGTCAGCCATTCAGCTTCTCTCGTGAAAGAAGTTCGCGGAGTGCAAGGCAGCGATTGTAGCACGCAGCCGGCGCGCCAAATCAGGTGCACGTGCGCATGATTCTCTATTTAGCCTGCCGCTTGAGCCGCTCGATCTGCCCCAGATGATTGGGGTCGTGCTCGGACATGTACTGGATGATCTCGGCCACCGTTTGCACGCGGTTTTTCTCCGGGTGGAAGCCTCCGCGCTCCAAGTCCGAGGCCTTCAACCGCCGGAGGAGCCGCACGTTGGCTCGTCGCGCCACGCTGTAGGTCTCCAAATGCTCAGCTGCGCCGGCCTCCATGTAACCCAGCGCCGCCGCCCACGCATCCTGGTTCATCGGTGAAAAGTGCGGTTTGTCCTCGGCCAGCGCATGCCGGATGCGGTGTCCGAAAACGATCTCGGAGTCGCCGATGTGCGCCAGGATCTCGGTGATGCACCACTTCTCCGGCGACGGCTTGTAGCGCAGCGTCTTCTCGCTTACGCCCTTGACCGCGGCCGCGAACGACTCCGGCCCCTTCGCGATCTTCTCTGCCAGTTGCCTGGCTTCATCGAGCGTCATCGTTCCTTCTCCCTCGCGAGTACAGGTTTGAATGCACTCTTCGCCTCCCGCCCCTCCGCCTTGGCGCGCATCATCGCCAGAAACTCTTCGGATTTCCCGCGCGGCACGCTCAGCGACTTCCACCCGCTCGAGCGAAAGTGTTTGGCCAGCAGCACGATCTGTCCCACATGATACGCTTAGTGCGCGACCTGGCGGTTGATGGCTTGCAGCACCGTGTGCGGTTCTTCACGGATGGTCACCGAGCGCAGCACGTCATCGGGAGTGAGGCCGTCCATCGCGTCGAACACGACCTTCCAGCCCTCCTCCCACCAGCGCATCACATCGGCGCGCGTGGCGCCGGCATCGAGGATGAACTCCTGGTCGCGATGGCGGCCGGGTTTTTCGCCGTCGGAGGTGAGAAAGTCGGTCCAGCGCGAGCGCATGTTGCCCGCCAGATGCTTCACGATGATGGCGATGCTGTTCGCCTCCGCGTCGAGCGTCACGAAAAGCTCATCGTCGCTCACCTGTGCCATCGCGGCTTCGCCGAGCTTCTTATGTCCGCGAAAACTCTTTCGCGCCTCTTCCAGATACGCCTTGGCGACTTTATCTTCCACGTCCCCATCCGCCTCCGCCCGGTGATTCGATGCGCACCCGCTCGCCGGGGTGCAGAGCGTTGACGCGATTTACTGGATCTCGCACGTCAACGGCCTTGCTTGGGTGGCTCTGTTGGTTTCCGGCTCGGGCCACCTTTCACGTTGGTTGCTGCGATGCCCAATCCTTTCCAGAATTCGGGCGGATAGTTGAGCTCGGGTTCTCCAACCCAGCCGCGCACGAGGTTCAATTCGTAACCCCTGTCGACCTTCTTGTACTGCACGGCGTTGATCCAGATGGCGTCCCACTGCCCTAGGAACTGCAAGTCCTGCAGCGACTCCGGGTACTTTCCATTGCGGGTCTTATGGAGCTCGATCAAGGCAATAGCCGACTTGAAGTTTTGATCGCCGAACGTGGCGTCGTTCTGTTTCTGAAAAGATTTCCAGGTATCACAGCCTGCCAACGCCAAAAGCATGAGTGTTGCCACGACAGCGAATGTGTGCTTCTGAACACTTCTGGAATGATGTCGCATCCTCATCCTCATTTTCATTTTCATTCACGTCCCCACCCGCCTCCGCCCGGTGACTCGATGCGCACCCGCTCGCCGGGATGCAGCCTCACGCTCGTCTTCCCCGGCAGCGTTTCGCGCCGGCCTCCGCGCCGGATGATCTCCGTCTTCCCTCGCCGCCCGTCGCGCGCTCCGGCGAGGCCGCGCGGCCCTTGCGTTCGCCGGTCGGCGAGAACTGTGACCTCAGACCCGGTCGCGACCTGCAGCTCGCGTACGATGCCGTCGCCGCCGCGATGCCGTCCCGCGCCGCCGCTTCCCCGCCGCAGCGAATACTCGGTCACGCGGAAGGGATAGGCGTGCTCGAGCGCTTCGGCCGGCGTGTTCAGCGAGTTGGTCATGTGGGTGTGGATGCCGGAGACTCCGTCCTTCGTCGGTCGCGCGCCGAACCCGCCGGCGATGGTCTCGTAGTAGGCGAAGGCCTCGCCCGTTCGCGGATCCACGCCGCCCAGCGTGAGGTTGTTCATCGTGCCCGAGGATCCGGCCGGGATGCGCTGTGGCACAGCCTTGGCCAGCGCCAGCAGCAACACGTCCACGATGCGCTGCGAGGTCTCGACGTTTCCGCCCGCCACCGCCGCCGGCGGCCGCGCGTTCACCACCGTTCCCGCTGGCGCGATGACCTCGATGGGACGCATCAGCCCGGCCGTCGCCGGCACGTCCTCCGCCAGCAGACAGCGGAAGACGTAGAAGCACGCCGAGTAGGTGATGGCTTCGACCGCGTTGATGCTGCCCTCCACCTGCAGCGAGCTGCCGGTGAAATCCACGGTGACCGGCTGCCTTCGCTTGCCGCGATGCAGGGTGATGGCTGCCCTGATCCGCACCGGCGCCGTGCTGACGCCGTCGTCATCGAGGAAATCCTCGGCGCGAAATGTTCCACGTGGAACTTTTTTCAGGAAGGCTCGCATCAGCTCTTCGGAGTAATCCAGCAGCTCGCGCCCCGCGCGCCGCACGCGCGGCATCCCATAGCGCCGGCACAGCTCGCGCAGCCGCTCCGCGCCGGTGTGGCACGCGGCAAGCTGCGCGCCCAGGTCGCCCTCGCGCTCCTCCGGCGTGCGGACGTTGTTCAGCAACAGCGCCAGCACCTCGCGTTGCATCTTTCCGTCACGCACGAGGTGTAGCGGCGGGATGCGCACGCCCTCCTGGTAGATCTCGCGGCAGGTCCCCATGGAGCCGGCGTAGGTCCCGCCCACATCGGCGTGGTGCGCGCGCGAGGCCACGTAGAACTCCTTGCGCCCGCGCACGTAGACCGGCGCCACCAGCGTGATGTCGGGAAGGTGCGTGCCGCCGTGGAACGGATCGTTCAAGATGGCCACGTCGCCGCGTTCCAGGCGCAGCGCCTCGATGGCCGCGCGCACCGACATCGGCATCGAGCCCAGGTGCACCGGCATGTGGTCGCCCATGGCCAGCACCTCGCCCGCGCGGTCGAAGACCGCGCAGGAATAGTCACGCCGCTCCTTGATGTTGGGCGAGAACGCGGTGCGGCGCAGCGCCGCCCCCATCTCCTCCGCGATGGAGTGGAAGAGGTTCTTGAAGATCTCCAGCTCGATGGGGTCGCGCACCATGGCCCAACAGTCTACGCCACCTCTGGACGGGCGCGCCTCGTCGCGGTTAACACGCGGGGCAAAAAAAATTATTGACAAGCCCGTGCATGTGCCGCAAACTCGTGAGCAAGTCGTCGCTGCGCGGAGAATCTCCCGCCTGCGATGGCGAGATCAAGGGAAGAAAAATAGTTCCATGGAGGAACTCAAGCGATGAAGAAGAAAGCCAAGAAGAAAAAGAAGTAAGAGATGCGGGGCGCAAGCCTCGCTTTCTTCAAGGGACACTGCTTCAAGTTTGAGGGCCTCGCTCCCGGGGCCCTTAATTATTTTTCCCGCACAGTTGACCCCGTTCTTCCCCGCAGCGTAGTATCCCGCCAACGTGGTTCGACGTAAGACAGCTCGCGCCAAGCCCAAGCGTGCGCCCAAGAAAAGAAGAGCGCGCCGCGCCTTCGCCGCCGAAGTCGTCATCCCCGATAAACTCTACTTCCGCATCGGCGAGGTCTCGCGCCTCTGCCGGCTGCCCGCGTACGTACTGCGCTTCTGGGAGACCGAGTTCCCCCAGCTCAAGCCGGTAATGAGCGCCACCGGGCAGCGCATGTACCGCCGCCGCGAGATCGAACTGCTGCTGCGCATCAAGAGACTTCTCTACGAACAGGGATTCACCATTCCCGGCGCGCGCCAGCAGCTGCGCTCCGACGTCCGCACCGGAAAGACGCAGCCCACCCTGCCCTTTCCCGCCAGCTCCTCGCACAAAGAGGCCTGGGCGCGCCTCCGCCACGAGATGAAGGAGATCCTCGGCCTGCTCAACGCCCGCCGCGCCTAACGACGCCAATCCTTTTGCAGTGTCACCCTGAGCGAGGGCGCAGCCCGAGTTGAAGGACCCCGAGGATGCAGAGGGTGCCTTGCCGCTTCAGGGAATTCCAGCCAAGAATCTCGTGTGATATCTAGAACAGCTCCAGGTAGTGGTCGATCCAGTCGCGGATGTCGCGCCGCCGCGGGTCTTCCGAGTCGAAGCGCACGCCCAGCAGGTCGGGCTGGTGGCGCCAGGTGATGGTCGCGCCCACGCGCACGATCTTGCCGTTGGGCAGCTTGGCTGTGATCTGGCCCACGTTGTCGGGCGAGACCCGCGCCGTGGTGCTGATGGCCATGCCGCCATAGCTGATGTCGCGCGTGACGCCGTCGAACTTGCCGCCGCCCATCAGCTCCATCGTCACCTCCATCACGATGGGGATGCGCAGATACCGCCGCAGCTCGTGCAGGATGAGCAGGTGTGTCCCGCGCACCGCCTTGATGGCTTCCTGCCGCTCCACCGGCTCCTTGATGAGCGCGTTCAGCCCGAACTTGGAGTAGCGGGTGGAGTCCTTGGTCTGGTCGAGCACGCCGAGGATGGGGATGTGCCGGTTGTGCGGCGAGCGCCGCACGAACTCGATCACCGCCTCGTTCTCTTCCTTGAGCCGGATCACCGCCACCTCGAACTTCTTGTCTAGCGCCTCAATGGCGTTCTCGTTCACCACCTGCACCTCGATGGAGAACTGCTTCAGCGCCGCGGTGAAGACCTCCACGCAGGGCGGGGTCAGCCCGATGAGGATCGCAGTGGGTGTGGCCTTCGTCTTGGGTGTCGTCTTCGAGACCGCGCTCATGACTTCTCAGGGTCCCGCGCGCGAACGCTGGGAAATCGCAATTGTACGGCAGAGCCGAAGGGACAGCAATTGCGGAGATGACCGTAGAGACGTTGCTTGCAACGTCTCCTGATTGTCGAGATGGTGCTGAACGATGGTTTCCGATGAGCACGGCTTCAGCGGCGCAGAAAGCAGCGCGTTCCTGATGCGGCTGCGTTATCCTGATACGCCATGTTCCCGATGCTGCTCCTGGTTCTCATGACCGCCGACGCCGCCCGAGGTGCCCCCATGAACCTGAAACTGAGCAGCCCCGCCTTCGCGGCCGGCGCCGCGATCCCAGTCAAGCACACCTGCGACGGCCCCGACCTCTCTCCCGCCCTGCGTTGGACGGAGCCGGCCGCCGGGACCCAGAGCTTCGCCCTCATCGCCGACGATCCCGACGCGCCCGTCGGCACCTGGGTGCATTGGGTGCTCTATGATCTGCCTCCTTCAACGCGTTCGCTCGAGGAGAACGTCCCCAAGCATGAGCGCCTGACCGCCGGCGGCACGCACGGCGTGAATGACTTCGGCCGCATCGGATACGGCGGCCCGTGTCCTCCGCCCGGCAAACCGCACCGCTACTTTTTCAAGCTCTATGCCCTCGACGCCAAACTCGATCTCAAGCCCGGCGCCAACAAGGCTGCCGTGGAGCACGCCATGCAGGGCCACATCCTCGCCCAGGGCGAGCTGATGGGAACGTACAAGCGCTGAGTTGTCGTAAGATTGTGCCGCTGGGGAAATTGGGCCCATGCTGTTGACTCACCTCTCCCGTAACTCCCGCGTGCGCATTCTGCTGCTGCTTCCCATCGTTGCCGCATTCGGCTGCGGCTCGGTCAACCACTTCTCAGGCTGCTTCAATCCCAGCGCCACAACCATCATGCCAGCCAGTGCTCCCGCCGGCGGATTGACCTTCACGCTCACCGTGACCGGCAGCGGCTTCCAGGTGAACACGATCATCCTCTTCAACGGAAACACGCTGCCCACCAGCTTCGTCAGCGGCACACAGGTCACTGCCACCGTGCCCGCATCCGCCATCGCAACTCCCGGCAGCTTTCCGGTTGTGGTGAGAACGCCCGGCTCCAACGCTTCCTTGTGCCAGAGCAACACTCTGACTTTTACCGTCAACTGAGCCGCGGTGTGGCAGACGGTCGAATCGGTTTAGTAGACTAGCCGCCATGCGCCGACCAGGGCAACGCCTGCCCGCACGGCGCAGTGTTCTCGCGGGAATGAACGAGGATCCGCGATTAGTGTTTCTTCCACTCCGCGGCCTTCTCCGGCTTGCCCCACGACTGATAGAGTTCGACCACCCATTCGTGGGCGCGGTCGAGCTGATACAAGTTCGCGACTCCCGTCTGCTCCTTCCGCGCCAACATTCCCTGATAGCCCGCGAGCAGCAGCGGTTCTGCTGGGGCGTATTTCTTCTGCCCGGCCAGGCTTGCGCCCAGCAGACTCTCGGCACGGAATCGCTGCCAGTCGTCCGGCTGCTTCTTCTCATTGAACTCCAGGTTCGCGCGCGCCAGAGGCTCGCTCTTGGCGAACTTTCCCTCCGACACGTAGACCAACGCCAGATTGGCGGCCGCTGACTGGATGTCAAACGGGTCCTCCGATCCTCCGGAGCGCCGGCGTCCCGCCAGGACCTGCGCGGCATACTTCTCCGCCAGGGCATATTTGCCCTGTCGCTGGTACATGGATGCAAGGTCCGACAGAACGGCAAGAGTCCGGGTATGCTCGGGGCCCAACACGCGGCGGCTGATCTCCAGGGTCTGGCTGAAGAGCCGCTCGGCCTGCGCGTATTTGCCCTCTTCGGCATACGTATCGGCCAGATTGCCCATGGACAACAGCGCGTCGGGATGCTCCGGACCCAGAACGCGGCGCTGGATCTCGAGGGCCTGGCTGTAAAGCGCCGCAGCCTGCGCGTAATTCCCGTGCGACCAGTAGACGTTGGCCAGGTTGTTCATCGAGGTCAGCGTGTCGGGATGCCCAGGCCCCAGCACGCGGCCCCGGATCTCCAGGGTCTGACGGTAGAGCGCCTCGGCCTGCGCGTCCTTGCCCTCCGCCCGGTAGACGTTGCCCAGGTTGTTCATGCAATA
>JACXTT010010803.1_pt1 | contig 12275 bp, 10 predicted proteins | sample 9270951 | NCBI WGS metagenome assembly JACXTT01 (sample SAMN15532306, study PRJNA645909) | rock metagenome | isolation source: weathered quartz diorite | place: Puerto Rico | collected 2017-06-21 | reverse complement strand
TCAGCTACCGCGATATCTGACGTCGAGCGCGCCGCTCGAGCAGAAGCTCGACTTTCTCTCGCGCGTGGCGGTCTTCTGGTTCTCGGCCGACGGCCCGTACGGCTTCCCGGAGTGGGGCTTCGCGGTCGACGCGACGGATCTCGGGCGCTTCCTGCTGATGTCGCTGCTGGTCGCCGCCTACTTCGCGCTCGTGCTCGATCGCCGCGAGCGGGGACGCACGCCCGGCTGGCCCGCCGGAGCCAGCCGCGCCGGCGGCGTCGTCGGCGCGTTCGTCGGCGTTCTCGGACTGTCGACGGGACCGTGCAGCGTGGTGGGCTGCGGCGCGCCGGTGCTTCCGGTCGTCGGCCTCGTGTTCGCGGGTCTCTCGAGCGGCACGCTCGCGCTGCTCTCAGGCGCCTCGCGCGTGCTGAGCGCGGTCGTGCTCGTCACGCTCACGCTCGTCGTCGCGTGGCTCGGCTGGCACGCGGGCGCATCACCGCGCGAGCGATCGCCGGACGCGCGCTGAGCTCACGTCCTCGGCGGCGCGCCGGCATCCGCCTCAGAGTGCTCTGACCGGAAGACACAGGTCGCACCGAAAGATCTGGGTCTTCGCGTCGACGGCGCGCCCGCGATAGACCTCGAAGCACGGCCGATCGTCGGGCTGGAATCCGCTACCCGGCAGCCAGGCCGAGAAGACGCGGTCCCAGGCGCCCTGGATATCGTGCGCGGTGCCGTGAAATGACGAGACCGCGTAGCGGCCACCCGGGATCTCGGTCACGTTCACGAACCGATCCGGCTGAAAGTCGCTGGGCACGACGAGGCACGCGTCGTAGCGGCACTTTTCTGCCGCGGTGATCGACGGGTCGTCGCGGGCGATGCCGAGCCTGGTGGACTGGTCCATGTCGAAGCCGTGGGCGTGCATCCACGTCGCGAAGCGGTTCCAGAGCTCGGGGATCCCGTGGGCGCCGTACGGCCCGACGTGGCGCATGTAGACGACTCGCTGCGGCGGCAGCTCCCGCACCTGAACGCTCATCGCTCTCTCCTTTCGCGTCGTCTGACGTCTGGAAGAAGTATCGATCGCGCCGGGCCGCCGCGCGTTGCCGGGCTTGCGAAGTTGTTTGCCGAGCTTGCGGTCTCGTTCTGCGAGCTTGCGCCGCAGCTGTCGGCGCTCGGGCCACCGCTCGGCGCCGCCCCGGCGCCACGCGGTCGCGCTCATGCCGAAGTGCGCCTTGAACGCGCGGGCGAACGTGGCGGCGGACGAGAAGCCGTGGTCCAGCGCGACTTCGAGAATGCTCCGATCGGGCGCGGTCAGGAGCGTTCCCGCGGAGCGCTCGAGGCGAAGACGCTGGATGAATCCAAAGAGCGTCTCGCCCGTAATGGCGCGAAACACGCGGTGAAAGTGAAACGACGAGAACGCGGCGACGCGGGCGAGCGCGTCGAGCGCCAGCGCGTCGCCGAGATGCGCGGAGATGTGATCGACGACGCGGTTGACGCGTCGCTCGTATTCCTGCCGGGCCCCGCCCATCGCCCTTTAGGTGCTTTCCTTGACAGGTGTCGTCAAATGTCGTATCCCGCACTTAATCGGATCCCGCCGGCCCCGGTCATCCCCGGGGGCGCCTCCGGGACCGCCAGGAACGCACGCGCGAGCTCGGGTCAACGTTAGCGAACTTTAAGGAGGCGACCGTGACCTATCTCTCCAGGCGTTCGGTGCTGCGTGGATCGTTGGCTCTTGCCGCGGCTCGCCCCTTCGTGGGCCCCCACATCGCCAAGGCCGCGGCGACCACCGCCAGCGTGTGGTTCGCGCAAGGATTCGTTCAAGACGAGGACGTGTCCCTGCGCAAGGCCGTCGCGGACTACGAGAAGCAGAGCGGGAACAAGATCGAGCTGAGCATCACCCCCTTCGCGCCGGAGCGGCAGAAGATCATCGCGGCGCTGACCAGCGGGGTCGTACCCGATGTGATGGCCAACAACCCGGGCGAGATCGTTCAGATCTACGGCTGGCAAGACCGCTGGGTCGACGTCAGCGACGTCGTGGAGACTCAAAAGAGCCAGCTCAGCGAGACCGCGATCGTGTCCGGTCAGGCCTACAACAACGTCACCAAGAAGGTCGGTCAGTACGGCGTCCCGATACGGTCGGCCGTCGTGCCCTGCCACATCTGGCGACCGCTGGTGGAGAAGGCCGGCTTCAAGATCGAAGACATCCCGAAGACGTGGGACGCGTACTTCGATTTCTTCAAGAAGGTGCAGGACAACCTGCGCAAGCAGGGCGAGCGCAAGGTGTACGGCCTGGGCTTCCAGGTGACGGCCAACGGCGTCGATCCCTACAACCTCTTCATGGCGTTTCTCCTGGCCTACGGCGGTCAGAACATCGTCAGCAAGGACGGCAAGCTGCACCTCGACGACCCGAAGGTGAAGGAAGCGGCCATCAAGGCCACGGCCTACCTCGGCGGCGCCTATCGAGACGGCTATGTGCCGCCCAGCGCGATCAACTGGAACGACGCGGACGACAACAACGCCTTCCACGCGAAGCTGATGGTGATGGACGTCGACGGCACGCTCTCGACCGAGGTCGCGGTCAAGGAGAAGCACCCGGACTGGTACTTCAAGGACATGGTGACCCACGGGATCGGCTATCCGACCGACAACGCGGGCAAGCCCATCCCGGCCATCGTCGGGGTCACGCAGCTGCTCATCCCGAAAGGGGCGAAGAACGTCCCGGTGGCGAAGGAATTCTGCAAGCACTTCATCCAACCGAAGGTCGTCGGCGAATTCATTGAGCTGGGATTGGGCCGCTGGCTGCCAGTCATGCCCTCGCTCGCCAAGAGCCCATTCTGGCAGGACCCGAAGGACCCGCATCTGCGGGGCTATGTCCAGATGGGTCTCCTCGGCCCCACCGTGCCCGACTACTACGTGTTCAACCTGGCGATGGCGGAAGTTCGCACCCAGCACGTGTGGAGCATGGCGATGATCGACGTCGCCAAGGACGGGGTGAAGCCGGAAGCCGCGGTCGAGAAGGCATTCAAGCGCACCGAAGAGATCTTCGCCAAATACAAGAAGGCCTGAGAGCGGAGGCCCCCAATGAACGGCGCATCGGTCGTCGACATCGCCCGCCCGGCCATCCGGCGGCGCACGCTGGCCCGCTCGCTGCGCGGCAGCCTCAAGGGCGGCGAATACACGTGGGCGCTCGCCTTCGTGGTGCCTTACGTCGCCGTGTTCGTCACGTTCGTCGCGTACCCCGTCGTCTACGGGCTGTGGATGGGCAGCGAGGCGAGCCTCTACCGCGAGCTGTTCGCCGATCCGATCTACCAGAGCACGGTGGTGAACACCGTGCTCTATCTGGCGCTCGGCGTGAACGTGAAGATGTTCCTGGCGCTGCTGCTGTCCGGCTTCTTCATGCGACCGGGCTGGTGGATGAAGGCGCTGCTGCTGATCTTCGTCCTGCCCTGGGCTGTCCCGCAGATCTCGACGTTCATCTCGATCCACTGGATGCTGAACGGCGAGTGGGGATTCCTCAACAACGTCCTCTACGGGCTCTTCCACATCGAGGGGCCTCACTGGCTCAACGACCGCTGGAGCGCGCTCGGCGCCGTCATCGTCTCGCACATCTGGAAGTGGACGCCGTTCTGGACGCTGATCCTGCTCGCCGGGCGGATGGCAATCCCGCTCGAGATCCGCGACACCGCGAAGGTCGACGGCGCGACCGGGATGCGCGGGTTCGTGCACATCACGTTCCCGCTACTGGCCAACCTCTATCTGATCTGTACCTTGCTCTCGACGATCTTCCTGCTCGGCGACTTCAACGCCGTCACGTTCGTCTCCGGGGCCGGCCCCGCCAACCAGGGGCACGTGCTGGCGACGATCGGCATCCGCAACGCCTTCGAGCTCGCTCAGCCGCCTCTGGGCGTCGCGGCCGTGATGTCGGCGCTGCCGATGGTCATCCCGCTGGTGATCATCTTGATGCGAAAGCTGCGAACCGCGGAGGTGCAGCTATGAGCACGATCACGGCCGAGGCCAGACTCACCGCAGCGCGAACGGCATCGCACGCACTCCGCGCCGTACGCCGCCGCCGCTATCTCGAGACCGCGGGAACCCTGCTGCTCTCGGTCGTGCTCATCGTGTGGACGATGGTTCCCATCTACAACATGGTGATGATCTCGTTCGAGCCCGAAGGCGACGTGTTCACCGATCACATCTGGCCACGGGTCTGGTCGCTCGAGAGCTTCTGGGGCGTCCTGACCCAGGGCCACTGGTATCTGGAGCACTTCTGGCACCAGTTCGCGAACAGTATCTACATGGGGGCGATGGTCACGATCCTGACCCTGGCGATCGGCACCCTGACCAGCTTCTCGATCGGCCGTATGCGCATCCGCTACGGCTGGCTGGTGAGCAACGTCGCGCTGCTGACCTACGTGATCCCGGCGTCGTTCCTCGCGATTCCGTTCTACCGGATCATGCAGAACTACGGCCTCGCCAACAATCTCTGGTCGGTGATCGCCGCCCTGGTCGCCTTCGCGACGCCCTACGCGTTCTTCGTCTTCCAGGAATACGGCCGAAGCATTCCCATCGAGGTCGACGAATCCGCGCGGATCGACGGCGCCACACCTGTCCAGATCTATCTGCGGATCTATCTGCCGCTGATGGCCCCGGCGCTCGTCGCCGTCGGCACGTACGCGATGCTGCTGGCCTGGAACGAATATCTCTATCAGTTCCTGCTGCTGTCCTCCAAGTCGAGCATGACTGTGCCGGTGGCTCTGGCGCAGTTCCTCAGCAGCGACCAGTCGCCCTGGAACTACATGATGGCGACCGCGATCATCTACGCGGCGCCGCCGGTCATCATTTACTACGTGTTTCGCCGAAAGATGACTGCCGGACTCACGGTGGGCGGGGTCAAGGGCTGACCCGCACGGTCGGGCGCGCCGCCCGCCGCTGAGAACGCGTGTGAGCAGCGCGCAGCAGGCTCTCGCCGGGCCGGGTGTGAGCCACCGGCTGCGGCGAGCGCCCTGGCGCGCGTTGCACGGCTCCGAGCTCGCCTGGGCGGTCGCCTTCCTCGTGCCGTATGCGGCCGTCTTCCTCGCGTTCGTCGTCTATCCGGTCGCTTACGGGCTCTGGATGGCGCGCGATCCGTCGCTGTACGGCGACCTACTCGCGGATCCGCGATACGCGCGCACCGTGGTCAACACGGCGCTCTACGTCGGGCTCGGCGTGAACGTCATGATGTTCCTGGCGTTCGTGTTGTCCGGCTTCTTCATGCGGCGCCGCTGGTGGATCAAGGCGCTCCTGCCGGTGTTCATCCTGCCGTGGGCGCTGCCGGCGATTCCGGCCTTCGTCTCGTTCCACTGGATGCTGATCGGCGAGGAAGGTCTGATCAACAGCCTGCTGGCGCTGTTCGGCGTTCAGGGACCGCTCTGGTTCCACGACCGCCGGCTCGCGCTGGGGTCGAACGTCGTCGCCTCGATCTGGAAGTGGCTGCCGTTCTGGACGCTGACGTTTCTGGCCGGCCGAACGGCGATCCCGCAGGAGATCTACGAAGCGGCCGACGTGGACGGCGCCGGCGGGTTCCGTCGCTTCGCTCACGTGATCCTGCCGCTGCTCGGCAACCTCTACCTGGTCTGCACGCTGCTCTCGACCCTGTGGACGGTCGGCGACTTCACGACGGTCTCGCTCGTGTCCGAAGGCGCGCCCGCCTACTCCACCGACGTCCTGGCCACACTGGGCTTCCACTACACCTTCGACGCCGTACAGCCGTCGCTCGGAGTCGCCGCCGTGCTATCCGCGCTACCGGTCCTGATCCCGATCACGATCGTCCTGATGCGCGCGCTTCACGCCCGGGAGGTGCAGCTGTGAGAGGGCGCACGCGGGTCCAGCGAGCGCTCGTCGAAGCGGCCTCGGTCGCGCTCGTCATCGTTCTGCTGGTCTGGTCGCTGACGCCCGTCTACAACATGCTGTTGATCGCGCTCGATCCCGACGAGGGCGATATCGAGTTCGAAGGCATCGTCTGGCCGCCGGACCCGTCGCTGCACAGCTTCCGCACGGTACTGACCCAGGGCTACTGGCTCGTCGCGGATTTCTGGCGCCAGCTCGGCAACAGCTTCTTCATCGCCCTGATGACGATGGCGCTGACCGTCGTGATCGGCGCGCTCGCCAGCTTCGCCCTGAGCCGGATGCGCGTGAGCCGGCGGTGGTGGCTGCTCAACGCGCCCTTGCTCACCTACGCGGTGCCGGCATCGTTCCTGGTCATCCCGTTCTCGCGGCTGATGGCGAGCTACGGTCTGTCCAACAGCCTCTGGGCGATCGTCGCGGCGAACGTGACCTTCGCCACGCCCTACGCGATCCTGATCCTGCGACAGTACGCCGCCCTGATCCCGCTCGAGCTCGACGAGGCGGCGCGGGTCGACGGCGCGTCTCCCGTTCAGGTCGTCCGGCGCGTCTATCTCCCGCTGATGGCGCCGGCCCTGGCGGCGGTCGGCACGTTCGCCCTGTTGCTGGCCTGGAACGAGTACGTCTACCAGTACGTGCTGCTCTCCTCCACGCGCAACATGACCGTCGCCGTCGCGATCGCGCAGTTCTTCAACACCGACGAGGCGCCGTGGAACTACATGATGGCCGCGGGGCTGATCTACGCACTGCCGCCGATCGTCATCTTCTACGCGCTCCGCCGCTACATCGCGGCGGGCCTGACGCGCGGGGCCATCAGGGGCTGAGCAACGCGTCACTTCTGCGGCGCGCTCGATGGGCTGAAGAACCATGGGCTCAGATCATGCTCGGCTCCCGGAGCGCCACGACTACGCGAAACCGGAAGGGCGACTTCGGGCCGCCGGCTACAACCTCGTTCTCCCCGACGGAAAGTGGCACGGTGGCGACGTGACGATGACCGCCGACCGGAACCCCGTTCACGATGGTACCTAAGCAACTGCCACGGTCGCGCACTTGAACGCCGTCGGGTATGTACTCGATGGCGAAATGGCTCCGCGAAACGTTGAATGGTCGGGCATCCGACAGGTGGAGGTCATTGACTTCTCTGGGCTGGGCTTCCCCCGCGACGGGGAGACGCCCAACGCGAAATGGCAATCGGTCGAGACGAAGGGCCCGAGCGGCTGCCGCCGCCACGGGCGTGAGCCCGAATAGTACAACGTCGAAAGCCCGATCCTCGTTGGACTCCAGCGCGCGTGGCGACCGGACGGCGAGAACGCTGGCACCGCGCAGCCGCTCGAAGAGCGTCCTCAGGTACCGGACCGTTTCCTCGGGGCGCTGAAGCAGCAGGGCCATTGGCTCGCCCCGCGTCCACGTGCTGAGCCGCCCGGCGCCGAGAGCCCTGCCGAGAGTGAAAAGCTGCCGTTCATCACCAAGTCTCATCGTCCGACCTCCTCGGTACAACGCCCCTACGCTCTTTTTGAGTCGGCTCACGCAGGCGTCGCCAGTGAGGCCTGAAAACTTCCGCAAGAAGCCGTAAGGGGGGGGCCAAACGGCCGCCCAGAAACACCGAGCGGTCATTCTTGGTCGCGGAATGGGATCCGCAGGCCCTCGATTTCAACCGCGGGTACTGAGAGCGTCGCGGGTCACGGTCCACGATTCGGCAGACTCGGCGCGATCGGCTGGCCGCCCGCGGGGACAGCCGGGGGCGGCGCGCGGCCGCGCCGCCCCGGGCTATTTCACGACTTGCGGGACGTCTTGGAAAAGAACGTGCCCACCAGCGGGCGCATCTCGCGGCTCCCGCATTGCGGACACTTCGCTTCGCCCTTCTCCTTCTCGCTCAGCGACAAGGTCAGTGCGACTTCCTTCTTGCACTTGTCACAATAGAACTCGTAGAGAGGCATGGTCCTCCTCCTCTCGACGTCAGTCAGCACGTTGTGTCAACCCAGATTGACGACGACAGACTTTACCTCCGTGTATTCCGCGATGCCCTCGTGTCCACCCTCGCGCCCGAGGCCGGATTCCTTGAAGCCGCCGAACGGGATCTCGTGCGTGTAGCCGGTGGCGTCGTTGGCGCCGACCAGACCGTACTCGAGCTGCTCGGACACGCGCACGAGCCGGGCGAGATCGCGCGTGTAGAAGTACGCGGCCAGCCCGAACTTGGTGGCGTTGGCGCGCCGGATCACTTCCTCCTCGGTGTCGAAGATCAAGAGCGGCGCCGCCGGCCCGAAGATCTCTTCCTGGGCGACCGCCATGTCGTCCGTTACGCCGGTCAGGACCGCGGGCGAATAGAAGAACCCCTTCGCGTACTGGTCATCGGTCAGGTAGCGGCCGCCGGCCACGAGCTTGGCGCCGTGCTTCACCGCGTCCTCGACCAGCGAGTGCACCTTCGCGCGCGTCTCCTCGTTGATCAGCGGGCCGATCTGCGCGCCCGGCTCGAAGCCCGGCGCGACCTTCAGCTTGCCGACCGCGTCGATGAAGGCCGGGATGAACTCCGCCGCGATGCCGCGCTGGACGTAGATCCGGTTGGCGCAGATGCACGACTGGCCGCCCACGCGCAGGAATTTCATCGCCACCGCGCCCTCGAGCGCCGCCTTGAAGTCGGCGTCGTCGAACACGATGAACGGCGCGTTGCCGCCGAGCTCGAACGAGAGCCGCGTCACCGTCTTCGCGGCGCTTTCCATGATTCCCTTGCCCACGTCCGTCGAGCCGGTAAAGCCGATCTTGCGGATCAGCGGGTGCGTGAGCAGCTCGGCGCCGACCAGCCGCGAGCGATTGGTCGTCAGCACGTTGAAGACGCCCTTCGGCAGTCCGGCTACTTCGGTGATGCGCGCGATGGCGAGCGCGGTGAGCGGCGTCGCGGAGGCCGGCTTGAGCACGACCGAGCAGCCCGCGGCGAGCGCGGGTGCGATCTTGCGGGTGACCATCGTGGCCGGGAAGTTCCACGGCGTCACGGCGGCGACCGGCCCGATCGGCTGGCGCAGCACCCAGTAGCGCTTGCCCGGCTGGGGTGACGGAATCCACTCGCCCGACATCCGCCGCGCCTCCTCGGCGAACCAGCCGAAGTAGCCCAGCGCAAACTGGACTTCCTTCTTGGCCTCCTCGAACGGCTTGCCATTCTCGAGCGTCACCAAGCGTGCGAGCTCGTCGCGCCGCTCCTGCATGAGCTCCTGAATCTTGAGCAAGATGCTCCCGCGGTCCTTGGGCGCGAGCACCGACCACTCGCGAAACGCCGCGTGCGCGGCGGCGACAGCGCGCTGGATGTCGGGCCCCGCGCCGTTCGCGACCTTCGCGACGATCGAGCCGTCAGCGGGATTCTTGACGTCGAAGGTGGCGCCGCCATCGGCGAGCATCCACTCGCCGTTGATGTACATGCGCTCGAGGTCAGCCATGGGATCCTCCGTACGGGCGGATTGGGGCGACTTCGCCGCGAGAGCCTACGCCCACGGGACGCCGCGCGCTAGACGCGCCGCGACATTCTGGATGGGGGCCCGGACATGGCCCCCATACCCCCCCCGATCGGAAGTGCCCCGGCAAAGCCGTGGCCCTCCTCGATGGCGCTCGGCGCCCCGACATGGCCCCCATACCCCCTACGCTCGGAAGTGCCCCGGCAAAGCCGTGGCACTCCTCGATGGCGCTCGGCGCCCCGACATGGCCCCCATACCCCCAGCGCTCGGAAGCGCCCCGGCGAAGCCGTGGCGCTCCTCGATGGCGCTTGGCGTCAGGTTCGATCCGAGAGTTGGTCGACGAGCCAGCGCGCGGTACGTAGGAGCTGGCCGTCGCGATGCCGGGCGCCTACCAGCTGCACGCCCAGGGGAAGACCCTTGGCGCCCTGCATGAGCGGGACGCTGAGCGCCGGCATCCCGCAGAGCGTCCACAAGGCGCAGAACGCGGGATCGCCGGTCGACTCGAGGCCCTTCGGCGCCGTCCCGAACGCCGCGGGCGTCAGGATCGCGTCGTAGCGCTGCTCGAAGAGCTCGGTGAAGCTCGCGTCGAGCTCGGGGACGCGACCGAGGGCCCGCAGGTAGTCCATCGCTCGCACGTCGCGACCGTCGGCGATCCGCTGGCGCAGCGCAGACGAGAGCTTGTCCCGCCCATGCTCCCACTCGCGGCCGAGGTTGATCGCGATTTCGGCGCCGCCGATCGCCCGCTGCCACTCGAGCACCTCCGGGAGCGGCGTGGTGAGCTCGAGCTCCTCGACGCGGTCGCCGAGACGGCCCACCAGCTCGGCGAAGGCCTCGCGCGCGTCGGCGTCGACGCGATCCCACAGCGAGGTCTTCACGAACGCGAACATCGGCGGCAGCGGCGGCTCCGCGGCGGCGATGCCCTGGTACGGGACGCGGGCGCACGGCCGCGAGTCCGGATCGCGCTCGTCGTGCGCGGCCAGCTCTTCGAGCAGCAGCGCGATGTCGTCGACTCCGCGCGCGAAGAGCCCGACGTGATCGAGGCTCCGCGAGAGCTGGAACATGCCGTGACGCGGGATCAGCCCGTGAGTCGGCTTGAGACCGAAGACGCCGCAAAACGATGCCGGGCGGATCGTCGAGCCGGTGGTCTGGCTTCCGAGCGCCAGCGGCACCATCCCAGCCGCCACCGCGGCGGCTGAGCCGCTCGACGAGCCCCCGGGCGTGTGACCGGGGTTGTGCGGATTGCGCGTCTTGCCCGGCGTGCGCGTGGCGAACTCCGTCGTGACGGTCTTGCCGAGGATGATCGCGCCGGCCCCACGCAAGAGCGACACGACCGACGCGTCGCGCGACGGCGTCCGCCCGGCGTGCAGCACCGACCCGTTCTCGGTCGGCATGTCCGCCGTATCGATGATGTCCTTCAACCCCACGGGCACACCGTGCAGCGCGCCGATCGGCCGACCCGACATGCGAACCTCATCAGCCACTCGCGCCTGAGCCAGCGCATAGTCGGGATCGAGAAACGTCCACGCCTGCACCTGCCCGTCCACCTCACGAATCCGCGCCAAGCACGCCTCGACGAGGTCGACTGACGTGATGATCCCCTCACGAATCATCCGCGCCACGTCGACCGCCCCGAGCAGATGAAGATCTTTCAAGCCCATACTTGGTCCGAGAGTACCACCTAGAAGATCGAGCAATTAGTCAATCGACCAGCGTGTGATCGATCGCGTTCGAGCGCGGGCTTCGCCCGCGCAATCGAATTCGAGCGGCGGCAAAGCCGCCGCGATCCTAAGGGGAGGCAGGAAGGAGCGCGCCGAAAGGCGCGCGACGACCGTCGGAAGGGGGCGAAGCCCCCCTCCGAGTTACTTCCCGTACAGAAACTCAGGAAGCCAGAGCGTCATCCCGGGCCAGATGTACATGAACATCAGGCAGACGCAGACGATGAGCATGTACGGCATCATGCCCGCGAAGATCTGGTTCAACGTCACGTGCCGCGGCGAGACGCCCTTCAAGTAGAACGCCGACATCGCGACCGGCGGCGAGAGGAAGGCCGCCTGCAGGTTCACGGCGACCATCGTACCGAAAAGGATCGGGTCGACGTTGAAGTGGGCCAGCAGCGGGATGAAGATCGGACAGAAGATCACGATGATCTCGGTCCACTCGAGCGGCCAGCCGAGCAGGAAGATGATCACCTGCGCCAGGAACTGAAAGCCGAGCGGGGAGAGATTCATGCTGAGCACCCAGCGCTCGATCAGCCCCTGGCCGCCGTGCAGCGCGAACACCGCCGAGAACAGCGCCGAGCCGACGAAGAGCCAGCACACCATCGCGGTGGTCTTCGCGGTCAGGAACGTCGACTCCTTCACGTTCTGGCGAAGCTCGGGCGAGCTGCGCAGATGCCAGAGGCCGGGCACGACCGTCCCGAACAAGGTGCCGCCGATCGAGCCCGCCACCAGCAGCGACGCGAAATCCTCGCCCTCGTACACTCCGAGCGTGAAGCCGACGATGAAGCCGACCAGGGTCCACCAGAGCACCGGTCGCATGAACTTCGACATCACCGCGAGATAGAGCGCGCCCAGCGCGCCGATCGCGGCCGACTCGGTCGCTGTGCAAATGCCGAACAGAATCACGGCCAGCACCACGACCGTGAGCACGCCGAGCGGTACGACCGACGCGCACAGCTCCTTCAAGATCTCGAGCTGCTCGCCATCCATCCGCCAGAAGTAGAAGAGCAGAAGGAGTCCGCACGCCGCCGCCAGCCCCCAGAACCAGCCGTAGAAGTGCGCCGGAATCTTACCGGCCTCCGACGCGAGCGTGGGGTCTCGAAGAGACGTCATCTCCTCGGGCCCTTCTTGCTTCTTGGCGCCGTCGGTCGTCTCGGACTCGGATTCACCGGCCGCGCCGAGCTCCTGCGGCTTGTCTTCGGTGGTGACGGGCGTTGCGGGAGCCGTCTGGGTGGCGGCCGCAGTCGCCGGGGCGGGCGGC